>OLPX01000293.1_pt1 | contig 52370 bp, 43 predicted proteins | sample 1672491 | NCBI WGS metagenome assembly OLPX01 (sample SAMEA3136692, study PRJEB25190) | human gut metagenome | biome: human gut; feature: human-associated habitat; material: faeces | place: Austria | collected 2013
AAAATCCGGCGATCTGCTCTGAAACCATAGGGAGCGCCGGATTTTTTGCTGTAACAAGCAGAAGTGCCGCTCAATCATCTATTTTGATGATTTTGCGACACTCCCTTCTTTCCCCAATTCTTTAAAAAAATTTCGCTGGACAAAATCCAATCATATGTTATAATGTTCGGGATAACCTGACGAAAGAATAAAAAATACCAGCTTACAAGGAGGCAAGTATGGAAAACAGAAGAATTATCCAGGTAGAGGAAAAGGTTCCCTTTAACCTTCTCGTCCCCCTGAGCATCCAGCACATGTTCGCCATGTTCGGCGCATCTGTCGTGGTTCCGTTCCTGTTCGGCATCAATCCGGCCGTTGTTTTATTCATGAACGGCATCGGCACCTTACTTTTCATTTTTGTTACCAAGGGCAAAGCTCCCGCCTATCTTGGTTCCAGTTTCGCATTTCTCGCACCGGCAGGCATTGTCATTTCCCAATTCGGATATGAATACGCCTTAGGTGGTTTCGCAGCAGTCGGCTTCTGCGGCTGTATTCTCGCATTTATTATTTACAAAGTCGGATACAAATGGATCGATATCGTACTTCCGCCGGCAGCCATGGGCCCCGTTGTTGCCCTGATCGGGCTTGAGCTCTCCGCCAACGCCGCTGACAATGCCGGACTTTTAGCGGAAACCATCAATCCGGCAAACGCCATCGTATTCTTCGTGACGCTCGGTTTTGCCGTGTTTGGTTCCGTGCTGTTCCGCGGCTTCCTCTCGATCATCCCGATCCTGATTGCCGTCATTGCCGGATATATTTCCGCCATCGCCTGCGGCCTCGTGGACTTCAGTGCCGTTGCAGCCGCCCCGATTTTTGCAATCCCTAACTTTTCCACTCCGAAATTCAGCCTGGAGGCCATTTTAATCATTCTCCCGGTTCTCTTAGTCATCACCTCGGAGCACATCGGCCATCAGGTCGTCACCAGCAAAATCGTCGGCCGCGATCTCTTAAAGGATCCGGGACTTCACCGCAGCCTGTTTGGAGATAACTTCTCCACCATGCTCTCCGGTTTAATCGGTTCCGTGCCGACCACCACATACGGCGAAAACATCGGTGTCATGGCCGTCACGAGGGTTTACAGCGTCCAGGTCATCGCCGGCGCAGCCGTGCTTTCCATCATCTGCTCCTTCATCGGAAAGCTGTCCATGTTAATCCAGACCATCCCCGGCCCCGTCATCGGCGGAATCTCCTTCCTTCTTTACGGAATGATCGGTACCTCCGGCCTGCGGATCCTCGTGGATTCCAAGGTCGACTATTCCAAGAACAGGAACCAGGCCCTGACCGCCGTAATCTTCGTAACCGGCCTTTCCGGCATCAGCGTAAGCTTCGGCAACGTCCAGCTCACCGGCATGGTTCTGGCCTGCGTCACCGGCATGATCTTAAGCCTGATCTTCTATGCCTTCGACAGGCTCCATCTGACAAACGACCAGGAATAGGATTCCTTCCATAGACATATCGCCCGCCCTGCCAGGAAAGACGGCAGGGCGGGCTTTTTATGGAGCCGGGCCTGCCGCGGCTGTACCGGAGTTCCTGAAATAGCCTGCTTCCTTTTCCGTTCATATTTCGTTCAAAAACTCTTCAAAATCTTTTTACACAATACACATGTTTTCTTCATGATTACCATATATAGTATAACCATAAACAGATAACATCTAATAGAGATGCTGCTTATAAGATTTTTTTCATAATACTCGAGCTGATATAACAGCTATCAGCTCTCCTCCCTTTTTCAAATAATCATTTTGTGAGAAAAGCACCCGGCGGGGTGCTTTTTTCATGCGGTGATAATCTCCGGTGTGGGCGCACGCCAGGCGCACCTTTGTCCTTTCTACTCCCCGCTTCCAGGCGCCCGCACCTCCCGCACAAGAATCACCAGTGCCAGAAGGTTCGGCACGGCCATCAGCCCATTAAAAATATCGGAAACCTCCCAGACCGCCTCCATGGGCCCCATGCCCCCGAGGAACACGGCCCCCAGGTACCCGAAAAAATACACGCCTGCCAGGTTTCTTCCAAGCTTACTCCCCAGGTACGATGCCGCCTGTTTTCCCATATAATACCATGCAATGATCGTCGCAAACGCAAACAGGGCCACGCACATGGACACGGTATAGCCGCCCAGGTTCCCAAGGCCCATGGAAAAGCAGCTTCCGGTCAGGGCTGCCCCATTTCCGAGAAAGTCCGCCAGCCCGTTCCCCATGGTGCAGAGAATCACCAGCGCCGTCATGGTGCAGCTCACAATCGTGTCAAAAAACACCTCAAAAATCGCCCACTGCCCCTGCACCCCCGGCGGCGCCTGCTCGGCGCTCCCGTTTAAGACTGCCATGCTGCCGAGTCCTGCCTCATTGGAAAACACGCCGCGGGCGACGCCGTAGCGGACACACTGGAGCACGCCGTAGCCGGATACTCCTGCCGCCGCCTGACGGAAGGAAAACGCTTCGGAAAAAATCTGCCCGAAGGCCGCCGGAAGCTTTTCACGGAACAGCACGATCACAAACACACAGGCCGCCATATAGATGGCCGCAGAAACTGGAACCAGCCGTTCCGCCGTCCCGGCGATCCGCTTTGCACCGCCGCCGATGATGAAGCCGCAGACCACCGTCAATACGGCGGCTGCGATGAGCGGAGGGAGAGAAAAATTGAACTCCAGAGTCTCTGAGATCGCGTTGGCCTGTACCATGCTGCCCATGCCGAAGGACGCCGTCATGCAGAGAAAGGCATACAGCATGGCCGCTGCCCGGCTTTTCACGCCCTTTTCCAGATAAAGCATCGGCCCCGCCATCCAGCTTCCGTCTGCGCCCTTCTCCCGGTAGCGGATTCCCAGCTCTGTCTCGCCGTAGGCCGTCGCCATGCCGATGAACGCCGACACCCACATCCAGAAAATTGCCCCCGGCCCGCCGGCCAGAAGCGCCGTGGCAACACCGGCGATGTTCCCCGTCCCGATGGTAGCTGCAAGGGCAGTGCAGGCCGACTGGAACTGGGTGATTCCGCCGTCCACTCCCGTCTCCTTCTTTTGAAGCAGGCTCCCCGCCGTCGCCCGCCACCACCGCGGGAACTTAAGAAGCGGGAACAGGCCAAGGCGCAGACTGTAAAGGAGCCCGACACCAAGGAAAAGAGCCAGCATTCCAGATCCCCAGATTGCCTCGTGAAGAATATGTATCATGCAGTTCTCCCATATTTTTCTCTCTATGTTTTATTCCATTTTTGCCCCACTTATGCTATACTGAAAGAAACGAAACAGAACATGTTTCAGCAAAAAGGAGATGAGTGCATTGCCGGGATTTACGACCCATTATCTCTTCGGTGTCAAGGCCTACAATGACCTTCCGAACAATTATTTAAAGCATGTGATATCCAAATACCGCTGGCTCTATCAGCTCGGCCTCCAGGGCCCGGATATTTTCTTTTACAATATTCCGATCCTGCGCCACAGAGATTACCGCAATGTGGGCTCCTATATGCATGACTTTCATGTGAATGACTTTTTCCAGAGCTGCCTGACGGAAATTTCGGAAATCCATTCCCGCCAGCAGAAGGAGCAGGCCCTGTCCTATTTCGCCGGCTATCTCTGCCACTATGTCGGGGACTCCATCTGCCATCCGTTCATTTACGGGCGGATCCAGTATGAGACTGATGTGAAAAGCTCCCACTTCCACGGGCGCCATGCGGCCCTGGAAAACGACATCGACGCGATCCTGCTTCGGAAATTCAAGAAGAAAAAGCCGTCGGAATTCAACCAGGCGGCCACGATCTGCTTAAACGGCCAGGAAATCCAGTTTATTTCCAGGTTTTTATGCCGCGCCATCAACGCCACCTATTACCAGATCAGCGAGCGGAACAATTTCCAGGTCACGGAAGGCATGGTGCGCCGCTCCATCCATGCGATCCGCTTCGGCGGGCGGCTCCTCTCGGATCCGGAAGGGCGCAAGAAAAATAAAATTGAGTTTTTTGAGACCATATTTTTAAAGCATCCCGTGGCATCGCGGAAGTTAGTAACAGATGAAAATCCCGTCGGCGTCAGGAAAACCCTGAACCTGGAACATGAAACATGGTGCAATCCCTGGAACAAGCAGATGGCATCATCGGATTCGTTCCTGGATCTGTACCATAAGACCTTAAACAAATGCCACATGGTCTACTACCTGTTAAACGAGCTGATGAGCGGCGAACGGCCTTTGAGAGAGCGGGACTGGGATCCGTTTTTAAACGAGCTTGGAAACTATTCCTACCACAGCGGCCTTGACGTAGGGCAGCTCCATTACCGATGAGAACACGCGGGCGGCACAGTTTTTGTGTCCTCCGCTGTCACCGCGGCCTTTGACGGAGAGCCCTGTCTCTCCCGGCTGCTTCATAAATGAAATGTTAAAAAGGAGAGGTTACTATGAAACCACTGATTTTACTGACAGGCGGCACAGGCGCTGCTGCCAACGGAACCCCGACTTACAACGTAAACTGCAACTACGCAGAAAACATCCGGCGTGTCGGCGGACTTCCGATTCTCGCTGTTGACAACTGCTGTGCGGAAGAATATGCCGATCTGGCTGACGGCCTTCTTCTGACCGGCGGCAAAGACGTGGATCCCAAACTCTACGGACAGGATCTGAAATATGATTTCGTCATCATGGACGAGAAGCGTGACGAGCAGGAAATGGCTCTGATTAAAGAATTTGTAAAGCGGAAAAAACCGATTTTCGGAATCTGCCGCGGCGTTCAGGTCTTAAATGTGTACTTCGGCGGAACCTTATATCAGGACATCCCGGATCAGCTTGGCGGAGAACACTCCAAAGGCGTCAACCATCCGTTAAAAATTAAAAAGGATTCCATCCTCGGAAACATGTTCGGCGAGTCTCTCGTCATCAACAGCTACCACCATCAGGCTCTCGACAAGCTCGGCGACGGCCTTACGGCGACGGCATGGTCCGACTCCAACGGCCATGAGATCGTGGAAGCCGTTGAGCATGATTCTCTTCCTGTATGGGCCGTCCAGTGGCACCCGGAGCGCATGACCGGCCCGGTCACGAACCCGGAAAACTGTGTGGACTCCATCCCGATGTTTGAGTATTTCGTAAATCAGTGCAAATAGAAGGATAACCGCCTGCTGAAGGCGCGTCCTCCTGTACAGAAAAATCCCGCCCCGCCGGAAGTTTCACTTGCTTCCCGCGGGGCGGTTTTCATTACACAAACAGATATTTTAACAGGAACAGGACAGCCAGGACATACAGAATCGGGCTGATCCTCTCCTTCTTTCCTGAAAACAGGTTGATTAACACGAAAGCGATGACGCCAAGGGCGATTCCCTCGGAGATGGAGTACATGAACGGCATCGCAAAAATAGCGATGAATGCCGGAACTGCCTCTCCGATATCGTCAAAGTTGATGCGGACGACGGCGCCCATCATCATGAAGCCGACGATAATTAGCGCCGGAGCCGTCGCAAAGGACGGGATCGCCAGGAAAATCGGCGAAAGGAACAGGGAAAGCAGGAACAGCACGGCTGCCGTAACGGCCGTAAGTCCCGTGCGCCCGCCTGCCATGACGCCGGAAGAGCTCTCCACGAAGGTCGTTACCGTGGACGTTCCCAGGACGGCGCCTGCGGTCGTTGCCACAGCGTCGGCGAGAAGCGCGCCCTTGATCTTCGGAAGGCGGCCCTCTTTATCCAGCATATCTGCCTTGGAGGCGACGCCGATCAGGGTTCCAAGGGTGTCAAACAGGTCGACAAACAGGAACGACAGCATGATCGTGATGAAATTAAAGCTTAAGAGGCCGGAGAAATCCATCTTCATAAGCGTCGGCGCAATGGACGGAACAGAAAAACCGGCAGAGAAATCCGGAATCACCGATGCCATTCCAAGCTCCGCGTTGGGGACATAAACGCCGCAGATTTCCAAAAGGATTCCGGCCACCCAGGTTCCCAGGATGCCGAACAAAATTGCGCCCGGCACCTTCCTCGTCAGGAGGACAGCCGTAAAAATGGTTCCCGCAAGAGCCAGGGCCGCGCCGATGCCTGTGGAGAAAAAGCTTCCGTCCGCCAGGGAATCCTTAAACGGATAGATCGTCACGAGCGTGGAAGAATCTACCACCAGCTTCGCATTCTGAAGCCCGATAAACGCAATGAAAAGACCGATTCCGCAGGTAACGCCGAGCTTTAATGACTGCGGGATACAGTTAAAAATGGCCTGCCTGACATTTGTCAGGGAAAGCAGGATAAATAAAATTCCCTCTACAAAGACGGCTGCCAGCGCCACCTGCCAGGTGTAGCCCATGCGGATTACCACCGTGTAGGCAAAAAAGGCGTTGAGCCCCATGCCGGGCGCCAGTACAAAGGGATAATTTGCAAAGGCCGCCATGAGAAGCGTGCCCAGCGCTGACGCAACGGCTGTGGCCGTGAAAACCGCGCCGGAGTCCATTCCCGCCTCCGCGAGAATTCCCGGGTTGACCGCGAGAATATAGGCCATCGTCATAAACGTCGTGATGCCCGCCAGGATCTCCGTCCTGGCATTTGTCTTGTTTTCCTTCAGGTGAAACACCTTTTCGCAAAACTCATTCATGTTCCTCATTCCTCCTCTGGTGTGAAAATGATGTGTCAACAGGAACTGCCCCTCCTGAAACCTGCCGCGCAGGCGGCAGCACCGTATGAATACGATACCGTTTATCTTAACATAAACGGCAGAATAAGGAAAGCAAATCTTAAAAAAATGTGTTTTGGGGCATGCAAAAGCGGCGGAAGCCAATCCATTCCGCTTCCGCCGCTTTCAAAATCCTTATCCTTTTTTACTTCTTTGTATCGTCCTTCACCGGCCCGTTGTATTCCTCCGGCTCCGGGCCGTCGCCGTACTCTTCTTCGACTGCCACCAGGTCAATGGCCTCGCCGGCCGCATACGTCTTATCCACGAGCCATGTGCCGTCGGCCGTTCCCACCTGAACCGTCAGGGAGAACGTATCCCACAGGTTTCCAAAGGAATCCGCCGAGGAAATCGTCAGCTCCTCGCTCTGGACGGCGACAATGTCGTTGAACAGCTTCACCATCTCCACCGCATACTGCATGGCCTGTTCTTCCGTCGTGCCGTCCTTGACAATCCAGCTTAACTTGATCGTCAGGGCATCTTCGTCCGCCTCAAAGGTCATGGTCTCGCCCTGCGGGTACCGGTTCGCATCCATAAACAGGCCGTCCGTTTCGTCCTTTACCTGCTCCCAGTCATACATGGACTGCTCTTCCGTCTCCTCTTCGATCAGAATATTCTGATCTCTCGGAAGCGTCTCATCCTCATCATCGTCCATGAACATCCCAAGTCCGCCGTCTGCCGGCGCGCTCTGAGAAATACTGCTCTGTGTACAGCCGCTCACCCCGAGCACACAGACACAGAGCAAGGCAGCAATTTTCCATAATTTCATGTTCTTTCCTCCTGACTTTCCTTCCAAACAGGCAGAACGGGCAGGAACCCCGCGCCACTCCCCTGTAATTAAAAGTACCAAGGTATTATATACGATTGTTTCCCGTTTTTGTAGTCCTTTTCACAAAAAATCACAAATTCTTCAGGAATTCTTAACTTCTCTTTCCTGCCCATCAAAATTTTCCGTATCGCGGACAATATACATGGGCCTGTCCTTTAATTCCGCAAACAGGATCGCAATGTATTCCCCGATGATGCCCACCAGAATAAAGAGCACCGCAAACATGAACGACAAAAGCACCACAATGGTGGCATAGCCGCTTGGCGCCCCGTATTTTGCCCAGGTATAAATCGTGTACACCATGACGGCCAGGCCGAAAAGCGCCACGATGCAGCCCGTATAAATCCCCAGCTTTAACGGCAGGTCGGAAAAGCAGAGGATCGTGTTGACGGAAAACCGGAACAGGCTCTTTAAGCTGTACTTGCTCTCGCCTGCAAACCGTGCCCTGGCCTCGTATTCGATGGTCGTCTTTTGAAAGCCGATGCTCTGGACATAGCCTCTTAAGAACCGGATTTTCTCCCGGTAGTTTTCCTTAAGCACCTGCGCCGCCTGGGCGTTCACCGCGAAGAAATCCGAGGCGTTAGCCTCAAACTTCACATCCGACATACGGTTAATCAGTTTATAGAAAGCCGAGGAAGTCACATTTTTTATAAGGCCGGCCGACGTATTCCTCGTCCGCACCATGTTGATGACCTCATAGCCCTCTTCCATTTTCTTTAAAATCTTCGGGATGCACTCCGGCGGGTGCTGGAGGTCGGCGTCCATGCAGATGACGGCGTCGCCCGAAGCGAAGTCGATACCGGCAATCATAGCGGCCTCATGGCCGAAATTCCTGGAAAAATTCACGACCCGCACGTTCTTATCAAGAGCCGCAAGCTCCTTTAAAATCCCGTAAGAGCCGTCGGCGCTCCCGTCGTTCACAAACAAAAGCTCGTATTCCCAGGCCGGGGAAAGCCCCAAAAGGACGGCCTTCGTCTCGGCATAAAATTCCCGAAGGGCCGCCTCCTCGTTATAGACGGAGACAACCACTGAAAGCAGCTTACCCATATATTTTTATCTCCATGTCCGAATGCTCCGGAATCTGCTTTTCTTTCGGCGGAAGCTTCCGGTAATCGCCGTAAACCTGCTTTAAATACGGATCCCACCCGGCCGGGATGAAAAACCGGCAGTCCTCAAACGGCACCTCCTCCGCCTCGTCCATCCACTTTTTTTCCAACTCCACATAGAGGTAATCCGGGGCATAGTTGGAATAGTAATAAAGGTTCGTCCTTTTCTTCGCATCCTTCATGGAAACGGCCCGCCAGAGCCGGTACGTGACCGGAAACGGGATCAGCTTCCCGATACCTGAAAGCACGGCCACGAAAAGCTTCATGATGCCTTTATAGTCGGAATAGTCAATCCGGTACCGGTGCCCCAGGGCAAACCCGTAGACGATGCACTGGGAGAGCTTCGTTACGGTTTTGACGGCCTTTCCCTCCGGCAGGGCGTCCACGATGAATAAGTCAATGCAGAGGCGGCTGATCTTATCGTCGTAAAACGCCATCTTCCCGGAACCCTCGAATTTCTGGCTTTTGTCATAGAGGATCCTGGGCACGAAATCGTAAAACGCCGTTCCGCCGTGGTACTCGTTCGGCTCCACAAAGGTCATGCCCTCGGGAAGCTCTCGGCGCACCACCTTCGCAAACATCTCATAGTTTTTCCGCGTAAACACCACATCCGCGTCGTCGTCCCAGGGGATGAACCCCTGATGGCGGACGGCGCCGAGCATCGTCCCGGCATCTAACGCATACTTGATCTTATACTTGCGGCAGATGCGGTCGATCTCCTTTAACATCTTTAAATTTGCCTCATGAACCCTCGTCAGGTCAAATGTTCTCTCTTCGCTCACGATTTAAGCCCTTCTTTAATTACCTTTGCCATGTAGTCGATTTTTTCGTCTGTCATGCCGGGGTAGACGCCGACCCAGAAGGTATCGGCCATAATCCGGTCGGAATTTTCAAGGCTTCCGACGACGCGGTAGCCTGTCTTTTCTGCCCGCATGGCATCAAAGCACGGATGCTTGATTAAATTCCCCGCAAACAGCATCCTGGTCTGGACGCCGTGATCTTCCACGTACTGCACGAGACGGTTTCTGTCCACGCCTTCCCGGCAGGTGATTAAAAAGCCGAACCAGCTTGGCGTGGAATGCTCGGCCGCCTCCGGAAGGATCAGCTTGTCCTCTGCCTCCGAAAGGGCCGCCCGCAGCCGGTCAAAATTATGGCGCCTCTTTTCCACGAAGGACGGGAACTTCTCAAGCTGGGCGCAGCCGATGGCCGCCTGCATATCCGTGGCCTTTAAATTGTATCCGAAATGCGAATAGACGTATTTGTGGTCATACCCAAGCGGCAGCTCGCCGTACTGCCTGTCAAACCGGTGGCCGCAGAGGTTGTCGCGGCCCGGCGGGCAGACACAGTCGCGTCCCCAGTCGCGGAAGGAGCGGATGATCTTATGAAGCAGCGGGTTGTCGGTGTAGACGGCGCCGCCCTCGCCCATGGTCATATGATGGGGCGGGTAAAAGCTGGACGTGCCGATGTCGCCGACGGTGCCGGTGAATTTTTCTTCGCCGTTTATGGTGTATTTGGAGCCCAGGGCGTCGCAGTTGTCCTCGACGAGCCACAGGTTGTGCTTTTCACAGAACGCCTTCACCGCCGTAAGATCAAAGGGATTTCCCAGGGTATGCGCGAGCATCACGGCCTTTGTCTTTTCCGAGAGCGCCGCCTCCAGCATGGAAACGTCGATGTTGTACTGTGGAATCGTGATGTCCACGAACACCGGCACGGCGCCGTACTGGATGGCCGGCGTCACCGTCGTCGGGAAACCGGCGGCCACGGTGATGATCTCGTCGCCGCGCTTTACCTGCCTGTCTCCAAGAAGCGGCGAAGTCAGCGCCATAAAGGCAATTAAATTGGCCGACGAGCCGGAATTTACGAGGGAACAGTAGCGAACCTTCAAATACTTGGCAAGCTTCGCCTCAAACTGGTCGGTGTAGCGGCCGGACGTGAGCCAGAACTCCAGGGAACTGTCCACCAGATTCACCATTTCTTCCTTATCATAAACGCGGGAGGCGTAGGGAATCCTGTCTCCCTCGTGAAATTCCTTTTTCTGATTATGAAATTTTTCTGCATATTCCGCCACCATGGCGAGGATTTCCTCTCTCGCCTGGGCTTCTGTCTTGTTTTCAAACATGCTGCAATCTTCCTCCAAGTGCTTAATGTACGGAAATCATTGTCTCAATCTGTTTATCCATGACTGCGGTCACGTCGTCCCCCGCCTCCCAGGCCTTAAACCACTCCGCCGTAAGGCCGATGGCCTCCCTCACATGGAACCGCGGCCGCCAGCCAAAGACGCTTTTAATCTTCGAGCAGTCCAGCTTTAAGAAATTGGCCTCGTGGGGGCCGCCGTCGCTTTGATTCACCCAGGAAAGCCCGTCTCCCCAGACTTCACAGAACATGGTGACAAGCTCGCCCGTTGTCACGCAGTCACAGTCGTCCGGGCCCACGTTGTAATGCCCCGCAAAGCGGATGTCCTCATACTGGGCCTTCGCCACAGCGAGATATAAAAGCAGCGGCTCCAAAACATGCTGGTAGGGCCTGGTGGAATTGGGGTTCCTGACGATAATGTCCTGCTTTTTCATGGCCGCGCGGATGCAGTCCGGCACAATCCTGTCATTGGCAAAATCTCCGCCGCCGATGACGTTTCCGGCCCGGCAGGTGGAAATGGCACAGCGCCCGTCGGAAAAAAATGACTTCTGGTAGCTGTGGGTCACAAGCTCCGAACAGGACTTGCTGTTGGAATAGGGGTCATAGCCGTCGAGGCGGTCGGTCTCCCGGTAGCCGTACTCCCACTCCATGTTCTCGTAAACCTTATCGGTGGTGACGTTGACAAACGAACGCACCGAGGGCGTAAGGCGCACGCACTCTAAGACGTTCACCGTCCCCATCACGTTCGTCTCATACGTGTAGACCGGCTCCTTATAGGAATCCCGCACAATGGGCTGCGCCGCCAGATGAAGGACAATCTCCGGCTCTGCCTCGTCAAACACCTGCTTTAGGTGCTTCAGGTCGCGGATATCGCCGATGACCGAATGCATCTTCTCCTTTACGCCGGCCGCGTCAAAAAGGGACGGCTCTGTCGGCGGGTTTAGGGCATAGCCCGTCACCTTTGCGCCGGCGTTTGTGAGGATTCTGGAAAGCCAGGCGCCCTTAAAGCCAGTGTGGCCGGTGATAAGGACACGCTTATCTTTATAAAATGTAAAAACCTCTTTAAAATCCATGTATCTCTTCCTCTATTCCCAGATCTTCCAGGGCGCTTTTCCCGACGTCCACAGCTCTTCCAGCTGGTTTTTCTCCCTCTGGGTGTCCATGCACTTCCAGAAGCCCTCGTGGCGGAAGGCCATGAGCTCCCCGTCGGCCGCCAGGTTCCGTAACGGCGCCTGCTCGAACACCGTCTCATCGCCCTCCAAGTAATCAAAGACGCCTGCATTCATCACCATGAAGCCGCCGTTTATGAGGCTTCCGTCGTCGTCGTTTTTCTCCCGGAAGGCGTGGATCTGGCTCTTCTCATCGAGATCTAAAACGCCGAACCGCTGGCCGATGTTGACGGCCGTAATCGTGGCGATTTTCCCGTGGCCTTTGTGGAATCTCTCTAACGCCTTTAAGTCGATATCCGCCAGGCCGTCGCCGTAGGTGAGCATGAACGGCTCATCGCCCACATACTCGCGGATGCGCTTAATCCTGCCGCCGGTCATGGTGTTTAAGCCGGTGTCGATGAGCGTCACCTTCCATGGCTCCGAATAGTTGTTGTGAACCTTCATGCTGTTGTTTGCCAGGTCAAAGGTCACGTCCGATGTGTGCAGGAAGTAATCGGCAAAAAACTCCTTCACCACATACTGCTTATAGCCGAGACAGATGATAAATTCATTGTACCCGAACTGAGAATAATATTTCATGATATGCCAGAGGATCGGCTTCTCCCCGATCTCGATCATGGGCTTTGGCTTTAAATGGCTTTCCTCGCTGATTCTTGTCCCGAACCCGCCTGCCAGGATGACTACCTTCATCGTATCTCCTCCTGCTCATCCGTATCTTTAAATATGTTCCAGTGATTGTCCTTTAAAATCGTCAGGGCTTCCTTCACCCCGTCCTTGTGGTATTCCAGGACGGTTTTTAACTCGTCCTCGCTCCTGTTTTCAAAATCCAGAAGAACTTCCCGGTTCCCCTCGTTGTAAATCCGCCGGTTGACGCCGTGGGAAAACTCCTCCGCCGTCGTCACCACGTTCCCGAGAAGGAACACGGCCGCTGTGAAAACGGCGATGGCCCGCATGACCTGCGGGTTTACGGACGCTTTCCCGCGCCGTTTAAATTTCCGTCTGGAAACCAGCCCGAAGGTCAAAAAAATCCCGAGGATCCCGATCTCGTACTGGAGCGCATAGCGGGAGCTCATGCCGTAAAGGTCGTTGGGCATGAAAATCCAGCGGCTTGCCAAAACAAGAAGGTGGTTCATCCCGCCGCCTGCCAAAAGCATCAGGGGGAACAGCGTCTTCTTATAAAGCCCGTAGTAAAAGTTCATCCACACCGCCAGGAAGTAAACGCCGATCACGAAAAGCCCCAAAAGGCAGAGCGCCTCGCCGGGAAGCCAGCTCATGTGCCTTGACATCCATTCTACCCCAAAAATCATGGAAGAAAAGGATTTCAAGAAAAATGTAAGGAAAAATTTCGGTTCCCGCAGGAAAGCCGATAAAAGCGGCTCGTCCACGGCGCCGCTGTACTCGTAAACCGCCATGGAATTGCTCCAGAGGTAGAGAAAAAGCGGAAGCACCGCAGCAATCGAAAGCCCGAGAAGCGTCTTACCTGAAAGCAGGCCGAGCCGCCTGTCAATAAAACCGATGGACGCCGAACCGGCAGGCGCCTGCGCCTCGGCTTTCTTCCTGTCATCCCGGAGAATCAGCCTGTCTTTTACAAAAAGGAAGCCGTAGGTAAGAAGCAGCGTCATGATATAAATGGCGCAGTATGGCCCGGCCACAAAAACCGTCGTCACGGCCGGCAGCACGAAAAGCAGGACTTTGTCATGCCGCCCCCCGTGCCGGCCGTAAACCGCATCAAGAACCGTATAATTCCAGAAAAAGAACGCAAACGCCAGAAAATGCGCCCAGCCTGTCCCGTTATAAAGCATCTCCCATTTGTTAAGGCTGAACATGAAAACCATCATGGCCGCGTACCAGCCAAGGCCGATCCTGTATTTTTTCCCGTAAGATGCCAGAATCATGGCCGAAAGCCCGAAGCTTAAAACGCCCATCACCCGGTCAAAGGTCACGCTGTATCCAAAAAGCGAGACGTTGAGCCCACGCTCGAAGTAATTCACCGGAATCCGCGTCAAAAGATCCGGCACGAAGAATTTCTCCGGGTTCCAGACGTCCGGCAGGTAGGAATTGATGAGCCGGATGTAGTCCGAATAAACCATGTCGATGGCCGACCGGTGCAGATATAAAAGATAAAACAGGACTCCAATGACCGGAAGCCCCCAGTACACGCATTTTCTAAGCTGCTTCATCGCTGCCCTCCAGGCTGTAAGTATGTCAGGCTCTCCCCGCCTTCTTTCCGCGCTCCGCATGGTGCCAGTTCTGCGCGGAGAAAATCTTTACAAGATCCACCAGATAATTATACTGGTTCCATGCCTCGTCCTTGGAATCAAAATTCTCATGAACCGCCTTATTGCCGATGATGCGGATTTCGTTCAGCTCCCATTTGGATACCCGGTCGAGATACCCCTTTTCACCGAGCCAGCGGCAGAACTGCTGGTTCGTCATCGGCTGGTTGGACGGCTTTTTCCGCCTGCGGCGTCCGCTCTGTTTTCTGTTTTTCGAGGCGCCGCCATCCCCCTTCTGTCCGGCCGGGGACGGGGCCGTATTGTCGATCTCAATCCCGATTTCGTCTGCCACGGATTTTAAAAGCAGCTCCAGATTCTGCCGTCCCTTTACCATGGCCGCGTTATACTCGCCGCGGCGGAGCCAGCTTCTCTCCTTTTTCAGTTCCCTTCTGACCTCTCCTAAAAACGCACCGTGGTTTGTCTTTCTCCATAAGGCCGCAAGAAGCCCGCCGCCCGTCATAAGGGCCAGGAGCCCAAGGATCCATCCCGCTTGTCCATCCATTTCCACTCTCCTTTCATTTATTCTTTATCTTTGATGTGCACAATCATGGCAAGGTTCTCCTCGCCCCGCTTCTCCTTGGCATTCTTCACATAGAAATTGCAGGAAAATTCCAAAGAAATCCGCTGGTATGGCGCCACGTCAAGCTCCATGGACATGGAATTTTCCGTGAACACCAGGTCGGGAAGCCGCTTTCCATTCATTTTGATCTCGCAGACCTCGTTTCCCGTGATCTTTCCCGGATAATAGAAGGATAAGACCATCTTGTCCCGGTTCCCGTTTAAGAACACAATTTTTGCGTGTTCGTCGATCCAGCCGTCCTCATAGCTTCCGTAGGCCAGCCGGTACCGCTCGTCCTTAATGTACGAGGTCACATCCTGGTAAGCGTTGTTTTCCGGGTCTTCCCTGAGGATCACCATGTCATCCGTAATCTCTTTTAAGTCAAAATCGCTGTCGATGAAATGCACGGGGAATTCCGTGTCCGGATCCGGCGCGTACACCTTAAAGAAGGTCTCCGCCGTAAAATCGCTCATCTCATACGTATTTCCAATAATATACAGTTCCTTGTCAAAAAAGTCCTCTCCGTATTTCCCCACGGTCTCCTCGGCCAGGGAGTTGTACCGAAGCTGGTTCGGCCAGAGATGGAGCACGTCCCAGGTATCCCGATAGAAGCCCTCCACCGGAAAGAGAAGCGCCATATAGGCAAACACGAGAATCCCCGCCTTCCCCACGAAGGCCGAAAGATAGGAGAGGAATAAGAGCGCCGCCGCATAAACCACATAGACCCAGCGCATCTCCACGCGGATTGTCACGCTGGAGGAGCCGATGCAGAGCGCGATAAAGGCCAGGAATAACAGGACATTTTTTAAATGGGAAAGCCGCCGTCCGCTATCGAGCGCCCAACGCACGGCAAAAACCGCCACAAGGACGCCGAGGATCCCCCAGCAGGCATGGATCATGTTTTTGATATTGTCCGGGGAATCTGCGAAAGTCATGCCGCAGAGGTAATCCGGCCCCGTCCCGACACCGAAGACAAAGCCCACCTGTTCCCACGCATGGGCCACCGCCTCAGCCGTATCAAACGTATCGGCCACGTCGGTACCGCCTGTGCCGGCCGGCGACAGCGTCCCGATGGTAAAAAGGCGGATCAGCATGATAAGGCCGAAAATCCCGATGCTTAAAAGAAAAAACTGCCATTTCGGCGTGCGGTATTCTTCCTCCGTCCGCCTTCTTCTGCTCTTTCCGTAGGCCGCCTCCATGTCACCGTCTGATTTCTGCGCCTTCTCCCCCTGCCCCAAAAGAAGCGCCAGAAGAAGCACCGGGATTAACGCCATGTACCGCTCATGGATGAAGCTGGCACAGAAATAGAGGACGTTTGCAAGAAGATAGGACTTTCCGTCCCGCTCGTTGACATACCGGTAAAGGAAGTACAGGATGCCGATGGCTGCCCACAGCCCCATGCTCTCCATGGTGCCGTAGAGCTGGCCGATCTGGTAGTAGGCCATGCGGGAAAGGAGGTAAGCCACGGAAAGGGCGATGCTCACAAACCGTCTCCCGCCGATCCGAAAGGCAATCCGGTAAATGGTAAAGGCGATGGCCGCGTTTAAGACGATGTTGATCGGCACAATCCATGTGACATGATTTCCAACAAACGCAAGCTCCAGCCAGGAAATCAGGTAGTACAGGAAACGAAAGCGGGTGCTGCCCATGGGAAACACGTACTCCAGGAAACTCTGCTCGCCGTAGCAGGACCAGAGGTACAGATCATCCATATAAAGCCCCTTGATCGTAACGCCGCGGTTTACAAAAAAGCCAAGTCCTAAAAGCAGGGCAAAGACTAAAAGCCCGTCCTTCCTTTTCTCAAATTCTTCTGCCATTCTGTTTTTCAAGTCCATCATTCGTTCCCCTTATTGCTGTTCTCCAGCCCAGTATTTCGTAGAAAATTCTTTTAAGACGGCGTCCGCATCCTCCGGCGGCGCCGGTTCCGCATCAAAGCGCCCGAGAGCGTTCCCGTTTTCGTAAAGCATGTCCGTCATGTATCCCTTTTTCAACATGACAACGACGTTGTTCCAGCCGTCTGTCCCCGGCTTTAAGTAGCCGCTTCCCAGGTAAATATAGTCGGTTCCTGCGTAATTTAAGTAACAGACCAGGGCCTCCGGGCTGGCGGCCAGATAAAGATTCCCGTCGCTCCCCTCGATGTCCGTATAGCTCTGTGCATTGCACGGGAACAGCAGCATTTCCGGCTGGCTCCCGATCACAAGGGCTCGTGTCTCCTCATCGGCCGCCAGAATGTCCCAGATTTCCCGATTCCCGTCCGCCTTTAGCATCGCCTCGTTTTCCGCCGCATGATCGTAATAGCCGGCATGGAAAACGCTCACCGGCGTAAGCCCCAAAACGCCGGCCCAGTTGCTGACCGCCATGATTGTCATGTTGAAAAGCGCCGCCGGGACGAAAAGTTCCACCGTCAGATGGGCCAGGACGGCATTCTCCATCTTCCCGATGACAATGACTGCAAGCACTGCGAACAGACAGTACAAAAGCATGAAATAGTTTCCGTCCACCTGCCATAAAAGGTAAAGGGCCGCAAGGCTTGCCGCGCCAACCGAAAGGAATAGAAAAAGCAGGCAGGAAAGCGGCGCCTTCTCCCGTTTTTTCCCTTTTTTCATCCGCACAATGGCCGGAACCAGAAAAAGCGCCAGAATCATCACAAGAAACGGCGAACCCCATGCAATCCGCACATGGGCCATGTCTTCGCTCACCGGCGCTAAAAGGACGCCGTAAAGCCGCCTGACAAAATGCCAGACCCCTTCCTTTGAAAACGGGGAGCCGCCGTTTGAGGGGAGCGCGGCAAACCAGAACGGATATTTCGCATAAAATCCAAGCTTTTCCCAGATCTCATAAAAAACCGATGTGATCGGGACGCCAGTCAGATGAAACGTCCGGAGCCACACAAGAATCCACATGGCCGCCGTCGGAATCACGGTCTGCCAGAGGCTTTCCCTAAACCGGAACCGGAGGTTTTTCGTAATCAGCATGTAAAGGATGGCCGTCCCAAAAACGGCTGTGGAAAACACAAGCGCCGTCGGCTTCATCACAAGCGTCAGGAAATAGGCATCAAGCGCGATCACCAGATAGGAGTCCCGCCGTTTTTTCAGGTACAGGAGCAGAAAGCAGATCATGATAAGCTGGTACAGTACCGTCACCATGTCTGTCTTTGCCGATATGGCCATGTTCATGACGCCGGGGATGCAGGAAACCATCGCCGCGCAGAGAAGACTGTAACGGCGGCTCACAAATAACTCCGCAATTTTCCCGCAGGAAAACAGGACGCCGGCGGCCGCCCACACCTGGAATGCCAGAAAAAATCCGTAGGACGGCAGGCCGGAAAGCGGCAGAAGCAGGATCTCAAGGCCCTTCGGGTAGGTGTAGACCACATTGACGCTCCCCAGGTTCTCATAAATCCCGTTCCCATTGTTTAACACATATTCCGACCGGAGGCCATAGTGAAGGGAATCGTAATCCAGGCAGATGTTCATCCGGCCCGCCTGCATAAAAAGGATCGCAAGCATCACGGAAACCATAACCGCCGCCGTAAAGCTCATGGGCCGCTTTTTCACAAGAAACCGTTTCCGCCAGGACGAATTCACAGAAAGCCTTGCCGCCATGCGGGACGCCGCAGGCACCAGATAAACGGCCGCAAGGAGCGCCGTCAGGATCCTGGTATGGGCGATGCTTCCGATTCCCGCAAGGGACAGGAGGCAGAAGGCTAAAATCATAAGGCCGCTTCCCAGGACGAAATCTGCCATAGCCGTAATCTCATGGAATTCCAGGAAGCCGTTTTCGCCTTTTTTTGCTGCCCCGCCTGCTATCTGGCGGCGGAGCGTGCTCCCGAGCCGGATCAAAAGAAGGACGTAAAGCCCTGACACGAGAAGCGGGAAGAACGCCCGGTGCAGCCACGAAAAGACTGCGCCTGCCAGAAACAGAAGGCACCACCGGACGACCGGCACCCGGCACCTTTTTAAAATGAGAAAGAACACGCCGAAGAGGACTGCCGTTTCCAAAAGCAGCCCCACACTCTCCGGCTCCCAGAGCCGTTCTCCGTCGACACCTATGACATAAATCTGGCCGATCCCGATTAACAGGGCCGCCGCCGTCACCATTGCCAGAAAGATGAGGCAGGCCCATTCCTTTTTCTTCATGTCACCCCCGCGTATGTCCTATGCGATAAAAAAGTGTGCGCTGCGGCGCACACTCGCGCCGGAGCGCGGCTGCGTCAGCAGCCATATTCCTCTGCGCGAAGTGCGCATCCTTGCGGAGCGTTTTTGTTTCATAGGACGCAATTTTCTATGAAACAAAAAACCGCTCCTCCAACATCAGGCACAGGGCGTGATACACCGGAAGATGGAGCTCCTGGATCTTATACGTTTCCGTCCCCGGAACGACGATGGCCGCATCCGCAAAGGCCGCCAGCTTCCCGCCGTCTTTTCCCGAAAGGCAGAGAACCTTCATGCCCTTCGCCCGCGCCGTCACGGCTGCGTACATGACATTCTCCGCATTTCCGGACGTGCTGATCCCCAGGAACACATCGCCCGGCCGGCCGTAGCCGTTGACCTGCTGTGCATAGGAAAGCGTGCCGTCCACGTCGTTTGCAAAGGCCGAGGACAGCGCCGCATGGCCCGAGAGGGCGATGGCCATAAGCCCGCCCTGGAGCTTTTCGGAAAGCTCGGCGCCGCGCACGTGGTCTGCCTCCGACAAAGCTCTTGCCATCTCTTCGCCCACCGGGCGGCGTTTTACAAAGCCCTTCATCAATTCTCCCACAATATGCTCCGAATCGGCGGCACTCCCGCCGTTTCCCGCAATTAAGAGCTTTCCGCCGCCTGCGTAGCAGGCCTCGAGAATCTCATACGCCTTCCGGATTTCCCCCTTTACCGCTTCCAGCGCTGGATAGCGAAGAACCAGTCCGTCCAGTATTTCTTTTATCTTTTCCTGCATGTCCATGTCTCCTGTCCTGTTTTTGTGCACAATGATAGAATAGCCGCTTACGCGACTATTCTCCATATCCGTTCACGGATATGGGCCTCCGGCGGATTCCAGCGCCCGGATTTTTGCGGTGTACGCAAAAACCGGCATCCGCAATGATAGAATAGCCGCTTACGCGACTATTCTATCATATATCATCCCGTCTTTCCATAAGGTTTTCGTGTTTCGGACGAAAAAACGCCCCTCCATGACCGGTGGAGGGGCGAAATCTATTGGTGCGGGCCAAAATGACCGGTTTTGGCCTGCACCGTCCAATTAAGGGGGAGTTGTCTAGCTCTCAAGCGGATTCCATACGAGATCCATGACCTCTTCTTCCTGGCCTTCCTCGTATGCCGTAATCAGATCAAGACGGATGTAGTCTGCCACGATCTGCTCAAGTCCGGCTTCGCTGAAATCCTTGTCGATATCGAAATCCAGAACCTCAAACATTTCAAGGTTCATGTCGTAGTCTCCGGAAATCATATTGTTGTCTAAAAGCATCTGGACAGCCTCAGCTCCATTCTCTTCCATCCATTTGCTTGCCTTGCGGATGCAGTCCGTGATCTTCTTCGCCGTAATCGGGTTCTCCTCTACGAACGTCTTGCTCATGGCAAGTACGCAGCAGGGCTCTCCGGCGAAGTCGTCGTCAAGCAGGGAACGGACGCATACAAGCGTTCCATCCTGAACGAAAGGATATGCATAAATATCGGTAAACAGGGATGCGCTGATTTCTCCGCTTTCCATTGCGTTGATGGCAGCGTCGTTTTCTACCTGCATGATCTTGATGTCGGTGAGCGGGTTGATGCCGTCCACGTCAAAGAAACGGCAGGTAATGTTATAGCCGCTGGAACCGATGGGATCCGGTGTGGAAACATTCTTTCCAACCAGGTCAGCCGTCGTCGTGATGCCGCTGTCTGCCAGAGCATATAAGGAACGGCAGCCTGTATGGGCGCCTGCAACGAATTCCAGGTCTACGCCGTTGGTAGCCGGCACTAACATCGTGGAAATGTGGCCTACTGCCAGGTCGGCAGCGCCCGTTCCAAGTGCCTCCGTATAGGAGCTTCCTGCTACCATCTCAACCTCAATGCCTTCTTCCTCATAGTAGCCAAGGACATCGGCAAACCACGGTGCGGAGGTACAGTTTCCGCCTGTATAGTAGTAAGTGACGGGCTTGCCGTAAGCCGGCTCAGCCTTCCATGCCTCTTCATCGACTTCTGCTGCCGCCTCGGCTGCTTCTGTCTCCTCGTCACTTGCTTCCTCAGACGCAGCTTCCGTTGCCGCCTCGGCCGTCGTCTCTGCTGCCGTTGTCGTTTCTGCCGCTGTCGTCTCTGCTGCTGTCGTCTCCTTTGCAGCCCCCTGCTCGCCGCAGGCCGTAAGGCTTAAAGCCATGGCAGCACAGAGCGCGCCTGCGATCAGATAGTGTCTTTTTCTCATAATCGTTCTCCTCCGTTATAAAACATATATATTTGAAATCATCAGGCAGTCTTTTCGCCGGAGCCGTAATCCAAAAGCTCCAGGATCTGATTCCTGTATTCCACAAATTTTGGGCCGCTCCGCTTTCTCGGATACGGCAGGTCGATCTTAATGTCCTTTTTAATCCTGCCAGGCTTGGCCTCCATCACGAGGACGCGGCTTCCCATGTAAATGGCCTCGTCGATGTCGTGGGTCACCATGACGATAAGCTGTTTCCCCTTCTGCCACATGTGAAGGATCTCGTCCTGGATATTCATCCGTGTAAACGCGTCCAGGGCTCCGAGAGGCTCATCCATCAAAAGGATGTCCGGCTCGTTAATCAGGGAACGGACGAGGGCAACGCGCTGTGCCATACCGCCGGAAAGCTGTGCCGGATAGTCGTTCCGGAAATCCTCCAGGCCGATGAGCTTTAACATCCGCTCGACCTTCTCTTCATTTCCTTTATATGTATTCTGCATCCGCAGGCTGAAGGAGATGTTCTTCTCCACCGTCAGCCACGGGAACAGCGTCGGTTTCTGAAATACCATGCCGCGGCTCGGGTCCGGCCCTGTAATCTCCTTTCCGTTGACGGAAAGATGCCCTGTCGTCGGTACCGTAAGGCCGGCAATCAGCCTTAAAATTGTGGACTTCCCGCAGCCGGATGTGCCGACGATGCTGACAAACTCGCCGTCCCTCATGACCGTGTTAATGTCCCCGAGGGCGTGGGTGATATCGTCGCCGTCCACCCTGGCAAAGCTTTTGGACACATGGTCTAACTTCAGTACAATCTCCTCTGCCATTACTTCACCATTCCTTCCTGCCATCTGAGCGCCCTGCTCTTTATGAGCCCCAAGAGCTTCGTGACTGCCGTGAAGATCAGGCAGATGATGATGATGGACGCATACATTTTATTGTACTGGGCCCATGCCTTCGCCCAGTTGATGTACCAGCCGAGTCCGGCTTCCACGCCGATCATCTCGGCAATCATGAGGGCGGTGCAGGCGATGCTCATCCCCTGGGTCAGCCCCTGGAAAATGTTCGGGAGCGCATGGGGAATCGCCACGCGGAACACCATCTGATGCTCCTTTGTCCCAAGTGTCCTGGCAGCCTCAAAATACGACACATCCACGTTGGAGATGCCGGTCATCGAAGCCATGGTTACGGAGAACCAGACGCCGAGGCCGATGACGATGACGGCGCCCATGAATAAGGACGACGCGATTACCATCATAAGCGGGATCCATGTGGACGTGGGGATCGGCCCCAGAACCTTTAAAATCGGATCCACCCAGTACCGCACCCGCCTGCTGTATCCGCAGGTGATGCCGGTGATGAGCCCCAGGATGGCGCCGCAGAAGTAGCCTGTAAAAAGCAGCCGCAGCGTGTGGGCGGCGCATTCCAGAAGATATGCCCGGTCTTCAATCATGATATTGAAAATATCGTTGAACCACGGGAAGAACGGGTACCTCAAAGCCCCTGTCTTTAACGTCATGTAATCGTAAAGCGACAGCACCAGAAACAGCACGCCGTATAACGGTGCCATGTAGCGGAGCTTGTCCACCAGCCGCTTCTTCTTTCCCAGAACACCGTACACGAGAAAGACCGCGTACAGCACCATGAAAAACAGCAGGAAATACACGTATGTCATCGGATCCTTATTCTTCCTGAGATTGGGGATCTCCCAGTATTCCCATATCGCAAACAGGCCGCAGGCCAGGGGAAACAGGAGAAATACCACGTCAAGCCGCTTTTCCAGCCAGGTTTTTTCCTTTTCCTCCATCTCCCGGAGCTGTTCCTTTGTCATTTGCGGTTCCAAATTTCTTTCCTCCTACAAAAGCTCGATAAATGCAGCCATTCTTGTGTTGATCTGTCCGATGTCCGCCTGGGAATAGTCGGTCTCCACCACCGTATAGGGGATTCCCTTCTTATCCTTCACAAGCTGGCGTACCATCGCCGTCTCCACGTTGTAGGTATGGCATGCCTGGAGCACCAGATCCACAACGCCGTCTACCTTGAAATCGTCGATTAACTTCTCAAGAAGCGCCATGCGGTTGGGATTCGGCGACATGCAGGAGCAGCCGATGTTTAAATATTTCCGTGCCAGGGCATCGTAAACATCCGGATTCTCTTCGTCCACCGGATCCAGAGGCTTCATGCCGGAGCAGTTCTCGAAGCAGACAACAACACCGCCGTTGGCCTCGATGGCGCGCACCACCTTAAGCGCGGCGCCGCCGGACGGGGAACCGGTTAAGAGGATGCGTTTCTTCTTTCCAATATTCTTTCCGGCCGCGTATTCGGCCTCGATTTTATCTGTGACGGCATTCAGCTCTGCGGCCAGCTCTCCTGTTTTCATCCGGAAGCCGGAGCCATAAACCGTATTGACAATGTCCAGTCCCGTAACCGGCGCCGGATCAAGCGTCATCACATACTGAAGCCGGTGAAGGGCGGCCTGGATCTCGTTTCTTTCATGAATCTGTGCCCGGATGGCTTCTTCTGTGATAGTCGTCTCGAATTTTTCCTCCAGAAGCTCTTTGAATTTAATCAGCTCATTCTTATAAAGCTCAATGCCTGCCTCCGTCTGCTTGTTGGGAAGCTCGATGACATGAACCGGCTTGAACTCCGCTAACATCTCATACATTTTCTTCTTCCCGTCGCAGGTAGTCTCGCCTACCACCAGATCCGAGAAATAGAAGTACGGGCATTTATCTGTTTTTGCAAAGCCGTAGCTGGACTTGATGAGCGGACAGAGGTTTCTCGGCAGATCCTTTTCCGCTTCCGGGATTGTCTCGTCGGAGACAGAACATAAGCCCACGACGGCAGCCCCCATGGCCTGAGGAATCTCCCGCGGCAGATACGTGCAGAATACGCCTACAACCGGCATTCCCTGATCCTTCAGTTCCTTAATCGTCAAAAACGACTGCTTTCTCGCGTCCGCAAACTCTTCAAAAATTTCCGGCAGGTCTTTTCTAAGTTCCATGCTGCTCTTCTCTCCTTTTTCTTGTATGTCCTACCGCGCCATGCGGCGATAGCCTAAAACGGCAGCTCCGATGGCGCCTGTGTACTGGGCCAGCGGATCCGTGTACATATTCTTTGCCTTCATATAATACCCAAGGGTTTCCCGCATGATCTCCGACTGGGCCAGACCGCCGGAAAAGAAAATCCTGGAATTTTCGTGAGCCAGTTTCTGGGCGAACACAGCCGTCCGCCGGCAGATGGAGTGGACACAGCCCAGGACGATATCGCCGGGATTTTTCTCCTGCGCCAGAAGCCCTACGATTTCGCTCTCTGCGAACACGGCGCACATGCTGTTGATGGGCACCGGCGTACAGCCGGCTACAAACTCATCGAGATGGCTGATGTCGCTTCCGATCCGCGCCATGATCATTTCCATAAAACGGCCGGTTCCCGCCGCACATTTATCGTTCATGAGGAAATCCGTAATCTGCCCGTGACCGTCCAAAAGGATCACCTTGCAGTCCTGGCCGCCGATGTCGATGACCGCCTCGCAGCCGGGACAGAGGTAGGCCGCGCCTGCGCCGTGGCAGGTGATTTCCGTTATTTTTTTATCTGCTTCCTTTAAAAGCTCCCGGCCGTATCCCGTGGTGACGACGATGCCCGTTTCGTCGGAATGCATCTTCGCATAAAGCTCTCTTAAAACCTTTCCGGGATTCATGGCCGTGGATTCCATCCGGTACGATGTGACGCTCGTCCCGTCAAACAGGACGCCCTTCGTCATCGTGGAGCCGGAATCAATGCCAAGACTCAACATACTGCTTCTCCTTTTTTTACATAACAGCTACATTATAGTGGATTCGTTTTCCAGCGTCCAATCGGAAAAATGTATAGATTTTTTTGTTGGATTGAAAAAGTGTATCGGTGAGAGATGCGCCTTTTGCTTCATGGGAAACCCAGGTTCCCGTGAAATAAAAAAAGGCCTCCCGGATTTCTCCGGAAAGCCCTGTTTTAAATCGTATGAAATTCCGCCCAGAATTACTTAAGAGTAATCTTAGCGCCCTCAGCCTCAAGCTTAGCCTTGATGTCGTTAGCCTCTTCCTTGGAAGCGCCCTGCTTAAGAACCTTCGGAGCACCGTCAACAACGTCTTTTGCTTCCTTAAGGCCAAGGCCGGTAACTTCACGAACAACCTTGATAACTTTAACCTTGTTCGGACCAACCTCAGTAAGCTCTACGTCGAACTCGGTCTTCTCTTCCTCTGCTGCACCTGCGCCAGCGCCTGCTGCTGCTACAACAACGCCTGCTGCTGCGGATACACCAAACTCTTCCTCACAAGCCTTTACTAACTCGTTTAATTCTAATACGGATAATTCCTTGATAGCTTCGATAAATTCAGCGGTAGTTAACTTTGCCATTATGATTTACCTCCATAAATATTTTCTATACACGATTTTGTTTCCACGAAACTTTTATGCGGCCTGTCTCCTTTCGGACGCTATGCCGCAGACCGAACGGCCGGGACACCGTATGTTCCCGGATCCGGAACCTTTTTTATGCCTCCGCAGACTCGGCAGAACCGCCGTTCTGTGCCTCTGCGATCTGATTGAGGACGCGTGCCAGGTTTGCAATCGGGGACTGGATGCTTCCAAGCAGCTTTCCGAGAAGTTCTTCTCTGGACGGGATGGTAGCGATCACCTGGATGCCCTTCTGGTCATAGTATGTTCCCTCAACGACGCCGCCCTTTAATTCGAGCTTGTCAGCCGTCTTAGCGAACTGAGCTAAAATTCTTGCCGGAGCGGTAGCATCTTCCTTGGATACTGCCAATGCTGTCGGTCCTTCAAGATTAGCCTCAAGAGCCTCGAACTCTGTTCCCTTTGCAGCGAAGCGGATCATGGTGTTCTTATATACTTTATAAGTAACGCCGGCTTCTCTTAACTGCTTACGAAGGATTGTATCCTGCTCAACAGTCAGTCCGCGGTAGTCAACGACAACAGCGGATTTCGCTCCGTTGAAAAGCTCAGCAATCTCAGCTACGATTGGCTGTTTTAATTCAACTTTTGCCATGAATGGTTTACCTCCTGTTTTATTTTGGGACAGCCGCAGGATGCGGCCCGTCAGTATTGTAAAGCCGTCACAGCACTCAAAACCATTTTTATGGAAAAAGGCTTCTCCGCCCAAAGACGAAGAAGCCTACAAAATTCCGGTGTGAGTTTTGTATGTTCCTCGGCAGGTGTTTCTACCTTACGCCTTGCGGCACCTGCTGTCTTCGGCATTCAATACTCGCGTATTGTATCATGATATATTCGGAATGTCAATCACTTTTCCTGTTAAAACGGGAAATTAGTTCACTAATTTTGCCACGTTTAACTTGATGCCCGGGCCCATGGTGGAAGTCATGGTTACGCTCTTTAAGTAAGCGCCCTTAACGGTGCTCGGTTTTGCCTTGATGATTGCATCCATAAGCGTCTGGAAGTTGTCCGCCAACTGTTCTTCTGTGAAAGAAGCCTTACCTACTGGCACATGGATAATGTTTGTCTTGTCAAGTCTGTACTCGATCTTACCAGCCTTGATATCGTTGATGGCCTTGGTAACATCCATCGTAACGGTACCAGCCTTCGGGTTCGGCATTAAGCCCTTCGGTCCAAGTACACGGCCGAGACGACCAACAACGCCCATCATGTCCGGGGTAGCAACGACAACGTCGAAATCCAGCCAGCCTTCGTTCTGGATCTTCGGGATCAGCTCCTCAGCTCCAACGTAATCTGCGCCTGCTGCGGCTGCCTCGTCGGCCTTCGGTCCCTTTGCGAATACAAGGATTCTGACCGTCTTGCCGGTTCCGTGGGGCAGAACAACAGCGCCGCGGATCTGCTGGTCAGCATGACGTCCGTCGCAGCCTGTTCTTAAATGAACCTCAATCGTCTCGTCGAACTTTGCAACAGCGGCCTTCTTTACAAGTGCGATGGCCTCTGCCGTATCATAAAGAGTAGCGCGGTCGATAGCTTTTGCCGCTTCTACGTATCTTTTTCCTCTTTTCATTCTAAATAACCTCCTGTGGTGTTGACGGGGATTTCCCTCCCACGTTCATGTTGCCGGATTGTCTGCGCCGTGTATCGGCGCCAGCCGGATTAGTCCTCTACCTTGATACCCATGCTTCTTGCGGTTCCTGCGATCATGCTGGTAGCAGCTTCGATGCTTGCAGCATTGAGATCCGGCATTTTCAGCTCGGCGATCTTCTGAACCTCTGCTCTGGACAGGGTAGCTACCTTCGTCTTGTTGGGGGTAGCAGAACCGGATTTGATCTTAGCGGCCTTCTTTAACAATACGGCAGCCGGCGGAGTCTTGGTGATGAAGCTGAAGCTTCTGTCCGCATATACGGTGATAACGACCGGGATAATCATATCGCCCTGATCAGCCGTCCTGGCGTTGAACTCCTTCGTGAACTGTACGATATTTACACCGTGCTGTCCAAGAGCCGGACCAACTGGCGGAGCCGGCGTAGCCTTTCCAGCCGGAATCTGCAGTTTAATATAACCAGTTACTTTCTTTGCCATAATTCGGCACCTCCTAAATTATGTGGTAATGTCGGGGATTTCCCTCCCACGCTGTCACGATGTCTCCGGCATGGATCCGGCTACATCTTCTTAACTTCTGAAAAATTCAGTTCAACCGGCGTTTCCCGGCCAAACATTTCGACGTTGATCGTAAGGGACTGTTTGGATTCGTTGACGGTTCTTACGACACCGACCGTATCCTTCCATGCGCCGGCCGTGACGACCACGGTATCTCCGACGGCAAACTCAACGACGACTCCGGGTGTCTTAAAGCCGAGGTTCTGCATCTCCTCCTCAGTCAGAGGCACAGGCTTGGAACCCGGTCCCACGAATCCGGTCACGCCGCGGGTATTCCTGACTACATACCATGTATCATCGTTCATGATCATATGGATCAGCACGTAGCCCGGGAACATCTTGCGCTCCACCTGCTTCTGAGTACCGTTTTTCAGCTCCACAACTTCTTCCATCGGGACGGAAACCTCTAAGATCTGCTCCTGAAGACCCCTGTTCTCGATTGTCTTTTCGATGTCAACCTTTACCTTATTCTCGTATCCGGAATAAGTGTGTACAACATACCATTGTGCTTCCGACATATGCTCACCTCATCCTTAACCAATCAACAGATTCAGACCAAATTTGATAATCAGGTCAAGGACTGCAATCAGCACGCCCAATGCAACAGTCACAGAAACGACGGCAATCGTGTTTTTCGTCAGGTCTTCCTTGTTCGGCCAGATAATTTTCCTGAACTCGGATTTTAAGCCTTTGATGAAGTCCTTTTTAGGGGCCTTCTCATTACTTACTTTTTCTGCCATAATTCACGTCCTTTTGAAAACCGGATTACTTAGTTTCTTTGTGCATCGTGTGTCTCTTGCAGAATCTGCAGTATTTCTTTGTTTCCATGCGGTCCGGATGAGTCTTCTTATCCTTCGTCATGTTGTAATTGCGCTGCTTGCATTCTGTGCATGCCAGTGTAATTTTTGTACGCACAACTTCCACCTCCGTTTAATTCTTAGTAAGGCGGCCTTTTTCCCTGCTTTGCTATCGTAATTTTGAGCATAAAAAAAAGACCTATGTTCTTCCATTCGCCCGACCATTGTATCATAGAAATAATGGGACGTCAAGGTATTTCTCCCTGAGTTTCCATGGATTTTTGCGGGATTTTTCTTTCGGTGCATTGACTTCATACTTCTTTGGAAGTATAATATAAGTAATATAACTCTTTGGAAGTATGGAGGGATAAAATGAGCAGACGAATCCTATATCACGGTTCCCCTGATATTATTCAAACGCCTGTGCTGGGAAAGGGCAAACCCTATAATGACTACGGACAGGGCTTTTACTGCACGGAACATCCGGAGCTTGCAAAAGAATGGGCCTGTACGGAAAACATAGACGGCTATGCAAACAAATATGAAATGGACACGGATGGTCTTGCGATTCTGAATCTCTCCGCCGATGAATACACGATTCTGCATTGGCTGGCTCTGCTGATGAAGTACCGAAGATTCCGTATTTCCACTCCTGTCATGAAGCGCGGGGCCGATTGGCTGAGAGAGCATTTCCTCATTGATCTGACATCTTATGATGTGGTTGTTGGATATCGTGCGGACGATTCCTATTTTTCTTTTGCAAGATCGTTCGTGAATAACGAAATTTCACTGGCACAGCTCTCCTATGCCATGCGCCTTGGCAGGCTCGGCGAACAGTTCGTTTTGAAAAGCCCTGCCGCTTTTGAAAAAATTCGGTTCGTTTCTTATGAAATTGCGGATAATACGGAGTATTATGCAAAAAGAAAGGCTCGGGATGATGAAGCAAGAGCTTCTTTCCGGGCAGAGCTTGAGCGGGATGATATCGACGGCCTGTATATGCGGGATATCATCCGCGAGGAGGTGAAACCAGATGATCCGCGCTTACGATAATCAGTATCTGGATGATGCCATGAGGTGCCTGGGCGAAGCGATGGACTACGCCGCAAACAGCTGTCACATAACAATGGATGAATTTCTTAATCTGTTTATCGGCACAGGCTATGCCGAACCTTTTGCCGCCGGTGCTCCCAAATACGTTTCCGGCGTATCTGGTACGGAGCTTGTGATGGACGTTCTCACAAAGTCAGGAGCAGAAACAGACTTCCCGCAGGCCCAGACTGACTATGACTATTCGCCGCAGTATTGGTGCGGCTGGATCCTCGCCTATTACCAGTGGTACACCGGGCGCAGCTTCAGGGAAATTCAGAAGCATATCACCATGCAGGAAATTGAAAAGCTCTATCCCACTCTGCACGAAGCTTCTGAAAAGAAATTTGTGGATACTGTGAACCGTATGATACGAAAAAAGAACCTGCCGACACGCCTGCAATCACAGCGTAAAATCTGCGGCTATTCACAGAGGGAGCTTGCCGGAAAGGTCGGCGTCAATCTGCGTACTTTACAGCAGTACGAAATCCGTGCCAAAGACATAAACAAGGCTGCCGCAGTCACGCTTCTCGCTCTCTCTAAAGCGCTCGGCTGCCGCATGGAAGATTTGCTGGAGTACGACAGCAGCGAAGTGGAAGATCATGAAGAAATATAACAATCGGGCAGGGAAGAATTTCCCTGCCCGCTCCTCGCACATGAATATCCTTTATGGCCGTACAACCGACCCGGCCAGAGTCATCTTCTCTGCGATCTCGTACATGTTCGAGACATTTCCGACTGCTAACTTCTCGGACAGCCCGTAGTAGTTTAAGCAGGTACCGCAGGTTAAGATCTCCACACCCAGAGCCTCCAGCATCTTCAGATCGTCGAGAGACTCGGAACCCTCTACGGAAAGCTTCGCGCCGCCGTTGTAAAGGAGAACCGTCTCCGGCAGTGCATCAAGCTTCGTCAGGGCAAAGATGAAGCCCTTCATTAAAATCTTTCCAAGCTCCTCGTTTCCGTTTCCCATCTGATCCGAGGAAATAACGACTACAAGGCCTTTCTTTCTCTCATCCGGGTTGCATGCGATCTCATCGTTCGAAGCCATGGCCGCGGCTGCGCTCTCCGTCACATGGAACACAACCTCAAACTCTGCCTCGGCCTTCTTGCCGGACGTCACCTCAAGACCGCAGCTCTTTCCGAGCTTTGTCAGGTTCTGTACGGAGATCTCATTGTCCACAAGAACCTTGAGTTCTCCCTCTGTCATTCCCTTTAATGCATCTTTTGCCATCAAAACCGGCTGCGGGCACGCAAACCCCTTGGCATCCACAATCTTTTCCATTGGCATAACCTCCATTTTCCGATTCTATCGTATTCTGCGCCCGTCCCCGGGCTTTTTCGCGGCGCGTACCGCTTTTCCGTCTGCCGGAAAACACCGGGCGCCTGGTTCCGCCGGAGGCTGCCATGGCCGCACAGCGGACATCTTATATTCTACATCGGTATGCCCATGGGCGCAAGAGCTTCCATGGCCCTTTACCCATTGGATTTTTCATGGCACTGCCCTCTTCCATCGGTTTTTCCTTTAGGAAAACCTGCTCCGCCTTTAAAGCATGAGCTGCATCAGGTGCGTATCAAGAAGCTGGCCGAATTTTTCTCCGACCTCGTGAAACGTCCCAACCTCGCGGAACCCGAATTCCCTGTGAAGCGCCAGACTCGCCGTGTTTTCCCCGCCGATGACGGAAATCACCGTGCGGATATGCCCGCGCTCCCTGGCTCCGGCAAACAGTGCCTGCAAAAGCGCCCTGGCAATGCCGCGCCGTCTGTACGCTGCGTCCACATACATGGAAAGCTCCGCCGTGGCATCGTAGGCCGCCCGGTCGCGGTAAGCCGAAAGGCTTGCAAAGCCCACCACCCGGCCGTCTTCGACCGCCACGAGAACCGGATGCCGGCCGCCGTCATGGCGGCGGAACCAGTCCATCTGTTCTTCCATCGTCCGCGGCACCACGTCAAAGGTTGCCGTCCCATGCATCACCTCATAGTTATATATGGAAAGAACCGCCTCCATATCCTGCTCTTTCGCCGCCCGAATTTCAATCATGTCCCGTCTCCTCTCCGACTGCCGTCATAAAAGCTTTGAGCCATTATATTCCATCCGGCCGGCGAATGCAAGAAGTGCGGCGATCAGTTTTCCTTTTTCTCTTCTGTCTTTTCCGTCTTTGTCTCTTTCGTCCCAAGGCTGTCGATAATCGTGATAACCAGACCTTTGATGCTGTTTTCCGTCGTCCGGTAGGGCGCGATCCTCAGGGTATAGAACTGGCCGTTTGTGGCAACCACCTCCCGGTCGATGGGCGTCAGGTTCTTTAACACATTCTCCGCGTCCTCCACGATCTTTTCATAGGGGAAGCTGTGGGCAAAAATCTGGATCGAGCGTCCCACATCCTGATCCATGAGCTGAAATTCCCGTCCGATATATTCCGTGAATTTGCGGATGTTCAGGTTCCCGTCCACGAACAGGATACCGATCATCGTCGACGAAAGGAAGTTGGACAAGTCGTTTGTCATGGTCATCAGCTCGTCCACCTTCTGCTGGAACTCGGTGTTGACTGTGTATAACTCCTCATTGACCGACTGGAGCTCTTCGTTGGAACTCTGAAGCTCCTCGTTGGCCGTCAGAAGCTCTTCATTTGCCGCCTGGAGCTCCTCATTCACGGTCTCCAGCTCCGCAATGGTCTTCGTCAAGTCATTCTGGGATTCCTGAAGCTCCTGCTCCAGATCCACGATGCGGCGGGCCGCCGTCCTGTCGATATCATACTTCTCCGTAACGCCGTCCGGCTCCGCTTCCTTTTCCGCGCCGTCCAAAAACAGCATGGCCGTAAGCCCGCTCTCTTTTCCGCCTGGCAGGAGAATCGGGCTCACGCTCAGGTCGATCACCTTTCTCCCTGCAACGGTGTTTACGACAATCCCCGAATATGTAACAGGCGTATGTTCCGAACGGCACCGGCTGAGTGCCGTGGAAGCCGCCAGGCTTAAATCCTTATGGATGATGTGAAACAGGTTGAAGGAGGCCTTCCCCGGCGCAATGGAAACATAATCCAGATAATTTCCGAAGAAATGGATCACGTCGTTGGAGCCGTTTAACACGATGGACGCCGGCATATATTTCTCTAAAAACTGGGTGTACACCGTCTCCATGCCGGATTCCGGGAGATCACGCCCGGCCGCACCTGTGGTTTTCGGCACCACGGTCTGAATATTCGGGATGTTGAACGTCGGCGTGGAGAGATTGTCGCTCCGCCCGGAACCGTCGTGGATGTAGATTTTTTCCGCACTGCATGCCAGCTTAAACACGTTGGAATACTCGTTGGCCGTCTCGCTCTTTCCTAAAAACAGGTAGCCGCCGTTTTTCAGGGCAGAGTGGAAGATTGCAAAAAGCCCCCTCTGGAGAATCGGCTGGAAATAAATCATCACGTTCCGGCAGCTTATGAGATCCAGCTTCCCGAAGGGCGGATCCGACAGCATGTTGTGGGGCGCGAAAACGATCATGCGGCGGATGTCCTTGCTGATATGGTACTGGTCGCCGCGCTTCGTAAAGTATTTGGAAAGACGCTCCGTGGAAACGTCGTCGATGATGCTGTCGGAAAAGACGCCGCGCCCGGCCTGCTCGATGGCCTTTACGTCGATATCCGTGGCAAAAATCTTCACATCCCTGCGAATCCCCAGTTCCTCCATAACCTCTTTAAACAGGATGGCGATGGAATAGGCCTCCTCACCGGTGGAACAGCCGGCACTCCATACACGGATGGATTCATGCTCCTGGGTTCCCTGGATGATGGGGTAGATGGCCCGCGTCTTTAGCTTTTCAAAAAAGGCAGGATCACGGAAAAAGTTCGTGACGCCGATTAAGATTTCCTTCACCAGCACGTCGATCTCATCCTGGTTGCTGTCCAGATATTTCGCATACTCCGCAAGACTGCTGCTGTGCGTTACCATCATCCGGCGCTCGATCCGCCGAAACAGGGTCGTCCTCTTATAATAAGTAAAGTCGATGCCTCTCTCCTTTTTCATGACGGCATAGATATGGGAAAAGCTCTCTTCGTCGGTGAAAAAGCCCTCTTCCTCCGGCTCAATGCTCACATGGTGCTGGAAGAAATGGATCAGCTCGTCGGCAATCTCGCTGGCCGGCAGCACATAATCCACCAGGTTCGTCCCAATGGCGCTTCTCGGCATTCCGTCAAACTTGGCGTTCTCCGGATCCTGGACGATAACAAGGCCGCCGCGCTCCTTGACAGCTTTAATGCCGTTGGTTCCGTCGGAACCAGTTCCCGAAAGCACAATCGCCACCGACGACTCCTTTTTCTCCTCGGCCAGGGAGGTAAAGAAAATATCAATGGGGTGGTTTAAGGCGCCGTGGTCGTACTCGCTTAAATAAAGCCTGCCGCCGCGGAAGGAGATGTTGCATTTTGGCGGAATCACATACACCTTATTGGCCTCCACCGCCATATTGTTCTCCGCCTGGATTACTGCCATGGGCGTGTATTTTCCCAGAATATCCGCCATAAGGCTCTTATAATCCGGCGACAGGTGCTGGATCACCACAAACCCCAGGCCGCTGTTCGCCGACATATGATAAAAGAACTGCTGAAGTGCCTCCAGGCCGCCGGCCGATGCACCGATTCCCACCACGGGAACCTGGTTTGCAAGGCCGTGTCCCTTCTCTTCTTTCTTTGTACGCTTCTGTTCCATATCGAAACCTCCTACTGCTTGCTTTGGTATAAACCGGCTTCCGCGGCCGGGCCTTGATGATTCAGGTAAGCTTCCTCAAATTCCTGCACCGGCATCGGCCGTCCGTAATAATAGCCCTGGGCGTAAATGCAGCCTACCTTCAAAAGGGCCGACGCCTGTTCCGGGGTTTCCACCCCTTCCGCAATACAGATCATTCCTGTCCTGCGGCAGATTTTTACAATATTTTTCACCATCATCTGACTGATCTGGTTTCCGGTAATTCCCCGAACCATGCTTCGGTCAAGCTTCACCGAATGGAAGCGGATATCCGACAGCATGGACAGGTTGGAATAGCGGGAGCCGAAATCATCCAGGGAAAACTGGAACCCGTATTCCTGGAACTGGTCGATCATCGCCGAGAATGTGTTGTTTTCAAAATCTCCTGCCGTCTCTGTGATCTCCATCTCCACCTGATCCAGGGGAACCTCCGGATACTGGCTGAGAATCGCCAGAAGCGACGCCAGCGCCGTGGGATTCAGCAGGGTTTTCCGCGAAAAATTCGTTGAAATCGAATATGGCTGGAAATTTTTTTGTTTCCACTGGCTTAAAACCGACAAGGCCTGATCGAAGACAAAGTAATCCAGCTCCTGAATTGTCCCTTCCTTCTCCATCTGATCGATGATCTTTCCGTGGGGAAGCAGGCTGCCGTCGGAATCCATGACGCGGACAAGGGCCTCCGCCCCAACCAGCATCCCTGTCCGGATGTCGATTTTCGGCTGAAGGTAAATCGTAAATTTCCCTGTCTCCTGTTTTCTCTTGATTTCCTTTTCCTGACAGCTCCCATTCCTTTTTTCGATCAGCGACCACTCCGACGGCCTGTTTTCGTAAGAAATGTCGCAGTACATCAGGTTCCTGGCTTTGTCCACCAGATCCCTGGCATTAAATATACCGTCCGACCAGGTGTGCCCCATCCGGAACTGCCCGGAAAACTGTTTGTCGAGAAGAGCCCTGACGCGGCCGCACCGGCTTACAAAGCCATCATATGTCGTGTTGGTGCATAGCACCACATACTCCGCCTTCTGGGTATGGAAAAGAAGGCTGCTGCCGAAAACATCCGTCAAAATCTCCGAAGCGCGCAGCTCGAACCGGCTGGTGCCGTCCCTCTCCTCATCGCCGGCAGGCTTCGGATGCGGGATAGCGTCCACCGCCAGGACTCCCATGGCGCTGTACATGCTGGAATCCAGCGAATAAATCGCATCCATATAAGAGCGAAGGCCAGGAAACAAAAAGTGCGGGGACTCCCATCTTCGTTCCGCCTGCTGTTTCTCCTGCACGAACCAGGCCTCCGAATACTCCAGTATTTTCCCGACAAGAGCCATCTTCTGATCGCCCTTGACCGGGTTTTCCATACAGAAAAGCAGCGACATATCCGACTGATCTTTCATCGGGGAGACGAAGAATTTCCACACCCCATTCCCTCTGTCTTCTGTCTCTTTCCCGCTCTTTTCCATCGGCTTAGACAAAAACAGCGGCTCTCCGCCTGCAAGGCAGCGCGCAAGAACAGGGAAATCTTCCAGGTGCTTTCCATAGACCGAATCACGGAGGACAATTTTCCCTTCCCGGCACCACTCCTGAAGAATGGCCGCGCTTTTATCTTTTTTTGAAAATGCCAGGATATAAAGCCTGTCTGCGCCATAATAGCTGCCCAGATTTTCAAAGACCTTTTCCATTGGATCCGTGTAAGCATCTGCCTTTAAAAGAATGCTCATGCACTCCAGGGCCACGTCCTTTTCCTGATCTGTCAGCTCGCTGTGCATTTCTGTTGCTTCCATCGAAACGCCTTCCGGAATGATGCCGTTCGGCCTCATCCCGCTCTGGACCGGCACCTTATCGCCCTCCTGAAACACAACGGCGTCCACCGCATCCGTGCTGTGGCTTAAGCAGAGCATTTCAGCCGCTTCCAGCATCTTGTCGTAATCCTTCGAGCATTTCTCCCCAAAAACAACTCCGGCAGCAAACCGGAGCTGCTGGATTTCCGGCACCTCTTTTAAAGAAACCCGCACAAAAACAAGGGCACTCTGGAGCCACCTGGAAATACTCCGCCGGTTCTGTTCTCCCGGAAGGAAGACTACAATGCTGTCCTCACTCTGCCAGCCCGCCAGGCACTCGGTTCCCAGAAAGACGCTGAACGCCGCTCCCAGATTTGCTTTTTCCCGTTTCGCTCTTCTTCCCTCAGAAAGATCCTTAAGCCCCTCAATCCGGATCAGGCAGACGGTACCCTGGACGGTCTCCGGCATGCCCATCATATATTTGGCCGCGGCACGAACCGATTCCTTCGACCAGAGCCCTGTTTCCTGATCTCTCGAGACAGAAAAAAGCATGCCGGTTTCCCACTTCCATTTCTCGTCCATGGTACACAAATACGAGTACAGGAAAGCATCGCCGGTATTTTCATCCCGTGCCAGATTGGCGCCGATCAGCCCGCAGCGGATCCGCCCCTGGGCATCCACGAACCGGAGGCGTTCCACAATCCATCTGCGCCCCTGATCCAGATCTGCCAGGAGCCTCTTTCTGCCGAATTTTCTCTGGATGCTGTCTTCTTCCTCTCTGGTGAAAAGAGTGCCGATCCCGTTCTTTAAAAAGGAGGTGTATTTCCTGTACCCATCCAGGCTTGCACGGTCACTGCCCTCCACCTGGAGTTTTTCCACAAAATCCTCTGTCAGGTTTACCTGGAGATAACAGAACAGGTGGGGATAGATGCATTCCGGTATTGACCTCCGATATAGGGAACCTGTCTGCCCCTCCGAAAAATCCGATATATTTTCTCTGATTCCCAGGACGCGGAACGGCCTTCCTTTTTCATCATACATCATCTTATAGGACATGGAACACCAACTGTAAACATTCGTCCTTCTGTGACGCAGGATAAAATTTCCGCTGTCGCCGGGATTTCCGTTTAACATATCCCCGGCAAATTTCCGGAAGTCCCTGGCGGAATCCTCATGAACCCGGCCGTTTTCAATCAGCGATTCCGGGAAATTCTCGTACACGTCGTAAGGGCCGGCTTCGCGTCTATCCGTATAAAACATGCGGAACTGCCGCGTCCGGACATCCACATCCCACAAAAGGAAATCCGAATGCTTCAGGGTAAAGCCAAGCCACTCCCGGTACAGGTTCTGCCGCCAGTTCATCCGCTTCAGTTCAAAAGGATTCCGGATCAGTTCCAGGACAACCGGCGGCTTTTCTCCCGCAGGGCGGATGCACAGGAACCGGAGCCGGCAGGACGTCCACTGGAGCCCGTCTTCTGAGACGCGGCACCTGCAATCTGCCTCGCCTTTTCTCGCGGCCTCCCTCACTACATCCTCATAGAGTACCAGGTCTGCCGGATCTATCCTGTATGAAGCGGAGCGGGCAGGCCCGGAATAAAGGATCCGGATCTCATCCCCCGCTTCAAGGATGCGTACCGTCTCCTCCGGGCAGGCTTCCGGATTCTGCGCTGCTGACGCCTCATCCCCCAGGAACCTGACACGGTCGGCCTCCGGGTCACTGTACACATAATATTTATCAGAAGTCTCTGTTTTCGCAAGCTCCGCCGCATACTCCGCCATTTCCAGTACCACAGGAAAGTTTTTCGAGGAATCCCGGAAAAGATAAATTCCGATCCTGTCCGTCAGCTTCACGTTGGAAAATTCCTCTTCCGCATACCGGAGAGCATCGCACAGCATGTCTAACTTCCCGCGCACGACACTCTCCGATATTTTTCCCTGAAGAAAGACAAGAAACTTCTCCCCTTCCAGGTGTTCAATGATATCCGTCTCCCTGAAAAAGCGTGCCAGTGTCTTCTTTACCTGGCCGGCATTGGGAATTCCGCCGTTTTCTGCGTCCCATCCATCTCCCGTTTCCACAGACACCAGAAAAAGGGCGGCCATCTCTCCGTCCCGCATATTCTTTATGCGCTTGTTGATTGTTTCGGCAAACTCAAACTGCTTTTCCATACCATATCACCCGTTCTGCACATCCCCGTCCGTCAGGTACACTGCCCTGCAATTTTCCCGGCGGTCTCCAACCGTTCTCACCATAAGCGGAAACAAACGACTCCCCTCTGCGGCAAATCCGCAGACAGAACCCGTCTGTTGATAGCTGTCACAAATGAAAAAGCGCAGACCTGTCCCTCTCCGTACATACGCTGTCAACCCTTTTCCAAAAAAAGAGGCGCTTCTTTTTCTGCACCCCATCCGTCAGTCGCTGAAACACACTGTCATACATCAATTATATGTCATAGCAGGCGAAATGACAAGTGTTTTTATCTGCACAATCCTTCATTTCATGCGTATTTTTAAGAATTTTCCGCCATTTAAAGAATGGCAGCATCTACCGTCCTCCCGTGATGCAGACGGCCAGAAAATAAACGTTTTTCACACCGTTTTCTAACAGAACCCGGGCACACGCCTCCATGGTACTTCCGGTCGTGTAAATGTCATCCACCAGGATCACCGTTTCCGGCACGACAGGCGGCTTTTTCCTGTCTGAGAGATGTCCTTCCATGAGCAGGTGAAGCCCTGCTCGCTCCCACCGCTCCCCGGGACGCCCGAAGGCAAAGGCGCCTGAAAGGTTTTTAAGCCTCTCTGCGGCAGAAAGCTCCTTCTGGGGCGCCGTCTTTTTTGTCCGCACAAGAAGGTTCGGGTACACCGGGACGCCTAAGCGCCTTCCGATCTCATCGGCCAGCACCTCCGCCTGGTTAAAGCCCCGCGCCCGGCGTCTGGACGGATGGATGGGTACCGGCACAAGGACATCGGCCCTCATGCGGCAGACCGCCTTCCCGAACCGCGCCGCCATGGCAGCCCCGTAAAAATCCAGGTACTCCCGCTTATTCCCGTATTTGATTTTCGCCATGGAACGCTTTGCCGTTTCGTTGTAATTGAAAAGCGCCATGCCATAGGAAAACGAGGGCCTGCGACGCGCGCAGTCCCGGCAAAGCTCTTCGGCAGACGATAAAACCTCTCTTCCGCAGATTTTGCACACAGGCGATTTGACAGGCGAAAGCCTCGGATAGCAGGCACGGCAGATGAGACTGCCGGCCGGCTCCGTGATTTCCCCGCACACCGGGCAGCGGCGGGGAAAAAGAACATTCAGAAATGTATCTCGATTCAATTTACTTCCTCTTAAACTAGAACTCGATTTCCAGGATCCTGTCTTTTAACCCTGAATACCGCTTCTGTTCCGTCTCATTGTCCACCATGGCCTGAAACACCTCGGGAAGCCCCACCAGGCAGACGCATTTTTTCGCCCTGGTGACGGCCGTGTAAATCAGGTTCCGCGTCATCAGCATCCTGGGGCCGTTATGCACCGGGATTACCACGGCCGGATACTCGCTTCCCTGGGACTTATGTATGGTGATTGCATAGGCCAGCTCCAGCTCCTCGAGCTGTTTGAAGCCGTATTCCACCATGCGCCCCTCGTCGAATTCCACGGTCATCGTCTCCGCAAAGCCGTTGATCTCGCGGACAGTACCCGTGTCGCCGTTAAAAATCCCCTCTCCCTTTTCCACAGGGATCCCATAGCGGTTCCGGATTTCCCACTCGATCTGGTAGTTGTTTTTAATCTGCATGACCTTGTCGCCGACCCGGAAGACGGTGCCGCCGGACTCTTTTTCCTCTTTACCCAGCGACGGCGGGTTGAAGCTCTCCTGGAGCACCTTGTTAAGCTGTTCCACGCCCAGGGCGCCCTTTCGCATGGGCGTCATAATCTGGATCTCCGACATCTCGGCATTCACGTAATTGGGGAGCTTGTCTTTCACAAGCACCATCATGTCCTTTATGATATCGGCCGGATTCTCCCGCCGGATAAACAGGAAATCCCGGCTCCGCTTGTTTAGAGGCACCTGCTCGCCGGCGTTGATTTTATGGGCGTTTACGACGATGTCGCTCTGGGCCGCCTGCCGGAAAATCTTCGTAAGCTTCACCACCGGGAACTTCCCGGATTCGATGATGTCCCGCAGGACATTTCCCGGCCCGACGCTGGGAAGCTGGTTCACATCGCCCACCAGGATGAGCCGCGTGCCCACGGTCACAGCCTTTAAAAGCGAATGGATCAGGCTGATGTCCACCATGGACATCTCGTCGATGATGATGACGTCGCCGTCCAGGGGATTCGTCTCGTTCCGCTCAAAATGCATGCCCTCCAGACGGCTCTCTGAGCTTCCGAAAGACGCCGTCCCGGCCGCCTGCCCGTTTCCCGAAGCATCACTCTTTCCGCCGAAGCCCGGCGCCCCCGGCATTCCCGTAAGCTCCAGAAGCCGGTGGATCGTCTTCGCTTCATGTCCCGTGGCCTCGGACATCCGCTTTGCAGCCCGCCCCGTGGGAGCCGCCAGCAAAATTTCCAGGCCTTCCTTTTCAAAATAGCGAATAATCATGTTGATGGTCGTCGTCTTTCCCGTTCCCGGGCCGCCGGTGATGATTAAAAGGCCGCTGTTCACGGCCTGGATCACGGCCTCCTCCTGATGTTCGTCGAGCTCCGGGCCGCCGGTCTCCGAAAGCTCCAAAAGCCGCTTTTTCACCTGCTCCGCCGGAACATAATCCTTTTCGTTTAAGTCATGGAGCATCCGCGCCGTGTTGAGCTCCATGTAGTAAAACTGAGCCGGATAGACGATCCGCCTGCCGTCCTTTTCCTTCACGATGAGCTTTCGCTCCATCTGGAGATCCATCAGGTGCTTTTCCATGTGCTCCGGCTCGACGCTAAGAAGCTCCGACGCATTTTTGCAGAGCTCCGTCTCCGGCAGGTAAGTGTGACCGTTTCCGACGGCCGAAAGGAGCGTGTAAAAAAGGCCGCTCTTGATCCGGTAGTCGGAGTCGGTGAAAATCCCCACTTTGGCCGCAATCTCATCTGCGATTTTAAAGCCGATGCCGCGGATGTCATCGGCCAGCCGGTAGGGGTTCTCCTGAATCACCGAGTACATGGACGGCCCGTACTGCTGGTAGATTTTCACGGCCAGATTCATGGAAATCCCGTACTGCTGGAGGAAAATCATGGCCTGGCGCATGTCCCGCTTCTCGGCGGCCTGGCTGCCGATCTCCATGGCCATGCGCTCGGAAATTCCCTTGATTTCCGCAAGCCGCTCCGGCTCCTCCTCGATGATCCGGAAGGTGTCCATGCCGAATTTTTTCACGATCCTGGAAGCTAAGGAAGCTCCGATGCCTTTGATCGCACCGGAGCCAAGATACCGTTCCATTGCAAGGGTGTCCTCGGGAGCCTTGATTTCATAGCTCTCCACCGCAAGCTGTTCGCCGTAAATCGAATGTTCCACCATGCGGCCGGTCGCCTCGATGAGCTCGCCTTCGCTTATATAATGGAAGGTTCCCACAAGGATGTACTCCTCTTTCCCATCGGTGACGCTTAAAACCGAATAGCCGTTATCCTCATTGCGGTATTTAATTCTCTCAACATAACCTTTTACTGTCGCCATACCCACTCTGTGAAAGGCGCTTTAGTCGTCTGCGCCCTTTCCGCCGCCATGGGCGAATTCAATGAATTTTCCTGTTCCGATTGCCACGGCCGTAAGCGGCTCCTCGGCAATCATCGTATTGATTCCCGTCTTCTCCTCGATTAAGGCATCCAGGCCGGAAAGCAGGGAACCGCCGCCCGTAAGGACGATGCCGCGGTCAAAAATGTCGGCCGCCAGCTCCGGCGGAGTCCGCTCTAAGACGCTGTGTACGGCGTCAACGATCTGGAGCGCCGGTTCTTTTAATGCCTCCAGGGTCTCGTCGGATGTCACGATGATGGTCTTCGGGAGGCCCGTCACCAGGTTCCTTCCGCGTACTTCCATGGTCACAAGCTCCGGGCGGCGGTATGCCGCGCCGATGTTGATCTTGATTTCCTCGGCCGTCCTCTCACCGATTAAAAGATTGTGTTTTTTCCTCATATAACGGACGAGGGCCTCGTCGAAGTCGTCTCCAGCCACTTTAATGGACGTGCTGACAACGGTGCCTCCCAGGGAAATCACGGCGATATCCGCCGTACCGCCTCCGATATCGACGATCATGTTTCCGCAGGCCTTGGAGATATCGATTCCGGCGCCGATGGCTGCCGCAACCGGCTCCTCGATGATGCAGACCTCTCTGGCGCCTGCGTTGTAGGTGGCGTCCTCAACGGCCTTCTTTTCCACCTCTGTGGCGCCGCTGGGGATGCAGACCGCGATCCGCGGCTTTCTTAAGGTACGCTTTCCCACAGCCTTGTCGATGAAATATTTTAACATTTTCTCCGTTACCGTATAATCGGAGATCACGCCCTTTCTCAGGGGCCTGACGGCCACGATGTTGCCCGGGGTACGGCCGATCATCAGGCGCGCTTCCTCTCCGAAGGTGATAATCTTGTTTGTGTCCCGATCCAGGGCCACCACGGACGGCTCCTTCAATACGACGCCTTTTCCCTTAATGTAAACCAGAATGCTGGCTGTACCTAAATCAATTCCAATGTCGTTTGACATCATCATTGGCGTTTTCCTCCTGTTTCTTCCGAAAAATCTCAAATTTTCCTGTCATTCCATTTGCTTTTCTATGTTATAATGTTCATTATGTCCCATGCAGGGCCCAAAATATCAATCTTATTATATACAAAACCCTTTGGTTTTTAAAGAGTTTTTTTTATTTTTCATTGCGGCTTTAGCAAGTTTATTTTTTTTTAATCGCGCCTACACACTTTGGACACATTTCTTCCCTATAATACAATTACGTTATCCGAAAGGATAACCTGCCTTTGTTTCAAGTGATTCACTTGAACACACAAAGCTTTTTCATACTCATGCCGGGCGGGCAACCGCCCGGTCCCCCTTGAAATTTTCGCTCCGCTTTTGGCGGGGCGTTTTTTGTATTCGGCGGCTCTCCCGGCGCATGTCCTGGCGGCTCACCTGCGGACGTCGTGCCATGTCCTGTCTTCTTTTTCTTTTTTCTGTCAATTTATGACGTTTTCCTTAAATGTCTTTTCCAATTTATTCCCATATGATAAGATAAACATACAATAAAACGATCCCTATGGTTTGCAGAGAAAGGAGTTTTTATGGCACCTGGTTTACTTAATTTACTGATCGCCGCGATTCCGGCTGTGATTATCCTGATTCTCTTCCTTATTATAATTACTCAGGGATATGTAAAAGCGCCGCCGGATCACGCCTACATTATTTCCGGTCTCCGGAAGGAGCCGCGCGTCCTCATCGGCCGCGCCGGTTTCAAGATCCCGTTCTTTGAACAGCTCGACAAGCTGTACCTAGGACAGATCACCGTCGACATCAAAACCGACGAGTACATCCCCACCAACGACTTCATCAACGTCATGGTGGACGCCGTGGCGAAAATCCGCGTGGCCGACGATCCCGCCCAGATGAAGCTCGCCATGCGGAACTTCTTAAACAAGGAGCCGGCCAAAATCGCCGCCGACCTCCAGGATTCCCTTCAGGGAAACATGCGTGAGATTATCGGTACGCTGACGCTGCGGGCCATCAACACCGACCGGGATTCCTTCTCCGATCAGGTGATGGCGAAGGCGTCGAAGGACATGGAAAAGCTCGGCATCGACATCCTGTCCTGCAACATCCAGAACGTGACGGATGAGCACGGGCTCATTCAGGATCTCGGTATGGACAATACCGCGAAGATCCGGAAGGACGCTTCCATCGCAAAGGCCGAGGCGGAGCGGGATATCGCCATTGCCCAGGCGGCCGCAGACAAGGCGGCCAACGACGCCCGCGTCCTGGCTGAGACGGAAATCGCCCAGAAGAACAATGAACTTTCCATCACGAAGGCCGAACTCCAGAAGGCCTCCGATACGAAGAAGGCCGAGGCCGACGCCGCTTACGAAATCCAGAAACAGGAGCAGGAAAAGACTATCCAGACGGCCACCGTCAACGCCCAGATCGCAAAGGCCGAAAGGGAAGCCGAATTAAGGCGCCAGGAAGTTACGGTTCAGCAGCAGGAATTGGAGGCTGAAATCAACAAAAAGGCCGACGCCGACCGCTACGCCATCGAGCAGGCGGCCGCCGCAGAACTGACGAGGCGCCAGAGGGAGGCCGAAGCCAAGCAGTACGAACAGGAAAAGGAAGCCGAGGCCAGAAAGGCCCAGGCTGATGCAGAAAAATATGCGATGCTCCAGCAGGCCGAAGGTATCAGGGCCCGCGGCGAGGCTGAGGCTGCCGCGATCCAGGCAAAGGCGCTGGCGGAGGCACAGGGTATGGAAAAGAAGGCCGAGGCCTACCAGAAATATAATCAGGCCGCCATGGCTGAAATGATGATAAAGGCCCTGCCGGAGATCGCCGGAAAGATCGCAGAGCCGCTGTCCCAGATCGACAAAATCACCATCATCGGCGGCGGAAGCGACGGCGAGAACGGCGTCGGCTCCGTGGCCGGGAACGTGCCCGTCGTCATGGCAAAGCTGTTTGAATCCATGAAGGAGGCCACCGGCGTGGATCTGGCCGAAATCATGAAGGCCGACACCTACGACGCGAAGGTGACACGGAACGTGAACCTGACCGGGGCGCCGGATGTGATTGTGAATGCGGGGGCTGTGCCGGAGGCGTAAACGCAGGAAGAAGCCGGAAATCCCGAGAACATGTAAACATAAAAGCCGCAAAGGCTGCTGTGCATCCACCGGCACAGCAGCCTTTTTCGTATGGCTCAATGATATCCTGTGATCTGGCAGAACACCATCAGGAGACAGGCTGCCAGAATCCACATTCCCCAGAGCTTTCCGAAGAATTTCATCCACTTGTCATAAGGAATTCCCGCCGCCGCAATGAACGGCATCAGGGAGCCGCCATGGGGCTGGACATATCCGCAGATTCCGTCGCCCAGGCGGTAAGCCAGGACAAGGATCTGGCGGCTGATGCCGGAGATATCGGCCACCGGAGCCAGAATCGGCATGACGACAGAGGCCTGGCCGATGCCGGAGGTAACAAATACGCTGGCAATCATGTTGATAATTAAGAGCACCGGCCCCTTCAAAAGTTCCGGAAGGTAATCCATGCTGGAGGCCATTCCCATGACAACCGTGTCCAGGATGTTGGCTTCGTCCATGATCAGGGTGCATGCCGAGCCAAGGCCGACAATCAGGGCCGCAGAAACCATTCCTTTGGCTCCCTTTACGAACTCGGAGGCGATCCGGCTTGGCCCGTAGCCGTATGCAAAGCCGCTTAAGATTCCCATCCACATGAATACGATGGCATTTTCCCGAAGCTGCCAGCCAAAGTTTAAACAGCCGTAAATCAGGACTGCAAACGACGCCAGGAAGATGGTGAGGACAAGGTAATGGCGCTTCTCCACCTGGACGTCAATCTCGTTGACATCAAAATGCTTGATTTCCGTCACGCCGTAGATGACGCTTTTTGCCGGGTCTTTCCTGCACTGCTCGCCGTAGCGGATTAAATAGGCGGCCGTAATCAGGTACAGCATCACAAAGGCCACGATCCGCATGGAGACGCCGGAGTAGGCCGGAAGCCCCACAAGGCCCTGGGCCACCGCCGTCTGGGAGGCGAAGATGCCGGAAGAAAACCCGATTCCGATGCCGAGCATGACGATGGACACACCCATGACCGCATCATAGCCGAGAGTGGCCGCCAGCATGACACCGATGGGGGCAAAGCCGATGAATTTGTTGGTAGCCTGAGTGATTCCGATGCTGGCAAACAGCAGAAGGAACAGCGGGATAAAGAACTTTTCTTTTCCCGAGCAGGCCTTGGAGAGCCGGCCGCAGAAGGCGTGGAACATTCCGGTGGACAAAAGGACTTCCAGCCCGGCGCCGACAATCAAAAGACCGAATATGATGTCTGCCTGGTCGGAAAGGGCGTCCATGACATAGTTCGGAATATGCCAGAACGGAACCGGCGTCTGGTCTATGTAATGGAACGAATCGGCGACGACGACTTCCTGACCGGATGCATCGGTTTCCCGGAGATATTCACCGGCCGGAATCAGGTACGTCAGGATGGATACAAAAATCAGAATCAGAAAAATAATTACATAGCTGTGCGGCATTTTCAGTGCCTTTTTCTTGGTTTCGGCTGTTTTTTCCATGGTTCCCCCCCTGCTTTTATCCGCGGTTCTTTTTCTGCACAACCGGCTCACAGACACCTTCCAGGCCGGCGAATGCCAGAAGCAGCACCAGATCCCTCTTCGGCCCCTCGGCGCTTCCTGTGGGGTCAAAGTATTCGTTTACTGTGTGGCTGAGGCCCATTTTTCCGCCTCTTCCGATGGTACAGGACGGGATTCCTTTGCTGATCGGAATGTTAGAATCCGTGCTGCCGCCCTCCGGGATCACCGGCTCCATGCCGAAGGCCCTGTATGCCGCAAGGGCCGCCTGGATGTGGGGCGCGTCCATGTCCTGCTCGCCTCCCGGCCGTCTTCCAGAGGCCTCGATTTCCACTGTCACGGTCTCCGTCGGATGGTTCCATCTGGCGTTCTCCTCCTCGCAGGCCTCGCGGCAGCACGCTGCAATCCGGTCTGCCAGGCGGTCCAGCTCCGCGTCCTGCATGGAGCGCATGTCGATCATCAGCTCGCTCTTTGTCGGTATGCCGTTGGTGGAGGTACCGCCGCGGGCGATGCCCACGTTAAAGACGGTGACCGGCTTCTTCGGCACCTGGAGGTCGCTGATCTTTGCAATGGCGCGTCCCATGGCGTTGTTGGCGTTGGGGATTCCGAACATGCCGAGGGCGTGGCCGCCGACTCCGCGGTAGGTGACATGGTACACCATGCTGGCGATGGCATGCAGGGTGATTTTTTCCGGCATCGGGCCGTCGATGGAGATAAAGCCGTCGATGTCGTCCATGGTTTCAAACATGTGGCGGGTTCCTCTCAGGTTTCCAAGTACCTCCTCGCCGACGGTTCCGCAGAAAAGGATGTCGCCCATGGCGCGGACGCCGGTTTCCATCATGGCGCGGGCAATGCCTAAAACCTCGGCCATTCCTCTCGTGTCGTCGGTGATTCCGGGCGCGTGGATGACGCCGTTTTCGTCAATCCTGGGCGTCACGTCCGTATCCGCGTCGAACACCGTGTCCATGTGGGCGGAAATCACAATCTTCGGGCCGCCGCCGGTGCCTTTTAAAAGGCCGTAGACGTTCCAGACTTCGTCCATCCAGACCTTGTCGAAGGGCAGCTCTCTAAACATTTCCTCGTAGCGTTTCGCGCGTTTCTCCTCCTGGTTCGAGGGGGAATTGATGGCGCAGAGCTCGATCTGGTCATCCACCATGCGCTTCTCGTCCCGGTCAAGCTGTGCCATGACCGCCTTTACCTGCTGTGCCTCCATAAGCCTTTGTACCTTTTCTTTCATTGCATACCTCCGTGATAGTAGTTGATGAGTCCTCCGGCCAGCAAAATCCCGGTTTCTTCCTCTGTCATGGGATCCAATAGGAAGGAAATTTCCCGTGCTGTCCCGTTTTGTATCATGTATCCATGAATCTCCCGCGCATGTTCTGCCACCGCCGTCCGGATATCCGGGAGGAAAATGGCATCCCCGACGGAAATTGCCCCGGCTTCTGTCTCCCGCAGAGGCAGCATCCCCCAGTTAATCAGGTTGGAGCGGTACCGCTTCGTCGCATACCCGGCGGCGATGTTGGCACATCCGCCGAGGACGCGCTGGCAGCTTGCCGCCTGCTCCCTCGCGGAACCGTCTCCCGGGCTTACGGCGCAGATCAGGGAGCCGAGCCCGATGGCTTCTATCTCACCGCCGCAGATGGCTCCCGCCGTTTCCATGGCAGCTTTTATGCCTTCCGGAATTTCTTCCGTCTTCCCTGCGGCGCGGCTTTCTTCTGCCCTCTGCCACTCTTTGGCGCGGCCCACGTAAGCCGGATCCTTGCGGCTTAAGGTAAACTCCGCCATGGCCCGCGGGTTGGAACGGTACGTTGAGGCATCGCCGGACGGGATCAGTTCATCTGTCGTCGTCACCGGATCCGTGATGACCGAGGCCGTTCCCAAAAGCAGGTGCTTCGGCATTTCTTTCATCTCCGGCCAGTCGGTGATATTCGGCCCGTACTGGAGAGCCGCCTCCTTCTCTGCCTTCCGGAAGCCGTTGTAAACCCTGGCGTCGTAGGGGCTCCTGTCGAAATAGTAGATGGTTCCGGCGATGGGCGTTTCCTCTCCGGCGGCCGTTAAGAGCCCGCCGTTTTTCGCCGTGGCCGCAATGCTTCTGGCATCCATCAGGGCCACCGCGGCCGCCTGTCCCTGGCCTGGCTTGGAGCCCTCTCGGTTCGGGAAATTCCGCGTCACATGGCGAACCGAAAGGCCTCCGTTTGCCGGCACTTCTCCGGCGCCGAAGCAGGGGCCGCAGAAGCTGGAGCGGACGATGACACCGCTTTTCATAAGCTCTGTCATGAGGCCCTGGCGAACCACCTCCAGATAGACCGGCTGCGAGGCCGGATAGACGGACAGGGAAAAGCCGCCGTTTCCTGCCGTATGGCCCCGGAGCGCCGCCGAAACCGAGGCGATGTTTTCAAAGGTTCCGCCGGCACAGCCGGCAACGACGCCCTGATCCACCCGGAGCCGCCCGTTTTCCATTTTTCCCACCAGCCGTAAATTTTTTCCGGTTTCCCCGATCCGTTCGCATGCCATCCGCTCCGTCTCCCGGAGGATGTCCTCGGGCGTTTCGTAAAACTCCCGGATGGAGAATGCATGGGACGGATGGAACGGAAAGGCAATCATCGGCTCAATTTTATCCAGCTCCACCGTCACGGAGCCGTCGTAGCGGGCTAACGTCTCCGGGGCCATATAGGAAAAGTCCTCCGGCCGCCCGTGGGTCTTATAATATTCGCGGATCACATCGTCTGTCATCCAGATGCTTGACAGGCAGGCCATCTCCGTTGTCATCACGTCGATCCCGCACCGGTAATCGGCGGAAAGCTGGCCGATTCCGTCGCCGACAAATTCCAGGACTTTGTTTTTCACAAGGCCGTCCGGGAACAGTTCCCGGATCAGCGCCAGGGCCACGTCCTGGGGCCCGACGCCTGGCTTCGGCTTTCCTGTGAGTTTTACGCAGATGATTTCCGGATACGCGATGTCGTAGGTTTTTCCAAGAAGCTGCTTTACAAGCTCGCCGCCGCCCTCACCGACGCCCATGGTGCCGAGTGCGCCGTATCGCGTATGGCTGTCGGAGCCTAAAATCATCCGGCCGCAGCCGGCATATTCTTCCCGCATGTACGAATGGATCACCGACACATGGGCCGGCACGAAGATCCCGCCGTACTTTTTCGCCGCCGACAGCCCGAACCGGTGGTCGTCCTCGTTTAAGGTGCCGCCCACGGCGCAGAGGCTGTTGTGGCAGCAGGTCATCACATAGGGAAGCGGGAATTCCTTTAAGCCGCTGGCCTTTGCCGTCTGGATGACGCCCACATACGTCAGGTCGTGGGACGCCAGGGAATCGAAGGTCAGGGCCAGGCGGCCGCCCGGCTTTCCGGCACTTTTGTCGTGAGACTTAAAAATCTTCCATGCCATCGTCCCGCAGTCTGCCTCATCCACGGCCCTTTCGCCGAACTGGGCACGCAGAAGCGGCTCATTTTCCGCCGGCACAAGCTCCTGGCCGTTTACGAGATAAATCGGATTCCAGTTTGTCTTTATCATACCTATTCCCCCAATGGTTCATAAAAGGCCGTACCGCTCATGAGGCGCCGTGCTGTCCGGATGCCGGAGACGGAGCAGATATGCGGGCAGCCGTCCGTACCTGGCTCCGCCTTCGCCCCGGCTTCCAAAAGCCCTCCGGCGTGGCCCAGCCTGATGGTTGTTTTGACAGGTTCCTCTTCCCTCTGACATGCCTTCCAAACCAGCGTGCCGGGACAGACGGCTGCGGCGGCCGTACACATGGCGCCCGTCATGGCGCAGGCCGGATGGGCTTTCTGCATGCTCATCATGCGGATGGAAAGGTCATAATCGTCTCCGCCAATTTTTTCTCCCTCGGAGGTCTCATATGGCTTTGCCGGCCCGATGACGGCGATTTTCGGGATGCCGGGCGATACATGCCTTGCCTCCTCCGGCTTTTTGCAGACACCCAGAAGCACGGCTGCGGCCCCGCGGATGGCTTCCAGCCGCACCAGAAGCTCCGGATTTCCGTCGATTTCCGGCGGAAGCTCTGTCCCGTCCATGCCGACCGACGCTGCATTCACAAAAATCAGCGGGTTTGTCGCGTCCACGATGGACACCTCCACGGCTTTTCCGCTCTCGTATTCCAGCATTTCCGCGGTTTTTCCCGTCGGGAGCAGACGTCCGAACATGCTCCCGGCCGGCTCCGGAAATTCCAACTTCACCGGCGCCGCCGTCCCGGGTACGCCTGCGATGGAGGTGCTTCCGCTGTATGTAACGCGTCCGCCCGGCGTCTGCACGGTCTCGCGGATGATTTTTTTCGTGTTCCGGTTATACACGCGGACGACGGTCTCCGGGTCTTCTGCCTTCACAAGCCCCATCTCGATGGCAAAGGGGCCGACAGCCGAGGAAATGTTCCCGCAGTTTCCGGCCGAGGAGACGAAGGCCTCCGTGATGGACGGCTGGAGAAACAGATAATCCACGTCGGCGCCAGGGACGCTTGGCGGGCCGATGACGGCCGCTTTGGTCGTCACGCTGACTGCGCCGCCCAGTCCGTCGATCTGCCGTTTGTCCGGGCTTCCCACGATCTTTAAAATCACGGCATCCCTTTCCTTTTCGTCGGCGGGAAGATCTTTTTCCAGGAAAAAGACAGCCTTGCTGGTGCCGCCCCGCATGATGGTGCATGGTATTTCTTTCTGGTACATGTTTCTCCTCCTCTTCTCCCTTGACTTTTTGTTGTCTTCATTATATGATGAAACATATCATGAATCAAATTCATTTTTATCATAAAAATTATAGTTTTAAGGAATGATTTTGGAAGGGGAATTTTATGGACTTTCGGGAAATGACTTATGTGATCGCCATCGCCAGGCACCAGAGCGTCAGCAAAGCCGCCAACGAGCTCTATGTCTCACAGCCGACGCTTTCCAAATTTGTTCAGAATCTGGAAAAAGAACTGGGACAGCCGCTTTTTAAACGGCTCGGGAAAAAATTTGTCCTCACCTATGCAGGAGAGCGGTATGTGGAATATGCAAAAAACATCCTGAATGCCAAGAAAGAGCTGGACAATGAGCTTTCCGACATCATGAAATACGACATCGGCGAGCTGCGGATCGCCTTCCCCTCCACCCGCGGGGTTTACATGCTGCCGTGTACGCTTCCGATCTTTGAGAAGCTCTATCCCCGCGTCCGCCTCTATGTCCATGAGGCCGATTCCGGCCAGCTGGAATCGCTTCTTTTAGACGGCTCCATCGACCTGGCATTTTTCACGCTCCCGCTCCAGAGCCCGGAGCTGGATTACGTGGAAATCAGCCGGGAGGAAGTGGTGCTTGCCATGTCCTCCGATCATCCGTTAGCGAAAACCGGCGTCAAACGGGACGGCTGCCGCTATCCCTGGATCGACCTGAAAACGGCCGCAGGCGAGCGGTTCATTCTTCAAAAAAGTGACCAGCGGACGAGGAAAACCGCCGACCAGCTTTTTAAGAATGCGGGGATTTCTCCGGAAAATATCCTGGAAATCCGGAATATCCAGGCCTCCGTCCAGCTTGCCGCCAGAGGCTACGGCGTCACTTTCGTCGGAGAGACCCATTTAAAGCATATTCCCTGTTCGCCTGCCGTTTTCTCCGTCGGCTCCCCCTGTACCACCACAAGCTTCGTGGCCGCCTTCCGGAAAGGCGTTTACATGTCTTCCTATATGCAGGCCTATATCCGTGTCGTGAAAGAGTTCACCTGATACGTGAATATTCAAAATTCCATAAGGATTTCCTAATATTTTTTAGGGTTATTTTATGGAATGTCCACACTTTTGACAAAACTTCATGGCATAATAACATCATCAGTCAGGGAGACAATCAATCGTTAATCTGACTGATATCCTCCCCCCAGATGACCGACTGATTTTTTCATAACTGCCTTGAACGACAGCAAGGCAATGCTTTCAGGACTCCCGAAAAGGGAGCGTGGGTCGAAAACATATATACCAACATTTCCTAACAACCAGCAAAGAGGGTGTCCCAAAACTATGATTGATTAAAAATCATAGAGAGGGGCATCCTC
>OLPX01000295.1_pt1 | contig 52161 bp, 47 predicted proteins | sample 1672491 | NCBI WGS metagenome assembly OLPX01 (sample SAMEA3136692, study PRJEB25190) | human gut metagenome | biome: human gut; feature: human-associated habitat; material: faeces | place: Austria | collected 2013
GTTAAGCACGCCGCCAGCGTTCATCCTGAGCCAGGATCAAACTCTCATGTTCAATCTTGGATCTAAAAAGCGCTAGCTTTTTTATCCTTGTTTTACTGTGTCCTTTTATAAAGAACGTTCGTGTATCTTTTTCAAAAGATACTGAAAATCTCTTAGAATTTTCAAGGTTGTCTTATTGTTCAATTATCAAAGATCTGCTGTCGTTTTTTGTCGTTCCTCTTGCGACAGCTATATTAGAATATCATATTTATTTCTCTGTGTCAACAACTTTTTTCATTTTTTATAAGTTCTTTTTAAGAATTTATAAAAACGGAGAAGGAGGGATTTGAACCCTCGCACCGCGCAAACGGTCTACACCCTTAGCAGGGGCGCCTCTTCAGCCACTTGAGTACTTCTCCAAAAGCGCCTAAACAATTACGTTATGATACTGCGTCTTCATGTGACGCTTGAATATATTATCAAACTCACAACTCTTTGTCAATAGATTTTATGAAATAATTTAATAAAAATTGGAATATAATTCTTTTCTACTATATATAGTAGTATCAGCATGTATTTTTCACAACTTCCAGATTTCCTGAATATGAGTTTTTATATTTCTAAGCTCTTGTAAACTGCTTTTCTCCACTGCTGAAAAGAACAAACAGCGGAGAAAAGTCTTATTTGCTGTACTGCTTTAAATGATTTAGAGCATTGGGTAGAGGAATTTCAGACTCGGATAAATCTGCCTGAAAATCTTATATCGTTCTTCATACTTATTGACCAGCTCTGAATCGGGTTTTACTGTATCCACGACTTTCACCAGTTTCTTCGCTGCCTCTTCCACGGAACTATACTCACCGCATCCAACTGCTGCAAGAATTGCTCCTCCATATCCAGGACCTTCTTCACTTTCTATAATATTAATTTCAAGATTCAGGACATTAGCCATGATTTTTCTCCAGAGCAGACTCTTTGCCCCTCCTCCGCAGATAGTTGTTTTCTTGATATCAATTCCCAGAGATTTTGCTATTCCCAGTGAGTCTTTCATTGCAAAAGCAACACCTTCCAGCACTGCCAGTGTCATATCCGATCTCTTTGTGTCCATAGACATGCCGATGAATGCCCCTCTGGCATCCGGATCATTATATGGGGAGCGTTCTCCCATCAAATATGGCAGGAAAAACACATGATTTTCTCCAAGCACCTGAAGAGACTCCTGCTCTTTTCCATACTCTTTTGTTCCAATGATATCTTCCATCCACCACTTATTGCAGGATGCAGCACTCAGCATACAGCCCATCAAATGAAAATGTCCGTCCGCATGGGCAAAAGAGTGAAGTGCATTATTTTTATCCACTCTGAAATTTTTGCTTGATATAAAAATAGTCCCTGATGTTCCCAGAGAAATATTGCATTTGCCGTCTCCCACGGTTCCTGTTCCGATGGCTGCTGCCGCATTGTCCCCTGCACCTGCTATAATTTTTACAGCTTCAGAAAGTCCCAATTCTTTTGCAGCTTCAGGCGTCACTGTGCCCACTGCTTCATAACTTTCATAAATATCTGCCATCTGTTCTCCCTTTATACCGCAGATATTCAACATTTCTTCCGACCAGCGTTTATGTTCCACATCAAACAGAAGCATTCCTGATGCATCTGAAACATCAGTACAAAATACACCTGACAGACGGTAGGCAAGATAATCCTTCGGCAGCATAATTTTATGAATCTTGCTGAAATTCTCAGGCTCGTGTTTCTGCATCCATAAAATCTTAGGCGCGGTAAAACCTGCAAAAGCAATATTGGCAGTATACTGAGACAGTTTTTCTGTGCCCACCACTTCATTTAGAAACTTACATTCTTCTGATGTCCTGCCGTCATTCCACAGAATTGCGGGACGGATGACATTATCGTCTTTGTCCAGAACGACCAGTCCATGCATCTGGCCTCCGAAGCTGATCCCCTTGATCTGATCTTTATCCACATCTCGGACCAATTCACGGATTCCATCCACAGCAGCATTCCACCAGTCCACAGGATTCTGTTCCGACCACCCTGGTTTTGGGAATGAAATGGGATACTCTTTGGAAATAATCTTACAAATCTCACCCTGCCCGCTCATTAATAATAGCTTCAGTGCAGAAGTCCCTAGGTCAAGTCCTATGTAATACATCTTCCAACTCCTTTCCTCTATTATGCAAATGGATTCTCGGAAGGATACAACATTCCCTTCGGCCGGTTAAAATCGAGTTCCGTCTGTTCCACCCCCAGATACCTAAATACCTCAAACAGAAGCTTTCCAAAATGTCCAAAAGCAACTGCTCCGTGATGCGGGAAATTCTTTTCTATAAGTACGTGACGGTAAAATCTTCCCATTTCCGGTATGGCAAAAACACCTATCCCTCCAAATGATCTTGTCCTCACCGGGAGTACTTCTCCCTGTGCGATATATGCTCTTAATTTTGAATCTGATGTACTCTGAAGCCGGTAAAATGTAATGTCTCCCGGTATGATATCACCTTCCAGCGTTCCCTGTGTAGATTCCTCGGGCAGCGTTCTCGTCATGATCAGCTGATTTTTCATTTCGCAGGAAGAGAGCTTTTCTGAAGCCGTATTTCCGCAGTGAAATCCCATGAACACATCTCTGCGGCTGTATTCATAACTATCCCTGATTTCTGACTCATACATATCATCAGGTACTGTATTGTTAATATCCAGAAGAGTCACAATATCCTGGCTGACTGCCATTCCGATAAATTCGCTCAGAGCTCCGTAAATGTCCACCTCACAGGACACCGGGATTCCCTTTGCCGTCAGCCTGCTGTTGACATAGCATGGAACAAAGCCGAACTGAGTCTGAAAAGCAGGCCAGCACTTCCCTGCAATGGCCACATATTTCCTGGAACCCCTATGCTTATCGATCCAATCCAGGAGGGTCAACTCATACTGTGCAAGTTTAGGCAGTATCTGAGGTTTTTTATTTCCCTCTCCCAGCTCCTTCTCCATGTCCTTTACCACATCCGGAATCCTCTCATCACCCTCATGTGCCTTAAAAGACTCAAACAAATCCAGTTCAGAATTTTCTTCAATCTCGGCTCCCAGATTATAAAGCTGTTTGATCGGTGCGTTGCAGGCAAGGAAATCCTGTGGTCTCGGACCGAAAGAAATAATCTTTAAGTTACGCACGCCGATCACTGCCCTTGCCACCGGTACAAAGTCATGAATCATGTCTGCCACTTCCTCGGCAGTCCCCACCGGATATTCCGGAATATAAGCCTTTACATTTCTAAGCTTTAAATTATAGCTGGCATTGAGCATACCACAGTAAGCATCACCCCGGTCATCGGTCAGCTTATTCTGTGTCTCTTCGGCTGCCGCCGCAAACATCACCGGCCCGTCGAATTCTTTAGCCAGTAATGTCTCAGCCGTCTCAGGTCCGAAATTTCCCAGGTAAACAACCAATGCGTTGCATCCTGCTTTTTTAAGCTCTTCAAGGGCTTTCTTCATGTCCAATTCATTTTCAATACAAGTCTCACATTCAAAGATTTCCCCGTATTTCTCCCGATAGGCTTTTGCAGCAAGTTTTCTCCTGTTCTCGGACAGTGACATAGGGAAACAATCCCTGCTGACCGCTGCAATTCCTAAAACTACTTCTGGTATATTTTCCATAAACGTCCCTCCTGGTCAATGGATTTAAGTAATTATGATATCTCTTTTATTTTACCACTGTTATACCTAAAGAGCCACAAAAACAAACCTATCGAATACCGAATGAATAAGTCGTCCGGTGACGGAAAATCTCTCCCTTTCTGAGAATGGGCTGAGGAAAATGAGAATAAGTAAGGCCTGAAGGAAAAAAGTGAGCTTCCAGGCAAAAACCATCACGTTTATGGTACACCGTCCCGTTCTTGCCCAAAGGCTCTCCATGGATATGATTTCCGCTGTACAGCTGCATTCCGGGAAGGGTTGTCTCCACAATAAGACTTATCCCCGTTGTGCTGCACCATGCCCTGGCTGCTTCCCCATAGCTTTCCTTTTCTTTTGCAAGTACAAAGTTATGGTCATATCCGCAGCCGTATTCCAGCTGTTGATTTTCTTTGTTTATATCTTTCCCTATTTGTTTTTCTTCTCTGAAATCAAACGGGGTGCCCTCCACACTCATAATTTCCCCGGTGGGAACAGAATCCGCTGCTCCCGGAGTATAGAAATCGCTGTTGACTTTCAAAAAATGGTTTTGGATGTTACCCGCATCATGACCCGCAAGATTAAAATAAGCGTGATTGGTCAGATTAATGATTGTATCCTGATCGCAGACGGCGGTATAATCAATATGCAGTGTATGGTATTTTGTAAATGAATAAATAACACTGACTTGTAAACTGCCGGGATACCCCTCCTCCATGTGGGGACTGAAAAGGGAAAAGATAATCTTGTTATCCCGGCTCTCTCCTTTCCATAACTTCTTCTGAAAGCCCGAATTGCCTCCGTGCAGGTGATTGCATCCTTCGTTCGCACACAGCCTGTATTCTTTTTCGTTCAAAGTGAAAGATGCCCCTTTGATCCTGTTTGCATGTCTTCCAATAACCGATCCCATAAACATATCCTGCTGTTCATAATCCTTGACATTCTCATATCCCAAAACAACATCTGTCATCTTTCCGTCTTTGTCAGGAACCACACAGGATACGATACTGGCTCCGTAGTCGGTGGCGGAAAATGAACTTCCGTCTTTAAATGCAATTGTGTATAAATTTGCTTCCTCTCCCGCAGAAGTTGTGCCAAATGGCTGTATTCCTATTTTCTTCATAGTATATTCCTTTTCTGTGAAAAACAAATATGACAAAGCCGTAAAACAAAATGTTCTGCGGCTTTATCCAAGTGCTGTTGGAAACAGACCTGGTTAGAGTCTGTCTCCGTCTAAGAAGGAGTAAAAAGTTACTTTTACTTTATGAAAAAGGATTTTCCGTCGGATATAACATACCCTTCGGCTGGTTGAATCCTATTTCACCGACATCCACACCGATGTACTTGAACACTTCATATAATGTTTTTCCAAAGTGTCCGAAAGCGACTGCCCCGTGATGCGGGTAGTTCTTCTCAATCAGTACATGGCGGTAAAATCTTCCCATCTCTGGGATGGCAAACACTCCGATGGATCCAAAGGATTTTGTTGCTACCGGAAGAACTTCTCCCTGTGCCACATAGGCCCTTAATTTTGTGTCTGCCGTGCTCTGTAAACGGAAGAATGTAATATCTCCCGGTGTGATATCTCCTTCCAGGGTTCCCTGAGTCACTTCCTCCGGCAGTGTCCTTGCCATGATCTTCTGATATTTCATCTCGCAGAAGGACAGCTTGCTCTTTGCAGTGTTCCCACAGTGGAATCCCATGAAGGTATCTTTCTGTGTATAGTCAAATGTTCCTTTGATATCTTCTTCATACATATCGGCAGGAACAGAATTGTTAATGTCAAGAAGCGTTACCGCGTCTTCACTTACCGCAGTTCCGATAAACTCACTTAGCGCTCCGTAGATATCCACCTCACATGACACAGGGATTCCCTGGGCAGTAAGACGGCTGTTTACGTAGCATGGAACAAAACCGAATTGGGTCTGGAATGCCGGCCAGCATTTGCCCGCGATGGCAACATATTTCCTGTAGCCTCTGTGCTCTTCCACCCAGTCTTTCAATGTCAGTTCATACTGGGCAAGCTTAGCAAGGATTTCAGGCTTCTTATTTCCCTGACCCAGTTCTTCTTCCATTTCTTTTATTATAGAAGGAATCCGTTCATCATCTTTATGATTGTTGAACGCCTCGAACAGATCCAGCTCTGAGTTTTCTTCAATTTCGATGCCCAGATCATATAATGGCTTGATCGGTGCATTGCAGGCCAGGAAGTTCAGTGGTCTTGGACCGAAAGAAATAATCTTAAGCTCACTCAGTGCTTTTACCGCTCTCGCGATCGGTACAAATTCATGGATCATATCCGCACATTCCTGCGCAGTTCCAACCGGATATTCCGGGATGTATGCCTTAATATTCCGAAGCTTTAAGTTATAACTTGCATTCAGCATTCCGCAGTAGGCATCTCCCCGTCCGTCCAGCAGATTGTTTCCGCTTTCCTCAGCCGCCGCAACGAACATTTTTGGTCCGTCGAAATGTTTGGCGAGAAGTGTCTCTGAGATCTCCGGTCCGAAGTTTCCGAGATATACTGCCAGCGCGTTGCACCCTGCCTTTTTGATATCCTCCAGTGCCTGCACCATATGGATCTCGCTCTCTACGATGCAGACCGGACATTCATAGATGTCTTCTTCCCCATATTTTTCTTTATAAGCTTTCACTAAAGCTTCTCTCCTGGAAACGGAAAGGCTTTCCGGGAAGCAGTCACGGCTGACTGCTACGATCCCGATTTTTACTTTCGGCATGTTATTCATTTTCCTACCTCCTGCTAATCTTCACTTTGGGCCAGCCGTTTTTCACGGATGGATTTAAATACGCTCTGTAAGATGACGAAGAAGCAAAGCAGGGCTGCAATGGCAATCCTCGTCCACCAGGATGACAATGTACCCTGGAATGTGATGATCGTTTCAATGATACCTTTGATCAGAGATCCGAAAAGTGAACCGATAACAGTTCCTACACCTCCGGTCAGCAGTGTTCCTCCGATGACAGCTGCCGCAATGGCATCCATCTCGAATCCGCGGGCCTGCTCTACAAATCCTCCGCAGGAGTTTAAGCAGAAAGCAAAACCGGCCAGGGATGCTAAAAATCCGTTTAATACATAAACCTTTAATTTTGTTGTTCTCGGATTCAGTCCCATGAGCAGTGCAGACTGTTCATTTCCACCCACGGCAAATACTGCACGTCCGAACTTTGTAAACTTCAATAGTGCAAATGCAATTGCCACAACCAGGAGTGCGATAACAACGCTCAGGTAAATATATGGGTGCATTGCGATTCCTCTGTTGTTATAGTAAGTGATAAAGCTTAAGTAAATTTTATTATTTGCAAGGTTTAAGAACGTCTCATTTTTAATACTGATCATGTCAGAACTGATCACGGCGGTCAAACCTCTGGCAAAGAACATACCTCCCAGTGTTACGATGAAAGGCTGAATTTTTAAATATGCTACCAGGAATCCCTGTACCAGACCGAATATAATTCCAAATGCCAGCACTAAGACGATTGCCAGCCCTGCGCTCATATGTTTGATCTCCATCATCCATGCAAGCATCATACATACAACGCCGATGACAGAACCTATGGAAATATCAATCCCTCCAGTGATAAGGACAAAGGTCATGCCGACTGCTGCAATGATCAGCCCTGCGTTGCTGATAAACAGGTTTAAAAATACCTGAGGACTTGTGAAGTTACGGTCACCATAGGCGATGGCTCCTGCGATATACAAGATGAAGAACAGCACGATGGTGACAAACAGCAGGAAACCATTCCCGCGCAGTTTGCTCTTGATTTTCTCTATCATGATGCCACCTTCTCTCCAGCAGCTTTCGCCGCTCTTTTTGCTTTGTATCGATTCATAAATTTCTTGAATTCCGGAGACTGCAGTGTCACAATAATGATAACTACGATCGCCTTATAAAGCGGAAGCTGATCTCCGGTTACTTTCAGTGCATAGAGTGTCGTTGACAATGCCTGGATCGTGATCGCTCCGATGACACTTCCTCCAAGAGAAAACTTTCCTCCTGCCAGTGAGTTTCCTCCAAGGGCTACTGCAAGGATTGCATCCAATTCCATCAGATTACCTACGTTATTGGCATCAATGGATGAGATTCTTGATGTAGCGATCATACCTGCGATTCCTGCACAGAGTCCGCAGGCTGCATATGTCAGCCAGATGATCCTGTTGGAATTCAGTCCGAACAGACGGCTGGCTTTCGGGTTAATACCGACACTTTCAACATATAATTTTGTCGCTGTTCTGTTTAAGAATAAACTTACAAGCACTACCACAATAATTGCTACAAGAATCGGGGTCGGCACCGGAATATGCGGAAGAAATCCTCCTAAATATTTAAAGTTCGGCACTTTGATGTATAAAATATTTCCTCCGGTGATCAGCTGTGCCATACCGCGCCCGGCAGTAAACAGTATCAGTGTGGCCACCATGGGCTGTATTTTCATTTTTGCTACCAGGAATCCATTCCACATTCCGCATACGATTGAGACAAGAAGTCCGGCCAGGATTGCAAGAATCCACGGCATATTATATGTATTTCCTGTTCCCAGAAGATATACAGATACACCTCCTGCCAAAGCCATTGTAGCACCGACGGAAATATCGGTTCCTGCACTGGATGCCACACAGAGAGTCATCCCGACTGCCAAAATGATCAGCTCACTGGATCTGTTGAATATGTCTACCAGATATCCGTATAACACACCGTTGTTCACTGAAATCTTAAAGAATGACGGTGATTTAATAAAGTTAAACAGCAGTACGAGAAACAGACATACAAGAGGCCAAAACAGGCGGCAGGTTGTCAATTTTTTCAACTTATCCATTACTTGTCACCTCCTGCGATTGCTTTCATAACATTCTCCTGTGATAATTCACTTTCTTCCAGCTCTCCGACCTTTTTTCCGTCTCTCAGGATACCCATGTGATTTACGGTACGGAGCATTTCCTCAACTTCAGAGGAAATGAACATGACAGACATTCCTTCTCCAGCCAGTTTTACAACAAGCTTCTGAATTTCTGTCTTTGTACCGACATCAATACCTCTTGTAGGCTCATCCAGAATCAGGAAATCCGGGTCGGTCATCAGCCATCTTCCAAGAATGACTTTCTGCTGGTTTCCTCCGCTCAAAGTCTTGATCGGCACCTCTCTGTTGGCCGTCTTGACCTGGAGCATTTCAATATATTTATCTGTTAATTCTTCCTGTTCTTTCTTGCTCATCAGCTTAAACATTCCACGTTTTGCCTGCAGCGCAATGATCATGTTCTCTCGTACGGACAAGTCGGCGATGATACCTTCGGCCTTTCTGTCTTCCGGACAATATGCCATTCCTTTCTGCATTGCTTCGATCGGAGCCTTTACGTGAAGTTTCTCTCCATTCACATAGAGTTCTCCGCCTTCCGGTTTATCTGCTCCATAAATAACTCTTGCCAGTTCAGATCGTCCTGACCCTAATAGTCCTGATAATCCAATGACTTCTCCCTTATGTATAGTCAGATCAAATGGCTTGATAGATCCTTTATGATATAACCCTTTAGCCTCGATCACAGCTTCATTGTTTCTCCTGGAACCATTTCCGGCTTTATTCTTAATATCAGCCAGATCATCAAACTCTTTGCCCATCATGGTCGCAACCAATTTGACTCTCGGAAGTTCTTCAGTCTTGTATTCCCCTACAAAATGTCCGTTTCGCAAAACAGTGATCCTGTCACATACTGCATAAACCTGTTCAAGAAAATGAGTAACAAACACGATCGCTGTTCCTCGTTTCTTCAGCATGTTCATAACTTCGAATAATTTTTCTACTTCTCCTTCATCCAGGCTGGAAGTAGGTTCATCCAGAATCAAGACTTTTGCCTGTGTATCTACAGCCCTTGCAATGGCAACCATCTGCTGGATTGCAACAGAATAGTTTTCCAGAAGCTCTGTGGCGTCAATTTCTAATTTTAAGTTGTCAAGGATTTTCTGTGCTTCCCTGTTGATCGTCTTCCAGTCGATATGTCCCATTTTCATAGGTTCTCGTCCGATAAAAATATTTTCCGCAACCGTAAGATTCGGACAGAGGTTTACTTCCTGGTAAACTGTGCTGATTCCATTCATGCCCGCTTCCTGCGGAGATCCGTTTACGATGCTCTTTCCATCCATAATGATTTCGCCGGTTTCAAATTCTTCCACACCAGTCAGGACTTTGATCAGAGTTGATTTTCCTGCACCGTTTTCTCCCATCAATGCATGAATCTCACCTTCCCGTAAAGTCAACTGCGCATCGGATAATGCTTTTACACCGGGGAAACTCTTACTGATATTTTTCATGGAAAGAACTGTCTTTTTTTCATCACTCATGACAATTCCACCTTTCTTTTCACTGTTATTAGGTCTGCCCCTGGGCAATCTAAGTATAAAAATTACAGGTTAGGCCAGAAATCGGCTTTCTGGTCCAGAGCCTGCAATTTTTATGTACATCCAGCTGATTTTTAGTACTGGCGTTCGTTGATAAACTTGTCTACGTTATCTTTTGTAAATACCTGTTCTTCTACATACTGAACCTTCTCTACTTTCTCACCGTTCATGAGCTTCTTAGCAAGGTCTGCTACGCGAGGTCCATGCAGCGGATTACATTCAAACTCAGCATTGATCTGTCCGTTCTGTACTTCTTTTAATGCTGCTTTTACAGCGTCGAAGGAAATGATTGTGACATCTTTTCCAGGTTTTTTACCTGCTGCCTTTAATGCATCAATCGCACCAAATGCCATGTTGTCATTCTGAGCCACTACGACATCAATGTTTTTGTACTGTTTCAGGAAGGATTCCATTACTTCCTGTCCTTTAGCCTGTGTAAACTCGCCTGTCTGAGAAGCTATGATCTTAAAGTCCTTAGCGTCTTTAATGCCTTCTTTAAATCCTTTTGTACGTCCGATCTCAGCGGAAGAACCGATTGTTCCCTGTAAAACTGCGATGTTGGCAGCTTTCTTACCCTTTTTTTCCATGTCTTTGATCAGCCATTTTCCTGCTTCCACTCCTTCTTTCTTGAAGTCGGAACCTACCCAGCAGGAAACCAGTGAATCATCAGATGTCTTGATCTGTCTGTCAACAGTGATTACCGGGATGCCTGCTTCCTTTGCTTCTTTCAGAACAGTTTCCCATCCGGTCTCTGTTACCGGCGCGATCGCGATGACATCCACACCCTGTGAAATAAACTCGCGGACAGCCTTTGTCTGGTTCTCCTGTTTCTGCTGAGCATCAGCAAAAGATAATTTGAAACCATTTCCCGCAGACAGTGCTTCCTTCATGGACTTTGTGTTGGCAACACGCCAGTCACTCTCCGCACCTACCTGTGAAAATCCGATCGTGATCTCCTTGTTATCTTTCTTAGCGGCATCCTTTTTTCCACCTCCGCCGCAGGCTGTCAACATGGTGCCCATCATTGCTGCACAAAGAGCAATACTAAGAACTTTCTTAAATCCTTTTCTCATGACTTTCTCCTCCTTAAATTTTCTGAACTTCATGCGGTTCTTACTTACAATATACATTTTACTTGTATCTGCACTTGTTTCAATGCAATATCTTTTGAGTTAAGTACACTTTTTTATTTTTTTTCAATATGAGGTTAAAAAAGTTTTTTTTCTTTTGAAATGAGTTCATTTTTTTACTTAAACATGGTTCATAGCCCTTAAGGTGAACATACAACATAGCACACAAGAAACAAAAAGTCAGAATGAACCATTTTTATTTCAGATTCATTCTGACTTTCTTAAAATCAGGTCTCTCTTGGCAGAACAGCAATCACTCTTGTACCTGCAGATTCTTCACTTTCTACGATTAGTCCATACTCTTCTCCAAACTGCAGCTTCAGCCTCTTGTTTACACTGGACATTCCAAATCCGGTTACTCTGCGATCCCGGCTTCCGCCCATCATCTCTTGATTGATTCTCGCCACATGATCTGCATCCATGCCCGGACCGTCATCTTCCACCGACAGATAAATATTATCCTCATCATAGACTCCATTGATCTCAATCTTTCCTTTTTCTCTCCGCCGCTTAATGCCGTGATACAGTGCATTTTCCACAAGAGGCTGAAGGGTCATTTTAATAATGTTGCTGCCTAAGATTTCTTCTGGCACGTCAATTGAAAAATCGAGTATATCCTGATAGCGGACACTCTGGATCTTAAGATAGCTTTCTACATGCAGAAGTTCATCCTTTAGAGAAATCAGGCCTTCACCCTTACTTAAACATTCCCTGAAAAATGTGGACAGATCCTGTACCATCTGAACCACCTGTTCATTCTGTCCGTCTGCCGCAAACCAGATGATCGTATCAAGAGTATTATACAAAAAATGGGGGTTAATCTGGGACTGGAGAAGTTCCAGCTCTGTTTTCCTCAGATTCATCTGCTCCTTAGTCACATCCTCCACAAGCTGTTCAATCCTTCTCACCATCTGATTAAAGTTTTTGCTCAGAATCCTGACTTCTTCTGTCTCACTGTTTAAGGCTCTTACTGTAAAATCCCCTTTTCCGACAAGCTTTGTCTTATTGCACAGATCCACGATCGGCTCCGAGATACTTTTGGCGATCCGATTTGTGAATATCCAGATAAAAACGATAAGAAATGCGGAAATAGCCGCAGAAACAGCGACTGCAGTCATAATATTTTTTCTCAGACCGCTCCTCAGTTGTTTTAAGTTGCCTGTCTCAAAATAAATATACTCGCTAATCTTCTTTTCAATGATTTCAGTAAAGATATTCACATCATCCCTTAAAATACGGTCATTGACCTTATAGTCTTTCATAATATCAGATGTCTGTATTTTCTGAATATACGTTTCCAAGCTGGCCAAAAGGCGGTTGATCTGATCCAGACGGTCTCTGCTCTCCTGTTTTAAAGCAGTCTTTCTGAGCTGTTCCAGTGTCATCCTGGCCTTAAAGCTTTCCACATAAGGGTTCATTTCCTCAAAGGTATCTGCTCCTATTACTACCCTGTACATCTTGTTATCAATGTCTTCCCTGAACTGAAAATTAAATTCACTTGCCTGACTGATATTCTGTACACTTGTGTCATACTGTTCATTGAAACTGACCATCATGACAAGAAGAGCCAGCACCATTCCAAAGAATGGCACCAGCACACATAAACGAATCCAGTTTAATTTTTTCTCCAGAGAGGATACTGAAAGCTTTATACTAAATCTTTTCATCAGATTCCTTTCATGCGGTACTCTTTCGAAGTACATTTCTGAGTCTTTTTAAACAGAAAACTAAAATAATGGGGATCTTTATAACCAATTCTGTAACCAATCTCCGAGCTTTTCAAACTTGTGCATTTGAGAAGTGTCTTCGCTTCCTCCATACGCACCATGGTAAGATATTCTACAAAGGTACTTCCAACCTCCTGACGAAAAACCGTGCTGAAATGGCTCGGGCTCAGCCCCACAATAGAAGCAACAACATTCAGCGAAATGTCATCATCACTGAAGTGCTTCCTGATGTAATCCGTAGCATCCTCGATCATCGGCTGATACTTTTTAACAACACTCTCGCTCCGCAGTTCTATGGCCATTCTTATTAATCTCTTTACATAAGCTTTTGTCTTATCCAGAGTATCCACATCGGTAAACTTATAGTTCTCTCCGAACATCTGATCAGCCACTTTCTTCTTTGCACCATGGATTTGTTCCAAAAATTCATTGATAATAAAACAAATATCAAGAATAATATACTGTCGGAATAAAAAAGACTCCATGTTCTTCTCTCCAAAAGCTTTGAAATAGTCCTCAACAAATTCGTCTACATCTTCTCCTGTTCCGTTTTTCAAAAATTTGACCAGGACTGCTTTGTCTGTTTTTTCCATATTAATCTCCCGAAAATCAATATTTACGGAGATGTCCTCTATTTCTTCTCTTTTATCAAGCTGGCTGTAATATAAGACTCTGTTTTTGCCCATCTCATACTGCTTTGCGAAAGCCACACTTGCCGTGTCATAGCTGCGGGAAATCTCATGCACTCTGTGGACTGTCTCTCCGACTCCGATAAAATATCCAAGATCCTCAAAGCGGGAAGCAATTTCAACCACTTTTTTTACAAATCTCTCTCTAATCTTATCAATATCTTCGTCACTCTGTACCTTCAAAAGAAAGATGTATCCTTCTGTCGCTCTCTGGAACATAACAACATGTTCCTGACTGTCTGTATGTGAAAGCAGCCTGTTTGCTTCCTCTGCCTTCCGTTTTCTCTCTTCATCGTCCGAATGATTAAAATAGTACTTTAAAAGTATTACCGTATAAGCAGATGCCATCACAGAAATACCCAGTTCATTTCCCATTCTGATCAGCTTTGATACCGGCATCTTGCTGCGCACAAGTTCTCCGAAAAAACGGTATCGTTTGATCTGTATATTTTTCTGACTCTCCTGCTCAAGCCGTGTCATATTGTCTGTCAGTATCTTTTTCTTTTCAATCTGATTTTTCACTTTGTCAAGTGCGGCAATGAGCTGTTCTCCTGTGACAGGCTTCATCAAATATTCTTCCACCCCGATGGAGATTGCCTCTTTTGCAAAAGAAAAATCATCATAGCCGGTCAGAAAAATAACAGACAGATCCGGCATCTCTGTTTTTAAAATCTTTCCAAGTTCCACACCGTCCATGAAAGGCATTTTAATGTCTGTAATCAATATGTCCGGTTTCAGTTCTTTAATGAGCGGAAGCGCCATCTCTCCGTCGCCTGCTTCTCCAACCAGCTCATATCCATGCTTTTCCCACTCCACATTGTTCTTTATACTTTCCCGTATAATTACTTCATCTTCCACTAAAAAAACCTTTATCATATGCCGCATCCTCTCCTGCTGTAAAGCTCCAGGTACAACTATTATTTCCACCGATCAGATCCCAGATTCCGATCTCTATTGACCATAATAAGCGTTTTCCCCATGTTTGCGGAAAAAATGCTTATCCTGAATAACCCGAGGTGCAGGGCTGATCCCGTCTTTTAAATGCTCCGCCCGATACGCCATCTTAGCCACTTCCTCCAGTACAACTGCGTTATGAACTGCTTCACCGGCATCTTTACCCCATGTAAAAGGTCCATGATTTGTACAGAGTACTCCAGGTACATAGATGGGGTTTTTATCCTTAAATGTCTCTATGATGACCAACCCGGTGTTTTTCTCATAATCCTTTTCTATTTCTGCCTTTGTCAGTCCTCTGGCACAAGGAATATCCCCATAAAAGTAATCTGCATGAGTTGTTCCGTAACATGGAATACTTCTTCCTGCCTGTGCCCATGAAGTGGCCCACGGGGAATGGGTATGTACCACTCCGCCGAGATCTTTAAATGCCTTATATAGTTCCAGATGAGTCGGTGTATCAGAAGAAGGATTCATCTCTCCCTCGACCTTATTGCCGGAGAGATCCATCACAACCATATCTTCCGGTGACAGCTTTTCATACTCCACTCCGCTCGGTTTGATGACAAACAAACCTCTTTCCCTGTCAATCCCGCTGACATTGCCCCATGTGTAGGTGACAAGCCCCTTCTGTGGGAGCTCCATATTTGCCTCATAAACTTGTTTTTTTAACTCTTCTAACATATTATTTTACCCCACTTTTACATTTGTTTCAATGCATTCACTGCCGCACGTTCAATTGGAAGTCCCTCTGTATATCTTTTTATAAATGTATCAAAGCCTTTTACGTCTTTTTCATCCGGTTCCATACTGATTCCTTCGTCTTCTGCAAATACTTCTTGAATCAGATAATCATCCAGTGTTTCCCCTTCTGTTTTATTTTTCATATAAGATGCCAACAGGGCAATTCCCCAGGCTCCGCCTTCTCCCGCGGTTTCCATAACAGAAACCGGTGCGTTGACTGCCGCAGCCATAATCTTCTGACCGACACCTTTTGTCTTAAATAACCCTCCATGGCCAAGCAGCTTTTCCACCTGTACATTTTCCTGCTTCATCAGAATATCCAGGCCGGTCTTTAACGCACCGAGGGCCGTAAACAGGTGAACACGCATGAAGTTTGCCAGATTAAATTTGCTGTCCGGCTGTCTCACGAACAGAGGACGTCCTTCCTCAAATCCGGTGATATGCTCCCCGGAAAAATAGTTATATGCCAGAAGTCCTCCGCAGTCCGCATCCCCTTCCAGGGCTTTACTATATAACTTACCAAAGAGCTTGTTCATATCTGTGTTTTCAATACCGAAGCTTTCAGCAAATTCTTTAAACAGATTCACCCATGCATTCAGATCCGAAGTACAGTTGTTGCAGTGGACCATGGCCACCAGATTTCCGGTCGGCGTAGTTACAAGGTCAATCTCAGGATAAACCTTGGAAAGCTCTTTCTCCAACACGATCATGGCAAACACACTCGTTCCGGCAGAAACATTTCCAGTCTTCACGGCCACACTGTTGGTCGCAGCCATGCCGGTTCCCGCATCTCCTTCCGGAGGGCACATCGGAACTCCCGCCTTAAGTTTTCCGCTCGGGTCCAGGAGTTGCGCACCTTCTTCCGTCAATACTCCGGCATTTTCTCCTGCCACAAGGACTTCCGGAAGAATCTCTTTTAATTTCCACGGATATCCTTTGTCCGCAACAAGTTCATCAAATTTGGAAATCATTGTTTCATTGTAATTTTTCGTTTCGATGTCAATCGGGAACATACCGGAAGCTTCTCCTACTCCCAGAACCTTGCTTCCGCAAAGTTTCCAGTGCACATAGCCCGCCAGAGTCGTAAGATATGTAATCTCTTTCACATGCTCTTCCCCATTGAGAACCGCCTGATAAAGATGCGCGATACTCCATCTCTGAGGAATATGATAGTTAAATTCCTCTGTAAGTTTTTCTGATGCTTCCTCTGTCATGGTATTTCTCCACGTTCTGAATGGCACAAGAAGTTCTCCGTCTTTGTCAAACGCCATATAACCGTGCATCATAGCACTGAACCCAATGGCTCCAATGGTTTCCAATTCAATTCCATACTTGCTCTTCACATCCTCGGCCATCTTCCGGTAGCTGTCTTTAAGCCCGGTCCAGATATCATCCAGACTATAAGTCCAGATATTGTTCTCCAGCCGGTTTTCCCAGTCATGACTTCCGGATGCAATCGGAGCATTGTCCTCCCCTACGAGGATCGCCTTGATCCTTGTGGAACCAAATTCAATCCCAAGCGCTGTTTTCCCGTTTTCAATTGCACTTTTTACACTGTTCATTTCCATTTGATCTCCTCCTGCTGTGGACCCAAGGCCCTCAGAATTCTATCTGAAGGCTGCTTCGTTCCATCTTAATTCATTTTTAAAGTTACGGATATTGGTATTGGCATCTATATAAACAGCCTCAATTCCCATAGCATCTGCCCAATCTCCCATCTGCTGTGCGGTCAGATCATATGAGAACGCTGTGTGATGGGCTCCGCCTGCCAGAATCCACGCCTCGGCGCCTACCGGAAGATTCGGTTTCGGAGTCCAGAACGCAGTGGCAACCGGAAGCTTCGGCATCGGCTGTTCCGTCTTTTTGCAGTCAACCTCATTAATGATCAGGCGGAACCTGTGTCCGAGATCAACTAAAGATGTGGCAACTGCCGGCCCTTCTTTTGCCGTAAAGACAAGTCTTGCGGGGTCTTCCCTGTCTCCCATGGAGAGAGGATTTACTTTGATGCTTATCGGTCCCTCCGCAATCGTCGGACATACTTCCAGCATATGAGCCTGAAGAATTCCCTCTTTTCCAGGCACAAAGTTATAGGTGTAATCTTCCATGAAAGAGGTTCCCTTTGCGTCTTTCTTTCCTGCCGTCATAATCTTCATCAGACGCACCATAGCAGCCGTCTTCCAGTCTCCTTCCGCTCCGAAACCGTATCCTTTCTCCATCAGTCTCTGAATCGCAAGACCCGGAAGCTGTTTTAAAGAGCCGAGATCCCCAAAATGAGTCACAATGGCCTGATAATCTTTTTCCGTCAGGAATTTCTCGAATCCGAGTTCGATCTGAGCCTGAACGGCGGCATGTTTTTTAAATTCTCCGGCATCTCTTCCCTCCAGAAGAATTTCGTATTTGTCGTAATATTCTTCTACCAGCGCATCCGTATCACCTTTAGAGACAGCCTCAACATAATCTGCGATTTCATTGACTGGATATGCGTCGATCTCCCATCCGAATTTGATCTGGGCTTCTACTTTATCTCCCTCTGTGACCGCTACATTCCTCATGTTGTCTGCCACACGCGCCACACGTATATGGCTGCTCTCCATGATTCCGACAGCAGTTCTCATCCAGGAAGCAATTTCTCTCTTTACTCTCTCATCGTCCCAGAATCCTACGACAACTTTCCGCTCAATTCCCATGCGTGAAACAATATGTCCATACTCTCTGTCGCCATGTGCTGACTGATTCTCGTTCATAAAATCCATATCAATTGTCTGATACGGAATCTCCTGATTAAACTGCGTATGTAAATGAAGCAGCGGCTTTCTGTATTCCTGCAGCCCCAAAATCCATGATTTTGCAGGAGAAAACGTATGCATCCATGTGATGACTCCGGCACAGTTCTCATCTGAGTTTGCTTCATTAAAAGTTCTTCTTATGGATGCATTATCAATCAGAGTAGGCTTCCACACAATTTCATAGGGAAGGATACCTGACTTATTCAGTGCTTCCACGATTATTTTTGAGTGTTGTGCTACATGAAAAAGACATTCTTCTCCATATAAATCCTGTGATCCTGTTGCAAACCAAAATTGATATTTTTTTGTGTTCATCTTTTTTCCTCCATCCTGCGTCTGTCTTTACACGAGTTCCTGACGATGAGTTCAGGCTCGATCACTCTTGTTACTTTTGATTTTTCATTTGGTATTCCCTGAATCTGTTCCAGCAGAAGCTGTCCGGCCATCTCCCCGAGCTTTTTCTGCGGATGGGCAATTGTGGTCAGTTTAATGACTCCCAGCCTTGCCAAAGCCGAATTATCATATCCAGTGACAGATATATCATCCGGTATGCTGATCCCCAAAGCCTCCAGCTCGTAAATAATCTCCAGCGCGATCTGGTCGTTATAACAGACTACCGCGTCCATCGGGAATCCCTCTTTTGTCATTCTGTGAATTTCTCCCCTGGGCTTTGATGCCCTGTCTTCTGTGTGGAACCATATGACCGCATCAGGATTATACGGGATACCCGCCTCATTCAGAGCCATGACATAGCCCCTGTGGCGTTCTTTTCCCTGATAATCGTCCGCCTTAAAAATTCCTGCGATAAATCTGTGCCCTGTTTCAATCAAATGTTTTGTCAGAAGATATCCTCCCTTACAGTCATCCATTACGATATAAGGTTTATCTGTCATCTCAGAGTAAACACCCTGAATAAAAACATAGGGAATCTCATATTGATCCAGCGTCTGATAAAGATTCGGATGTTTACAAAACAGTTCACTCTTACTCGGTTCTATGATTAGACCGTCAACATCTTTCGTCAGAATATCCTCCAGACATTTTGTCTCATTGACACGGCTGTTTCCTGTTGTCTTAAACATCAGACTGTAACCGTTTTCCGTGAGAACCTGGTTAATCCCGTTTAGCACCTGCGGAAAAATATAATCTGATATATAAGTTGTGATAACGGCAATATTTCTGGACTGCTTTTTATGGATTGCCCGCTCCGTACAAAAAGTGCCCTTTCCGTGATATGCAACGATATACCCTTCGTCTTCCAGAATTGAGAGTGCTTTTCTCACTGTATGCCGGCTGATAGACAGCTCCCGCGCCAGCTGATTTTCTGAAGGCATTTTGTCTCCGGGCTTGTAAATTCCGGATAAAATATCATTTTTCAGATCTTCTTTCAGCTTAAAATATTTCATTGAACCCGCTTTATTAGCCATATGTTTCCTCCCTGCAAAATTTATTTTAAAACTTGTACGGTGGTACGCACAAGTTGTTTATATTGCATGATATTTTGTTAATGCGTCATATATTTTAGCTAAATTTACAAATTATATTACATAAAATCCTTCTTTTTGTTTTCCATTTTTGTATAAGATTGCGCCAATGTTTATGCTATAATAGAATTCTAAGAAGGAGTAACATAAGAATGGAGGAGACATTTATGAAACTACTTTGTATCACAAAATGCCCGACCGGAATGGTCCAAACCTATGTTGCTGCTGAACAGCTTGAATCGGCTGCTGAAGCCCTTGGTTATGAAATCAGGACAGAGACACACGGCGCACAGGGAATCGGTGGAGAATTTACTCCGGAGCAGATTGATGAGGCTGATTATGTAATCATCGCATCCAACACAGAAGTTGAAAAGACGACAAGGTTTGGGAACAAAAAGCTTCTTGTTGTTCCCCTGGAGAATGCCACAAATAACGCTGAGTCTGTGCTCGGACGTGTACTCGAGGAATCTGAAACATATGAACAATCAAAGAAACAGTTTCCCAAAATCCTGAAATAATCAAAAGGGGATTTCCTCAGTTGCTCAATTATTGAACAAAGACAGTCTCAATGAGTCTATACTGATTGAGGCTGCCTTTTTCTATCATCGGAAATTCTGTGTTTTCTGATATACAGCTATTGTATCTCCTTTTAATCCGCAAAAGGCACCTTCCACGCCTGCTTCTCTATTTGCAAACAGTGTTCGGTCTTTTCTGTCTCCTGTCTGAATTTCCAAAGGTTCATTCGTGTGCCTAACATTCACTGAAATCACTTTGAATCCATAGCTGTTGATATTACACGGAGTACAATGAAGTACTTCCGGATTGATCTTTAACGCAGTTCCCTTAGGAATAAAGAAGCCTTCCATATATTTTGTGTTATACACCTGATTAAACTCCATATTTTTCTTTTCTCCAAAAAACATGACACAATCGGAAGCCGTTATAAACAGCTGACAGGTTTTATGGTACTCCACCATATTGATTTTATGGTTATGTCCCAGACACCATCCCACTTGTATTTCCTTTCCGTTAAATAACTTTTCCTGCACTCAAGTTCTCTTGCAGATTCTGTCTGTTTGATGCCTTTATCAACTTGTACGCCTTTCATTAACTCCACAACACCGGTGAAATCAAACTGGTTTACTACTTCACCATACCTGCTGAATTTTTCATCAAATACATAGTTCATTTTTTACAACTCCTAATTTATCCCTTGTGTTTCCTGTTACTTTGTATTCTACAAGGTTCATGAATTTTTTCGACCTAATATCCTATGAACTTGTTTAAAATTTTTACGAATTTCATGTATATATTTTCCATAAGTTGTTTAATTTTAGATTATAGTTTGTTTGTTTTTGAAAAAACACAAGACAAACCTGCGACAAGTAGACAACCTGGATAGCTTCATCAACCTATCGCTTTAAAGACTTTATACAAATTACATAAAACTCTTACAATTATTATATGTATTTTTTACAAATTAAACGTTTAACATAAAATTATTATACCACGAAAGGATGTTAAAATGATACATAATAATACCTTCAAAGCAGATTTTTCAGACAAAGGGCAGCTCATCCGTCTGGAATTCAACAAAAATGCTTCATGCATGAACTGGGTAGTGGATCCCTCTTATCTATCTGAGGCAGGATATAAGGAAGCGGATAAACTTTTTGGTTCTTTTGATCTGTCCATAGGTGATCAGACTTACCAGACTCAGGATGTCTCCCCGTCTATTAATCTTTCTTCCCATAATAAAGCTGTGATCTCCTATGATTTTGACCGTTTCAAACTTAACTTTATCTATGACCTTAGTTCTGACCCTAACACTTTTGATTTCCATATCCCCCTTCTAAATAAAGAACAGGAACCTCTCGTAATCCGGGATTTCGGTGTTTGGACATCCTTTGCCTACATCATGTTCCGGGATAAGGATATCCTTAAAAACATCCGGCAGTCAGCCGCTTTCCGTCTGTCTCTCCCGACTATACGAAGATTGCCCTCCACAGGAGAAACAATCAGGGTCCCCATCTCGGAGTTTATCAGACGGCCGGAGAAACCTTTTCCGTAGGTACTTACTGTGCCTATGAAAATCTTTTCTTTGAAAATGTTTCCCCTTCTTTGGACGGGATTTTGTTTCACAAATTAATCCTGGCAGGAGGTTATGCCGAAGATGAGGGACCTTTAAAAGATTGGATTTACAAAAGAGAGCCGACTGAACTTCCAGCCGGTTCAGAAAAAACCTGGACATACCGCATGGCTCCTTATAATACAGAAAAACAATTTTATGAAAAGGGGTATTCTTTCGGACATCCTATTATTCATTACTCACCGATGACCTTATGCGGAGATTCTTTTATGATGAACGTAAAACTCCCTGAAAACCGCAGCATCAGCAGGGCCGACATGACTTTTGAAAAAGACCATGCGACCACGACCATGTGTCAGCTGAACAAGTGGGGAAGCTGCATCTACATACAGCGTAGCCGGGCCTCATATCAACCGCCCGGACCTTTCCAGAAACCGGTTCGGACAGTCCACTTTTGCCAAAGACGGAGGTATTTTTGCCCGACTCTTTACCGACAGCACCAGTACCCCTGACTGGGATATGGGAGAAGAAATAAATACGGAAAAAATTACGACACCGAACCTGACCGGCTCCGCAAAGATTGCCTGGGCAGTCATCACCTATATCACCGCAGGAGTGCTGTACTCCGGCATTTCAACGCCGATTACTTCTATCCTGCCCAACTTAAGCAGTGATGCAGACGAGAGAATCGTGCTGAACTCCTACCGTATGACAGGCGGAAATGTAGGATACTTTCTGGCCGTTACCTTCATTCTCCCAATGGTCGGTATTCTCGGAAGAGGAAACGACCGTGCGGGCTTCACCCGTGCCGTTGCCATCTTTGCCGTCATCGGAGTCATTTTGTTTTTGTTTGCATTTACCTGTCTGAGAGAGGAAAACGCCCAGGCGGAGAAATCTATTTCCATCAAAAAAAGTATCGGCGCAATCAAGGGAAACTGGCCGTGGGTCATCATCGTTGGAGCCAACCTTTTTTACTGGCTTGCCAACACGGTTCGTACATCCTCCCTTGTCTATTATTTTCAGTATAATCTGGACCGAAAAGATTTGGTTCCCGTGATCAACGGTCTTTCCCTGATCCAGGTATTGGGCGTGGTTTTGATTCCTTTTATTACGAAAAAATTCAACAAATGTACTACCATGATCTTTGGCCTGGCTCTGACCAGTACCGGACATGTGATCATGGGCATTGCAGGCCCTGCGATTCCTCTGCTGGTAGCCGGATGGCTCATCGCCTGTGTCGGCACCGGTATCGCGGCTTCCTCCCTGATGGCAATTAAGTTCAACTTCATCTGGCTTCCGATTCTTATGTTTTTGGGCGGAGCAGTCGTCATGTTTTTCTACCACAGACATGAGGCCAATGAAATGACCATCAAAATGGAACTTGCCCAAAGAAGATAATCCACGTATAATGGGACTGTACAAGCAGTCCCATTTTTTATTCCATAGGAAGTTCGTCCTATGGAATAAAAAAGCCCTGCGGGCAGGATGCACAGCTTCGCGCGCGGAACAAAAGCTGTGCATAGAAAAAACTGATTTGCGAGGTGTGTAAAGCACACTTTTGTTCTATCTTCCATGAAAAGGATCCTATGATATGACTACTATCCGTGAAATCGCAGCTGCCTGCAATGTCTCCACCGCAACCGTCTCAAACATTCTGAATGGAAAGGCCAAAGCCAGCAAAGAGACCATTGAACTTGTGAGAAAGACAGCCCAGCGGCTGAACTATACACCGAATTATATTGCAAAAAATTTAAAATTAAAGACCTCCAACACGATTGGGGTAATCGCAGAGGATATGACTGTATTTAACTCCCCTGATATCATTGACGGTATTACAGAATACTGTGAAGAGCACAAATATCAGATCCTTTTAACAAACTTACGGCTGTTCCAGAAATTCGGAGATTTTTATTACACAAAAAACAATCTTGGGCAGCTCATAAATTATGAAATTAACGAGCTGAGATCCAGACAGGCCAGAGCCATCATCTATGTAGCTCCCCATGTACGTGACATTAAAACCGTGTCTTCCGGCCTGAATCTGCCGATTGTCATGGCCTACTGTACCAGCCCCGACCCGGGGGTCCCTTCTGTGCTGGCAGACGATGAGGACGGTTTCTACCGTATCACTAAATCAGTCCTAAAAAAAGGGTTCCGACATCCCGGACTGATTGCCGGAAAACCGGGAAGCTACCACACTGCGGAACGCCTGAAAGGCTTCCGGCGTGCTCTTCTGGAATTTCATTTCCCCTTTTCCGAAAAGTTTGTTTATTACGGCGAATGGAACCGCCGGACAGGCTGTGAGGGAGCTGCTGCCTTGATGGGGAAATCTGTGGATTCTATCTTATGTATGAGTGATATCATCGCGGGAGGAGTTTATGACTGGTGCCATGATCAGAACATCACACCCGGTAAGGACATTCCTGTCACCGGATTCGACAACCGGGAACTCTCCGCTTATTTATATCCTCCTTTAACGACTGTAAATCTTCCTTTGAAGCAAATAGGAAGAAAATCCTGTGAAGTCGCCGACCACATGATAGCGGATGGAGAAAATCATCGTTTGGAAAAGCAGTACCTAAAGATAAAGTGTAAGGTCGTTAACAGAACATCATTATAATATAAAAAGAAGCCATGCAGATGATGTGCAGTGGCTTCTTTTTATGAAATAATTAATTTTTTTCCTCAACTAAAAAGTACTTAGAGAAAGAATTAAGTTGATTGTATTTAGTTTAACCTAGTCCGTATAAAACTTCGTTATTGTAAAATTATAGGTGATATTGAAATTTTTGTCCATTCATGATAAAATAAAGGAGAACACAAAAAATGATTATGCTTTTACACAAGTAATGAAAAACCCTAAGATACTAAAAGGATTTCCTGGCAGTATTCTGAATATTTCACCAGAAAAAATTAGAAAAAACAGGATAAAGGACCGTCATCTTTCCAAAGATTTTCTTGAGGGTAAACTTTCCATACTTGATTTATATGCTCTTGTTGAAGACCTTGGAAAAATCAACATTGAAATGCAGGTACTTCCTTTCGCTTATTGGGACAGAAGAGCATTATCTTATCTGGCCAAAGTATATACACAGGATTTAAGGTCAGGACAAACGTATGATCATTGTGTTAAGGCGATCCATATCAGTATTCTTGGCTTTAATCAATTTCCAGATACTGACTATTTTTATTCCTCCTTTCATATGCGGGAGGATAACAGACAGTCTTTGTACAGTGACCAATGGGAAATCCATGTAATTGAATTAAAAAAGCTGAACAAATCTGAAGTAAAAGATAATCATAAAACCCTATATAAGTGGGCATGCCTTATCAGTGCAGACAGAGAGGAGGAACGTATGATAATTGAGAAAGATCCCTATATCGAGGAAGCCGTCAAGGAACTGGAAAAACTAGAACGTGATCCGAATCGCATGGATGAATATCTCTTCCGTCAGAAAAATCTATCCGATTACGCTACACAGATGAAGTTCAGCAAAGAGCTGGGAAAAACTGAAGGAAGGGCTGAAGGTGAGTATATGTTTGCATCTCTGATGCAGAGATTATTTCTGGATGGAAGAATTGAAGATGCCCGGCTTGCTGTCGGAGATGAGAATATGAGAATAAAACTTTATAAGGAATATCATTTAATAAAATAATATACATATAAAAAGGTAAGACAACTACAGAAATATTAGTGTCTTACCTTTTTATCTATTTTAAGCTTTCTTTTCTCTCCTGGCTTTCAAATCCTTCTGTACAGTCGGATAAATTTTATCAATTCCCAGGAACAGGTACCAGATGACGAGTACCGCCACAGTGATAATCAGAGGCATATACAGAAACAGCGACTTGATCGCAAAGATTGCGGAAGCACTCTGAACTGCTGCAGTCCCATCGTAGCTTCCTGCTGCCAGAATCCATCCCAATGCCGCATGTCCGATTCCCTGGAAAACCAGCCCTGCATAGAGAAACGGAAGTGAAGTCGGCATCAGAATTTCCAGTATTAATCCGGCTCCGTAAAAGGTAAATCCTGCAATCAAAGCCTTGATCTTACCAAACTTCTTTGTAAATACAGGGATTAAGAGTATCGTCAATATAGTAGGTATGTAGTTAAACAGAGTCATTGTACTGTTCAGATATTCATTTCCAAGGACATACTTTGCATAATAGATTCTTGATCCGGATGTCAGTCCCAGAGACACATAAATAACTGCAAATGCCAGAGTAATTAAAATAAAATATTTATTTCTGCATAATACTTTGATCGTCTTTAACGGATAAGATTTCTGTTTTGTGTCTTTTCTCCGTTTTCATCAAACAGTTCTTCCGGACGATAGCTTAATAACCATTCTTTCAGCTGATCCATATGTTCCGGCTGTTCCATCGTCATCGGCATCGGATCGCTGCCCTCTACGAAGTATGGCTTCCATCCGCATCCCTCGAAGAATTTTTCCAGTTCTTCATGAGAAATTCTTGAGAAGACTGTCGGGTTGCTGATCTTATATCCGTTTAAGTGAAGGATCGGAAGTACGGCTCCGAAAGAATGTGCCAGTGAATAACCGAGTTCTCCTCCTTCATGGATAGATCCCGGTGTCTCTGGTGCAACGTGGCTTGAAATTCCTCCCGGGAAAGAAAACTGTTTGAACAGTTTTTTCATTCCTTCGATATCACGGCTGACATTTGGGTAAACTTCGCTGTAAGTTCCTTCTAAGTAAGCATTGGCAACCATAAAGTTTCCGCCGTGACCAGGTCCTGAGATATAAATCATGTCCAGGTCATACTCTTTAATCAAACGGTTTAAGTGGGTATAGATAAAGTTCTGTCCCGGCACGGTTCCCCAGTGTCCTACGATTTTTTTCTTAATCTGTTCTTCCGTCAATGGTTCACGAAGCAGAGGATTATCCAATAAATACAGCTGTCCGGCAGACAAGTAGTTTGCAGCACGTCAATACGCATCCATCTTCTGAAGCAATTCATCGGATATATTCTGATTGTCTTGCATGATTTCTCCTTTCGATTTTAAGAGCTCTAAAAATAAACAACAAGTGTTAAAAAGGGAATTTGTTAATAATTTCAAAGAACGTCCGAGCATGACGTTTTTGTTTATTATTTAACGAAGAAAACAATAATACTTGTTGCTTGTGTGCGCAACTTGTTTTTCTTAAAATCCAGATAAATCGTCAAATTCTAAAAAAACAGCACCAAATTAAATTGGTGCCGTTACTGGTACTGACGTGTATTACACTGCTTCCGTATCACCCTTGAGACCGTAAAATGCCCCTTCAATATCGGAATCTTTATGAGCAATCAGCCACTTGTTCCTTGCAAACAGAATCTTATCCTTTTCCGTCCTTACTTTCATACAAAATGGTTCACTTGTATGTTTTGGTGCAATACAGATAAGCTTAAACCCATATCCGTTTACATTGCATGGAGCACAGTGAAGTACGCCGCAGTTTAACTCCACGGCTGTGCCCTTCGGGACAAAAAACGCTTCCATTCTGGATGTATGATACTCGTGGGTTGGTTCGATATCCTGGCTCAGACCCAAGTACATAACACAGTCTGTCGCTGCAATATGTATGACTTTCGATTTGTGATACTCTACTCCATGGATTCTGTGATTATGTCCGCTCATATAACCAATCTGTACCGGAAGCTCATGAAACAGTTCGCACTGAATCTTATGACACACCGGCATTTTCTCCATCTCTTCGACGGACAGCTGTTCTTCCAGATATTTTGAAGCCGTTATACGGTCCATATACTGTTTCAGCTGGCTAAAATCAAAATCTTCTATTATTCTCCCATATTTTTTAAATTCGGGGTCAAAAATATACCTTAACATATTATCTGCTCCTTCTTGTCTTTCATTTTTTTAAGTATTTGTGAAGTACAAGTATAGTGTTGACAATATTTTAAAGATTATTCCAAAAATTTTGCTTTATAATCTTCAACTGCCGTTTCATACAAATTATTCCCAAGGCTGTCGATCACAACGATTACCGGAAGATTCTCAACTTCAAGCTTCCGAATTGCCTCTGTTCCCAAGTCTTCATATGCAACAACTTCAGATTTTTTAATGCACTTTGACAAAAGTGCTCCTGCGCCCCCTACTGCTGCAAAATAGACTGCGCCATTTTCTTTCATGGACTCGATCACATCCATAGACCTCTTGCCTTTTCCTATCATACCCTTTAGTCCAAGAGAAAGCATACACGGGGTATATTTATCCATGCGGCTGCTGGTCGTAGGTCCTGCCGAACCGATCACCTGGCCTTCCCTTGCCGGTGTGGGTCCGAGATAATAGACAATCTGATTTTTTAAGTCTACCGGCATCTCCTTTTTCTCCTCTGCCGTTTCATACAGTCTTTTATGAGCCGCATCTCTTGCAGTATAAATCGTCCCAGTCAAATAAACATAATCTCCTGCCCGCAGATTTTTCAGTTCACCGGCTCCGGCAGGCACTGTTACATATTTATTCATCTCTCTAACTCCTTATAAAACCCAATGTACATGGCGGTTAACATGACAGCATATATTTACGGCAAGAGGCATTCCTGCTATATGTGTCGGATAAGTCTCAATATTTACTCCGAGGGCAGTGGTGCTGCCTCCGAGTCCGCCCGGCCCGATTCCGAGCTGATTGATCTCCTGTAAGAGTTCTTCTTCCAAGGTACGAATATGTTCTTTTTCAGATCTCTGATCAAGGTTTCTGGTCAGAGCTTTTTTTGCCAGAAAAGCTGCTTTTTCAAAGCTTCCCCCAAGACCGACTCCGACGACCATCGGCGGACACGCATTTGGTCCTGCATCCTTCACGGCTTCCAAAACAGATTTCCTGACACCTTCCGCTCCGTCTGCCGGTTTCAGCATAAATACCCGGCTCATATTTTCGCTTCCAAATCCCTTGGGAGCCACTAAAATTTCAAGTTTATCCCCGGAAACGATGTCGATATGCACAATCGCTGGTGTATTATCTTTCGTATTTTCCCTGATCAGAGGATCCTTTACGACAGATTTTCTCAGATATCCGTCTTTATATCCCTGTCTGACACCCTCATTGACCGCATCGTGGAGATCCATACCTTCAATGTGCAGATCCTGGCCGATATTCAAAAATACCACAGCCATCCCCGTATCCTGACAGATCGGGATCTGTTCTTCTTCGGCAATTTTCATATTTTCATTGAGCTGGCAGAGGATCTGCTTTCCCAGCGGAGTCTTTTCTGCCTCTTTTGCACTTTTCAGCCTGCACTTCATGTCTTTCGACAAGGTCAGGTTGGCTTCAATACACATGTCCCTGATACTACGGATAATCTTATCTGTATGGATCGTTCTCATATTTCCTCCAAAAAATTATTCTCATCCACTCTTTATCTGTGATACGCGAAGTCAGAACACAGACTCCTGACGGCATGTTCTGACTTTTGATCTTTATTCTGTTTTTTCTTCTGAAATTTCGCTTTCTTCTTCCACTTCTTCATCCCGTACTTTTGCCAGGCTTGCTACAATCACATTGTCGTCTACATTCATGAGTTTGACTCCCGATGTATTCCGTCCAAGCATAGAGATTCCCTTTACTCCCATCCGGATCACGACACCTTCCGTAGTGATCATCATAACTTCATTTTCTTCATCCACAGCCTTCACTCCGACCACATCTCCTGTTTTCTCTGTGATCTTGTAGCAGCGGATACCCTTTCCGCCTCTATGCTGAGAAGTAAATTCGGTCATGGCAGTCCGTTTGCCCATTCCATTTTCAGATACAAACAGCAATGCCTCTCCCTGGGAATTCAGCTGCATGCCGATGACTTCATCGTCTCCGTCTAAGTTGATTCCCCTGACACCCATCGCCGTACGTCCGATAGATCTGACATCTGTCTCATGGAACCTGATGCACTGTCCGTTCTTTGTCACAAGAAATACATCCTGGTCATTGTCCGTAAACTTCACTTCGATCAATTCATCATTTTCTTTCAGCGTAATCGCCAAAAGTCCTGTCTTTCTTATATTTGCATACTCCATGATCGGTGATTTTTTCACGATTCCGCTCTTAGTAGCCATAAACAGATAATGATCCTCTTTATACTCATTGATCGGAATCACCGCCGTTATCTTCTCCTCCGGCTGCAGCTGAATCAGATTCACAATCGCCGTTCCTCTGGCCGTCCGGCTGCTCTCCGGTATCTCATAGGCTTTCAGCCGGTACACCCTTCCCATATTTGTAAAGAACATAATATAGTGATGGGACGTTGTCATAAACAATTCCTCGATATAGTCCTCATCGATGGTCTGCATTCCCTTAATACCTTTTCCGCCTCTGTTCTGGCTCTTGAAGGTATCTACTGTCATACGCTTGATATATCCAAGTTTTGTCATAGTGATGATCGTATTTTCTCTTGGAATCAGATCTTCCATGGAAATATCGTCTACATCAAAACCAATAGAGGTTCTTCTCTCATCCCCATATTTATCACGGATCAAAACCAGCTCATCTTTGATCACTCCCAAAAGTAGTTTCTCATCTGCCAGAATCGCCTTTAATTCTGTGATCTTTGCCATCAGCTCATTATATTCTTTTTCAAGCTTGGCTCGCTCCAAACCGTTCAGCGCACGCAGCCTCATATCCACGATTGCCTGTGCCTGTGCGTCGGTCAGGGCAAAACGCTCCATGAGCTGTGTCTTCGCCTCCGTGATATTTGCTGCTGCCCGAATGATCTTGATGACTTCATCAATATTGTCCTGGGCAATGAGCAGACCTTCTAAAATGTGAGCCCGTTCTTCTGCCTTATTCAGCTCATATTTTGTCCTTCTGGTCACAACGTCCTTCTGATGTTCCAGATAATAATTGAGCATATCAAACAGATTCAGAATCTTAGGTTCATTGTTTACCAATGAGAGCATGATAACTCCGAACGTATCCTGCATCTGTGTATGTTTAAACAGACGGTTAAGGACGACATTGGCATTGGCATCCCTTCGCAGTTCGATACAGATTCTCATGCCGGTACGGTCAGATTCATCCCGTATCTCTGTAATACCATCTACTTTTTTATCTTTTACAAGCTCTGCAATCTTCTGAATGAGTCTTGCTTTATTGACCATATAAGGAAGTTCTGTAACAACAATTCTCTGTTTTCCGTTGGCCATCGGCTCAATATCCGTGACGGCACGGACTTTAATCTTTCCGCGTCCTGTCCGGTATGCCTGACTGATGCCCGCTTTTCCTAAAATCGTCGCCCCAGTCGGAAAATCCGGTCCTTTTACGATATCTAATAACTCTTCAATATCTGTAACCTGGTTTCTCTCCACCTGATCATCGATGATTTTTACAACTGCATTGATCACTTCTGTGAGATTATGAGGCGGAATATTCGTGGCCATTCCGACCGCGATTCCCTGTGTACCGTTGACTAAAAGATTCGGAAACCTTGACGGCAGCACCTGGGGCTCTTTTTCCGTCTCATCGAAGTTCGGAATAAAGTTGACCGTATCTTTACCGATATCGGCCAGAAGTTCCATGGAAATTTTGCTGAGCCTTGCCTCCGTATAACGCATGGCAGCGGCGCCGTCTCCGTCCACAGAACCAAAGTTTCCGTGGCCATCTACCAGAGGATAACGGGTCGACCACTCCTGAGCCATATTAACCAATGCCCCATAGATAGAACTGTCACCGTGAGGATGATATTTACCCATGGCATCCCCGACAATACGTGCACACTTACGGTGCGGTTTATCCGGCCCGTTGTTCAGTTCGATCATCGCATAGAGGATTCTCCTCTGAACCGGCTTCAGCCCGTCCCTTACATCAGGAAGGGCCCTTGCAGCGATAACGCTCATGGCATAATCGATGTAGGAATTCTCCATTGTCTGCTTCAGATCAACGTCATGAACTTTATCAAAAATTGTATTCTCGTCCATATATTATATTCCTTCCTATACGTCCAGATTCTGGACATATTTTGCATTGGCTTCAATAAATTCACGCCTTGGTTCCACCTGATCACCCATCAGTGTCGTAAATGTCAGGTCAATCTCAGATGCGGAATCCTCATCGATGGTTACCCGCAGCAGCACTCTTTTATCCGGGTCCATAGTAGTATCCCAGAGCTGTTCTGCATCCATCTCTCCCAGACCTTTATAGCGCTGGATCTTGTTGTTATTGTCTCTTCCGATCTCATTGACAATATTGTTCAGTTCCTGATCAGAGTAAGCATACCAGAACTTTTTATTTCTCTCCACACGGTAAAGAGGCGGCTGAGCCATATATACGTATCCCTCCTTGATCAGATCCGGCATGAACCGGTAAAGGAACGTAAGGAGAAGCGTTGCAATATGGGCTCCGTCCACATCGGCATCCGTCATGATGATGATCTTATGATACCGTAATTTCTCAATATCAAAATCGTCGTGTATGCCTGTGCCGAAGGCTGTGATCATTGCTTGGATTTCTTTATTCATCAGAATTTTATCAAGTCTGGATTTCTCTACGTTAAGGATTTTTCCCCTCAGAGGAAGGATAGCCTGGGTTGCACGGGATCTGGCCGTCTTTGCAGAACCTCCCGCAGAATCACCCTCGACGATATAAATCTCACAGTTTTCCGGGTTTTTGTCGGAACAGTCCGCTAATTTTCCAGGCAGGCTGAATCCGTCCAAAGCCGTCTTTCTTCTGGTAAGATCTCTGGCTTTTCTGGCAGCATCTCTGGCCCTCTGTGCCAAAACCGCTTTATCACATATAATCTTTGCAACTGCAGGATTTTGTTCCAGAAAATAAGTGAGCTGCTCATTGACAATGCTGTTGACTGCTCCTCTGGCTTCGCTGTTTCCAAGCTTTTGTTTTGTCTGTCCCTCAAACTGAGGCTCGCCAAGCTTAATGCTGATGACGGATGTAAGCCCCTCACGGATATCTTCTCCGGAAAGATTACTCTCGTTTTCCTTTAGCAGTTTATTCTTTCTTGCATAATCATTAAATGTTGTTGTCAGCGCATTTTTAAAACCGGACAGATGGGTTCCCCCTTCCGGCGTAATAATATTATTTACAAAGCTTAAAGAGTTTTCATTATAGGAATCATTATGCTGCATGGCAACTTCTACATAAACACCGTCTTTTTCTCCTTCGCAATAAATAACCTGGTCATACAGTGCTTCTTTTCCTCTGTTTAAATAAGTGACAAACTCTTTGATCCCGCCCTCATAGTGGAAAATCTCCTGTACAGGTTCTTCCTGACGGTCATCTGTGAGAATAATCTTCAGATTTTTTGTCAGGAATGCTGTCTCACGCAGACGCTGTCTCAAAACTTTATATTCAAACAATGTTTCTTCAAAAATTGTATCATCGGGCAGAAAGCTTACCTCTGTTCCGTTTAATTCAGTCTCTCCCACAACCTTCAAAGGATAGCACACTTTTCCCTTTTCGTAGCGCTGATTATATATTTTTCCATCCGTATGGACATTGACTTCCAGCCAGTTGGACAGCGCATTTACTACGGATGATCCTACGCCGTGAAGTCCTCCGGAAACCTTATATCCTCCGCCTCCGAATTTTCCTCCCGCGTGAAGAATCGTAAATACGACTTCCACACTGGATACGCCCTTTTTCTTATTGATCCCTACCGGAATACCCCTTCCGTTATCACGCACTGTAACAGAATTATCTTTGTTCAGTGTCACATAAATCGTATCACAGTAACCTGCCAGTGATTCATCGACCGCATTGTCCACAATTTCATATACCAAATGATGAAGCCCTTTGGCGGATGTACTTCCAATGTACATTCCGGGCCTTTTCCGTACAGCTTCCAGTCCCTCCAGGATCTGAATCTGATCCGCACCATATTCTCCTTTTTTCTCAGTGCCCATACGTTCCTCCTAATTTTCTCTGACAATTTTACCTGATTTGACCTGAAACATTTTGTCAATCTGCAGATGACTGTTAATAAATTCTTCCAGTCCCGTGCATGTGATCAAAGTCTGAATGTCTTTAATACTGTCCAAAAGATAATTCTTCCGGCTGCTGTCCAGTTCTGACAGCACATCATCCAAGAGCAGAATCGGTGTCTCTCCGGTCTGCCTTTTTACTAACTCAATCTGAGCAAGTTTCAATGAAAGGGCCGCTGTCCTCTGCTGCCCCTGTGACCCAAATCTGCGGATATCAATTCCGTTTACCAGAAATTCAATATCATCGCGGTGAGGCCCTGCCCCTGTGGAAGCATATTTTAAATCTATCTCTCTCTTTCTTTGTAAAACGGTCAGAAATTCATCATAGTTTACACTATAATCATATTTCAAAACAATTTTTTCTTTTTTTCCCGTCAGATTCTTATGGATCTCCCTGATGATCTCGTTGAGATCCTCTATAAATTTCCGGCGGTATCGGATAACCTCCGATCCATATTTGACAAGCTGGAGATCCCAACTGTCTAATGTATCCAAAAGTTCACGCTGGTAAACCAGCTGCTTTAACAGGTTATTCCTTTGTGCCATCACCCTGTTATAGCTGGAAAGCTGATGAAGATACATTTTTTCAAGCTGTGAAAGCTCGATATCTAAAAACTTTCTCCGCTCAGAAGGCCCGTTTTTTATAATACTCAGATCTTCCGGCGAAAAAAATATGACAGGGACAAAGCCAAGAAGATCGCTGGATCTCTTGATGGGAATCCGGTCAATGGCCGCACCCTTTGTCCTGCTCTTTTTCAGATGCATGTCAATCTGGTGCCCGATGTCCTGTTTCATCAGATGAATCCTTATATGGGATTCATTTTCTCCGAAACGTATGATCTCCTTATCCTTGCTTCCGCGGTGGGACTTGGTTGTTGCCCCCAGATAAACTGCCTCAAGGATATTCGTCTTCCCCTGCGCATTATCACCGTACAAGATATTGGTGCCGCTGGAGAACTCAATGATCAGACGGTCATAATTCCGATAGTTTTTTAACTCTAAAGACTGAATATACATAAGGCACCCGATTATTTCACAATTTTTACAGCCTGTCCGTCAAATTCGATGACTTCTCCGCCGTACAGCTTTTTTCCCCTTCTCGTATCAATCTCTCCGTTGACACTGACCAGTCCGTCCTGAATGACGATCTTTGCCTCCACCCCGGAACTTACAAGACCGGCAGCCTTCAATGCCTGGCCGAGTTTTATATAATCTTCACTCAATTTAATCTGCTCCATCAAGATTTCCTTTCTAGTGATTGAAATTTACCGGAAGTATTAAGTAAATATAGGATTCCGAATCATCCTTGATAAAGCAGGGCGCCTTCGGATTGACAAGGTATATATTGATTTCCTCATCATCAATGACACGCAGTACATCCATCAAAAATTTTGGATTAAATCCAATTAGGATATCCCTTCCCTCTTTCTGAATCAGGATGTTTTCCTCCATTGATCCGAAGAAAGATGAAATACTCAGCTCCAGAGAATTATCAGTGATATTGATAACGATAGGTTTCTTATCAGATTCTCTGATCAAAAGACTGGCACGGTCAATACAGTCCAAAAATTCCTTTTTGTTGATCGTGATCTTCGTCTCATAATCACTGGACAGCATCTGACTTATCTTATAGTATTCCCCTTCCAAAAGTCTTGAAACAACTCTGGTCTGATCAAATTCAAATAAGATATGCTTATTCGTCACGTAAATTATAACATCTTTTTCCGCATCACCTGAAATAATTTTTGTAATTTCCTGAAGTGTCTTTCCTGGAACGACAACTTTAAAAGAATCATAACTCTCTTTTAATTCAATGTTTCTGATGGAAATTCTGTGTCCGTCCAGCGATACAACATTTAATTTTTTGTCTTCAGCCTCAAACAGCTCACCTGTCATGAGTTTATTATTTTCATTGTCAGAAATAGAAAATATTGTCTGCCTGATAACTTCTTTCAGAGTAAACTGAGACAAAGTGATGCTTTTTTCTTTTTCAATCTCCGGAAGATATGGGAATTCTGATCCTTCCTGTCCCACAATATGAAAACATGCTTTTTCACAAGTGATAGTTGCTTTGTAATCAGAATCTGTTTCGATCGTAACATCATTATCCGGCAGTTTTCTGACGATCTCAAAAAATAACTTGGCATCCAGAGCGATTTTTCCCTGTTCTAAAATATTTCCTTCTATGTTTGTCTCGATGCCCAGTTCCATGTCATTTGCAGTCAATGTAATTGTACCGGCACTTGCCTCCATGAGAATGCATTCAAGAATAGGAAGTGTTGTCTTATTGGAAACAGCTTTGGATACAATGCTGACACCGGAAACCAGGTCGCTTTTATTACAAACGATTTTCATATTGTGTATAACTCCTTTCAGGTTCAAAAATACTTAAATATATATTAAAAATCCGCAGTATAAGCCGTAGGGGCTGTGGATTTGTGAATAACCTTAAAAAACGGCTTAATTTAAGGCTGAATTAGGGTTAATAACTTGTTAAAAAGCCACGGATAAAGCTTTCATAACTCGAAGGTTATCAACAAGCCTGAAATTAAGGTTTTCATTATCAACACAAAAGACACAGGTTATCCACAACATTGTGTGTATAAACCTTATGAAGGGTTCATTTTTTTAATAATAACGTCAAGGGTCGTGGATAAAGAAGAATCTTTCTGTAAATCCTTCTCAATCTTCTCTAAGCCATGAATGACCGTAGAGTGGTCTCTTTTTCCGAGATACTCACCTATTTTTACAAAAGAAGTATCCGTAAGTTTCTTGCACAGGTACATACAGATCTGCCTTGGATATGCGATATCATGGCTTCGTTTTTTGGATATAATATCAGCCGGCTGGATGTTAAAATGTTCAGCCACCGTAGTGATGATCAGATCTGGTGTAATTTTTACAACAGTATCATTGTCCACAAGGTCTTTTAGGGCAATTTTAGCTAAATCAAGATCAATCGGTCTTTTTTCGAGTTTGGAATATACCCTGATCTTGTTCAGTGCTCCTTCCAGTTCTCGAATATTCGATTTAATGTTTGAGGCTATGTAGTCAAATATAGCATCGTCGATATAAATGTGATCCAGTTCGGCGCGTTTTCTTAAAATCGCGATTCTCGTCTCATAATCAGGAGGCTGAATATCTGCCGTCAGCCCGCAGCCAAAACGGGTCCTCAAACGTTCTTCCAAAGTCTCGATTTCTTTCGGAGGCTTATCGGAAGATATGATAATCTGGCTTTTGGAATTATACAGAGCATTAAATGTATGGAAAAACTCCTGCTGGGTGCTGTCTTTACCTATTATAAACTGAATATCATCGATCAGGAGTACGTCGATGGTCCTGTATTTGTTTCTGAGCTCTTCCTGTTTGTTGTGATGGATCGCATTGATGACTTCGTTGGTGAAATCTTCACTGGTCACGTACAGGACCTTGAGTTTGCTGTTATTTTCCATAATGTAATGGGCGATTGAGTGCATCAGATGGGTTTTTCCCAATCCGGCGCCGCCGTATAAAAAAAGCGGATTATAAGCTTCCGCCGGAGCTTCTGCCACGGCAATGCAGGCGGCATGAGCCATTTGATTGTTTGTTCCGACGACGAAACTGTCGAACGTATATCTTGGATTTAAATTATTAGAATCCTGTAGCTGGGTATCCGTGCGGGATGCAGGAGCCTTTTTCTTCTTAGCTTCTTCCAGAACAAAAGAAATTTCGTATTTTTTACCTGTTATATCCTGAATGGCCAGAGAAATATAAAAGTCATACATCTTACTCTCAATAAAATGTATGCCTCTGGCATCAAAATTACTGTTCAATGACAAAACAATCTGATCGTCTTTCACTTCTTTAATATTGAGGGGTTTAATCCAGGCGTTGATGGCAGCACTTGAAATATCGTGTTCCTGTTCAAGTTTTAACAAAACGTCATCCCAGATCGCTTCGATTTTTTTCTTCATTGATTTTTACGGACCTCTTTCTAAATAAGTTTAAAAAAATACACTATTACTAGTGTATAACAAAAGAATTTTTTTTTCAATGTTTCTTTCATATAATAAGTACAATCATAATACAATATATGTTGCCTGTGAAAAACTGTGGATAAATTTATTCACAAAATAAACACTAGGAAATATCAGGGGTTTCGACACATATAAACATATGATAAACAAATATTTCACATAGTTTTCCACAAGTTATCCACAAATTGTGTATAACTTTTTAGAGTCCTACAATATCTATGGATGGAATAACTTTATCGCAAAAAAACATAGAATTCTCTTGACTTATGCAGGTGACTTTGACTATAATAGGAGTGATGTTTTTTAGACAATATATGGTTTCATATATAAAATTACTATTTTTTGATTAAGGAGGTGTTTCTAGACATGAAAATGACATTTCAGCCAAAGAAAAGACAGAGATCTAAAGTTCATGGTTTCAGAAAGAGAATGAGCACTGCTAACGGAAGAAAAGTTATTAAGAGCAGAAGAGCAAAAGGAAGAAATAGATTGTCAGCATAGGTCGCAGTGATGTGACCTTTTCTTTTCTCTAAATAATAGGGAAGGAAAAGATATGAAGCATTATCATTCGTTAAGAACAACTAAGGAATTTCAGCAGGTATATAAAACCGGTAAATCAAAAGCAAACAAATATTTAGTTTTATACTGCAGGGAAAATCAGCTTAATTATAATCGTTTTGGAATCTCTGTCAGCAAGAAGGTTGGAAACAGTGTAGTGAGACACCGGGTGACCAGGCTCCTGAGAGAGAGTTACCGGCTTCGTCAGTCAGAGTTTAAGCAGGGATTTGATCTTGTGGTCATTGCCAGAAATACGGTTAAGGATGAAGGATTTCACACGGTGGAAAGTGCTTTGCTCCATCTGATGAGTCTTCATCGTTTAAAAAGAGATGAAAAACATTGAAAAAGATTTTGATTTATTTGATACGGTTTTATAGAGCACATTTGTCTAAATTAAAAGGAAAAGGAACTTGCATTTATACTCCGACCTGTTCAGAGTATGCAGTTCAAGCACTGGAAAAACACGGCGCACTGAAGGGAAGCCTTCTGGCTGTGTTTAGAATCTTGAGATGTAACCCTTTTGCAAAGGGAGGATATGATCCTGTTCCGGAAGTGAGAAAGGTGAAAGGTAAAAAGAAATGATATATTTGGCTCAAGCAGCCCAGGCAGGCAGCGGAGGATTATTGTCTCCGATCGTCTGGGTTTTCGGCGAGATAATGAAGTGGATTTACAATGGATTATCAGCTGTTGGTATTGAGAATCTTGGATTGTGTATTATTTTGTTTACATTGATTTCGAAATTGATTATTTTTCCGCTGACAATTAAGCAGCAGAGAAGTATGAAGATCAACCAGGTGGCACAGCCCGAAATGATGAAGATCCAGAAGAAATACCGGGGTAAGAGAGATCAGGCATCTATGATGAAACAGCAGGAAGAGATGCAGAAAGTCTATGATAAATATGGGACAAGCCCTACTGGCGGATGTGCGACTACGCTGATACAGTTTCCGATCATCATGGCTCTGTATTATGTAGTACGAAATCTGGAAAGTTATATTCCTGATATTCCTAAGAGTGCATATGAATTTATTCTTGGAATCAATATCCAGAATACACCGGGATTTAAATTGAGCATTTATCTTATTATCCCGATTTTGTCCGCTTTATTCCAATATTTAAGTGCGCGTACATCTATGGCAGACATGGATTCAGATAATCCGGCGGCAGGTATGTCAAAGAATATGATGCTGATGATGCCTATTATGTCTTTATTCATGTGTATCACTCTTCCGGTGGGAATCGGTATTTACTGGACTGCCAGTGCAGTGTTCCAGTGGGTACAGCAGATTCTGATCAACAATTACTATAATCATACAAATATGCAGAAGATCATTGAGAAGAGCAGAGAGAAAGCAGCCAAGAAGAAAGCCAAGAAAAAAGGTCCTTCTATGTATGAAAAAATGATGGGAGCTGCAAGCGGCAGCACTCCGTCAGAATCATCCCAGGATAATACGATCAGCAGTATTGCCAAAAAGAAAGTCACAAAAAACGTAGAGTATAACACAGAATCCCAGGGAGGAATTGCATCTAAGGCAAACATCGTGAAGAACCGGATGGATAAAGGGGGAAAATAAAATGGCAGTAAAGCGTTTTACTGGCAAAACGGAATCTGATGCGGTTATGAATGCGGCCATGGAGCTGGGAATTCCGAGCACAGAAATTCAGTATGCAGTGATTGATAAAGGAAGCAACGGATTTTTAGGACTCTTTAAAAAACCGGTGATCATTGAATTGACGGAAAAAGAAAAACCGGCTGAGCCTGTAAAGGAAGATAAATCTGAGAAAACAGCGGAAGCGCCGGCTGCTCCAGAAAAGAAACAGAAACAGGAAAAAACCCAGGAACAGAAGAAGACTGCCTGTGAAAACCCTAAAGAAAAGGTATATAAACGTCCGGATAATATTGATCAGATCATAAACGACACAGAAGCATATCTGGATGAAGTGTTAAAGGCGATGGGACTTGTTCCTAAACTGAATCTTTATTATAATACCACCGGAAATGTGCTGAAGATTAATGTTACCGGAGAAAAGATGGGTGCTCTGATCGGAAAGCACGGACAGACTCTGGATGCACTCCAATATCTCACAAGCCTGTTTGTGAATAAAGAAAGCGAGGCTTTTATTAAAGTAAAGCTTGATACGGAGAATTACAGGGAGCGCAGACAGGAAACTTTAGAAAAGCTTGCACTCAGCATTGCAAATAAAGTTAAGAAGACAAAAAAACCGGTTCATCTGGAGCCTATGAATCCGAATGAACGCCGTATTATCCATTCTGCACTTCAGAGAGATCCTAAGATCGTGACAAAAAGTCAGGGTAAAGATCCTTACCGCAGAGTGGTTGTCATGCTGAAAAAATAATGAATTTGGGTTGCCTTTTGCGGCAGCCCTTTTTTGCCTTGCGGAGGACATTGAAATGGGAACAGATACAATTGCAGCGATCGCTACACCGCTGTCCAACAGCGGAATCGGGATTATAAGGATCAGCGGGCCGGAAGCCATAGATATTGCTTCTAAAGTATTCCGCCCGAAAAGAGAAAAAGATATAAAACAGGCAGCCACTTATACGGCTCATTACGGACATGCAGTGAAGGACGGAAAGGATATCGATGAATGTATTCTTTTGATTATGAAAGGCCCTCATTCCTATACTGCCGAAGATGTGGCGGAGATTAACTGTCACGGTGGAGTTGTTATAATGAAAAAAATACTGTCCTGTATTATTGAGGCCGGGGCGAGGCCGGCAGAACCGGGTGAATTTACGAAACGGGCATTTTTAAACGGACGAATCGATCTTTCCAGAGCAGAGGCTGTGATGGATCTGATTCACTCTAAAAATGAGTTTGCCATGGAAACATCTTTAAAGCAGTTAAAGGGAAGCCTTTCTGATAAAATCCGTTCTCTGAGAAAAGAGATTGTTCACAGTGTGGCGTTCATTGAATCCGCTTTAGATGACCCTGAGCATTACTCTGTGGATGGATTCTCTGAACAGCTGAAAATACAGGTAGAACATGCGAGAGATGATATTCAGAAGTATATTGATTCTTCCGACAACGGACGTATATTGAAAGAAGGCATTCACACGGCAATTGTCGGAAAACCCAATGCCGGGAAGTCTTCAATATTAAATGTTTTGCTGGGTGAAGAAAGAGCCATTGTTACAGATATCGCAGGGACTACAAGGGATACTCTGGAAGAGTCTATCCAGATTAACGGAATTCCGCTGAATGTCATCGATACGGCGGGAATACGGTATACAGAAGACGTTGTTGAGAAGATCGGTGTGGATAAAGCGAGAGATTCGGTGATAAAAGCGGATCTCGTCCTCTATGTTGTGGATACTTCGGTTCCCCTGACAAAAGAAGACGAAGACATTATGAAGCTTCTTACGGGAAAGCAGGTCATTGTGCTGTTAAATAAATCAGATCTGGAAACAAAAGTTTCTGAAAGTGAATTTCTTCAGAGAGGATTTCAAAATATCGTTCCGGTATCGGCAAAAAGTCTTTATGGTCTTGAAGATCTTTATGAGAGGATCAATGATCTTTTCTTTGACGGAAGGGTATCGTTTAATGACGAAGTATATATTACAAATATGAGACATAAGAAAGCGTTGTCAAATGCAAAGGACAGCCTTGACCTGGTTCTTAAAAGCATAGAGGACCGGATGCCGGAGGATTTCTTTTCGATTGATCTTATGAATGCTTATGAGGAGCTTGGATATATTATTGGGGAGTCTGTAGGTGAGGATCTGGTAAATGAAATATTTGCAGAATTTTGTATGGGTAAATAGAGATGAAAAATTTAGAAGAATTTTATGATATTGTAGTAGTGGGTGCAGGTCATGCAGGCTGTGAGGCGGCATTGGCCTCTGCGCGCCTCGGATTTAAAACAATCTGTTTTACGGTGAGCATGGACAGCATAGCTATGATGCCGTGTAATCCAAACATAGGAGGAAGTTCTAAGGGACATTTGGTAAAAGAAATAGATGCTCTTGGCGGCGAAATGGGCATTAATATAGATAAGACTTATATTCAGTCCAAAATGCTGAACCGCTCTAAGGGTCCTGCCGTTCATTCCCTCAGGGCACAGGCGGACAAAAAGATGTATTCGATGGCTATGGCACAGACTATGGGAAATACAAAAAATCTGACTGTCAGACAGGGAGAAGTGACACAAGTTCTCACACAGGACGGTAAAGTTACGGGCGTGAAGACTTACTCGGGTGCTGTTTATCATGCGAAAGCAGTGATCCTCACAACAGGTACTTATCTAAAAGCAAGGTGTATTTATGGAGATGTGAGCAATGAGACAGGACCTAACGGTCTTCAGGCCGCCAATTATCTGACGAAGTCTCTGAAGAAACTTGGAATCGAAATGCGCCGGTTTAAGACTGGAACTCCGGCCAGAATCGATAAAAACAGTATTAATTTTGATAAGATGGAAGAACAGTTCGGAGATGAAAAAATTATTCCGTTCAGTTTTACAAATACAAGAGAAGATATAGAGAGAGATCAGATCTCCTGCTGGCTTACTTATACAAACGAGGAGACACATGAGATCATCCGTGAAAATATCGGACGTTCCCCATTATTTTCAGGCGCCATTGAGGGTACGGGTCCCCGGTATTGTCCTTCTATTGAAGATAAGATTGTAAAATTCCCGGATAAGAACAGGCATCAGGTATTTATCGAACCTGAGGGTGAATATACGAATGAGATGTATGTGGGAGGAATGTCCAGTTCTCTGCCTGAAGACGTCCAGTATGCCATGTATCGCAGTGTAACGGGGCTTGAGAATGTTAAAATCATCAGAAATGCATATGCTATCGAGTATGACTGTATTAATGCCACGCAGCTGAAGCCGTCGCTGGAATTTAAGGAAATCGGGGGGCTGTTTTCGGCAGGACAGTTCAACGGAAGCTCTGGATATGAAGAGGCAGCAGCCCAGGGACTGATCGCAGGGATTAATGCTGTAAGAATGCTAAAGGAAAAGGAACCGCTGGTCCTTGACCGTTCTCAGGCTTATATCGGCGTTCTGATTGATGACCTTGTGACAAAAGAGACGAGCGAACCGTACCGGATGATGACTTCCAGGGCAGAATACAGGCTTTTACTGAGACAGGATAATGCGGATCTCCGCCTTTCAAAGATAGGATATGAAGTGGGACTTATCGGTGAGGAGAGATATCAAAAGCTGATGGAGAAAGAAGCGCTGATAGAAAAAGAAATCAAACGGCTTAACCGTGTAAATGTCGGGGCTTCAAGAGAAGTTCAGAATCTGCTTACGGGATGTCAGAGTACGGAATTAAAGTCTTCTGCCACTATGGCGGAACTGATCAGGAGACCGGAGCTCACTTATGACATGCTGGCACCCATTGATCCGAACAGGCCGGAATATCCTGAGGATGTGAGAGAACAGGTCAATATTAATATTAAATATGAAGGTTATATTAAACGCCAGCTTTCTCAGGTGAAACAGTTTAAGCGTTTAGAGAAAAAGAAAATTCCCGAGGGAATCAGGTATGAAGAAATAGGAAACTTAAGGATTGAAGCGGTACAGAAGCTGTCTAAGATTCGTCCTGCATCTATTGGACAGGCATCCAGGATTTCCGGGGTATCCCCTGCAGATATTTCGGTACTTCTTATCTTTTTGGAACAGCTCGGTCAAAGGGCTTAGGAGTGTATATGATTAGTTTAAGAGAAAAAGCAGAAGAGTTAGGCATTACATTGACAGACAGGCAGCTGGCTCAATTTGAAACATATTATGAACTGCTGACAGAGAAAAATAAGGTTATGAATCTCACCGCGATTACAGACAGAGAGGATGTTATACTGAAGCATTTTGTGGACAGTGTGGCATTGGTGAAGGCAGAGTGTGGATTCTCTTCACAAAAAGTCCTGGATGTGGGGACGGGAGCAGGGTTTCCAGGAATCCCTTTAAAGATTGCATTTCCCGAATTAAAGATTGTACTTTTGGATTCCTTGAATAAGAGAGTTAAATTTCTGGAGGGAGTGATCGATGCGCTGGAACTTCGTGATATCAGGGCAATTCATGGAAGAGCAGAGGATTTCGCCAGGAAAAAGGAATACCGTGAGCAGTTTGACCTGGTTGTATCCAGGGCAGTTGCTAATTTGAGCACGCTTTCGGAGTATTGTCTTCCATATGTGAAGGTATCCGGAATGTTCCTTCCTTATAAATCCGGCAGGATCGAAGAAGAGATGAGAGAAGGAAAGAATGCAGTACATCTCTTGGGAGGAAAAATCGAGGATGTTGTGTCATTTGTACTTCCGGGTACAGATATGGAGAGGACTATTCTTAAAATAAAAAAACAAAAGGCAGCTCCAAAGCGCTATCCGCGCAAAGCAGGGCTGCCGTCAAAAGAGCCTATCCGTTAAAAAAAGATCTTGCAGGCTTTCAGGACTTCATCCGTATTTTCCAGATGGGGCAAGAGTTTTGAGCCTTTTATAAAATGATATTCTATAGAAGGGTTCAACACCTGGTACTGTTCAATGGTGTTCTCGGCTTCCGGGGCATGGTCTCCCATGAGAAAGTAGATACTGTGGTTTAAGTTTTTTATGGATGGGATCAGATTACAGTTCAGGTAGTCCGAAATGAGGCTTGCATATAAATATTTTGTATCTGATCCACATTTGTGAGCGGATTCATGACAGATATCCACATATTTCTGCTTAATGTCCTTGGGTCTGTGGAAATATTCCCGGGCAAGTTTTTTCTGGATCATGGGCCTGCTGTGCAGGATATTGTAAGTGAGTGTGCCGATGATCGGCAGTTCAATAAAATACTTGAGTACTTTCTTGCGATTCCCGGGATAACGCCCCGCCTTCGTCATATTTTCAGGATTGATCATCATGAGGCGGCTGAAGTTCCTCGGTTCTGTGTAGCATGCCAGGAAACTCAGGGATGATGAATTGCCGCTGGCGATAATATCGGTCTTCGTGCCAATTATATTTTTGATAAAATCGTTGATGAGCTGAACATAAAGGTAGCTTGTATAAGTGATCCGGGGCTTGTCGGAACGGCCGCATCCAAGGAGGTCCAAGGTATAGACGGTATGTGATTTGGAGAGTTCTTCCTTTATTTTATGAAATTCCAGTTCAGAACTGCAGTTGTTCAGGTCATGAATGAGGAGAATCGGAGAACCGGTTCCATGTTTTGTATAGTATATATTGCCAAATCTCCAGGAGTAAGTATTGCCGTATTTGGAGAACAAAGCGTCTCTCATGGAGGATAATGAGAAGACAAGTTTATTTATCAGATATACACATATTGTTGATACAGTTGTAATGGTGGCCAGATTTCGCAGTTTTTTGTAGAAACGCATACAGAGTCTCCTTTCTAATTTATTACTATTATTATATGACAAACAATGATTTGATACAATAATACTTTGCATTCCTTAAAAATTCGTTTATCATAGAGAGAAGAGGTGGTGAGATATTTGGATGAGAAGAAGATTGATAAGGATCAGCTGATGTCAGATCTGGCTGCCTATTTATCCGAAGAATATATGGAGTGTGTGGCTGAGAAAGAAAAATTTATAGAAGAAAAATATAAGCTGGAAGAAGAAAAAGAGCGGCTGATCCGGTGTGTGATGCTGGAAAAAGAAAAGAGACAGATCCGGTCTGTATTTTCTCCTTTGTCCTTAGATGAAAACCGCATGGAAGAAGTGAAGGAGCCGGATACAAGAGAAGTGGAACATGCATTAGATACACTATCCAGAAATATACGAAAAATCCAGAAAAAGTGTGACAGGCTGAAATCTTATTTAAAAGGACTGGAAGAAACTTATTTTGTGGTTTCCGGCCTGGAGGAGTTGGATAAGAGTCAGGAGGAAATTCTGTTTCTTCCTGCATTTTATGAACTTATGAACCATTTCAGAGAGGTTCATCCCGAGATTATAGTCAGCTGTGAAAGAATAGAAAAAGATTCACCGGTTATTTTTACATTTTCATTTTTGACAGGATTTCATCAGATGATGAAATTTTCTGTTCAAAAAATAGGAATCCGGTCTTTAAACATAGATACCTTTATCGAACAGGACAGAATTATGCTGCAGTTTGTCATGAAACCCAAGAAACAGGTGTCTATACAAAAATTTAAAAAAAACAGAAATATATTGGAAGACATGTTGACAAGAGAATTTGCAATTACCAGATGGCAGGAGAATTCAGTGGTATTGCAGGCAATTATAGAAGCATAAGTGAGGAGAAGATTGAAAATGAGAAGTAGAGGGTATCCATTTATTTAATCGCATAACAAATAAGCCATCTTCTGGTGGCTACTTTAAAAAGTGAATATTGAAAAGTTAAGGTTATGCAGTTGCTGACTTGATCTTATAACCTTGATTCCTTGCTATGATGATGGCCTGTTCTACCGTGATTTCACGGTCAACAGGGGGCACTTCTGATTTTCGGTAAAGTTCCGAATTATAGTTTTCACCGTTCTTCAGCATGTGATATAATGCAGTAAGAAGCATTCTTGCCACGGCAATGATTGCTTTCTTGTGACCGCGACGCTTTTTGATACGGAGATAACGGTTACGAAACTCAGGATGCTTATTACTTTTAATCACAGCGTTAGCACACTGTACTAAAAGAGGTTTGATATAGCATCCGGCCTTGGAAACCCGGACAGATTTTTTCTTCCCTGCACTTTCATTGTTGGTTGGAGCAAGACCAGCCCATGAGCACAGATGTTTCGCCGAAGGGAAAGCCTCCATGTTGGTACCAATCTCGGAAATGATTCCGATGGCAGTGAAGTCACTGCGGATACCAGGAGCGGTTTGGAGAATGGCAAGTTCCTGCTGATAGGGAGCGGCGAGCGCAAGAATGAGTTCTTCAAGCTCTGCTTTCCGGGATTCCAGGTTTTCATAATGCGCTTTGATCACCTTAAGTTTACCAGCCTGTTCCGGAGTGATATAGCCGTCAATGGCATCCCGGAGTTCAGGAAGTTTCTTTTTCAAACTTTTGTAAACGAGAGGTTCAAGGTCAAAAGAAGTATCTGCGGGATTTTCCAAAAGTTTATCCAGTATCGCCTGAGCAGATTTGCCGAAGGTGTCCGAAACAACGTTTCCCAACTGGATATTGGAAACCGTGAGACAGTTCTGCAAACGATTCTTTTCGCTTGATTTGAAGCAGGTCAGTTTGAAACGGTAACGCATAAGGTCGCGGAGGTGACGGATGTCAGCGGGTGGCATAAAGCTTCCGGTAACAAGGTCATGCTTAAACAGGTCAGCAATCCATTTGGCATCTTTCTTGTCAGTTTTCTTTCCACGGATAGCCTTAACATATTTGGGATGGGCAAGGACAATCGTACAGTCGTTTTCTAAAACGTTGTAAACAGGGATCCAATATTTACCGGTGGATTCCATACAGACATCCTTGCAGTTATGTTTGAGAAGCCATTGTAACAAATTTTTCAGACCTCTCGTGTAGGTTGAAAAACGATGGCTCTCATAAGTGGTGACGCCTTTACCATCGGTAGAGGCGATGCAGGCCACTACAAAATTTTTGTGGACATCAATACCACAGCAGATTTTGTACACGATTTTTAAAGCCATAGGGACTCCTTTCAGAACCAAAAGGTTCACTGAAGATTATAGGGAGAGACGGCATTGACTGAACGCCTAAGCCATAAACGAGATTGTTTATACAAAGATAAGATTACGTGCTCGAAGTCACACTTATTTGTGCTTGAAAAGGCGGACTACACATATAAAAATACGGTCATCCGGAGAGCCGGACAGCCCACTCACCTCCTCGTGATTTGTAGTATACCGAGTTCCCTACAAAGAAGAATTATAAAGAAAAAATAAGCTCAGGGAAATATTTTCATAACGTTTTGTGCCTGAGCGAAGCGAAAGGAATGGATATAAAAATGAAAGATAAGATAATTGATTTAATCACAGATTCTATTGAAGAATTGGACAGAGAGACAGTAAGCAGAATTTTAGAAATACCTCCCCAGGAGGATATGGGCGATTTTGCATTCCCATGCTTTCAGCTGGCTAAGATTTTCCGCAAAGCTCCGAATATGATAGCAGAAGAGGTAGCAGAAAGAATAAAGAAAACAGATTTTGTCTCTAAAGTTATGGCTATGGGTCCTTATGTAAATTTCTTTATTGACAGAACGATGTTTGTAAGTGAGATGTTGAATCAGGTTTCTGTGGATAATTACGGCAGTTCTGAGATGGGATGCGGAAAAACTATCTGTATTGACTATTCTTCTCCGAATGTGGCAAAGAATTTTCATGTCGGTCATTTGAGGACCACTTTGATAGGCAATTCTATTTACCGTATTTATAAAAAGCTTGGTTATCGGGTCGAGAGAATCAATCATTTGGGTGACTGGGGAACCCAGTTTGGAAAACTGATTGTGGCTTATAAAAAGTGGGGAAGCAAAGAGGCTGTAGAACAGAACGGTATCTCTGAACTGATGAAGATTTATGTAAAATTTCATGAAGAAGCAGAAAAAGACGATACTTTAAATGATGAGGCCCGGGCATGGTTTGTCAAAATGGAACAAGGTGATCAAGAAGCTCTTTCCATTTGGGAGTGGTTTAAAGATATTAGTTTAATCGAATACAAAAGGATCTATGAACTTTTGGATGTGGATTTTGACTCTTATGCTGGTGAAAGTTTTTATAGGGACAAGACTTCTGCCGTGGTAGATGAGTTAAAGGAAAAAGGAATGCTGAAAGAAAGCGAAGGCGCTTTTATTGTTGATTTGGAAGAGTATGATATGACTCCTTGTCTGATAATGAAAAAAGACGGAAGTTCTATTTATGCTACGAGGGATCTGGCTGCAATTTTTTACCGTAAAAAAACCTATGATTTTGAAAAATGTATTTATGTCACAGGTATGGAACAAAAACTTCACTTCGCACAGGTATTTAAAGTGGTGGAACTCATGGGATATGAGTGGGCCAAAACAGATCTAATTCATGTTCCTTATGGGTTGGTAAGTCTGGAAGGCGGAAAGCTTTCTACAAGAAGCGGAAATATTATTTACGCAGAAGATATTCTCCGTGAATCTGTATCAAAGATCAAAGAAGTCATTGATGATAAAAATCCGGATCTTCAGGACAAAGACGAAGTTGCAAAGATGGTTGGTATTGGTGCTATCATTTTTAATGATCTTTATAACCAGAGAATAAAGGATGTCACATTCAGCTGGGATAAGATTCATAGTTTTGACGGTGAGACAGGCCCTTATGTTCAATACACTTATGCACGTGCTGCCAGTGTTTTGAGAAAGACAGGGATAACGGATGTGCCTGAAGATATAGATCCTTCTTTATTGACAGACGTAGCATCAGTTTCTTTATTAAAAGAATTGATTCGTTTTCCAGAAGTCGTGAAGACAGCAGCTGAACGTCTGGAACCATCGGTTGTCGCAAGGTTCGTTATGTCGGTTGCCCAGGCATTCAATCATTTTTATCATGAAAATCAGTGCAATGTGGAAGATGAGAAACTCAAACGAGCAAGAGTTAAGTTAGTGATAATTGCAAAGAAAGCAATCAAAGATGGCCTTGATCTTCTTGGAATGAAATGTCCGGAACAGATGTAGTAAGAGTATAAAGTTGTTTGAAGCAGATATGAAATTTCATATCTGCTTTTTTGTTTCACGTGAAACATTATTGTATTTATTTTTATGTTTTACGTGAAACATATGGAAATGAAAAGTTGTAAGTGATATAATATTTTTTAAAAGGAGAATATATAATATGGGAAGAATTATCGCAATTGCTAACCAAAAGGGCGGCGTCGGAAAAACAACGACGGCGGTGAATCTTTCTGCTGCCCTGGCTGCTGCAGGAAAAAAGACACTCATCATAGATATGGACCCTCAGGGAAATACAACAACCGGTCTGGGCTTGGACAAAAACAAATTAGAACATACAGTTTATGAAGTGATTTCAGATGAAATTACATTTGATGAATGTATTTGTCCTGAAGTTTTTGAAAATTTGTCGCTGGCTCCGGCTAACCGTAATCTGGCAGGGGCAGAAATTGAACTGATGACTGTGGATCGGATGCAGTACATACTAAAAGAGAAACTTCAGCCGACTGTGGAAAACTATGAGTTTATTATCATAGACTGTCCGCCTGCCCTGGGAATGCTCACAGTTAATGCTATGACGGCTGCGGATACCGTAATTGTACCGATTCAATGTGAATTTTATGCTTTGGACGGATTGACCCAGTTAATGTATACCATTGAATTGATACAAAAGAGTCTCAATCCTGATTTGGAAATTGAGGGAGCGGTATTTACCATGTATGATGCCAGAACGAATTTATCGCTGCAAGTTGTGGAAAATGTAAAATCATATTTGAACCAAAATATTTATAAGACAATTATTCCGAGAAATGTGCGTTTGGCAGAGGCACCTAGCCATGGACTTCCAATTAATCTGTATGATCCTAAATCAGTCGGTGCAGAGAGCTATCAGATGTTGGCAGAAGAGGTAATTGCAAACGGAGGAAAAGAGGAATGACGACGAAAAAGAAAACAGGATTGGGACGGGGATTGAATACACTGATACCAAGTGCTCCCGCCAAAGATGCCGAATCAGAGAAGATTTTAAAAAAAGAGGAGCAGATAAAATCGGAGATTATGGTACCGATACTGAAAGTAGAACCAAATCCAGATCAGCCCAGGAGACAGTTCGATGAAGACTCTCTTCAGGAGCTGGCAGATTCGATCAAGCAGTATGGAATTCTTCAGCCGCTAATCGTAAAAAAACACGAAAAATTTTATGAGATTATTGCGGGAGAGAGAAGATGGAGAGCGGCCAAACTGGCGGGCTTAAAGGAAGTGCCGGTACTAATCAGAGATTATGCAGAAAATGAAATAGTAGAAATTGCACTGATCGAAAATATTCAAAGAGAAGATTTAAATCCTATCGAAGAAGCGTTGGCCTACAAAAGGCTTATGGAAGAATTCTCGCTGAAGCAGGACCAGGTGGCAGCCAAAGTTTCAAAAAGCCGTGTTGCCATCACGAATTCACTGAGACTTTTAAAGCTGGATCAGAGAGTCCAAAATTTGCTGTCGGAAGAAATGATCACTACGGGGCATGCCCGTGCGCTTCTGGCAATCGATGATCCCGATCAGCAGTATGAGACTGCGATGAAAGTTTTCGATGAAAAACTCAGTGTCAGAGAGATTGAAAAGCTTGTAAAACAAATGTCAAAGAAAAAGAAGGAAACTCCTAAAGAGGAGGATAAAATTCAGGAATATCTGTTTGCCAATATAGAAGAATCCTTGAAACAGGCACTCGGCAGTAAAGTGAATATAAAGAATCGAAATAACAAAGGAAAGATTGAGATAGAGTATTACTCAAAAGAAGAACTGGACCGTTTAGTAGATATGCTGAGAACGTTATAGGAGGAATAAAATGACAACAGGTATTACAATTTTTGGAATTGACTTATTTTATATTTTATGTGGTTTGGCCGGCGTATGTGCCCTGGCATTACTGCTGATTGTTGTTTTGTTGGTGAAGACCAGCAGCTTAAAAAAGAAGTACCGCATGTTTATGAAGGGGGAAAATGGAAAGTCCCTTGAAAAGACTTTTGTAAAACATTTTGATGAATTGGAAAGAATTGAAGAGAATCATAAAATACTTGATGAAGAAATGGGAAGACTGAAAGATAAGCTTCAATTATCATATTCCAAAATGCAGGTTTTAAAATATAATGCATTTAAAGAGATGGGCGGAGAGACGAGTTTCGCGATTGCACTTTTGGATCACAGGAACAATGGAATCGTATTGAATGCCATGAGCAACCGCTACGGAAGTTATATGTATGTAAAAGAAATTAAAGAGGGCCGTTCAGAGGTGGCGCTTTCAAAGGAAGAGCAGATTGTGTTGGAAGATTGTATGAATAAATAAAATAATCTCTCGGAATCCTGAGTGATTATTATCGGCAACAGCCGAGAAACGTACTT
>OLPX01000299.1_pt1 | contig 51803 bp, 44 predicted proteins | sample 1672491 | NCBI WGS metagenome assembly OLPX01 (sample SAMEA3136692, study PRJEB25190) | human gut metagenome | biome: human gut; feature: human-associated habitat; material: faeces | place: Austria | collected 2013
GTTATCAGTCTACACCATCGGTTTTCTCAAGTCCAGCTAACCCTTGAACAGTAACTTAGTTTTTTGGCTTGTGCATTTTTATAAAAAATATCAGGCGTTTTCCTCCGGTCAGTTCCCCTTCATCCTTTTCCGCTCCGTCCCTCGACTTCAGCATTTCCTGCCCCAGGATCACATGCGGTTGCTTTTCCAACAGTCATGCAGACCACACTCCGGTGGAAATATTCCATTTCACCTGCACGGTTTTTCCGGGTAAGGCAGTCCGGACAGGATTTTTTTGTGTTGCTGAACAGTTCCACCTCATCAATTCCGGCCACCACATATCCACCAATGGTCCCCTCCCGGAATACACGGTTCTTTTTTAGTGTATCGATCGGCTGAACCGTATCAAACTTATTATTCCAATAGCTGCAATCAAAAGCAGCAACCAGCTATATTTAAGCCTTGTACATATAAAAGTGCACAGGAACAGTAACAGGCAAGAGCCGATCACATTACAGTTAACCATCCAGTCTATTACTTTACCTGTGCATGAGTTCACTATCATATCTCAATTTGCGCTTTTTATTCTGAGTATCTGGATGAAGCAATGCATTTTCACGTATTCCGCTATCTTTCAAAGCCTTTGGATAAAAAACGCTTCCTCAGAAATTTTCAGGACGCATTAGCTTATTACAACACTATGACTCAAAAGATTCCGATAGAAACTCATGATGGAATATATACTGTTCCATATTCCCATATTATTGCCATTGAAGCTCAGGTAAGAAAGGTGATCATACATACGATAAAAATATTCCGAATTTAAAAATACCTATCTTCTGTATCTTGAAAGTATGAGGTAAAACTATAGGGGACATGTAATCTTGCTATTTTTCAGATTCGTAGTCGAGGCGATTGTTATGTGGCATTACTCATCCAGCCTTTTTCTGCCAAAACACTCTGGCAAAATGAGAACTGGTTGCATTTGTCTGCTGTATTGTACTTTATTTCTGTTCTCTCTTATAGATAAAGTATGGAACATACATTATCGTATACGAAATATTTTTTCTTACTCTTTGACTATTTTCCGAAGTATTCCATCTTCCATCTCATATACTTCATCACATAGAATCTCTATATCCTCCCGATTATGACTTGCCAGTATAATCAGCCTATTTTCATTCTTCATCTTCAGCAAAAGCTCCCGGATTTCTGCTACACCATTTTTATCAAGGCCATTCATTGCCTCATCCAAGATCAGGATTGGTGGATCTTCCATAATAGCCTGGGCAAGTGCCAGCCTCTGCCGCATACCAAGCGAGAATTTTCCAACCGGGCGTTTCAATTTCGAATCAAGTCCAACTGTGTTTAACACTGAATGCAGATATGATTTATCTGGTCTATTTCGTATCGTGTACAGAAATTCAAGGTTATGGTAAGCACTCCAGTTTCGTAAGAACCCAGGATCTTCGATAATGATACCTGCTTCTGTAAGCATGTCCTTATTTTTTCCCATTACTTTTCCATTTACAGAAACCGTTCCTTCATCACAGGACAGAAAGCCACAGATCGTCTTAAATAAAACTGTCTTCCCGGACATTTCAACCGCATATATATAAGTGTCCATAACATTAAAATTTACCATGCCTTTTTCAAAAGCATAATTTTCCAGAGAAAAAATGAAAGAGACTGCTACACCGGCTATCGCCAGATACAGAGGATATTTTTTAGCAATCGCCTGAAATCTGTTTTTAGGTATCTTTCCTTTTCCATTCAATCATCCCCTTGTTTATTCAGAAGAGTATATATAGCGACCACCAGAATCATAAAAATAATTGGTATCCCAGTGGCAAAGAATTTTCTGTTTTTCGCTTTTCTGTTTTGTTTGGATGTGATAATATCTCTGCTGTTCTCTAAGATTTCATTTAATTTTTCATATGGAACCGGCATATTGCGGATTGCCCGGTATATTTCCTTTTCATAATCATTCGGTGCTTCTTCTATACACCTGTTCAGTTTTTTTCTTTCTTCCACTACATAGTAGGGAATTGTTGAACCATCCATACCAACTCTCCTTTATGATGGCAAATTAATTTCTTTGCCTGTTTCTGCATTGACCAGCATTACTGTTTTGTTGCTGCCATTTTCCATCACTTCAAAATACCATATCGGTTCTTCTGCATACTTCTGATCTTCACCAGTGTAAACACGTTCATATAATTTTGCTCGTGTAACCTCATAATTTACATCGTTTAATATGTTGTCATATTTTTCCTCTACTACTGATGCAATCTCATCAAAAGGTTTCAGAGTTACCGTATTCTGTTCATTTTTAAAGTTGTAGATATAATCTATCGTTAAACTCTCCAGTCCACGAGCAGAATAAATGGCCTGTACAGGTGCATTATCTGGAGAATCATCTGACATTTGCTTTGCTACGCTCATCAATTCATGGAATACTGGAATCCCGGTATTTTCCTGATAGGCATAGATAAAATAAGCTTCATCTTCTGACGTTGGTTCGTTCGTTTTTCCTTTTTCTAATAAACCATTATTTAATTCCTGATCCCTTAGTTTTTTCATTGCATCTACACTTAACGGAATCGCCTGGAAAGAGAGATTTTCTGTGTCATATCCGAGTTCATTCATATCTTTTTTTATTTCTGAAATGTATTTGTCTTTATCAAGAGAAACGGAATCACTTGAAAACAAATCTATATAGTCCGACTGCTGAACTCCAAGATATGCATAAAGAGAAGATGTAGCACTCGTCCATGTAATGTTGTAGTCTAAATAGAGACTTGCTCCATCAGAAAATGTATAACTGATAATTTCGCCATTATCTCCATCATATTGTTCTTTATTAGATATCTCTTTTCCTTCAGCGAGCAGGGAATACGCTTTATCTTTGTCATAGCTATGTACACCTTCTACGGTAGTTTTTTGGATTGTTCTGGTATTCATATTTTCCGGTAATTCCAATGTACAGTTAAATTTAACTTTACCAGATTCTGATTCTGCATTATATGTATCAGGGAAGGTGTCTTTGACCTCAGAATCATCACTTTCCAGCATATCCACAACATTGCTTTTTTCAGAAGATACCTGTTTACCGCATCCGGAACTTATGGTTGCGACTCCTAACATAAAACACAGCAAAACTTTTTTTACCATAGTCAATTTCTCCTTTACTAACATTCAGGATCCAGTCTACTACTTTACCTGTGCATGAGTTCATTATTTATTTCCTCCTGAATTTTGCAAGTCCTTCAGGTGCTTTGGGATTTCCAAATGCCTTTTCAGGATAACTTAAAAGAACAACCGCATTTTCAATGCCATTCAGGTTTCCTTCATACCGGTACACATAATACTTTCGTTTTTTGACTGTCACAAGGTCAAATACCTTCTCTGTTACCGATAATCCAGCAGCAAGTTCGCTGAGCTTCTTTTTCATTCCTGACGGGTACAGCAGGCGGTTTGTTTTTAAAGCTCCAATGGTATGGAACCCCTTCTGTACAAATGTGTTGATCATTTTTTCAGAAACATACCAGCAGTCACAAAGGAAATACGCATCTTCAATTGGATGCAGAGCCTGTGACGAAGGCTTTGTCTTTGAAGCTATGGTATCATCCACAATACAAAAAACAGGCTTTCCGGTGCGCTGTGCTTCTGAATAAATAATTTCAACTATAGAGGATTTCAAAGCATTTTCCAGTAGGGTATCATCCCATTTCCCGGAATTGAGGAAATGTGCGATGGTAGTTCTATGGCAGGAACTGTTTTATGCAAAGTCGGTAGTCTTTCCATGGTAACCTGAGATAAAGATACTGATCAGGATACTCATGAGATGACCGATCACTCTGTTCAAAAAAGATCTGCATAAATTTAATTTCTTAAACTGGTGTGAATGTAGAATGACGTATAGTATTTGCGATGGACACCTTCTTTCGTAAATGTTGCAATGTTTGTTTACTTTCATTGTACAACACAAACGATTTAAGGTGTCTTTTTTATGCAAAATCACGAACTTGCTCATTTATAGCTTAAAAGCGAAATCTCTGTTCATTGCATAGGAAGGAGAATTCTTGCTATATATTATGCTAAATTCCTGAAAGTATTTTCTTTGCGTTCTCCAGGTTATTTTTTCCATTTATTTTTAGATATACTTTACTGATTTCAGAAGGCTCTCCTATTTCTCTGCAGAGATCCTGTGCCTGGGAAATGGGTATGTAGATTTCGTTGCCTTCTGTTACTACAGTGGCTTTACAGGGCATATATGAGGTTTGCGGTCCTCTTGCGGAATTGCCGGATAAAGTGGTAAGATCATCCGTGGCTTTGGAAGTATCCTTCTCTTTTTCATCCAGGGAATAAAAAATATTCAGGTTTTCACCCATCTCTAAAAATTTTTCCTGTTGTTTTTTTGAAATGGCATGATTATTATAGTCTTTCATATCCCGTAGGGAACCATTTCCCAGCAATAACAACGGCATCTTCCCCAGTTCATTCTGAGTTGGATTTTTTCCAAACGCATTCATATCAATTCCTGAAAAAGTCGTTGTTTCCGTATAATCTTCAATTTTGATGACAACCGGGACTTCTATGACTGGCCAGATTTCTTTTATACCTTTTATCTTCTTCGCTTTCTGCAAAAAATCTTCATCATAAGCCAGATCTCCAAGTGGGAGCAACACAGTAAATTGCCGTTTTTCTTCTTTCATGCCTGCCAGCAGCATTCCTAATAATGTAAGTATCAATGCCAGCAGAAGTATGACAAATAAGGTAAAACTGTCTATTTTTTTTCTTTTCAATGAGAAGCCGCCTTTCTCGCTTCTTCAAGAAGGATATTTTTCTTATGAAGCTTTCTGACCAGAATCAGGATTATGGAAATAAGCAGTACTGCAACAACTGCAGCTATGGAATACCCCCAGTTATTGGTTTTCTCCTGGTCATCTTCAACCTTTAAAGACTTTATCTGGGTTTCTTTGATTTCAGAATCAAATTTTATTTCTTCCTCATATGATTTGCCATCTGCATCCTCATACGTAAGAATTAATTGACCTGCACATTTTCCTGTTTTTCCTTTTACATATATGCGAAGACTTCCCTGGGATAAATCTCCGGCCTCTATGGTCCCTAAGAATGCAGTATCGTTTGAACTTAATTCATCAGCCTTTAAGCTGACACTTGCATTGTATATTTTGTCTCTTCCGAGATTCATTGCTTTTACCGGGATCTCTACTGTATCCATAGTGTATAAAACAGATGGAATGTCTGAAGCTTCCAGCTTAACACGAACCGGTTGGATGATCTGAAAAGACAGTAATTCTGTACCTGTAGTTGCCGTTGCTTTCGAATCTTCATAATCCAGAGAAAAAGTAATGACAGCCTGGCCAGGATCACAGTTTTCTGTTATAGTAATCATCTGTTCCAAAGTAATTGCTTCACCAGGAGCCAGGACTTGTACATAAAAAGAGTTTTTCTCAAATTCGATTCCTTTGTTCTCTGTAGAAAGGGAAATTTTTAAACCAAATACATTTTGACTGCAGCTTTTATTTCGAAATGTCAGCGACATTTCTGTTGTAGAACCAGCCTCCAATCGTCCACCTGAAAGATTGCTGTCTTCTAATAATACCTGCGGTTTATGTAATATTTTTTCACTTGATGAGTCTGATGTTGAATTACCTCCTCCCCCACCGCCCGAATACCCTCCGTTGTCTATAACCGGATCTGTTATCTGCGGGGCGTCACCATCCTCCGAATTATCACTGTCTATTACAACATGAAAAGGATTCGATTTAGAACCATCACCAAAGTCATCTCCTGATGTAAAAATATCCGGATCCGGATTTTCTTTATCGGTATCAGCTTTATCAGGAGTCTTTTCATCCTCTGCCGGAGGTTCGGTACTCGTAGAATCATCCTCTTTTTTATCAAGGGTTAACGAGTTGTCATTCTCATAAGATACGGACGGATCTGAGTCCGTAAATCCTTCTTCAGCAGATGTAATCTCCGTGTTTTGAGGCTCTGTAGCAAAAACGGTAGCTGGAAGAAATATTATTGTCGTACACAATACTAATGCCGCTTTTACAAATAAATTTCTCATTATCAGGCAGTCCTTTCTCTTAAGATTCCTCCATCCATTTCATATACGTGGTCACATAAGATTCTGATGTCCTCTTCATTATGGCTTGCCAGCAAAATGGTTTTTCCTGCTGCCTTTAAATCCAGCAGCAGTTCTCTTATTTCTTTCACGCCATGTTTATCCAGTCCATTAAACGGCTCATCCAGGATCAAAAACAGAGGATCTTCCATAATGGCCTGTGCAATACCAAGGCGTTGACGCATTCCAAGGGAATATTTTCCGACTGGTTTCTTCATGTCCGGATCCAATCCTACCCTTTTTAAGACTATGCGGATATCGGCCTTCGAAATCCGGCCATTCATGTCTGCCAGGATCTCCAGATTTTTAAAGCCCGTATATTGTGTAAGAAAACCGGGAGTCTCGATAATAACTCCAAGACTTTCAGGAAAATCCACATCATGGCCTATTTTTTTTCCAAATACAAAAATAGTGCCCGTAGTTACAGGGAGAAACCCACAGATGCATTTCATAAGAACGGTCTTTCCGGAACCGTTATTTCCAACAATCCCATAGACGTTCCCTGTTTTCAGGGAAAGATTTACTTCCTGTAACACCATGTCTTCACCGAAACGTTTGGTCACGTGTTCTATTTTTACGCAGGTGTTCTGCATCATTCCACTTGCTCTTTCCAGATCACAGGCCAGATTAAATGTCCCTTCAGATTTCTTCCAATCTTCCATATAAAACACCTCCCAGAATTCCCAGCATTACTAATAAAAACAACAGTAGAAATAGCCAAACTCCTATTTTGTCCGGTCCCCAATTTTCATCAGCCAGTATCCATTCTACTGGATAAAACCATATCTGATTCTTAAAATAGCGGTCATGAAGGATAATTCCGAAATAAAAGCTTACAAAAGGGATTCCATATGTCATGTAAGCAGAATCCCATAAAATCCCGCAGCTTCCACCGAAAGTACTTATGATACTTCCGATAAGTCCTGTCCGAAATGCCTTCATGAGTAAGTCCAGAAGTGCTTCTCTCTGAATAGCACCCTTTATCTCCAGCGGATAGAACACAATAAAATTGATAAAAAGTACCGTTAGTATAGATAACGTCCAGACCATAAAACCAGATACCATAATGGAAAAGACTTTACCTTCGATATACTGTCTGCGAGTCGTTCTGGGAAGTATCTCCTTTAAAAATCCACTTTTATATTCTTGCAGAATGGAATCACTCCATGGCAATACGGCTGCTACCGGAAGGGCAAAAGATACTGCCTGGCTTTTTAAGGAACCTTCCAGTATACTGATAAAAGTACCACATGTCAGTGCTTTTTTTAAGCTGGGGTAAGTCTGTCCAATGGCTATGGAAATGCAGGCTATCAGCCATGCTGCCAGAAAATTCTTATTAAAAAACATACGTTTTGTTTCACCCCACATAGGTTTTCCCCCTTCCGATCATGTCTTTTCTCCAAGAAATTCAAAGGTATATTTTTTCATCCGGTTAATTGCAAAAACTGCAAGAAGAACTAAAATACCCAGAAAAAACATATAGGAATGCGAGATTTTCGGGAGCAATGGGTCATAACCCAAGTTATGTTTTCCGTATACTGCCTGGTTCAGAGGACTGATCCAGCAGATTAATACATTTACCTGATACATTTCGTATTTTTCTTTATGTAAAATTGCAGCCAGTACTTTCGGGTCCAATAAAAAACCAAAGACACTGTAAAGAAGGCCAAAAATCATCCCCTTAGTCTTCCCTTTATAGAGATTCCCTACAAGGATTACAAAGCTTAAGGTCAGCGAATAACAAAACAGAAGGAAGAAAACCTGCAGCATACAGCCATAGGGTGAGATACTTTCCATGACCCTTACTGTAGAAGGGACCTGCAGGTTTTTTCCTAATTCTGAATAACCAAGCATGGCCGCAGTTTCGCTCCACAGGTTACCTGGATAACTCTTTTTCATACACAGCACGGCCGTAAACAGCAGCATCAAAACCGTATATAAAACAGTTACAAGAATAACATAAATGAATTGACCTAAAAGCCATTTCCTCTTGGTTGTCCGGGTCAGCTGGTATGGAGTAATAGGTGTCATCTTCGGCAGGTCAGAAAACATAAGAAGCAAGAGCAGCGAACTGGACAGTACTGCTATCCCATCCCCAAATGTCCAGATAAATGGTTCAATGGCCTGTACCGGTGTATCGTAGGTCTCCATTACAACCATGATTCTGCCTGTAAGCAGGAAACTAAGTACAAATTCTAACAGAAATATAAAAATAACTTTGGGATTGCGTAAAAATCCGAAGAAATTGTACCTTACAATTCCAAATACCTGTCTCATGTCAGTAACCCAGATCCCGGTCTATGATACTGCCATCCACGGCATTAATGGTAAGGAAACTTTCATTCGGATCTTTACTGGTATTTGATTCTGTTTCTCCGTTATATTCACTTTCTGAAGTCATGCTGCCGAAAAAATCCCAGACGGGGATCAAAACACCTGTGTGTGCGTCAGTAGACGGCTCATATATTCTGGCATAACCAAGAACGATCCGATCAATATTATAGACCCTGGAATTTTCATATTGCATATTATCAGCGTTTGTTACCACCATCATTTTTTCATAAATTTTCATAACCTCGCTGAATGAAAGAAGATTTAAATTCTCTGTCTTTATGTTACCAATTGTGTAGGGATTTGAATAAGTCATGCTTTCTATGCCATCTTTATCGACATAGAAACAGAGACTTTCATAAGACCATGTTTCCATTGTGCTGTCCATATCTTCCAATGCCCCACCGTCTGCAATTGTCTGAGTTACCGGCACACCATTTATGGTACGTGCATAATCAATTCTATATCCATTTCCAAAATTACCTGAACTATTATCGCCTTCAAAACTTTTGCACACCGCGTAATTCCAGTTAGAAAACTGTAAATCTGTGATGCCCATTTTTTCAACTTTTTCCTTTACAAGTTTTTTTGCTTCATCCAGGGACAGCCCGATAGATTCTTCTGTGGGTTTTTCTTCCTCTTCAGAATATCCGTAATCACACCACATTGCATCCTCCGGTATTTTTTCCCCGCCCTTGTTTGCTGCTTTCTTGATCTTGACTGACAAGGTATCGGGGCCAGTGGAAGATATTTTATAGTAGTATTGTGAATCGTCTGGCATTTGTGCAATACAATCGAAAGGATTTCCGGCAACAGGTTTTTCCTCTGTCAGGGTCTTCTTTTCCGGAGCAGTTTCGTATTCCTGTTCCCATGTCTCAATATCTTCATAGATATCATAGACATAATTCCCATCATCATCTGTTCCATAGTTATACGGATCCAGGTTTCCGTTTGCAACGTCTTCTTTTAGTTCATCCAGAGTTTTTTTAATTTCATCCTTTGTCTTCACATAATAACTATCCATGGTATAAAGTTTTGCCTCTGAGAAGAATGCGTTTGTAATACGGTCTAGAAGCTCCTGGGTAACTTCTGCCGCGGTGACAGAAATAGCAGATATCTTTTCCACTTCCGGAATTTCTACACTTGCATCTGTATTTACCACGAGTTTGGCACTGTCATCTTCCACATGGCTTTTATAATTTTGAGGAGCATCGATGAGATTCCTGATGGTTGTCTTTGACTCTGAACCGTCATCGTTCTTGCTTTCAGATGCTTCTCCTTTAGAACCGCTAACATCATCCGCTTCCGTATAAGCATCTACAGCTTTGCTCCCCTTCGGCTTTACCAAAGAAGAATCCGGGGTCTGTGCGCATCCTGTAAACATTCCAATACAAAGCACTATTCCTGCAAACTTTTTTATGTTTTTTCTCATTTCTGGTAATATCTCCTTTCTAAGATTGTTATAAGTATATCATCGAGCATTACACCAAATCTTTCGCGATTTGTAACTGATATGTAAACGTTAGTGTGATTACCAGAAAACAGAGACGGTAGTTCCTTTTCCCGGATTGCTTTCAATCTTCAGTTGGAAATCGTGCAGTTCTATAATTTTCTGACATAAAGAAAGACCGAGCCCTACACTTCCTTTTGCCCTGGAACGAGATTTGTCTACCATATAAAATGGTTCCGTCACCATTTCCAGATCCTCTTTCGGTATTCCCTTTCCAAAATCCTGAACCATCAGATGGTCTGGGGTTGCCTCAAGCACAATTTTAGATTCTTTCCTGGAAGCTTTGACTGCATTATCAATTAGATTTGTCACTACACTTATCATTAAGTCCTGATCAAACTTCTTTACCAATTCTTTTGGTTCACAAAATACATCAAGAGAGATGTTTTTTTCTTGAAGCCTGCAATCAATAAGTTCTTTTACTTCTTTCAGGAAGTTATCCACCTGTATTTCAGCTGGATTGAATGAGTCTTCCGAAGCTTCGTAGAGTCCGGTTAATTCCAGCATTTTCATAGAAAGTCTTGACAGCCTGCGACATTCATTTTCAATATAAATCAGAGCCTTCTCCTGCCTTTCTGGGGTTAGGCGCACAGTAAGCAATGTATCTGCATAGCCTATGATTGCAGTCATTGGGGTCTTCAGCTCATGAGCCAGACTTCCAATAAGCTGTTTTTGTGTCCGGTTTATGTTAGAAAGACTTTCAATTTGTTCTTTTATTTTACCTGTCATAAAATTAAAGGTTGCACCTATCTGCGCAAGTTCTGTATTTCCCTCTGACGGTACTTTAAAATCATAAATACCTTCAGAAACAAGAAGCGTAGCTTCTCTTAGGCCTGTAAGCGGTGCTGTGATTTTTCTAAGGCTCAAATAAAGGATAATTCCCATCACCACGATCAAAGATAAAGTAAATCCACCCGTCTGAAAAAACAGCAGATGACTTTTTTCTATTACATCTGTTATATCTTTATAAGTAACAATCTGATATCCCATATTTACATTGCCATAGTAAAATAACAAAAGTGTCCTTCCATTTATCTGACTGATCATAGGGCCATGACCATCACTGTTGCTGCCATGATCCACCATGTTTGCCTTACTTGCACATAATTCTCTTAACTTTTTTACATCGAATTCATAAACAGTTCCATTATAGGTCATTTTTCCATCAAGATATAAAACCGCGCTGTCATGAAAAACCTGCCGAAAAGCATAAGTAACTATTTGGGGGCGCATTTCGTTGTCGGCATTCTGTTTCTGATTGTCAGAAAGGCTTGTTTTATTTTCAAACTGTAAGATATTTGTTCTGAATATACTGCTTTCATAACTGTTGATATTCTGTATACTCTGATTTTTCCAACAATAAGTGGTATAGAGAAAGATCCCTGACGATGCCAACAGAATAATACATGTAGTCTGAAAAAAGATCTTTATTAAGAGTTTCATAAATCCACCTCAAGTCTGTAACCGATTCTGGGAATTGTTTTAATCTTATCCTGCCAGCCAAGTTTTTTCCTGATACGACCCACATGTGCATCCACAGTTCTTGTTTCTCCGCAGAACTCTTCATTCCACAGTTCCTGCAGAATCTGATTCCTGGTCAGTGCTTTATTCGGGTTTTTGGCGAACACCATGAGACAGTTATATTCCATTGGCTTTAAATAGATTTCCATGCCCATTTTTGTAACAGTACGACTAGCAGTATCAATGATGACATCACCAATTTGAATCTGTTCTTGTACAGTGCCATTACGTTCCAGTACTTTTTCAAGACGGACCATCACTTCCAGCATTTCAAATGGTTTTACAATATAATCTTCCGCACCGTCTTTTAATCCCTTTATCTTGCTCGCGATATCTCCCTTTGCGGTAAGAAATATTACGGGGATTTCATACTGCTTCAGTTTCGGTAACAGGCTATAGCCGTCTCTTCCGGGAAGCATGATATCTACAAGTGCACACTGAAACGCATGATCTTGAATAATTGCTTCATATGCCTCATTTCCATCCAGATATCCTACTGTTTCATACCCTGCAATCTCCAAATTCATACACAGCAGGTCATTGATTGACATTTCGTCTTCTATCACAAGAATTCTTGCCTTCATAATTATTACCTCACATGTTTTTATAAATATCTTTTCACAGGTTAATTATACATTAAATTCTATATTGCAGTTGTAACTGATTTGTAACTGCAAAAAAAGAAACCAAAACCATTCTGCGAGAATAGTTTTGGTTTCCTGTATAAGTCGTTATTTTTTTGATCGTTTATAGCGCTGATGAGAACATTTGGGAGCAAATGATCAGTCTTTTATGAATCCCAAATATCTGCTTCCCTGATAAATCAGTACTCCGGAATCTCCTTTTTTATATTTTTAAATGATTTCTTGTCAACATCAAATTCCTTTTCTGTATAGTCCGTATAGATCATCTCTGAACATCCGACTTACGCTCTTTCTCGTGATCCTGCTTCCTTTAAACTTCTTCCTATATTTTGTTGTTAACATAATTATACATGAAAAGGTGTCCTTTGTTATTCTCCCGATACTATTTAAACTCTCCATATGGAATTACGGTATGAGAAAGAATTGTATCGGACTCTCGTTTTTTCCTTTTTGGGTTTTATCCATAGATAACGTAAGGGTGGCATTTCCTTTGAGATAAAACCGGAATAGCCTGACAAAGAAACAGTTGCTTTTATGCTGCAAGCGTAAAAGGTTGCAAAAGACACGTCCGCATCCACAAATCGTTTCTTTCTGCGTATTTTTTTCAGATGAATAATAAATCGTTTCTTTTAAGCAATTTTTCTAAACGTTTTTGATTCTAATAATATATTACTAATTTGCTGCCTTTTTTCGTCATTATATCTGAAATTAGGAATACTGACACTGACAGCAGCTATAACTTTATTTCCTTTTATTAGTGGTGTTGATATACATGAAATATCCGGATGAATTTCAGAGCGTTCAATTGCAATAGATGTTTTTTTCACAATTTGTAGCTGATCATATAATTTGTCTATTGATATTATGGTGTCGTTGGTTAATGGTTTCAAACCATCCGGATATAAACGTTTCAGTTCATCTAATGTACAGAGACTTAGCAAAGATTTGCCAAGGCTTGTCGTATATGCTGGCAATCTGCTTCCTATGGAAGACATTAGACGTATTGGATTAGGAGAATCGACTTTGGCTATATATAAAACTTCTTTTCCTTCCAGTATACCTAATTGACAAATCTCATTACATTGTTTAACGATGTTATACATTTCATTTTGAATTATATCTATCATACTGTGATTTTGTAAATATGTATTTCCTGTTACATAAGTATTTATTCCAATAGAATATTTCCTGAGCGCATCATCATATTCTATAAAATTGTTTTCCGTCATTGTATGTAAAATAAGCACTACTTTACAACTTTTTCATAAAAAATATCGTACAGGACTTTCCGATGTATAATGAGTTTTAGAAAAAAATGTAGCCAATTGATTCCTTTATCTTCTTTACCATTACAAGATTGATTGAGCAGACAGGAATTTTTAATCTTTTCAGAAAACCGGCTGCCAACTGATTACATATATTTGAAAATACAAAATCTTAGTGATATCAAATAAAAAACGCGAATATTCCAGTATTTAATAAGCCACTGATATTCGCGTTTCTTATTATCCTAACCACTTGAAAGATGGATATTATCTTACAACAGCTTTCCCAATAAGCTGGTCAAATCACTGCTTTTTATTTTATAATGTATATCTATTTTTGATGTAACTATCAACTGTTCAATATTCCTGTTATAAACTTAACAGCTACGGTTTTAGCATGAATAAAAAAGTTGCAATACAGCAGGCCGTTTATAAAAGATTTTTTTATTTAGCCTTTATAGCCCAACGCATCTTTGTGGAACGGGCTCTTGGGTTCTGTGTGCACTCTTTGGCTGAGGGGCGGATCACATCTTTTGCATAGTCAGAGTAGATGCCCTCTTTGTATCCTGCCTTAAGAGCTTTCTTTACCAGCTTGTCCTCACCGGAATGAAAGGTAAGGATTGCCACACGTCCGCCCGGACGCAAAGCATCCGGAAGCTTCTCCATAAATTCATACAGTACTTCGAACTCATGGTTAACATCAATACGCAATGCCTGGAAAGTTCGCTGGCAGGTCTTCTTAATTGTCTCTTTCTTTTCCTTTTCAGGAAGGAAATCAAGAGTTTTTTCGATTACCTGACGCAGTTTTGTGGTAGTATCAATATGATTGCCTCTGCGGATCTCATCGGTAATGGCTTTGGCGAGTTCCTCACAGTATGGTTCATCAGAATTTTCACAGAGCATTCCCGCAAGCTCCTCTCTGGAAATGGTATCCAGACGCCGGGCTGCACTGATGCCGGTTTCCTGATTCAGACGCAGATCCAGAGGTCCGTCTGTTTTAAAAGAGAAACCTCTTTTGGGGTTATCAATCTGCATGGATGAAACACCGAGATCTGCCAGAATAAAGTCAAATCCTCCAACCTCTTTGGCAATCTCATCAATGGTGCAGAAGTTCTGAAGTTTTACTGTCAGCAGTTCTTCCCCGAATCCCTGCTCTGCCAGACGTTTCTTTGTTTTGGCGGATTCCTCAGGGTCTACATCTGTTGCATAAATATGGCCCTTGCCATTCAGACACTGAAGCATCGCTTTCGTATGGCCGCCATAGCCCAATGTGGCATCAAATCCGGTTTCGCCCGGCTGGATATTAAGAAAATCAAGGATTTCCTTAACCATAATGGAGATATGCATTCCCGCCGGGGTATTTCCTTTCTGAATCACGTGTTCAATGGTATCTTTATATTTCTCAGGCTGTAATTCCTTGTATTTCTCTTCGAATTTCTTCGGATATTTTCCTTTATAACGGACACGTCTTTTATGTGGTGTCTGGTTCTGGTTTTCCATAAAATCCCCTTTTTGTTTTTTATTCCTGTGTGATACCGGTTACTTCATAGCCGGCTTCTTTGATCACTTCGCGGATCTTATCCTCGTCCAGTTTCTCCGGAGCATGGATCACGGTGGTTCCTTTTTCATGGGAGGAAACTACATCTTCCACTCCAAATACCTCTTTTACTGCCTTTGTCACATGTGCTTCACAATGTCCACACATCATTCCTGTTACGTTTACTGTGATTGTTGTCATTTCTTTGTTCTCCTTGTTTTCTTTTATATTTTCCTGATCTTTGGGATCATGAATTTCACTGTTGCAAAAGTCTGGATTCTCTGCCTTTAGACTTTTGTTTTCTGTTACGTTTTTCATTTCTGCATTAGCTGAAATATAATGGATTTCTTCCACATTCTGTTTTATTTTTTTGTCTCTGGAAGCATCATGTACCTTAAAGAGATTCAGTCTCAGTGCATTGGTTACCACACAGAAACTGGAAAGGCTCATGGCAGCTGCACCAAACATGGGGTTCAGTGTCCATCCGAAAATCGGAATCCATACACCGGCTGCCAGTGGAATACCGATCACATTGTAGAAGAATGCCCAGAAAAGATTTTCATGGATATTTCTCAGTGTCGCCCGGCTTAAACGTATGGCAGCAGGTACATCACTGAGCCGGCTCTTCATTAATACCACATCTGCCGCATCAATGGCAACATCTGTTCCTGCACCGATCGCGATTCCGATGTCTGCCCTGGTAAGTGCAGGGGCATCATTGATTCCGTCTCCCACCATGGCAACCTTTCCCTGTTCCTTCAGAGAACGGATCACACTTTCCTTGCCATCCGGAAGAACACCTGCAATTACATCGTCCACTCCTGCCTGTACTCCGATCGCTTTTGCTGTGCGTTCATTATCACCGGTAAGCATTACTACCCGGATTCCCATGTTCTGTAGTTCTTTTATTGCCTGAGAGCTGTCCTCTTTTATAACATCTGCCACTGCAATCATGCCGAGAAGCTTCCCGCCTTTTGCAAAAAGAAGTGGTGTTTTTCCTTCTCCTGCAAGTTTTTCTGCCTGTTTCATCAGTTCCGGTGATACAGGGGTTTCATTGCTGATAAATTTCATATTTCCGCCTGTAAGCACTTCACTGTTTAATGCTGCACGAAGACCGTTTCCAGGAAGAGCCTGAAAATCAGAAACCTTCTGCAAAACAATCTTTTTCTCTTCTGCTCTGGCAATAATGGCTTTTGCAAGAGGATGTTCACTCTTCTTCTCAAGTGCATAGGCATAGCCTAAAAGCTCTTCCTTTGAGATTCCCTTTGCAGGAACCATATCTGTCACCTGCGGTTCACCCTTTGTGATAGTTCCTGTCTTATCTAATGCAACGATCTGGATCTTACCTGCTTCCTCCAGGGATACTGCTGTTTTAAACAGGATTCCGTTTTTGGCCCCCATTCCGTTTCCTACCATAATGGCAACCGGTGTGGCAAGCCCAAGGGCACAGGGACAGCTGATGACCAGAACAGAAATACCTCTGGCAAGTGCATATCCGAACTCTTTTCCTGCCAGCAGCCAGACAATGGTGGTGACAACCGCAATACTGATAACTGTCGGAACAAAAACTCCGGAAACCCTGTCTGCGATTTTGGCAATAGGTGCTTTTGTTGCAGCCGCATCACTGACCATCTTAATAATCTGGGAAAGAGTAGTGTCCTCGCCTACCCGGGTAGCTTCGCATCTGATAAATCCGGACTGGTTTACGGTTGCAGCAGAGACTGCATCTCCCGGATTCTTGTCAACAGGAATACTCTCCCCTGTAAGTGCCGCCTCATTGACAGCACTGTTTCCCTCAAGGACCACTCCGTCCACCGGAATGTTCTCACCGGGACGTACCACAAAAACATCACCTTTTCGGACCTGTTCGATGGGCACCGTAGTCTCCTGTCCGTTCCGGACAACAACTGCCGTCTTAGGTGCCAGCTTCATCAGACCTTTCAGCGCATCCGTTGTCTTTCCCTTAGATCGGGCTTCCAGCATTTTTCCAACTGTGATCAGGGTAAGGATCATGGCTGCAGATTCAAAATAGAACTCCATCATGTAATTCATAACTGCTGCAGAATCTCCGTCCACCTGTGCCCTTGTCATTGCAAAAAGTACATAAACACTCCACAAAAAGGATGCCATGGAACCAAGTGCCACAAGGGTATCCATATTTGGTGCACGATGCCACAGGCTCTTAAATCCGCTGATAAAAAATTTCTGGTTAATGACCATTATGATTCCGGCGAGAAGAAGCTGCACCAGTCCCATGGCAATATGATTATCATTAAACCATGCCGGAAGAGGCCAGCCCCACATCATATGTCCCATGGAAAAATACATCAGCACAAGCAGAAAGCCTACAGATGCGATCAGCCTTCGTTTCAGTGCCGGTGTTTCATGGTCTTCCAGTGCCTCCTCTGCCGCAGAAGCAGATATCTGTTCTCCGGATGCTCCCTTTAAGGATGCTCCATAACCTGCATCCTGTACTGCCTTGATGATTGCACCTGCACCGGCAGTTCCCTCTACTCCCATGGAGTTGGTCAGCAGACTGACCGAACAGGATGTCACCCCCGGAACCCTGGATACGGCCTTCTCCACTCTGCTGCTGCAGGCTGCACAGCTCATTCCGGTTACATTGTATTGTTCCATTTCTATTCCTCCTACAACTTGTTGTTCCTTACCTGATATCTACTGCTCTGTTGCTTTGCAGTTCCCGGATCTTTGTTCTGCTGTACTCTGATGCTATAACAGTCTGAACACAGCGTTCACTTCATCAGTTTCTGCAAAGTAGCCACCAGTTCATCAATCGTCTCATCCTTGCCTTCGCGGATATCTCTTGCCACACAGTTGCGGATGTGGCTGGCAAGTAATTCTTTGTTAAATGCATTCACTGCTGCGTTGACTGCTGCGGACTGGATCAGGATATCGTTACAGTATGCATCATTCTCCAGCATACCGATAATTCCTCGGATCTGTCCTTCCACACGTTTAAGACGGTTGATCAGCTTTTTTCTCTCCTCCTCAGAACGCATTGTATGTTTTGTGCAACAGGGACAGACTTTTTTCTCCTGTGTATCTGCCATATGGGAAATCCTCCTTCTGATTTTTATGTACTCTCGGAATCTTTTTGTACTTGATTTTATGAGAAGATTTTTTGTCAGATGTGCCCGAATTTTTGAGGCGTACGCGGTGCGTACGTTGATAAAATTCGGGTGCATCTGGCGAAAAATCAGCCATAAAAGCAAGTGCAATAAAGACTCCGAGAGTACATTTTTATAAATAAGCTCTGTTTTATATAAATTTCTGAAACATATAACGATTTCAAAATACCCTTACGGGGTATCTTTACAGTAGTCACTATATACCCTTATGGGGTATTTGTCAATACTGTTTTTTCATATCGGAAACAAAAAGATTAGTTACTGTTCACTCCATTCACAGTAACGTATCCAAAATTCATTCCAGATTGCCTGCGGCAATGAAATTTTGGCTCGTATGTCTCGGGATTTTGGCATATTCATGCCAAAACACCTCGCGGGATAGTGGTGTGTGAACAGTAACAAAGATTACCGTGAACAGAGTAAGCAGCAGTAACACAAAAAAGAGCTCTCACAGAAAATAACCGCCGGTAATATTCTGCCGGTAATTATTTTTTGCGAGAGCTCAAAGACCTATACTCTATGTACTTTTTTTCTGACAAAATAAAAACAGATGACCTGCATAATGATCGTCAGCATCCAGGATGCAGGATAGGAAATAAATAAAACAGCCAGTGACCTGTGGTTCGGGAATATTCCGAAAATCCATACAATCCTGGTTCCTACTGTTCCGATCACTGACAGGATCATTGGAACGCCGGAATGTCCCATTCCACGCAGGGCACCCGGAAACAGATCCATAATCCCGCAGAGAAAATAAGGTACGGTAGTGTAAGACAGGATTTCCAGTCCGCAGCGGATCACTTCCGGATCGGCAGTATAAATCTTAAGGATTTCAGAACCGAAGAAATATGCACCGCATCCAAGGGAAAAGGAGGTAACTACGGAAATAATAAGACAGTCGACCAGAACCTTATCCATACGTTTAAATTTACGCACACCATAGTTCTGACTGGTAAAGCTCATACATGCCTGTGTGACAGAGTTCACCGCCACATACAGAAAGCCAAAAATATTATTGGCCGCCGTATACCCTGCCATGGCGGTCGATCCAAAGGAATTAACCGAGGATTGAAGCAGAGCATTTGACAGATTAATGACTGTGCTCTGGATCCCGGCCGGAATCCCAACCTGGAAAATCTGTTTTAAATAAATGATATTGATCCTTAATTTTCCAAAATGAAGCTGATAGCTGGTTTTAGATGTACACAGACATCTGAGTACCAGAATGCAGGAAATTAACTGGGAGATCACAGTAGCAATGGCTACGCCCGCCACATCCATATGAAACATGATCACGAGGAGCAGATTCAGTACGGCATTTACAACACCGGAAATAACCAGAAAGATCAGTGGACGTTTCGTATCTCCCACAGCTCTTAAAATGGCAGCTCCATAATTATAAAGCATAAAAAATGGCATACCCAGAAAATAGATTTTCATATACAGTGCAGACTGTCCGATCACATCATCCGGGGTACCCATCAGTTCCAGAGCCCATCTGGAAAAAACCAGTCCCACAAATGCCATGATGATACCGCTTACCAGCGCAAGAGTTACAGCCGTATGAACGGTATCTGACATTTCACGGTCTTTTCCTGCCGCATAGAATCGGGCAGCAAGTACATTCGCGCCAAGTGAGATACCAATAAACAGATTGGTAAACACATTGATCAGTGCTGTGGTTGAGCCTACGGCTGCAAGTGCCTGACTTCCGCTGAATCTTCCCACCACTATGATATCCACAGCATTAAACATCAGCTGCAGGATTCCGGACAGCATCAGCGGCAGTGAAAAGGAAATCAGCTTGTCCATGATGGTTCCGTTACACATATCTATTTCGTATTTATTTTGTTTCACTTTTATCTTCCACCCTTTATATCCAAATTGATATGGGCTTCTGTAGAAGTCCTTTATATTACTGTTCGTAAACAGTTAGTATTTTTCAATGTTTTTATTCTGCAAGGCTTCCGAAGTAATAGAATCCTTTGCAGGTATCCAGTTTTACTTTTACATATTTACCGATCAGATCCTGACATCCCGGGAAATGGACCAGAAGGTTATATTCTGTTCTTCCTGTAAAGATACCCTTTTCTCTGCTTTCTTCCTCTACAAGGATTTCCTGAACAGTTCCCTCGAAACGTGAAGAGGTTTTTCGGCCTTTTTCCTGAACCAGAGCCAGAAGACGGTCAAAACGGTCTTTTACTACATCCTCAGGTACCTGATTCTCCATTTTGGCAGCAGGTGTGCCGCTTCTTTTGGAATAAATAAAGGTAAACGCAGAATCAAAATCGCATTTTTCCACAACGTCCAGAGTATCCTGGAAATCCTCTTCCGTTTCTCCCGGAAAACCTACAATGATATCTGTAGTAAGGGAAATATCCGGTACGGCATTACGGATCTTGGCTACAAGCTCCAGATACTTTTCTTTGTCATAATGGCGGTTCATGATCTTTAAGATTCGGCTGCTTCCGGACTGCATGGGAAGGTGAAGGTGATGGCACACTTTTTTGCTCTCTGCCATTGTCCGGATCAGTTCATCAGACAGATCCTTCGGATGGGAAGTCATGAAACGGATTCTCTTTAATCCTTCAATTGCTTCCACCTGTTTCAGAAGCTGTGCAAAAGTAACTGGATGTTCCAGTGTCTTTCCATAGGAATTAACGTTCTGTCCCAGAAGCATAACTTCTGTCACACCGTCAGCTACCAGACCCTTGATCTCTTCTATGATCGCCTCCGGTTCGCGACTCTTCTCTCTTCCTCTTACATATGGTACAATACAGTAACTGCAGAAATTATTGCAGCCAAACATAATATTGACACCCGTCTTAAAGGAATATTTACGGTCAGCAGGCATACCCTCCACGATCTCATCAGATTCCTTCCAGACATCAATGATCTGCCCTTCCGTATTTAAGCTTCTGTAGAAAAGCTCCGGAAACTTATGGAAGTTATGGGTACCGAAAACCAGATCAACAAAAGAATATTCTTTGTGGATCTTCTCAATTACTTCCGGCTCCTGCATCATGCAGCCAAACAATACAATCTTCAGTTCAGGATTCTTTTTCTTAATACTTTTCAGATGGCCAAGATGACCGTAAATCTTCAGGTTTGCATTCTCCCGGACTGTGCAGGTGTTATAGATGACAACATCTGCATCTTCTTCTCTGGATACTTCTGTATAGCCCATACGTTTCACGATACCGGCCACTGTCTCCGTCTGCAGGGAATTCATCTGGCAGCCTGCATTCTGGATAAAAAAAGCTGGCGCCTTTTCATATTTTTCCTTCACAAGCTCTGTACATTTATTGATATATTCTAACTGTATTTTACTTTCCTGTGTATTATTATTCACTATTGATTCCTCATCTTTCTGTTTACAACATTTCGGGGCACTCTTTTTATCATACAGAATCTATGGCTTTATGTCAAACGCTAATCTCTGTTTTTACATGTTTTTATTACTTTTTATTTTCAGAGACTGTTTTTCTTTGACTGTGTGACGGATTTATGCGTTTGCCAATATGCCGCTGTTTAGAGAATAAAGATATTCAAGTGGAATCAGACGCAGTTCTTCCATATCGTCCTTGCGGTATTCCGGAATCTCAATTGCCAGAGAGGGCTGGCGGATTACTTCCGCATAAAATTGTTCCGGAGATCCCATCTCAGGTTTTGCTCCGGCTTTTTTGACTCTCGCACCACCTGCGATTCCTTTTTCCAGACGATAGCCGGAACATTTCTGTAAATGCCTTGCCAGTCTGTAATTTTTCTGATTGTAGGCAAAGCCTTTCTCCTGTCTGCAGTAAACGATCTTCCCTCTGGAATAACTGAATGTAAGCAGGCCAAGGCTTGAATATTCCTGAAAAATGCTGATCAGGGCACGAGTCTCATTCTCACTGGCAGGCTCCTGATTCACTCTTTTCCGCTGATAATAATTTGTCGGAAAATTTCTGCGCAGATCAATTCCCCTGGCATTACATTCATACTCTTCCACAGGTCTGTCCTGCATTTTCAGCATCTGTCTGTGGATGGGATTATGTATGGCACCATATCCGTATTCACATATTTCATAGCTGTCAGGATTCAGCATGGGGATCATACAGATACGAACCTTATCCAGAAGTTTACGAACTTCATAACTTTCTCCGATGGTCCAGTTGCTTTCATAGGATCTGCAGTAATCTTTTGCAATGGACAAAAGATATTCCGGGAGATTTCTGTCTCCGCTTTCCACTCCGCTCAGACAGATAATGCAGGTATCACCCTTTCCAATCTCAAGCATGGGGATCATTCTGTCATCATGACTTCTTCCGATCACTCTGAACTGGACAAAATTTCCATATCTCTGTCCGAGTTCCCACAATGCGAAGTATATTTTTTCATAAGTTCCCATCTGTTCTGTTGACATACATTCTTTCCTCCTTTTGGGCAAATGTTCAGCAGCTTGGATCAGATTCCGGATTCTGACCTGTATGGACGGCTGAATGGCTGCCTTATTATTATATATATGAAAAGAGACAGGCCATAAGACCTGTCTCTTAAAAATAATTGAATTATATTTACATTTCTTTTTTACGTCTTCTTATCAGTACATAACCACCTGCAAGAACAGAAGCAGCAGCAAGAGCCAGCATAGTTCCGATCGGTGATTCATCACCTGTGGATACTGCTGATTTCGCTGTTCCGTTTGTTCCGTCTGCATAGGTTGTCGGAGTTACATCTGTATTTCCTCCATCTGTAGTTCCGTCGCCGGATCCGGTTCCGTTTCCGTTTGTTCCGTTTGCACCTGGTGTGGTAGTGGCCTGTGTCAGAGGAGCTGCCTTGAACTGATAGGGCAGAACTTCGGAAGCATCTGTTTCCTGCCAGTCATTTCCACTGTATACTTGTTTATTATATTTAATATAGATGGTATATGTTTTCTCTGTATCTGTATAAATACCATCCTTTGCACCAATCTTCCATGATGGATTCCATGAAGATGGATTGGAAGACATACTCCATCCTGAAGGAACCCATCTTACATCTCCCTCTCCTGGATTATTATTCTGTGTACCCGCACCAATTACCTTGAAGTCATAAAAAGTTTTGGGATAGAACACAAGTGCTTTCTCAAATCCCTGTACAACACTCTCTTTTACATCGGGTATTACCGGAGTATGAGATGGTGTAGGTGTAACAGGACGTTCTTTTGAAACCGGCTGGAACAATACAGAACCATAATTGCTCTTATCCTTATCACTGATCACACATACATAAATATCAACATCATAGTCAGGAAGATCAGTAACTTTTGCTGTTACATTTGTATCAGCCTCAATAGGCGCGCCTACTCTGGAAGTATCGATTGTCGGTGCTTTCTCACCACGTTTTACCCAGTCAATATAATAAGTACCTTTGACATTTGACTGGAACTTAATTTTAACAGTATCACTTCCGGACCATTTGCATTCTTTTCCTGTTACTTTCAGTTTTTCTTCTGCAGGAGTTGGGGTAGGGGACGGTTCTGTTGTACTGACTAAAGTTCCGTCTTCTCCGATTTTAAGGCTGGAATCTCCCTCATATGTAATCTGAGAAAGAACATCTGTCAGTTTCACACCAGTAACAGCGTCATCCAGCTTTACGACTGTTCTTCCGGCGTTAGCCTCCTGAACAGCAACACCAATGGCAGAACCTGTAACAGCACCGCTTACATTGATCACACCGTCTTTGGCAAGCACAAGGTTACTTGCAGCTTCAAAAGAATTTGTAACCGTATTTCCTGTAACACTTACGGTTCCACGAATATTGACAGTTCCTTCACTGTAAATTGCACCGCCTGCTGCTGCGGAGTTTGCTGTGATAGTACCACCCAGGAGATATACATTTGCACCGGCAGCATTGTTGACCGCACCGCCATTTCCGGTTGTGGTATTTCCTGTCAGAGTTGTACCATCAATTAATGCATAATTACCACTTGCTACTTCTACAATCGAACCGGTAACGTTATCGCCTGTACCATCAACAGTTAAATTGCCTGAACCGATAGCATTTCCATCTGAATCAGTCACAGAACCGCCTGCCATCTGAAGATTACCACCATTAACAGTAAACATACTCTCAGTAAGGCCGGCTGCACGTTTGATCGTAGTATTATCTTCAGCAGCAACCAGCATGATATTCTTCTTTTCAGGAATATTTATTGTGTTGTTGACTTCAATGGTTCCTTTTAATTTTACATAAGTAGGCTCACCATTTATCATATCCTCACAGTCTGGTACTGCTGCGAACGCTTCTTCCAGAGAAGTAAAGGAATCTCCGCCAATCACAATCGCAGATCCTGCCTCAGCAGCCTGCTCATCAGTTTCTTCAGCAGCCGGTGCCTCTGTAGGATCAGCTGTTGTTTCAGCAGGAGTTTCAGCCGGATCTTCCGGTGTCTCGGTTGGATCTTCGGCTGGTTCCTCAGGAGTTTCAGCCGGATCTTCAGAAGGTTCTTCTGTATCTGCAGAGTCAAGTTCACCTTCGGCTGATGTCTCAGCAGCAGCATCTGCTGCAAATGTAGCTGTCGGTGCCATTCCTACAGACAGGGCACCTGCCATTAATAATGCAAAAAGTTGTTTTTTTCTCATTGTATGTCCTCCCATAGATGAGTTTTAGTTAAAATCACTACTGACACCATCCGATTTCTTATTCCCCACGAAGCAGTCAGTAATCCTAAATCTGAATTGAAGTATAGCACATCCCTCAGAAAAAATCAATGTGCTGTCTATGGGCGTACCTGTCCGTTTCCATAGATGATATATTTCGTTGTGGTCAGAGCCAGAAGTCCCATAGGTCCCCTCGCATGAAGCTTCTGTGTGCTGATACCGATCTCTGCCCCGAAACCGAATTCAAATCCATCTGTAAAACGTGTGGAGGCATTGACATAAACTGCCGCAGCATCCACCTCATCCAGAAACTTCTGTGCATGTTCATAATTATTGGTAATAATTGCCTCTGAATGTTTTGTATTATATTTATTGATGTGAGCAATCGCCTCTTCCACAGAAGAAACCACTTTAATAGAAAGAATATAATCCAGATATTCTTTGCCCCAGTCTTCTTCTGTTGCGTGTACAGCTCCCGGGATCAACGCATAAGCCGCTTCATCTGCGCGGATCTCCACATGTTTCTCCTGCAGGCGCTTTGCTAGGACTGGAAGCAGGGCATCCTTTACATCTTTATGTACAAGAACAGATTCGCAGGCATTGCAGACGCCTACTCTCTGAGTCTTGGCATTCATGATAATGTCTGCTGCCATCTCAAGGTCTGCGGTTTCATCCACATAAATATGGCAGTTTCCAGTACCGGTCTCAATCACAGGGATGGTGCTCTGCTCCACTACGGCTTTGATCAGGCCTCTGCCGCCTCGCGGGATGAGCACATCCACATACTGGTTCATCCTCATGAATTCTGCTGCTGTCTCTCTGGATGTATCAGAAATCAGCTGAATCGCATCCTCTGTCACACCCTGTTCATTCAGAGTTTCCCTGATACAGTTTACAATGGCCTCGTTGGAATGGATCGCATCACTTCCACCCTTCAGGATTACTACATTACCGGTCTTAAAGCAGAGTGCAAATGCATCCGCAGTTACATTCGGTCTTGCTTCATAGATAATTCCAATCACGCCAAGAGGTACTCTCTTCTGCCCGATCAGCAGTCCGTTTGGGCGTTTTTTCATCCCGGTTACTTCCCCGACAGGATCATCCAGGGCTGCTACCTGGCGCAGGCCCTCTGCCATTCCTTCAATCCTGCTCTCTGTGAGAAGAAGCCTGTCGATCAGCCCCTCAGGCATATGATTCCTTTTTCCGGTTTCCACATCCAGCCTGTTGGCATTGATCAGAGTCTGTGCATCCTTTACCAGTTTGTCTGCTACTGCAAGAAGTACTTCATTCTTTTTGTTTGTAGAAAGATTTCTCATTTCTGTTTCAGCTGCCTTCGCATTCATGCCAAGGCGGTTCAGCATTTCGTTCATGTTCAGGTCCCCTTTCAGTCAGTAAGATAGCATATCTCCTCTTCTGTTACTATGATCTGCGGACAGATATCAGTAGGTTCTGTGGGAACCTCCGGCAACATCTGAAAAGAAAATGCAATGGCAACTCTTTCAAGCTGCGGATGTTTCTCAAGATAACGGTCATAGAAGCCACCGCCGTATCCGACTCTGTGGTTTGCTCTGTCAAAAGCCACTCCCGGCATGATCATAAGAGCCTTTGACCAGTTGACGATCTCCCCCGATACAGGCTCAGGAATCCCAAAATATCCGGGTTCCAGCCGGGCAAAGTCTGTCAGCTTATAAAATACCATATCCTTTCCCACAACCTTGGGAACTGCAACCTCCTTGCCGGCCTTCCATGCTTCTTTTATAAGATACTCTGTGACAACTTCATGATTGTAATCTGCATATACCAGAATGCGGTCCGCATTCTTAAATGCAGGAAGTGCGGTCACTTTGTCAGTGATCGTGCGGCTCATTGCCTCTATCTGTTCATCTGTGTGCAGCTTTCTTTCTGCGAAAATCTTCTTTCTAATGTCTTTTTTTGATTCCATATTTTTCACCCAGATTAATGATTGTTCCGTCTTCCTGCTGAACATCCACATTGTCCAGCTGAGCGCGAAGGTTCATGCGGACAGATGCAATATATTCCTTGCGCAGCAGTTCTCTTTCTTTTTTCTCTTCTTCAGTAAGCCCCACACTTTTGGCTTTATGTGCAAGTGCATTAATGCGGTCGATTTTCTCAACTTCCATAGTTCTTCCTCCTGTTTTTTGTCTGCGGCAGTCTGTCTGTAAACACTGCCATTTACTCTGTGAATGTCATTTGGCACCGGTAAATTTCCGGTATTATAACAGTCTGTCAATAATATCAATCAGATAAACTTCTTCTTTGGACTGGCTTACAAACAGCGTACCGTACTTGCGTCCCTCTGTGATCTTATGGATAATATGGAAATCGGCTCCGTTTGCGATTACCATATCTACGCCTGCTGCAGAAGCGATCTGTGCTGCTGTCAGCTTAGTAGCCATTCCGCCGGTTCCTACCTTACTTCCAGAAGTACCTTTTCCCATGTTAAGCAGATTATCATCCAGATTTTCTACCACATCAATGAATTTTGCATCAGGATTAGTATTGGGATCATCTGTAAAAAGACCATCAATATCTGATAACAGGATCAGCAGATCTGCCCGTACAAGTGCGGCAACCATTGCAGACAATGTATCATTATCTCCGAATTTCTCCAGATTCTGAAGCTCATAGGTGGAAATGGAGTCATTCTCGTTTACAATGGGAATCACTCCCAGACTGAGCAGTTCATCGAAAGTATTCTGAGCATTCTTTCGGTTAACATTATTAACCATAGTATTTTTGGTCATAAGGATCTGAGCGGAAAGCTGATTATATTCAGAAAAAAGTTTCTGATAAATCATCATCAGTCTGGCCTGTCCTACTGCTGCACATGCCTGTTTTCCTTTCAGTTCTGTGGGTTTCTCATGCATTCCAAGAGCTGCCACACCTGTTGCTATAGCTCCTGAAGAAACCAGTATGACATCTTTTCCCTGATTGCGAAGGTCACTGAGCTCTCTTGCCAGCACTTCCAGTTTGCGAAGGTTCAGTCTTCCTGTTTCCGAATGAGTCAGGGAAGAAGAACCGATCTTAATTACAATACGTTTTTTATCTTTAAGTCGTTCCCGGTAATTCATCTTTTTGTTACTCCATATAAATATATTTTTTGTAACTGTTCAGTGTCTTTACAGTTACGAGACAAAATCCATCAGAAATTGCCTGCAATAACAGAATTTGAAGATCAGCGTGTAATCCCAAGCTCCTCCAGGGCTTTCGCCTGTTTTGCCTCCATGACTGCCGCTTCCCCGGGAGTCATATGGTCATATCCCAGCAGATGCAGCATACTGTGTGCAACCAGAAAACAGAATTCTCTTGTCACACTGTGTCCGTATTCCTCTGCCTGCGCAAATACCTTGTCAACTGAGATCATGATATCTCCAAGAAGAAGTTCGTCTGTATCCAGATCAAAGTAAGATTCATCTTCCTCCACAATATCATATCCTGCCGGTGTCTCAAAAGGAATCATAGGGAAGGATAAAACATCCGTAGGTCTTGCGATATCGCGAAACTCAGTATTAACTCTCTCAATCTCTTCGTTATCTGTAAGTACAAGATTCACCTGTGCATCATAGGGACATTTTTCCATTTCAAGAACCTTGTCAGCTACCTTTACTGCCAGTGTCTCATAGTCAATCCCCAGTTCACGCTCTGTCTCATAATCAATCTGCATGTTCATCGTTCATTTACCCCGTTTCTGCGTCTTGCCGGTCTTTCAGGTTTTTGTTTCTTCTCATAGGCATCATAAGCCTGTACGATCTGCTGTACCAGAGGATGACGGACAACATCCTTGCTGGTAAGCTGGCAGAAGCCAATGTCATCTATTTTTTTCAGTACTTTCATTGCCACGTCAAGTCCGGATGTGGCATCTCTTGGAAGATCTTTCTGTGAGGCATCTCCGGTGATGATAACCTTGGAACCAAATCCGATACGTGTCAGGAACATCTTCATCTGTGCCGGAGTAGTATTCTGTGCTTCATCGAGAATGATAAATGCATTATCCAGTGTACGTCCGCGCATATATGCAAGCGGTGCAACCTCGATCAGGCCGCGCTCCATATTTTTCGCAAAGCTGTCCGCTCCCATGATCTGGTACAGTGCATCATAGAGTGGTCTCAGATAAGGATCTACTTTGCTCTGCAGATCTCCCGGAAGAAATCCCAGCTTCTCACCGGCCTCAATAGCAGGACGTGTCAGGATGATCCTGCTGACCTCCTCATTTCGGAAGGCTGTGACAGCCATTGCCATCGCCAGATAGGTTTTGCCGGTACCGGCAGGACCTACACCGAACACGATCATTTTTTTGCGTATCTGTTCTACATAATCTTTCTGCCCCAGTGTTTTGGGCTTGATAGGTCTGCCCTGTATGGTGTTACAGATAAAATCTTTGTCTATTTCCGTGAGAACTTCGTTTCTCTGCTCCATTGCCAGAGAAAGAGCATAATTGACATTCTGTTTCGTGATCGTGTTGCCTCTTTTTGCAAGTACTGTCAGTTCTTCTATCAGTTTCTTCGCAGAAGCCGCATTCTGTTCATTGCCAAGTATCTTAAGGATTCCGTCTCTGGAGATCACTGTCACATTCAGTGTTCTCTCAATCAGCTTAAGATGCTCATCAAACTGGCCAAATACATTTGCTTCCAGTTCTGCGGGGACTTCTGTGTGTAATTCAATAATATTGCCAGCCATCCTGTGATGTCCTTTCCTGTTGATAAGTTAATAATGGATTATTGCCTCGTTTATGGACGATAATCAAAGTCCGGTTAAAACCAGATGCATCCATTGTAACACCTCCCTGCAACTTTTTAAATACAAATTTTTATGGAATTTTATGTTATCCGGCTTTTTTCGCCTGTCTGTTCGATGATAAGCAGGGTTCCTTCGGTAATGCACAGAGATTCTGTCAGCCTGGTAGTAATATGATTTTCACTGATCTTAATGCCATTTTGAAGCAGCTTCTTTTCATATTGATGAAATCTTCGCACAGCTTCCTTCTCGGCTTCTTTCCTGGTATAGGTTTCTTCTTTTACTGTATAATCAGTAGTTTCGGTCCATCCGATCCATACAGGAAGTATAAAATTTTCTGTGATACGCAGAGGAATTTCCTCTGTGATACGTTTCTGACCTGTATGTAATGCCGGATACAATCCCAGATACCAGTGCCCAAACCGGAAATACATTTCTTTTTTCTTTTTGCCGGCAGGGATTTCTGTACGATATTTTAATGGAAATTCCTGATAATAGGAAATTTGTCTGGAAATAAAAATATCCGCATCTGCATGAACGTATTCCTTTCGCAGGACTTCCTGACTGTCATTCATGATATGAAGTTCCCCGGATACCAGAAGTTCCCCTTTTTTGCAGGAATCCCCGGGCTTTTTTACCGGTATGCCCCTTCGGACGATCATATCTGTAATCACTCCGTCCTTGTCTGCTAGCAGATTACAGGGTGAGGTATTACTGTTGGTTTTTTGGGGGATAATTCCTTCCTGGATATTAAGAATCAGACGGGTTCCTTCTATTCTGGCAGATACCCAGGTAATCTCCGGAAAATTTTTCCGTACAGCTGCTGCAACTTCTGAACAGTTGATCTTTTTTTTGGACATCCCATGGTTTATATCCTGCTTATCCAGAAAATCGAGGATTTCTCCGGTACTGTTTCTGACATTTCCTTCAATATGGATATTCCAGATTCTCCCTGTCAAAAAAAATATCAGGATACCTCCCAGAATCATGCCTGTAAAAAAAGCCTTTCTTTTTTTATTCCTTAAAAAAAAGAAGGGCATTCCCCGTCTCTGTATGATCTGAATATGTACACCTGTTTTATTCCGGAGAGGTCTCAGGCGAAAGAAATCAGCGGCCTGCATTTGTGCCATAAGCTGGCCGTCCTCTCTGTACCGGATCTTTTCCATATAAATTTTTCTGCTTTTGCAGAGATTCAGAAAGCGTTCCAGATTTTCTCCTCTTACAAGGATGATCACATAACCATATATTAATTTCAAAAATTTCAACATTCGCTGTCACCCGCTTTTATATCATAAATACTTCCCGTCACTTTCATTGCACTGGAATTGTACCAGCGGATCTCAAGATTTTTCCCGGATATGGTCACTTTTCCGCCAAAAGACTGTATCACAATTTCAGAAGGTGTATATTTAAAAACAGATTTATAATTTTCGATAACAGCTTCCGTCTGACCGGTCAGTGTGACGATCGTTTCATTATATGCCAGATCAGGCGGAAGTTCTAATGCCAGCACCATCCGGTTTTTCCATTGTCCTGCTTTTTTCATAAAAAAAGCTCCCCCGGCTTTTACTATCAGTCTATGCCGGAAGAACTTTCTTTAAAACACGTTTCAGCAGCAATCATCGAAACAAAACCATAGAAAACCACAGAATTGTATTTCCACCCAGATTATATTCCATAGATTCACGCTCTACAATCTCATTTACCACTACACCATGACTTTCCAGACATGGATGCATCCGATCAGGATATCTGCATGGCTTTCCCTCTTTATAGGCACATTTTTCACAGATATCACAGGATTCTGTAGACAGGATATAAGTTTCATACCCTTCTTTATTCAGATATTTTCCCACCTCTGTAGTCAGGTCCTCGTGTGCCCGTCTTGTAGAAAGCATTTCTTCCATGTTCATGATATCCGAAACTTCTGCTACACTGGAAAAGAAAACAGCCTGAGGATAACTTTTTATTTTTTTTTCACATTCCTGCAGGGTTCCTACTGCGGGGGGACAGGCCCAGGTAGAATCATAACGTTCGCATTCTTCCTGGCAGATCGTGCGCACGCGTTCCTGAATTGTAATATCTTTTGTGTCCAGTATGCGGTATTCAAAAATCGGGTACTGTGAAATGAATTCTTCAAATTTTTCTGTGTTCATAGTTTTCTTCTTTCTTTTGGACTTGTTGGTACATTCGTTCATTTATGATAGGGTTCGTGATTCATAATGCGGTAGCTTCTGTATATCTGTTCCAAAAGGATCATCTGCATCAGCTGATGCGGAAAAGTCATTCTGGAAAAGCTGAGCTTATAATCTGCACGTTTCAGAACACTCTCACTCAGTCCTAAGGAACCTCCGATCACAAATGCAATGGAACTGATACCGGAAACTCCCAGTTTCTCAATTTTTTGAGAGAGTTCTACAGAATCCGGCGTTTTTCCGTCAATTGCCAGTGCGATAACATAATCCTGTTCGCGTATATGTTTCATCAGACGTTCGCCTTCTGTATTTTTAATCTGTGTGTTCAGTGCTTCTGACGCTTTATCCGGTGTTTTTTCATCTGCTACCTGACAGAAAGTCAGCCTGCAGTATCTGCTCAGCCGTTTGGCATATTCTGCGATTCCGTCACACAGATATTTTTCTTTGATCTTTCCAACTGTAACAATACGGATTTCCATGATCTTCTTCCTTCTATTTTAATAAAATCAGCGATAAAATCACAGTATTTTTAGTACTGCAGATAATATTCCATAGCAGTCATTTTACTGGTCTTGCCATTTGCTGCAACAAGAATGACATTCAGCCTATGGTAACCCACAGGCATGGAGATTGGCTGTTCATAAACAGTACTGTTAAAATCCGGTTCAGAATCAAATGCATAATATGCCTTACATCCATCCGGAACAGTGATCTTAATCTCTGTTTTTTTATTGTAATCCCCTGATTTAGGTGTTACCTTAGGGGCTTTCGGTGCATTTAAAACAATCACATACTTTCTGCTGATCACATCACTTTCGATGTTTTTATCATTTACACCAAAGGCTTTTAATTCAGTTGTGCCTTCCCTCAGAATAATAGGTTCTGTATATACTTTACTCTTTCTGGTAGGTGTGCTTCCATCTAATGTGTAATAAATCTTTTGGCAGTTACCTTCCAGTTTCAGAGTCTGCGTTGTAGTATAGGTTCCGGGTGCAGGATTTGATACAGGTGTTTCGCAGATATATTCTGCGCAGGCATTCTGCACCTCTCTGTCAGCAGATTTCAGGATCAGTCTGACTTCGTTGGTCTTTCCCTCCTGTGTAAGAAGCTTCACATACTCTTTATATATTCCTGTTCCCGCAGTTTTGTTCTGGATAAACGGGCGCAAAACAAGAAGTGCAGATCGTTTATCGCCTGATTTCTCCATACTTTTGGCCAGAAGAAGATTGGCGGCTTCATTTTTGGGATTTTTATCCAGAGCATTTTCTGCAATCCGCTGTGCTTCTTCATAGTTTTGCTGTGCATATTGTTTTTTTGCCCTGGAATACAAGGCAGAAAAAGTATTTAACTGCCGATAACAAAAGAACCCCAGCAGTGTCGCCGCACACAGAAGCAGACATAGAATCTGTTTTTTGCTGAATTTCAGCTTTCTTCTTTTGCGATGTTTGGAATATTTTACAATTTCTGTTTTATGTTTCCTTTCGGATGGGCGGTTCTGCTGCTCCTTTTTCATCAGAGTTTCCACTGTGCTGAATTCTCTTACCCAGGGTATCTCCGCAAGGCAGTAGGGGCAGTACAGAGAGCCTTTTTCCACCTCTTTATGACATTTAGGACATTTCATAGGCAGTCCTCACTTACTGATTTTCCAGATAATTCTGAAACTCCTCCATAGACATAAGAACTTTTCTCGGTTTTGTTCCCTCTTCCGGTCCCACTACACCTGCGTCGCAGAGCTGATCCATGATTCTTGCCGCTCTGTTGAAACCAATCTTAAACATTCTCTGCAACATACCAATAGAAGCTTTCTCTTTCTCTATGATAAACTTACCTGCTTCTTCAAAATGGATGTCCCTTTCATCTCCGGACATACCTGTTGTTACAGGAGAATTTACCTGCTGCTCGATCTGTTGGTTATACTGGACACCCGGATTTTTATCTGCAAGAAATTCAACCACAGCACTTACCTCATCATCAGATACAAATGCACCCTGAAGTCTTGCAGGCTTCTGATATCCCTGAGGATAAAAGAGCATATCACCTTTTCCAAGAAGCTTTTCGGCTCCGTTCATATCCAGAATTGTTCTGGAATCCACACCGGAAGATACAGAGAAAGCAATTCTGGAAGGCATATTCGCCTTGATCAGACCGGTGATAACATTTACAGACGGCCTCTGTGTGGCAATGATCAGATGGATACCTGCCGCACGTGCAAGCTGAGCCAGGCGACAGATAGCATCCTCCACCTCTCCGGGCGCAACCATCATAAGGTCTGCAAGCTCATCCACGATGATCACGATCTGCGGCATTTTCACAGGTTCTTCTTCAGCTCCTGCCGCCTTGATCTGCTCTGCTTTCTTATTATATTCATCCAGATTACGGACACCGTACTCCGCAAATGTATTGTAACGGTTTGTCATCTCCTGTACTGCCCAGTTTAATGCGCCTGCTGCTTTCTTCGGATCTGTCACAACCGGAATAAACAAATGTGGAATTCCGTTATATACACTGAGCTCTACTACTTTAGGATCGATCATGATAAGCTTTACTTCATCCGGATTTGCCTTGTACAGGATACTGATGATTAGTGTATTGATACATACTGATTTACCTGAACCGGTTGCACCTGCGATGAGAAGATGTGGCATTTTGGCAATATCCGCAACTACAGTCTTACCTGCAATATCCTTTCCTACCGCAAAAGAAAGTTTTGATTTTGCCTTCTGAAATTCTTCTGACTGGAGCAGATCTCTGAGCATAACCGTACTGTTCTCTTTATTGGGAACCTCAATGCCCACTGCTGCTTTGCCGGGGATCGGTGCTTCAATACGGATATCCGGAGTGGCAAGATTCAGTTTGATGTCATCTGCAAGACCTACAATTTTGCTGACCTTCACTCCCATCTCGGGCTGAAGTTCATAACGGGTAACAGTTGGTCCGCAGCTCACATTAGTGACAGTCACGTTCACGCCGAAATTGTGAAGTACTTCCTGGAGTTTTTTTGCAGTCTTACGCAGATAGGCATCAGAATCCCCCTGAGCTTTGCTGCTTCCTTTCTTCAGCAGATTTAAGGCTGGAAATTTATATTCTTTTTTTACGGCTGCTTCCTGTCGGGTGATCTCATGCTGAATGTTTACAATTCCGCTCTGTATCTCTTTTTCAGAAGATTTGGGGTTTTTCGAAGGCGGCCGCACTGCCTTCTCATCCTGAAAAGGGGGCAGATCTTCCTCCTGTTCTGAAACCACAGATTTCTTCCGGTCAGTGACAGCATCTTCAAATGGAAGGTCTTCCTGCTGTTGTGATTCATTATCTGCCTCGTATGTATCCGGGGATGTATCCGCTCTGTGAATCTCAAAATTCATCGGAGCATCGATGTATGGTTTATTATCCGCATCATCAGAGGATTTAATCCCTGTGTTCTCGGTATTCTCCGCAACTTCGGCTGTTTCTGCTGCTGCTTTATCTGCATCTGCTGCTTTTTTCAGAAGTTTCCCCTTTTTCTTTGGCTTCTGTTCAGAATAGCCTGTCAGCTTGGTTCCTTCCAGAAAGCCGCCTTTTTTCATTTTTTTTGCTTCCGAAGGATCCATGAGAAAGTCATCATCTGAAAAGTCATCATCGCCAATTTCTTCCTCCAGTCTGCGGACTCTTTCTTCACGCCGCTGTTCTCTTATAAGCTGACGTTCTCTGGCACGTTCTTCTCTATATCGCTCACGTTCAGGCTGCCCCTGCATATAGCGCATATGTCTGTCTTTTACAAAATCACACACCTTTATAACCAGCCGCGTTACAAAATCGAGAAGAGAGCGCTGTGTGATAATGATCATACATACAACAAATGCCAGTATAATGATCACATATCCGCCGATAGTTCCAAAAGCAGATGTGACAGAAATACAGATCGCTCCTCCGATCAGACCACCGCCTGTTTTATAATCTGCGCTTAAAGCATAATAATCCAGCAAAGTTGTACTCTGCATATATCCGTCTGTGAGAAGCTGCGCTGCCCCACACAGAAACAGAAACATCACAAACGCCGCTGCAAGTTTCTTATATGCCAGCCGGTTTGTTTTATTGATCAGAATAAATGCTGATTCAAGGAAAAATACGATTGGAAACAGATATGCCATCAGTCCCATCAGTCCGAAACAGAAATTACTGATTGCATCTCCTACAAAACCACCCGCTCCAAAATTGCTTGCCATCAGGATCACACATGCAGCCAGAATCACAAATAATATGATTTCTGTCTGAAATCTGCCGACTTCCTGTTCCATTGCTGTCTTCTTTTTTGTATTTCTTCCCGAATGCCCGGTATTCTTACTCTTTGATGCTGCCATTCTAAGGCTCCCCTCCTTGATCTTCTCGTAAATATCTTCCCTTTACAGGGCAAAATTTAATGCCAGTGTAATAATACCGACTATAAATGAATAATATGCAAAATAGCGTAATTTTATATTCTGAGTCATGGCTATTGTATTTCGGATAACAAGACATCCCGCAAAACCGGCGATGATCATTGCAAATACATAGGTAAACCCAAGTCCTGCCGTCATTTCAGAAGCACCAAAATTTCCGATTTCCGTAAAAAAAGCACCTATGATAGCAGGCAGACTCATAAAAACAGAAAAACGAACCGCAAATTTGCGGTTATATCCGCATAACAGTGCAGCACATAACGTAAATCCCATTCTGGAAATCCCCGGAAAGACAGCAATCCCCTGACAAATTCCAATCCACATGGCGCTGTCATAAGAAGCCTCTCTCGGTCCCTTTTTTCCACCGGATTTATTCAGATCTGTTACCAGAAGAAATACGCCTGTAAGTAAAAATCCGATTCCCGGAACAATCTGAGAGTCTGCGGCCAGAAGAGCCAGCCGTTTTCCTGTAAGTCCCAGAAGTGCTGTTGGAATCATGGAAATCACAAGAAGTGCACCTGTTTTCCGATATGTTCCGGTGACTATTCTGGCATAGCCCAAATTTTCCCCTGTCTTCTTGTTATGGATATATAGATTCAGATTACCGATCATATCCATAAACATCCCCAGAAGTCCCAGTCCGATTTTTTTTAAATCTTTGCGGAACAAAAATATAATTGCTGCCGCACTTCCAAGATGGAGCATCGCTTCTGACAGCAATCCGGTTTCGTGGCCGATTCCCATATATTGTTCCAATATGCATAAATGTCCCAGGCTGCTGACAGGAAGAAATTCCGTCACAGCCTGAATGACAGCCAAAAATATCAAATATACAACAATCATAGAACTGATTCCTTTTTGTTTCTCCAAAATTATGGTTTATTATAGCACACTCAGAAAGGCTTTACAATAAAAAGCCCCCTGACTGTCATGTTCACAACGTAGCCAAAATTCATTCATTTTCCTGCTGCTTTTTTTCTTTTTCATGTGCCAGTAGTTCCTGTACCGATTTATGTGCAATCCGGAATTCTTTTTCAAAATAAGCATTGATCTCTGCACCGTATAACAGAAGATTCATACAGATATACAACCATACCATGACCATGATGATCGTCGCAAGGTTTCCGTACATATTACTGAACCCCGGAAAAATCTCAAAATAAAAAGAGAATCCGTATGAAAATATCGACCATGCAACTGCTATGATCAAGGCTCCGGGAATCTGGCTTTTGAATGTGGCTTTTCTGTTCGGAAGAACCTTATACAACATAAGAAAAACCAGAAACAACACACCAAATACCAACAGTGCTCTTGCCCCCAGTATTTTTCCCAGAACTTTTCCAAGAAAAGGAATATATCTTGATACAACTTTCTGTATTTCGTTTCCGAGTACAAGCATAAGCAGAGACACGATTACCGCAATCACCAGTGATAAAGTATAGAATACTGCATAAATTCTGGTTAACAGCCAGTTACGAGTTTCTTTTACGTGATAAATGGTATTTAATCCATTGATGATAGACTGCATTCCTTTTCCGGCAGACCACAGTGCCACAATTGCTGACAAAGGGACAATTGCGGTACTTCTTTTGTATACATCTACCACGATCCCCAGAACAAAACTCTGCAGATTCTCCGGAATAAAAGCAACGATCGCATCCCTGACTACATTATAGGTCAGAGGTGTATACCGTACCAGTGTAGTCAGAAACAGAATACAGGGAATAAAAGACATGATCAGAAAATACGCTGCCTGTGTCGCATAAGCTCCTACGTGATCTCCGGATACACGTTCCATAAACCCGAATAAAAGCCCTGTAACAGACCGGGTTTTATTTTTCTTTTTCATATATGTCTCCATTCTGTTATTTTACAGCAGTCATTTCTGATAATGCATTTATGGTGATTGCTGTAATTATAAAGATAACTGTTTCGAATATCTCTGTTTACTATCATACCATGAAACTGCCGTTATGACAAACATGAATTATGGATAATAAAATCCGGTTCTTTTCATGCTGGAACGCTGTAGATATGAAAAAAACCGGATCAATATGTAATTAGTTTTATGGTCAGATTTTTACTTTCTGATGTAGAAATGATAAGCAGTCACAGAATCATACTGTTCACCTGCATTAAGAATCGGGGAGTGGAAATCTTCAACATTGACCGCATTCGGTTCAACCTGCGTTTCCAGACAGAAAGCATCCCGCTTATTGTAAGTATGACCATTTTTACCATGTTCATTTTCGACAAAATTTGCTGCGTAAAACTGTACACATGGACAGTCGGAAGTGACATCCATGGCAATTTCGGTTTTATCACTGTATGCGGTTGCGATCAGTCTTCTGTTTCCTTTTGCATAGTTGTCTGTCACATAATTGTGGTCATATCCGCCTGTGAATTTCAGCTGGTCAAATTCTGCTTCAATATCCTGCCCGATCTGTTTGGCAGTTCTGAAATCCATGGGAGTCCCTGCAACTTCCTCATACACTCCTGTAGGAATGGAATGACTGTCGGCTACAGGTGTATAATATTTTGCATGGATTGTAAGATACTGATCCATGGCGGTTCCGCTTCCCTCACCATTCAGATTGAAATAAGAATGATTTGTCATATTGGCAACTGTCGGCTCATCGCAGATTCCCTGATAATGGATCCTCAGTTCGTTGTCTTCCGTAAACTCATATTTTACAGACACATCAAATTCTCCCGGGAAACCATTCTCGCCATCCGGACTTATACGGTTAAATATAACACTGTTTTTATCATCGGAAATCTCAGCCACTTTCCAGAGCTTTTTTTCAAATCCGTCAGGACCGCTGTGAAGATTATTGTCATTCTCATTCTGAGCAAGAACTACTTCTTTGCCATTGACAGAGAATTTCGCACCGCCGATGCGGTTTCCGTTTCTGCCGATGGTTGAACCGAAAAAGCATCCATTTACTTCATAAGATGCCAGATCATCATATCCAAGTACTACGTCTGTTAAAGTACCATCTTTATCAGGTACGCAGACCTTAACCAGGATTGCTCCAAAATCTGTCACTTCCGCATATGCCCCGGATTTGTTTTCCAGATGAAAAATTTTTACTGTTTCCCCAGTTTGTAATACACCGAACTTTCTTTCAGAAACACTCATTGTTTCCAACCTCCCGTATCATAAAATAATATTAAATCCAAAAGATAATAAAAAAGAGCCTTTCTACGGCTCATTTTTACAGTTCCCGAAATGCCGTTCCCTTCCCATTGACGCCTAGCCGCAGCTAGGTGGGTATCCTCAACAGACCTTCTGTCTTCCGCTGCATAATGACGGCCTGACATCCGGCCTGCGATGTTGGGTTCCCGTTAAAGTCGATGTAGGTTCAAAAAAAGAAGGGGCCTCGTACATTTCAGGATATTCACTGTTTTTAACTGATTTTTATTATACTCCAGTATATGTTCTTTTTCAACATAAAATGTAGAATTAATTATATTTTTTATAATATGGAGATTATCGGTTACTGTTCACACACCACTATCCCGCGAGGTGTTTTGGCATGAATATGCCAAAATCCCGAGACATACAAGCCAAAATTCCATTGCCGCAGGCAATCTGGAATGAATTTTGGCTACGTTACTGTGAACGGAGTGAACAGTAACGATTATCGGATTCCAAGGATATCTTTTACTGCCTTTGGCATATCCGGCGCATCTACCACCCGGTTATGAAGCACTGGTGCTGTGCGGATCGTCTCAACTGCCTGTGGAAGTTTCACTCCGGAAAGCGCACTCAGTTCATCAGCCAGTGCAAAATCATCCTTACCGTCTGTATCTGCTCCAAGTGCTTCCATTACACTTCTTGTAAATTTATATGGGCTTGCTGTGGATGCAATGACAGTTGGTGTGGTATCATTGGTATCTTTTACATATTTGTCATAAACACCTGCTGCAACTGCAGTATGGGTATCTATCACATAATGACTGTCTTTGAAGATTTCTGCGATTGTTTTTGCTGTTTCGTCTTCTGTACAGTAATTGCCATAGAAGTCTGCAAGCTGTGCCTTCATGTCTTCTGTGATGGTATACTCGCCGCCTGCAGTAAGAGACTGCATCAGCTCTGCACATTTTTTTGCATCACCGCCTGCGATACGATAGATCAGACGTTCCAGATTGCTGGAGATCAGAATATCCATGGACGGTGAGGTTGTAAGGATAAAGTCACGCTTTCTGTCATAAGTTCCTGTGCGGAAGAAATCATACAGAACCTTGTTATCATTGGAGGCACAGATAAGTTTGTGAACCGGAAGTCCCATCTGTTTTGCATAATAAGCAGCCAGGATATTTCCAAAGTTTCCGGTAGGTACTACCACATTGATCTCCTGACCGTCTTTGATCTTGCCTTGACGTACAAGTGATGCATATGCATATACATAATAAACGATCTGCGGTACCAGACGTCCGATATTGATAGAGTTCGCAGATGAGAACTGATATCCTGCAGCATCAAGTTCTGCTTCCAGTTCCTTATCATTGAACATTTTCTTTACGGCAGTCTGTGCATCGTCAAAGTTTCCGGTAATTCCCACAACATATGTATTGTTGCCTTTCTGAGTTACCATCTGTTTCTCCTGGATAGGACTTACACCATGTTTCGGATAGAAAACGATGATCTTGGTTCCCGGAACATCTGCAAATCCGGCCATTGCCGCTTTACCTGTATCTCCGGAAGTAGCGGTAAGAATAACAATCTCATTTTTTACCTGATTCTTCTTAGCAGCTGTAGTCATAAGATGTGGAAGAATTGATAATGCCATATCCTTAAACGCAATGGTCGCACCATGATACAGCTCAAGGAAATAAGCTCCGTCTGCTTCATGAAGCGGTGCAATCTCTTTTGTATCAAATTTTTCATCATAGGCATTGTTGATGCAGTTTTTTAATTCTTCTTCTGTAAAATCAGTAAGGAAACATTTCATTACTTCATATGCTGTCTCCTGATAGCTCATCTTTGCCAGCTCATCCATTGGGACATCCAGCTTCGGAATCTCTGTCGGCACAAATAAGCCGCCATCCTCAGAAAGCCCCTTTAAAATAGCCATAGAAGCTGTTACGGTTTCTTCTTTTCCTCTTGTGCTTTTGTATAATACCTGCATGATATTTCCTGCCTTTCCAAAGTTATTCGTAACTGTTCAGTATATTGGCAGTAATAATAAACCGCTGAACAGTTACACTTATTCATTTCGCCAATTGAGCACATTATAGCATATACTTTAGCAAAATACTATCCTAAATTATTCTCTTTTTTCTGTCTTTTTATGATTGATTACTATAAATCAAAAATATGGACATATTCTTTTGTTCCCGAAGAATATGTCCATATTTTGAGCAGTATTACCGCAATCCTGTTAAATGAGTCATATGAAGAGTATCGTTTATTACGATCCTGTGGAACTTTCTGCTGAATCCGGATAGGTATAAAATTCATGTACGCCGTATTTAAACAGCCTTTTCAGATCTTTCTCAAACCAGGAGACATTCTGGCTTTCAGCTTCAGATTTCTGGATAAAAAACAGTGCTCCTTCTGAATAATCCACACCTTCAAGAGCCTGTCTGACGGCTTCTCTTGTCTCATCTGTAACAGTTACTTCATTGATACGTCCGTCATAAGTCGGTGAAAACTGCGGAACACCATTGGTATTCTGCCATACCACTTCTGTGACTGTATCGGGAAATTCCTTATTCTTTATACGGTTCATGATCACATTGGCAACCAGAATGCGTCCCTTGACATCCTCAGTACCTGCTTCAGCTTCTACAATATGAAGCAATGTATCATAGTCCTCATCCGACATCATCCGGGCACTCTCTGCAAGAGCCGCTGTCCTTGCATCCAACTCATTGATGCTGCTCTCCATAGAAGAGCTGACATCGAATTCTGCCATATTATCTTCAATAACTTTGATTCTCTGACCGACCATTACCTGTTCACAGGAAGTTCCGATACGTGTGACTGATTTTTTGGGAGAAGCTGTATCATTCATTCCAGATACTACTCCTGCAATTCCTGTTGGCAGTACATCTGTTTCGTCAGCATCAGAGGAAAAAGTTTTCTCCCTATTTTCAGAAGCTGCATATACTTTGTTTTTTCCATTAAAATCTGCTATTCTGCCGCCTGCTGCAAACGCAATCGCCGTACAGGTACACACTGTAACCAGTATCAGACTCCGCGCCGGATTGCCGGACTGTTTTGACTCTTTTTTCTGAACTTTCATACTTATCATTCCTTGAGTTTTTTTAATTACAGGTTTTTATGGTTGTAACATTTCTGTAACTTATAAGAAAATTATATTTAATATAATTGATTTTGTCAAGCTTTTTTCATATTTTTGTAACATTTTAGCTTGCAAAAAAGAAAAAAAGGAAGGCTCCATCAATGAAATCTCCCTTTAATATATGCTTCATTTTTCTCAATTATTACATTTATTTTTTTCGCCGCAGATCAGGAACATAGGGGTTGGATTATAAAACTCATCTTTCTTTGTATAAATTCTGCTGCTGATACCCAGATCAATGGAGAATCTGTTGATACCCAGTTTTCCCAGTGTCTCCAGATCCCAGGCAGGGCGAACATAGGAACTGATAGGAAGCTGGCGTTTAATTTCCTCGCATTCCTGCATCATAGCATCGCCTACTGTAAAATGAGCATGATTGGCAGGCAGATCAGCAGTATCTGAGAAATCATCCGCACCATAATTGGCATCTGCATTGATCAGGATTCCTCCCGGTTTCAGTACACGAATCCATTCTTTATATGCTCTTGCTGCATCCGGAAGTGTCCAGGTAAGATTTCTGGACACGATCACATCAAAGGTACCATCAGGAAAATCCGGATTTTCCGCATCCATTACTTCAAACGTACAGGAGGCATTCTCTTCTTTTGCCAGTTCCCTGGAATGAATGATCATATCCGGTGTCAGATCGATTCCTGTAACTTCATGTCCCAGTTTTGCTAAAAGAATGGAAAAGAAGCCTGCACCGCATCCCACATCCAGAATCCTTAATTTTCCATCAGGAAGAAAAGCCTCAATCTCTTTTTGCCATTTATCAGCCATATCACTGTGAAGCTCAGCTCTTCTCTGTTCCATAAAACTGTCGCTTCTTTTCGCCCAGTAATTTGTGATCTTTTCCTTGCGTTCATCCTTTCTTTTGCTGAAACTGCCATATGCGATCATCGGACCATCCTTAATAACCTGAAGACTTCCCGTCTGATATAGAACCACTCCATTTAAATCGGATAAACTTGTCTCCAGAATATTTCCCTCATAATCCTTAACACAGCCAAGATACTCTCCAACCTTAATGATATCTCCCGGTTTTTTTGCAGGATACCACAGCCCGGATACACTGGCAGACTGATAACGCACATCTTCAATTTCCATGGGATAATAATTACTGTAACTTCTCATGCCATCGTAAACACCCAGCGCACACAGAATATTACGCACATCTTTTCTTGTAGAATGAACCTCCTCCGGACTCCAGCCTCCCATCTGGCCACGTTCGATCAGAACACTGGGAATGCCACATGCGGCAGCATAATTGTAAGAACCACCGGATGCCACATTAGACTTTACCATATAGGGAACATCTGCCTGCTCTGCCATCTTCCTTGACATCTGAACCACATCTTCATCTGCACATCCGGCATAGTAAATATAAGGTGTAAGCTGCTCATAATCATCCCCGCTGTGAAGATCAATATAATAATCTGCTGCACTGTGAAGCTTCTGAACCACCTCATACGCCAGACGGTCCATCCTGGTTCCATTCGGATTTCCCGGAAATACACGATTCAGATTCTTCTCATCCTCCGGGCAGATACTGCCGCTCCTCTCCTCAAATTCCTTCCTGCACACAGTCTTGACCAAAATCACTCTTCCATGGATCTTCTCCGGTTTCAGCTTATCCGCAAGCTCAACAGCAGCCTGGATTCCCACATATTCTCCTCCGTGGACCGCAGCAGTGATCAGAACTGTCTTTCCGGGATGAGAACCGCAGATTACTGTATAAGGAAGCGAAAACTCACCTCCGCCCAGTCTCAGAAATCCACTCTTTTTCATACCCGGAGCAGCACACAGCATGGCATCCTCCAAATCTCTTTTCCTGTCATATCCGCTATCAGAATCACCCATTCCATCATTCTCGGACCAGACGTTTTTCTCTTCCTTCACAGCGCTGATCATAAACATCGGCGTAGAATGATAATTCAGCTTCTCTTCCTGACTCCACACCCGCTGCCAGATCCCGGTATCCACTGCCACAGATTCAAACCCGTTCTCCTTCACAAACTTCCTGTCCCAGGACGGTCTGTTAATAGAAGAAAGAGGCATCTGCAGTGCAATCTTCTCCATTCTGTCAATATCCGTACAGAGGTAATGATCATCCAGATGCTCACTCTCCACACTCTTTCGGTCTTCCTCATAAGACAGGCGTTTCTCCTCATCATAAAGATAACCGTACCAGTTTGCATCGAAATTAAGAAGCTTTCCGCCCGGTTTCAGTACACGACACCACTCTTCATAAGCTCTCTTAGGATCCTTCAGATTCCATGTCAGATTCCTGCTGATCACAACATCAAACACATCATCCTCAAATTCCAGATTCTGAGCATCCATCTTATAAAAAGAAATCCGCTCACAAAGATTACCGGCATTCCTCTTCGCAGTATCCAACATCTCCTGCGTATAATCAACAGCAGTCACCTTATATCCCGCCTCAGCCAGAATAACAGGAAAAAATCCAGGTCCTGTTCCGATATCCAAAATCTTAATCTCATCCTTCGCTTTCTCCGGGAACTGCCCTTTCAACACCTCAAGCCATGCCCCCTTCTGCATCCCATTCAATTCCTTATGATTAACTTCAGAATACCCCTCAGCCCGGGTAGTCCAGTAACTCTCAATCTCCGATAATAAATCCTTCACCTTATGCCAACCTCCATGCATGCAATTCATAATCATATGACCAAAATTATATCAAATCCACCCTTCCCCCAACAAGCCCTCCCGGGGGATATATTTCACGTCTCAATTCATTTTTTGCATAAACAAAATCCTTCTTATGATTTTTTTCGCATTCCACCTTGTATTATACCTTAACCAAAACCAGCGAAGCAGGCGTATAGTTGTACCGGATGCATTTGCAGGCATCTTAGAGATTCTTAGTCCTCGAAAATCTGCGTTATGAGACGAAAAGTCCCTTGTCTGAGCGACAGCGAGTAATTCCGGACTTTTCGTCTCATGCTTTTAGCGGATTTTCGAGGGCTTAGAATCTCTTAGATGCCGAAACCGTATCCGGTACAACTATACGCCTGCTTCGCGTCCCCTTTTTAAACCAAAAACAAAGCTGCCATACCCCAAAAAGAGGATATGACAGCTATATATTTTTACTCAGATAGCTCCAAGAATCATCCGGGCATTATCAATCCTTTCCTGCGTCGGAGGATTAACCCCCTCCAGTGGATAAGAAAGCCCCAGATTCGCCCATTTAAACTTACCAAGCGTATGATAAGGGAGCACCTCCACTCTCTCCACATTGGAAAGAGTATGGATAAAATCAGCTAACCGGTGCAGATATTCATCCTTATCACTTCCGCCCGGCACAAGCACATGACGGATCCATACAGGTTTTTTCATATCAGAAAGTTCCCGCGCCATCGCAAGAATATTCTTATTGGAATGACCGGTAAGCTTAATATGCTCCTGCTCGTCAATTTGCTTGATATCAAGCATTACAAGATCTGTATACTTCATAAGCTCTAGCCATCCGGAATGCCATGGTTCCTGATCAGTGAAGGGATTTCCACTGGTATCAAGATTCGTATGCACACCCTCTGCCTTTGCCTTCTTAAAAAATTCTGTAAGAAAATCCATCTGAAGCAAGGGCTCACCACCGCTTACAGTGATACCGCCTTTGCTGCCCCAGTAGCCCTTATAACGTAAAGCTTTCTTAAGAAGCTCATCTGCCGTATAAAGCTCTCCCTGCTTCATCTTCCAGGTATCCGGATTATGACAGAACTGACATCTCATAGCACAGCCGCTTAAAAAAATCACATATCTTACTCCGGGTCCGTCAACGGACCCGAAGCTTTCTAAAGAATGAACATAGCCTTTTATCTGTTTATTATCCATTATATCATCATCCATTAATTACATTCTGTCGTGGCAGGTTCTGGCAATAACGTCTAACTGCTGCTCTCTTGTAAGGTCGATGAACTTAACAGCATATCCGGATACACGGATTGTGAAGTTTGCATACTCTTCTTTTTCCGGATGTTCCATAGCGTCGATCAGTTTCTCTTTACCAAATACGTTTACATTGAGGTGATGAGCACCCTGATCAAAGTATCCGTCGAGTACATGTACCAGATTCTCTGAACGCTCGTCATCACTGTGTCCCAGAGCATCAGGATTGATTGTCTGAGTATTGGAGATACCGTCAAGAGCATCTTCATAGTCAAGCTTGGCAACAGAGTTCAGGGAAGCAAGAAGACCATTCTGCTCTGCACCGTAAGATGGGTTTGCGCCAGGTGCAAGAGGTTCCCCTGCTTTTCTTCCATCCGGAAGAGATCCTGTAGCCTTACCATAAACAACGTTGGAAGTAATAGTAAGGATAGATGTGGTTGGCTTGGAATCACGGTAAGTATGGATGTGTTTCAGTTTCTCAAGGAATGTAGACAGAAGAGTTGTTGCAATCTCGTCTGCTCTGTCATCATCATTACCATAACGTGGGAAGTCACCCTCAACTTGGAAATCTGTTGTAATACCGTCTTCATCACGGATAGCTTTAACTTTTGCATATTTGATAGCGGACAGGGAGTCTACTACATGAGAGAATCCTGCGATACCTGTTGCGAAAGAACGCTCAACCTTTGTATCGATCAGAGCCATCTCTGCTGCTTCGTAGTAGTATTTGTCATGCATGTAGTGAATCATGTTCAGTGTTCCGACATACAGATGAGCCAGCCAGTCCATCATTTTGTCATATTTTGCAATTACTTCATCATAGTCAAGATATTCAGAAGTGATCGGCTGATAGTTTGGTCCTACCTGCTGTTTTGTCTTCTCATCAACACCGCCGTTGATCGCATAAAGAAGGCATTTTGCAAGGTTTGCACGAGCGCCGAAGAACTGCATCTCTTTACCTGTCTCTGTAGCAGATACACAGCAACAGATGCTGTAGTCATCGCCCCATACCGGACGCATAACATCATCATTCTCATACTGAACAGAACTTGTTGTAACAGAAATATTTGCAGCATATTTCTTGAAGTTCTCAGGCAGTCTTGAAGAATAAAGTACTGTAAGGTTTGGTTCCGGAGCCGGTCCCATATCTTCCAGTGTGTGCAGGAAACGATAGTCGTTCTTTGTTACCATGGAACGTCCGTCCTGTCCCATACCTGCTACTTCCAGAGTTGCCCATACCGGGTCACCGGAGAATAACTGATTGTAAGAAGGGATACGTGCAAATTTAACCATACGGAATTTCATTACCATGTGGTCAACAAGCTCCTGAGCTTCTTTCTCTGTAAGAGTTCCGTTCTGAAGATCTCTTTCAATATAAATATCAAGGAATGTGGAAATACGTCCGACACTCATTGCAGCACCGTTCTGAGTTTTGATGGCTGCAAGATATCCGAAGTACAGCCACTGGAAAGCTTCTCTTGCATCTTTGGCCGGTTTGGAGATATCATATCCATAAGATTCAGCCATAACTTTCATGCCTTTCAGAGCACGGATCTGATCAGCGATCTCTTCACGAAGCTGGAAGTCATAACGTCTCATACCCTGACGGTCGCATGCTGCGAAGTCTTTCTGTTTTCCTTCGATCAGAGCGTCAATTCCGTACAGAGCCACACGTCTGTAGTCGCCAACGATACGTCCACGTCCGTAAGTATCCGGAAGACCTGTAAGGATCTTGTTGTGACGTGCTACTTTCATCTCAGGTGTGTAGATATCAAATACACCCTGGTTGTGAGTTTTAAATTCATAGTTGTGGAAAACATCTTTGATCTTGTCACTTACTTTATATCCGTAAGTTTCACAAGCCTGCTCTGCCATTTTGATACCGCCGTATGGCATGAAAGCACGTTTCAGAGGTTTATCTGTCTGAAGACCAACAACTTTTTCAAGGTCTTTTGTTTCTTCATCAATATATCCGGGACCATATGCTGTCAGAGATGTAACTACCTCTGTCTCCATATCAAGAACTCCGCCTTTGGCACGTTCTTCTTTCTGAAGTGCCTGGAGCTTGCCCCACAGTTTGTTTGTAGCTTCTGTAGGTCCTTCCAGGAAAGAAGCATCACCGTCATATGGTGTATAGTTCATTCCAATAAAGTTACGTACATCGATTTTTTCTTTCCAACGGTTGCCCTTAAAGCCATTCCACTGTTCGAAATTTTTCATTCTTTTACCTCTTTCTCTAAAATATTTCCGCGCATCTCTCACTAGTCTGGAGTGAGATAATAAAATGTAAATTGTACTTATTTAGGACACTTTTCTGTCCACGCTGTCAGTATACGTAAACCTGAGTGTTATGTCAATTAATTTCCCTTATGATTTTAATTAAATACAATTCTGATAGCTTTTCGTCGGAGTTTGCTTCTTTATTGTACTTTATCGCGTACATTAAGACTTTCTTGTATTTTTATAAATACAAAAAGATACCGGTCAGGAAGTCCTCTGGACAATCTGACCGGTATCTGATTTTTGATATTTTATGTAAACTATATTATTCCCTGCCAAGCGGATATTAGCCTGACCTGCAGAAGTCAAAAAACAGCAGGAAAAAATCGGGCGTGTCGAAACAATCTAACGGTTATTGATCGCTGTTACAAGTGCATCAATAGATGCGCGAATGATATCCGCGTCTACGCCTGCACCCCAGGCAAGGGTTCCATCCGGCTTTTTGATACCGACATAAGCAATAGCTTTGGAACTTGAACTGCGCTCCAGCGCATGCTCCTGATATGTTTCCAGGGAATATTTCAGCTCATATGCCTTCTTCAGTGCATTGCTGACTGCATCAAGACGTCCGTTACCGGATGCCTCTGTAGTGATTGTCTTTCCGCGGAAAGTAGAGGTAACTTTTGTTACAATACCGCCATCTTTCTGCTGGAAATGTACTTCATTGATGCTGTACGGTTCTGTGATATTCTCAAAGGTCTGTTTAAACAGATTGAAAATTTCGTCAGGATGAAGCTCTTTATGTTTGTGGTCTGAAACAGCTTTTGTGGCATATCCCATTGCCTCACGCATTTTCGGAGGAAGGTTAAGACCGAATTTGGTCTCAAGGATATATCCCACACCACCTTTACCGGACTGGCTGTTGATGCGGATAACATCTGCGTCATAATTTCTTCCCACATCTGTCGGATCGATCGGAAGATACGGAACATTCCAGTGATCCGGATCCTTGTCATCTCTCCAGTGCATACCCTTGGCAATTGCATCCTGATGAGAGCCGGAAAATGCGGCAAATACAAGTGCACCACTGTACGGACTTCTTTCGCCTACTTTCATTCCGGTACATTCTTCATATATTTCACAGATATGCGGCATATCAGAGAAGTCAAGTTTTGGATCTACACCCTGGGAATACATATTCATGCCAAGTGTAACAATATCTACATTTCCGGTACGCTCACCGTTTCCGAACAGAGTACCCTCGATTCTGTCTGCACCTGCAAGTAATCCCATTTCAGAATCTGCAACACCGCATCCTCTGTCATTGTGCGGATGGAGAGATACGATTACATTCTCGCGGTATTTCAGATTTTCACACATATATTCTACCTGGCTTGCATATACATGCGGCATGGAATGCTGTACAGTTACAGGCAGATTGATGATGCATTTGTTATCTGCTGTAGGCTGCCATACATCAAGAACTGCATTGCATACTTCCAGAGCGTATTCCGGTTCTGTGCCTGTAAAGCTTTCAGGGCTGTACTCAAACTGGAAATTTCCTTCTGTTTCATCAGCCAGTTTCTTTAATAATGCGGCACCATCCACTGCAATCTTTAAGATTTCTTCTTTGGATTTCTTAAATACCTGTTCTCTCTGAGCTACAGAGGTGGAATTGTATACATGTACAATTGCCTTCGGTGCGCCTTTGACAGCTTCAAAAGTTTTGCGGATGATATGCTCTCTGGCCTGAGTCAGAACCTGAATAGTTACATCCTGTGGGATCAGATTCTGCTCGATCAGGGTACGCAGAAATTCATATTCTGTTTCAGAAGCAGCCGGGAAACCTACTTCAATTTCTTTAAAACCGATTTTTACAAGAAGTTTAAAGAATTCAATTTTCTGTTCCAGACTCATCGGAATCACCAGTGCCTGATTACCGTCACGAAGGTCTACAGAACACCAGATCGGTGCTTTGTCCACATATTCTTTTTCTGCCCATTTCATGCATTTAACAGGCGGCATAAAATACTGTCTCTGATATTTGCTTGGATTCATCATTTTTTCTTCCTCCGTTATGTAAATATTATGTTTGGACTGTGGGGATTGACTGTAAAAAGACATAAAAAAAATCTTCCATCTCCACAGACTTATCTGCAAGAGACGAAAGATATTATCATCTTACGCGGTACCACTCTTATTTATGAACAATGTCATACACTCATGGGATACGGAATCTCCGGATATCCGGTATTCTTATATCCTCTCCATATAACGGTGGAAACCGTCTGCACCTACTCTTGTATAATTTCAGGCAGCTGCTCAAAGGCGAGTTCCACAATTTCCTTCCACTGCTTCTCAGCAACCAGCAGTTCTCTGTGCTCCGGTCCGGGTGTACTATTCCTTATCATTGCATTTTACTTATAACTTTATTTGGCTTTTTTGAAATGAACATACGTCTGAATCATTCATTGTAAATATACTACAAACGATTTAACCATATGTCAGTCGGGGCAACAGGATTTGAACCTGCGACCTCACGGCCCCCAGCCGTGCGCGCTACCAAGCTACGCCATACCCCGTAACGCAAGTTAGTATAACAAATTATTTCTGTGATTTCAACTGTTTTTTGAAAAATTTACAAAAATTATACAAATTTAGCAGGAAGAAATTTCATGTACTTTTTTATGTTATAAAATTTCTTCCTGTTTATCCTATGTACAATCCTTACAATCATCTGTTACAGTTACGCTGGCATGATGGCTTTTTCCAAATTGTCTACACGCATATCCAGTTCAAAAACTTTCTCTCGAGTTTCCTTATTCTCCTTTCTATAGCGAAGCTCATCCATACGTGCATCAAATAGGGCAGATATTTTTCTGTCAATTTCATTTTCCAGTTTAAGTTCTATAGTTTTTACGCTTCCCTTGAGTTGCACAATATCTGATTTCATGTTCGTGATATCTGCCTTCATGTTCGTGATATCCGTCTTCATGTTCGCAATATCTGTCTTCATGTTTGTGATATCCGTCTTCATGTTCGTGATATCCGTCTTCATGTTTGTGATATCTGCCTTCATGTTTGTGATATCCGTCTTCATGTTTGCAATATCTGTCTTCATATCTGCGATATCGTTCTTTACATCGGACATATCATTTTGAAAACCGGCAATGCTTCCCTGTATAGAAAAAAGGATATTTCTCAATTCCGCATCTTCCACATTCTTCCCTCCTCCTAATATATAAGTGTAGGGTTTCAGTACCCAACAGCCAGTTGGGACTT
>OLPX01000301.1_pt1 | contig 51709 bp, 44 predicted proteins | sample 1672491 | NCBI WGS metagenome assembly OLPX01 (sample SAMEA3136692, study PRJEB25190) | human gut metagenome | biome: human gut; feature: human-associated habitat; material: faeces | place: Austria | collected 2013
TTGACAGTGCTAATAATAAGTGTTATATTACAGATAGAACAAAGAAGGAACGAAACTCATAGATGGTTTCCCTTCCGAGTTTCCAGGAAACGAGTTGGCTGAGCATAGTATAAACGATAAAGGAGCGATGAATTATGTTAATGCCGAGTATTTTTGGAGAGAACTTGTTTGATGATTTTATGGATTTCCCCTTTGGAGGAAAGAAGATCAACACCATGATGAAGACCGATATCCGGGATACGGACAGCAGTTATGAGCTGGACATCGATATGCCTGGTTTTAAGAAAGAGGACATTAAGGCCCAGCTGAAGGACGGATATCTGACCATCAGCGCTTCCACCAGCGCCAACAACGACGAGCAGGACAAGGACGGACGCTATATCCGCCGGGAACGCTACGCGGGCTCCTGCAGCAGAAGCTTCTATGTGGGCGAAGGCGTGAAGGAGGAGGAGATCCGGGCGAAGTTTGAGAACGGTATTCTCAAGCTCTCCATCCCCAAGGTGGAGAACAAACCTCAGGTTGAGGAAAAGAAGTACATTGCCATTGAAGGCTGACAACGATTGATACACTCTCCGCGGGAGGGCCGGCGCGATTAGGCGTCGGCCCTCTTTGCGCAAAAATATGAAAAAAAATGCTATTTTATCCAGTAAATAAATGGAAAACAAATAAAAAATTCCCCAGAATTGTCCATAACACTGGGGGATTTTTCCATGTCCCTGTCATTGACAAAAAATGCCGGTGGCCGTATAATCCACAAGGAAACCGATAACGGATCGAAAAAAGGGAGGAATTGCAATGGCAAGACCAAAGAGAACCATGACCGCTGCGGCCAAGGCTGTGGAGGTAAAGGAAGAAGTGAAGGAAGTGGTCAGGGAGGCTGCGAAGGCTCCTGCGGCCAAGGCTGAGGCGAAAGCCGTAGATCAGGCCCAGGCAAAAACCGCGGACAAGGCTGACGCGAAAGCGAATGTGAAAGCGGAAGTGAAAGCAGCTCCCAAGGCAGAGAGCGAAAAAACCGTAGTGGTAGAGTTCGGCGGTAAGCAGATCAAAGCGAAGGAAGTGTTGGCCCAGGCCGAGAAGGCTTACGCAGAGTCTCACCCGGAAACGGAAATCAAGACCGTGGAGCTTTACATCTCTCCGGAGCAGAACGCGGCTTTCTACGTGGTGAACGGAGAAGCCTCCGACGATTTTAAGATCGAGCTGTAATTCAGACCGGACCTGAGGCGGCGCCAGGCTGCGAAGGGTCCGGCAAACCATAATAAAAGAGGGAAAACGGCGCTCAGACCGTTTTCCCTCTTTCCCATATCAAGAGCCTGTGGAAAGCTCCCCCGATTACGCGTACTGATACACCTGTGTGTACCGTTTCCGGTAATACAGCGACAGCAAGGTGCTGCCCAGCTCCGCGATGGGGATCGCCAGCCACACGCCGTCCACGCCCAGCAGGGCGGGGAGAATCAAAAGGCTGGTGATGATCAGCCCGAAGGTCCGCACGAAGGAGATGACGGCGGAAACTTTGCCATTTCCCAACGCCGTAAACAGGGCGGAGGAAAAGATGTTCAGCCCGGAGAACAAAAAGCCCATGGCAAAGACCGAGAATCCGTGGCTGGCCAGCTGCCAGACCATGGTGCCCCGGCGGGCGAACACCGTCACGGAGGCGGCCACCGTAAAGATCATGGCGGTCCGGTAGACCTGCTTTAACTGGGCATGATTCCGGCTGCCGTGGTTGAAGCTGACCACCGGGGAAATTCCCTGGGAGAAGCCCATAAACAGCGCGTTCAGCAGAAACTCCGAATACTGGATAATGGTGATGGCCGCCACGCCGTCCTCCCCCGCGAACCGCATCATGGTCAGGTTGAACAGGAAAGTGATGATGCCTGCGGATAGGTTGGTGACCATCTCCGAGGACCCGTTTAAGCAGGTTTCACCCAGCTCTGCGCCGGACATGCGGGGGCGTACAAACCAGAGGGACCGCTTCGCACAGGCAAAGTAGATCAGCCCGAACAGCGCCGGGATCATATAGCCGGTAACCGTGGCGATGGCGGCCCCGGCGATTCCCATCCCCATGGGTACGATCAGTATATAGTCCAGCACCGCGTTGGTGATTCCGGCCGCGATGGTGAGAAACAACCCGATTCCCGGCCGCCCCTCCGTCACAAAATACATCTGAAACAGAATCTGAAGCATCAGCGCGGGCGCGAAGCCCAGCTGCCAGCGCAGGTAGGTGACGCAGTCGGCCAGAAGCACGTCGCTGGCGCCCAGCATGCGGGATAGGGGAGCTGCGAACAGCGTGCCCAGAACCGCCAGGACCAGACCGATGACCACGTTCAGAAAAATCACGGCGGTAAAGGTCTGCCTGGCCTCTTCCGGCTTGCCCTCGCCCATCTTGCGCGCCACGATGGCGCTGCTGCCGGTGGACAGCATAATCGCCAGTCCCAGCACGATGTTGACCGCCGGATAGACGATATTGATGGAGGACAGCGCGTTGGTGCTGACGAAACGCGAGACGAACATGCCGTCCACAATGGTATAGAGGGACATAAACACCATCATAATGGTGGTGGGCAGTGCAAATACCAGCAGCGACCCGAAAGTAAACTTTTTCGACAATGAATAACTCATAAAAAACACTCCTATATTTCTTGCATATTTCAGCCGCAATCATTATGATAGACTATAGGGTAACCCGATAGTCAAGAGGAGATTTGAAAAAAATATGGAACAGAGAAATGAACTCTATTTTACAACCGGCGAATTTGCGGAGATCCTGGGGGTGAAAAAACACACCCTGTTTCACTACGACGAGATCGGCCTGTTTTCACCGGCGGTGAAGGAGGAAAACGGATACCGGTATTATTTTGTGTGGCAGATGGACGCCTTTGAGGTGATCCGGGCGCTGCAGCGCCTTGGCATGCCCCTGGGCGAGATCAAGGCCTACATGCAGGAGCGCTCCCCGGAGCTTTTTTTGAAAATGATGGACCAGCAGGAGCGCCAGATCGACCAGGAGATCAAGCGGCTTCGGTCCATGAAGCAGTTTATCCGCCATGAGAAACAGAATGTGCAGGAGGCGCTGGACGTGCGCCTGGACGAACCCTATCTCGTCCGCCGGGAGGAGTGCTGGCTCCTGCTGTCGGACGTGAAGGGCCGGGAGGAGCGCAAGCTGGCCGAGGAGATCGCCGAGCACGTGCGCCTGCGGGAACAGTACCGGGTAACCCAGAGCGCCGTGGGGACCATCTGCCTGGGTCAGGACCTGGATCAGGGGAAATACAACCGGTATGTGAGCGTTTACTCCAGAATCACCCGGCCTGTGTCCGGTCTGAAGACGGTCCGGCAGCGTGCCGGGCGGTACGTGGAGGTCTGTTACCGCGGTTATGAGGACAGCATGGAAAAGCCTTACCATTTGATCCGGGAGTACGCAGAGCGCCGGGGACTTCGGCTGGGCCAGGAGTGGTACGAGGACTTTCTGCTGGACGAGCTGACCGTCAAGGGTTACGGGGATTATATCGTCAAGGTGGCGGTGGAGGCGATGTAGACAGTGTACCCGGCTTGGGGGGATTTTACCGGAAATATTGTCTCGGGGGGAAAATACGGAAATGTGGGCGGAAAACCCATGAAAACGCGGCCCGAAGAGGGAACGGCCGGAATTTGACTTGCGGTCATGGGGGAATTTGCATATAATAGAAACGTATGTGAACCGGCACCGGCAGATGGGCATCCCTTGTCCCGCGCGATGAAGTTCCATGGAATCCATATAATATGGAAGGAACGGCCTGACGCCCGTTAGCCGCTGCGCGTCCGTCCCTCGTCACTCCGTCTTTAAAATAGGAATTGACATTTGTCCCATCCAATGATATAAATAAAACCACACTAAGCTACTATGAATAGTGTGGTTAAACGCTTTAAGATGCTGAATAAGCTGGCGCCTTCAGAGGAATCCTAAGGGAAACAGCCGGCTCAGAGCGGATGAAACGTCAGATCCGTGCGGGAGAGCAGAATGGCCTCCCGGCGGGGAACCGGTCCAAGCTGATAGGAGCCCGTGCTCTCGCTGTTCATGTGCGAAATGGGAACCAGGCGGTTGGCCCTCCGGGGCTGGTCGGGGATGATCCCGATGCCCTCACGGACGAGGTCCTCGATATCCCGGCCCTCCTCGTAGTACCCGTCGAACACCAAAAGGCGATCCGGCTCCCCGAGGCCGGTGACCAGAACGTAGTGACCGCACTCGTAGATCACGCGGATCACGGCCACGCCGCCCTGGCGCAGAACGCTCAGAATGGGGCTGTCCGCTTCCAGGTGGACCTGGTCGGCTTCCAGAAATTGGGTTTTAATGGGGAAGTGAACGGATTCCCCGTAGCCATTGATCCAGGAGCTGATAAAGCGCATGGCTGCTGCGGAGGTGCCGCGGCGGCAGGGATGGCCCTGCCCGTCAAAGCCGTCCAGGCAGTAGGCCATGATACGGCGGATCATCTCAGGGGGAATTTCCTCCCGGTCGAACAGAAAGGACAGCGCGTTCGTCAGGGACGTGGGTCCGCAGTCGAACTCGGTTTTCTGATAGGAAAAAGGGACTTTCATGGGCGCGCACCTCATTTTCGGAGTAATGATGTTATGAACTATACAACTACAGCAGGCCTTTGTCAAGAAGATGGGGCCATGTGGGCAAACAAGCAGGAGGAATAATTATGAAGATGAACCGTGGGATCGCGAAGCGGGCGCTGGGATTGGGACTGGCCATTGTGATGGCGTTGTCCGTGACGGCGTGCGGCAAGAAACAGTCCGGTGAGCCCGGAGCTGCGGGCGGACAGCAGGAACAGTCCGGCGGCCAGCAGACGCAGGCGGCCGGAGGCGAGAAGATCGTCAACGTAGGCGTCACCGACACCTTAAACACCTTAAATCCCCTGTTGATGGACGGCGGGGAGATCAACAAATACGCTACCGGCCTGATGTTCCTGCCCCTGATGGAGCTGGATTCGGATTTAAAGTTTGAGGGCATGCTGGCGGACTCCATCACCGCGGAGGACGAGCGCAATTTCCTGGTGCATATCGATGAGAAAGCAACTTGGTCCGACGGCAAGCCGGTGACCGCGGACGACGTGATTTATACCGCCCTGCGGCTGACCAGCCCGGTGATCGGCAACCCGGCCATGATGTACTACGTCTTTGTGGGCGTCGGCGACGAAGGCTACACGGAAAAGGGAGCGGACCACGTGGAGGGAATCACCAAGGTGGACGACAAAACCGTGCGCTTCACCACCAAGGACCCCATGTCCCTGGTGACCTTCCAGAACTCCTACGCCCGCTACCTGATGACGCTGCCCAAGCATGTGATCGAGGGCATCGCGGAGGAGGACTTAAAGTCCAACGAGTGGTTCAACCATCCCGACGTGGTGAGCGGCCCCTTCCGGGTGACGGATTTTGACAAGGACCACTACGTTTCCTATGAAGCCAACAAGGACTACTGGAAGGGCGCTCCCAAGATCGACCGCCTGAACATCAAGATCGTGGAGGGCAGCCAGCTCTACGCGGGCTTAAAATCCGGGGAGATCGACGTCACCCAGAATACCATGAGCGCCATTCCCATGGAGGACTACGAGAGCATCGAGGCGCTGGAAAACGTGACCCCGGTGTACGGCGACCCGGTGACCAACCAGTCCGTGTTCATCCAGACCGCCAACGTGCCGGACCCCAGAGTGCGCCAGGCTATGCTCTGCGCCATCGACCGGGGCCGCATCCTGGACCAGCTGATGAAGGGTCACGGCGAGGTGATCGACGGCTTCCTCTCCAGCGCCAGCCCCTACTTCGACGCCTCCATCACCCCGGTGTCCTATGATCCCGAGCGGGCCAAGGCCCTGTTGGCCGAGGCTGGATGGGATTCAGGCAAAACCCTTAAGTTCTATGTGAACTCCGGCGACAGCACCTTTATCAACGCCGCTTCCGTGATTGCGGCCCAGTGGGCCGAGGTGGGAATCAAGGCGGATATCCAGACAGTGGACTTCGCCACCCTGATGGCCACCGCCACCTCGCGGGATTACGACGTGCTGGCCGTTCAGTACACTTACGCGCCGGTGGACCCCTATGCGGATATCAACTGGCTGATCAATATGGAAGACAGCTGGACCAGCTATGTAAACGCGGACGTAAACGACGCCCTTTCCAAGGTCCAGGTGACCAACGACACCGCCGAGACCGCAAAGCTTTACTCCATCGTGGACAAAAAGGTGCAGGAGGACGTTCCCATGTTCTCCGCCTATGTGATCAGCTCCCTGGGAGCGGTGAACAAGCGTCTGACCGGAGTGCAGCCCTCAGTCTACGGGTTCTTCAACCACGTGGAGCAGTGGGATGTAAAATGATCCTGGCGGCCGGCTGCGACAAACGAACAAGGTAGCGAACCTGTACTCCCGGAAAGCGCCCCCTGCGGACGCTTTCTGGGTGTCCTTGTTTGAAGGCAATGACTGAAACTCAGAAAGGAAACAACATGTCCCATATCCTGGAAGTAGAAGGACTCACAACTGTATTTGACGGTGACGGCGGCCAGATGACCAGCGCCGACGGCATCAGCTTTTATGTGGATCCCGGAGAGATCGTCTGTATCGTGGGCGAGTCCGGCTGTGGAAAGAGCGTCACCTCCCTGTCCCTCATGAGCCTGCTGGGCCGGGGCGGCAAGGTGAGAGCCGGAAAGGCCCTGTTCGAGGGCCGGGATCTGCTGAGTATGTCGGAGAAGGAGCTGGACAAGATCCGCGGCGACGCCGTGACTATGATTTTCCAGGACCCGCTGACCTCCTTAAACCCCGTGTTCACCATCGGGCGGCAGATCACGGAGAGCATCCGCGTCCACATGCATCTGGACAAGGAGGCGGCGTTCAAGCGGGCCGTCTCCCTGCTGGAGAAGGTGGGGATGCCGGACGCCGCCTCGGTGATGAAAAAATACCCCCATTTGCTCTCAGGCGGCCAGCGCCAGCGGGTGATGATCGCCATGGCCTTGTCCTGCCGGCCCAGGCTTCTGATCGCGGACGAGCCGACGACGGCTCTGGACGTGACCATCCAGGCGCAGATCATGCAGCTCTTGAAGGAACTGCAGAAGGATCTGGGGATGGCGGTGATCCTGATTACCCACGATATCGGCTTGGTGGCGCAGATGGCGGACCGGGTGCTGGTGATGTACGCGGGACAGATCATCGAGCAGGCCCCGGTGCTGAGGCTGTTCGACGAGCCGGGCCATCCCTATACCCAGGCGCTGCTGCGCTCCGTGCCCTCCATTCCGCGTTTCAGTGGAAGCCGGGAAGAGGTTTTGGCGGCCCAGGAGGCGGACGGAAAACGGCTGGAGTCCATACAGGGCGTGGTACCTGAGCACTACGACCGGATTACGGGCTGCCGCTTTGCGGACCGCTGCCCCTACGAGGAGGAGCGCTGCCATGAACCCCAGGAGGAAGTGGCCTGCGGCCCGGCCCATGTGGCGCGGTGCTGGAAGACCGCCCGTCCGGAACAAATGGACGGAATGAACCAGGAGAAGGAGGGATAAGGGATGAATTCGGAACAGAACCATGGGGGCGGGACCGGGATTAAGCCGGACCGTCCCGTCGATCCCGCCTCCCGGACGCCCATCCTGACCGTGGAGCGGTTGAAAAAATATTATCCGGTCAAGGGCGGCGTGATCACCCACAAAATCGGCGACGTGCGCGCGGTGGACGGCGTCAGCTTTACGGTATACCAGGGGGAGACCCTGGGGCTGGTGGGCGAGTCCGGCTGCGGCAAGTCCACCCTGGGGCGGCAGATCGTGGCCCTGGAGCGGCCCACCGCCGGGAAGATCCTCTACCGTGGCGTGGACCTGGCCTCCATGAACCGCAGGGAGATGGCGGGAATCCGAACGGAGCTGCAGATGGTGTTTCAGGACTCCTACTCCTCCTTAAACCCGCGCAAGCACATCTATGAGATTCTCTCAGAGCCGATGCTCTACCACAGCCTGGCAACGAAGGATAACCTGGACGCAGAGCTGAAACGGCTTTTGGACATGGTGGGCCTGCCCGCCCACTCCCTGGGACGTTATCCCCACGAATTTTCCGGGGGGCAGCGCCAGCGCATCGGCATCGCCAGGGCGCTGTCCCTGCGCCCGAAGCTCATGGTCTGCGACGAGCCGGTCAGCGCCCTGGACGTGTCCATCCAGGCGCAGATTTTAAACCTGCTGCGGGATTTGCAGAAGGAGCTGGACTTAACCTGTATCTTCATCGGCCACGGGCTGGGCGCGGTGAACTACGTCAGCGACCGCATCGCGGTCATGTATCTGGGCAAGATTGTGGAATTGGCCGACGCCAGGGAGCTGTTCGCCGATCCCATTCATCCCTACTCAAAGGCGCTGTTCAGAGCGGTGCCCATCCCGGACCCCAGAGCCAGGGAGACGGAGATTCCGGTGCTCCAGGGGGAGATTGCCAGCAACACCCGCCCGCCGTCGGGCTGCCGCTTCCATCCGCGCTGTCCCTACGCCAGGCAGGAATGTTCTGAGATCGAGCCGGAGCTGAAACCGGCTTTTGCGGGCAGCGGCCATCTGGTGGCCTGCCCGGTGCTGGCCGGGGAAGAGAACGAAAAAGGAGGCGGTCCTACCTATGGGTAAATACATTTTAAAACGCATTCTGATCGCCATTCCCACGCTGATCGGAATCACCATTATCGATTACGCCATCATGTGCATGGCGGGAAATCCCCTGGAGATGCTTCAGGGCGCCCGGATCTCCCAGGCAGCCATCGAGGCCCAGAAGGCCGCGCTGGGGCTGGATCAGCCCTTCTATATCCAGTATTTCGTGTGGTTGTCCAACCTGCTTCAGGGCAACATGGGCTATTCCGTCAAGACCTACCAGTCCGTCAGCGCCATGATCGGAAGCCATCTGGGGCCGACCCTGCTGCTCATGGGCGTATCCCTGATCGTCAGCCTGCTGATGGCGGTGCCCGCCGGGATTTACAGCGCCATCCACCAGTATTCCAAGGGGGATTACACAGTGGTGACCCTCTCCTTCTTCGGAAGCAGTATCCCGGGCTTTTTCCTGTCACTGCTGCTGGTGTATTTGTTTACCGTCAAGCTGGGCTGGCTGCCCTCCGGCGGCATGACCACCCTGGGCTCCTCCGGGGGCGCCGCGGACATCGCGGCCCACATGGTGATGCCGGTGATCGTGCTGTCCGTGTCCATGGCGGGCACCAACATCCGCTACATCCGCAGCGCGGTTTTGGAAATTCTGCAGCAGGATTACCTGCGCACGGCCAGGGCCAAGGGCCTGGGACGCCGCCGGGTGGTGAACCAGCACGCCCTGCGCAACGCCATGGTGCCCATCGTCACGGTGATCGGTATGGAGATTCCCGTGCTGTTCGGCGGGGCGGTGATCGTGGAACAGCTGTTTTCCTGGCCCGGCCTGGGGCTAATGACCATGAGCGCCATCATGAGCCGGGATTACCCGGTGATCATGGGCGTATGCCTGTTGTCCGCGGTGGTAGTGCTGGCGGGCAATCTGATTACGGATATTCTGTACGCGGTGGTGAACCCCACCATCCAGTATCAATAGGAGCGGCCCATGAAGAGACAAACGGATATTACAAATGAAAGCTATTTACAGACGGTCTGGCGGCGCTTCAAACACCACCATCTGGGCGTCGCCAGCCTGATCCTGCTGAGCGTGATCTGCCTTGCCGCCGTGCTGGCCCCTATCATCGCGCCCCACGACCCGGACGCCATCGTAGGACCATTCAGCGAGGCGCCCAGCCTGCGCTTCTGGCTGGGGACGGACCAGATCGGCCGCGACATGTTGAGCCGCCTGCTCTACGCCACCCGCATTTCCCTTCTGGTCGGCCTTCTGGCCACCGCCATCTCCACCGCCGTGGGCGTGGTGCTGGGGCTTCTGGCCGGGTATTTCGGGGGCTGGCTGGACATGCTGATCATGCGTTTCACCGACATGGTGATGTCGTTCCCCTACATTCTCCTGGTGCTGGTGGCGGCCGCCATCTTTGAGCCTGGACTGTGGAGCATCATTCTGATCCTGGGCTTTGTGGACTGGCCCGGAATCGCCCGCCTGGTGCGGGGAAATGTGCTCAGCCTGCGGGAGACCAACTTTGTCAAGGGCGACATTGTGGCGGGTATGCCCCTGCGGCACATCCTGTTTTCGGAGATTCTGCCCAACACCGTGGCCCCCATTCTGGTCTACGCCACCTCGGTCATGGCCCTGTCCATGCTGGACGAGGCGTCCTTAAGCTTTTTGGGTATGGGCGTGCAGCCCCCGACGGCCAGTCTGGGCAACATGCTCAACAGCGCCCAGTCCCTGACCGTGCTCACAAAGCAGCCCTGGCTGTGGATTCCGCCGGGCCTGCTGATCGTGATCCTGGTGGTGGCCATCAACTTTGTGGGCGACGCCCTGCGGGACGCGGTGGACCCAACGGCCACCCTGCGGCGCTAGGCCGAAACAGCCCGGGCACCCGTTTCCCTGCCGTCTGAACTGTCACAAGAAACGAGGTATTTGCCATGATATACATTGAGAAAAACCACGCGATTCACACCTTTTCCCCGGAGCACCCCCCGGTCAGCCGGGCGCGGTCCGGGGAGAGTGTAACCTTTGAGACCTACGACTGCTACAAAGGCCAGCTGCTGCCCGGGGACACCACCTTTGCGGATTTGGACCGCGGCCTGGAAAATCCCGCCACCGGCCCTCTGTTCGTGGAGGAAGCAGCGCCGGGGGATGTGCTGCGGGTGGATATCCTGGACATTTCCCTGGACCCGGTGGGGATTCTGGACATGGGTCCCGCCAGCGGCGCGTTGAAGCGTAAAATTTCCACCACCGTGATCCGCCGCGTGCCGGTTCAGGATAACCGGATCCATTACAGGAATCTGGAGATACCGGCCAGACCCATGGTGGGCGTGATCGGCGTAGCGCCGGAGCGCGGGGCCGTCAGTACGATGACGCCCATGAATCACGGCGGTAATATGGACTGCACCCGAATCGAGGCCGGCTGCTCCCTGTATCTGCCGGTGAAGGCGCCCGGAGCTCTGCTCGCAATGGGCGATCTGCACGCCATTATGGGGGACGGTGAGGTGGGCAACTGCGGCGTGGAGATCGGAGGACGGGTCACCGTGCGGGTACACGTTCTCAAAGGGCTGGCCCTGGAATATCCCATGATCCGCAATTCGCAGAAATGGATCACCGTCGCGTACGGCGAAACGCTGGATGAAGCCGGGGACAAAGCGGTTCTGCAGATGTTTTCCTTCCTCACGGAGCACGCGGGGACGGACCCGGTGGACGCGGGCATGTACCTTGACATGCTGGGCGACCTGGCGGTCTGCCAGATCGTCAATCCGATGAAAACCGTGCGCCTGGAGCTGCCCCGTTTGGTTACGGAGGCGGAGGGCTTTACCGGCTTTGCCCAGGAGGACGGCCTATGACCATACACCAGATCGAGTGTTTTCTGGAAGTGGCGCACACGCTGAATTTTACCGAGGCGGCCAGTCATCTCTACATTTCCCAGCAGGGGCTGAGCCGCCAGATATCCTCCCTGGAGAGAGAGCTGGAGATGCGGCTGTTTGAGCGGACCACCCGGGAGGTGCGTCTGACCCGCAGCGGGGAGATTTTGCTGTGGAAATGGCAGAATATCCCATCCCTGATCCGGGAGTCGGTGGATATGGCCCGGGAGGACAACAAGCGGGAGAAAGACCGCATACACGTGGCGATTCTGAAAATGAACGGCGTGATGGACGTGGTGGGGCGGATCCTGACGGAGTACAGCGACCGTTTTCCCCAGACGGAGTTCCAGCTCAAGGAGTACAGCGACGTGAAGGACCTGGCCGGGATCAACACGCCGGACCTGATCATTACCTTGAGCAACGGGTTCGACTACACCAAGATCAAGGACAAGTTCAACTGGGCGGAGCTGCACAGCTTTCCCCTGTACTACGTGTTTTCCAAAAAAAATCCAATGGCCTGCATGGAGCGCCTCAGCAGCGCCCTGCTTCAGCAGCAGACGCTTCTGGCCGTGTTCCGGTACGAGGAGTCCGGTATCGGTATGAAAATCCTGGAATTTTTGGGAAATCTGGGGTATCTTCCTAAAAAGGTGCGCTACTTTGACAATACGGACAGCCTGGAGCTGGCCTTAAACGCCAACGAGGGGATCCACATCGGCTACCGGGAATATTACCACGACTTTGGGGACCGGCTGGCTATGTTTCCGATTCCCACCCCGGAAAATCAGGCGGAGGCCAAGGTGATGGCGCTGTGGCGGGTGGAGGACGAGGAAAAACTAAAAAATCTTGTTTCATACTTGAATTCCATTGATCTGCGCAAACGGGAATGAAAACAAAAAGATGGACAATTAACATCATATAGTTGTTAATTGTCCGTTTTTTGATGTTAGACAATAAAGGCATATATGTCTAAAATACAAATGGTTGGTTTGTAACGAAATGGGGGAGAGCTGTTGCCTGGCAACGGTTGATTCCCCTTGTTTTTTTAACGAAACAAGGAATACAAAGCAGAAAGGAAAGAGGAGAAGATGAAAAAAGGAGTGAAACGTGCAATTTGGGCGGTTGTGATCGTGGTCATAGCCGTGTTCCTGTTTTTGCGCCTGACAAAGAAGACGGAATTCGCAGAGGCTACGGCGGACCCGGTGGTGACGGTTGAGAAACCGCACATGGGCGACGTGCGTCTGTCCACCCAGCTGATCGGCACCATCGAGCCGGCGGATGTGGTATACATTTTCCCCAAGGTCGGAGGCGATATCACCGCGGTGAACATCAAGGCCGGGGATACCGTGACGGCGGGACAGGTGCTGGTGGAGATCGACACCAAGCAGGTGGATGCGGTCAGGACCTCCATGGAGGCGGCCAAGGTGTCCGCGGAGAGCGCGCAGAACGTGTTGAACCGCATGACCCCCCTGTATCAGGCCGGTTACATATCCGCCCAGGACTACGACGGCTACAAGGCCCAGGCGGACGCAGCCAGACTTCAGTATGAAGCGGCGCAGATCAATTACAACAATCAGCTGGAATTCAGCAACGTTACCAGCCCCATAAGCGGCCGGGTGGAGCAGTGCAATGTGGAGCTTCACGACACGGTCGGCCAGTCCACCCAGCTCTGCGTGATCGCGGGTGAGAACGGCAAGGTGGTTTCCTTCTATACCACTGAGAAGGTGAAAAACAATCTGAACCCAGGAGATCCCGTGGTTCTCAACAAGGACGGCGTGGATTACAACGGAACCATCACCGAGGTCAGCAACATGGCGGATGCGGGCGTGGGCCTGTTCAAGGTCAAGGCCTCCGTGGACGACAACAATACCATGACGCCGGGAACGGACGTGGAGCTTGAGGTTCCCAAGGATTCCGCTCTGAACGCCATGCTGGTGCCCACCCACAGCGTGTACTACCGCGGCGGGGACGCATTTGTCTACACCTACGATGCCGGTGAGAGCGTGATCCGGGAGGTGCCGGTGGAAGTGGGAATCTTTGATACTGAGAATATTGTGATCAAGTCCGGCCTGACCATGGACGATCAGGTACTTACCACCTGGACTTCCGAGCTGAAGGACGGCTACAAGGTGTCGCTGGCGGACGGCGAGGCGGCTGCCGAAGCGAACCAGGCAGAAGCTGCGGCTGAGTAAGGAGGGCGTAAAACTATGGGTTTAACAAAACTAGTCCTGAAACGGCCGGTGACCACGGTACTGATGATCCTGTGCCTGGTGGTGTTCGGTCTTCAGGCCTTCATGTCATCGCCTCTTGAGCTGATGCCGGAAATGAACATGTCCATGATCGTCGTGATGACGCCCTATCCCGGCGCCAGCCCTGAGGACGTGAACGATCTGGTCACCAAGACGGTGGAGGATCAGGTGGGAACCTTGAGCGGTCTGGACACCGTATCCTCCATGTCCCGTGAGAACGTGTCCATCACCATGCTGGAATACAAGTACGGCACCGACATGGATAAGGCTTACGACGATCTGAAAAAGCAGATGGATCTGGCCAAGGTCAGCATGCCGGACGAGGTGGAAGATCCCATCATGCTGGAGCTGAACGCCAACCTGATGGCCAACATGATCCTGGCGGTCAGCAAGGACAACACCGATAACCTCTATAACTATGTAAACGACGACGTGGTGCCGGAGCTGGAGAAGCTGTCCTCCGTGGCGGAGGTATCCATCAACGGCGGCAGCCAGGAGTACATCCGCGTGGAGCTGCTTCCCGAGAAGATGAGCCAGTACGGCGTGAGCATGAACTCCATCGCAACGGACATCGGCAGCGCCGACCTGGCTTACCCGGCCGGCAACGCCGATCTGGGCGACCAGCAGCTGGCCGTGTCCACGGACCAGAAATTCGACACCCTGGAGACGCTTCAGGACATCCCGCTGACGGTTTCCGGGAAGAACACCATCTATCTGGGCGATGTGGCCAATATTTACCTGGGTGAGGATGACACTACCAGTATTGCCCGCTATAACGGTCAGGACACGATCGCGGTTTCCGTGACCAAGCAGCAGGATGCGGCCTCCCTCACCCTGTCCTCCGACGTCAACGATGTGATTGAGGAGTTAACGGCTGCGGATCCGGACCTGAACGTTACGGTGGTTATGGATACCAAGGACAACATCATGTCCTCCCTGACCTCCGTGTTCCAGACCATGATCGCCGCGATTGTGATTTCCATGGCCATCATCTGGTTGTTCTTCGGCGACATCAAGGCATCCCTGATCGTCGGAAGCTCCATCCCGGTATCCATCCTGGCCTCCTTTGTGCTGATGAACCTCATGGGCTTCTCCCTGAACGTGATCACCCTCAGCGCCCTGGTGCTGGGCGTCGGCATGATGGTGGATAACTCCACGGTTGTGCTGGAGAGCTGTTTCAGGGCCACCACGGACACGGGCTTCAGGGAATTTTCCAAGGCGGCCTTAAACGGTACCGGCGTGGTGTACCAGTCGGTTGTGGGTTCCACGCTGACCACCTGCGTGGTGTTCCTGCCCCTGGCAATGTTGAGCGGTATGACCGGCGAGATGTTCCGCCCCCTGGGCTTCACCATCGTGTTCTGTATGGTGGCGTCCCTGATTTCGGCTATCACCGTGGTTCCGCTGTGCTACATGAACTATAAGCCGGTGGAAAAAAAGACGGCTCCCCTGTCCCGCCCGGTGGAAAAGATGCAGCAGGAATACCGCAGAATCATGAGACGTTTCCTGCGGCACAAAGGGCTGGTTATGCTCTCCTCCGTGGCGCTGCTGGCGCTGTCCATCGTGCTGGCCATGAACCTGAGAACCGAGCTGATGGGCGAGGACGACATGGGTCAGATTACGGTGGAGGTGGAGACCAAACCGGGTCTGCAGCTTGGAATTGTGGAAGATATTTTGAACCAGGTTGAGGAGGTTGTGAGCGCCGACCCCAATGTGGAGGATTACCTGACCCAGTCGGGCGGCGGCGGCCTGAGCAGCAGCATGAGCTCCAACCCCACGGTTTCCGCCTATCTGAAAAAGGACCGGGATATGGAAACTGACGACGTGGTAAAGCTCTGGAGAAAAGAGTTGGAGAGCATACCCAACTGTAACATCACGGTCAGCGCAAACTCGACCATCGGTTCCATGATGGGAACCAGCGACACCTACCAGGTGATTCTGCAGAGCACCAACTACGATGCGCTCAAAGCGGACAGCGACAGGATCGTTTCGGCGCTGGATGCGCGCTCTGAGGTGACCAAGGTGCACTCCGACCTGGAGAACGCAGCCCCGGTGGTGAAGGTGCGCGTCAACCCCATCAAGGCCAAGGCCGCAGGGCTGTCCGCCGCGCAGATCGGCGGCACCTTAAACAGCATGTTAAGCGGCGTGAACCCCGCATCTCTGGAGATCGACGGCCGCGACGTGGATATTAAGGTTGAATATAATAAAGACCGGTATAAGACTCTTGCTCAGGTTCAGAATATCGTACTTCAGACGCCCACCGGAGGAGCGGTTGCGCTGACGGACGTGGCGGACCTGGTGTTTGAGGACAGCCCGGCCACGATCCGGCGTCAGGATAAGCAGTACCGCGTGACCATCACCGGCACCTATACCGACAAGGCGACGGAGACTACGGAGAAACAGCTTCAGACAGAGGTTGTGACGCCGCAGCTGAGCCAGGGCGTTTCCATTGCCATGAACAGCATGCAGAAGTCCATGCAGAAGGAGTTCACCAACCTGGGCAAGGCCATTGCGATGGCGATTTTCCTGGTATTCGTCGTGATGGCGTGCCAGTTCGAGTCGCCTAAGTTCTCAATCATGGTTATGACCACCGTGCCCTTCTGTCTGATCGGCGCATTCGGTCTGCTGTGGATTGTGGACAGCGCCATCAGCATGACCTCCCTGCTGGGCTTCCTGATGCTGGTCGGTACAGTTGTTAACAACGGTATTCTGTATGTGGATACGGTGAACCAGTACCGCCAGAGCATGGATATGGAGACGGCTCTGATCGAGGCGGGTGCAACCCGACTGCGTCCCATCCTGATGACCACCCTGACCACGGTGCTGTCCATGCTGCCCATGGCGCTGGCGCTGGGCGATTCGGGCGAGACCACCCAGGGTCTGGCTCTGGTAAACATCGGCGGCCTGACGGCCTCCACCATTCTGGCGCTGCTCATGCTGCCCGCTTACTACAGCGTGATGAATCGCGGCGGAAAACAGAGTCTGATGGCGGATTAAGCCAAATTTTAATAGAGGGACCAGATGCGTGCCGCACCCGGCCCCTCTTTCTTTTAAAAAGTATGTCAAAAAATAGACAAACAAAAACTTTTTGTCTATCTAAAAAATATTTATGAAATAATTAGAAATTGCATTGAAAATAAAATGACGATGAGGTATAATCTATTCATATTGTACAAAAAATAAGAGAATCCTGAAAAATATGAAGAATTTGTTCGCTGCCTTATGGCAGGGGGTTCTTTTGAGAGAGGAGGATGGAGTTGGCCCAGGAGATCATTGACGCAATCCGTCAGGCGGAACAGGCGGCGGAACAGCGGGAAGCCCAGGCGGGGCAGCAGGCGGAAGAGATTATTGCGGAAGCAAGGTCGGGTGCGGCTGCGCAGAAGAGCGAGCTGATTCGCCAGGCCCGGGAAAAAGCCGCACAGACGGAAGACGCCGCCAAGGCCCAGGCGGACCGTATTATGGCGGACGCCGAACAGGCGGAAGGCGCTGAGCTTGAGTCACTGCGAAGCGCGGTAACAGAGAAGTCAGATCAGGCAGTAAAAGCGGTATTGGCTGAACTGCTGTAGAAAGGAGGCGCGTAAGATTGGCAGTAGTGCCTATGAAGAAAGTGCTGATCTGTGGCCTCAAAAAGGACCGCAAACAGATCCTGGAGCTGTTGCAGCGCCAGGGAGCTGTGGAGATCACGAGCGGGCTGGAGGAAGACAGCATATTCAGAAAGACTGACGTTTCCTCTTCCAAGACAGTATTCGAGCGCAACGCCGCCGTAGCGGAGCAGGCATTGTCCGTGCTCGCGGAGTATGCGCCTGAGAAGAAGGGGCTTTTGGCCGGCTTCGAGGGGCGCGAGACGCTGTCATTGGAGGAGTACGAGTCCAGCGCCGGCAAGCATGACGAGATTATGAAGACCGCCTATCGCTTGCAGGAACTGGAGAAGGAGATTGCCGAGAACAAGGGCATGATCCCCAAACTGGAGCAGCAGATCGATGCTCTGGAACCGTGGAAAAATTTCGATCTCCCGCTGGATTACCGGGGGACGAGGAAGACCGCCGCGTTTATCGGCTCGCTGGCCGGGGACATCACCCTGGAGAAAGTGCACGAGCTTTTGGGGCAGTACGCGCCCCAGGTGGAATCCGTGGATGTCACGGGAATCGGCGGAACCGCGGAACAGATCTGTCTGTTCATCGTCTGCCACCGGGCGGACGCGGAGGCGGTGGAGGATGCGCTCCACAAGATGAATTTTTCCAGGCCGCCCCTGTCCCATGAGGTTCCGGCTAAGAAGCAGAAGGAGCTGGAGGAGAAGATCCGCCAGGTGAACGCTGCGGTGGAGAACGCCAAAGCCGAGGTGGTCGGGCTTGCCGGCCAGGCGGGGCAGATCCGTTTTGTCATGGACTATTACACCATGCGTGCCGAGAAGTACGGCGTGCTTGGCGGTTTGGTTCAGTCACGGCGCGTATTTCTTGTCACGGGGTATATTTCCGTGCCGGAAGCGCCAAAGCTTCAAAAGGCCCTAGAGTCGCGCTACGACGTGGTGGTGGAACTTACCGAACCATCCGACGGGGACGACGTGCCGGTGATCCTGCACAACAACAAGTTCGTCGAGCCGGTGGAGAGCGTGGTGGAGAGCTACAGCCTGCCGGGCAAAGGCGAGATGGATCCGTCCGGCGCCGTGGCCATGTTCTACTATGTACTGTTCGGCCTGATGCTCTCGGATGCGGCCTACGGCCTGATCATGATCATCGGCTGTACCTATTGTCTGAAAAAAATCAAAAACCTTGAACCCGGATTCCGGAAGATGTTAAAGATGTTTCTCTACTGCGGCATTTCCACCACCTTCTGGGGCTTCATGTTCGGCAGCTTCTTCGGGGACGCGGTGAACGTAATCGCCACCACCTTCTTCGGACGGCCGGATATCCGGCTGGCGCCGCTCTGGTTTGAGCCGGTGAGCCTGCCCATGAAGATGCTGGTGTTCGCCTTTGCACTTGGTATCCTGCACCTGTTCACAGGTCTTGGAATCAAGCTGTACAGCTGTGTGAAGGGCGGCAGCGTGACGGATGCGCTTTACGATGCGGGATTCTGGTACATGCTGGTGGGCGGAGCGATCCTCTATCTGCTGACAATGCCCATGTTTACCGATATGCTGGGCCTGAGCTTTGTGGTGCCCGCGGCCGTGGGCAACGTATGCGCCGTGCTGGCGGTGATCGGCGCGGTGGGTATTATTCTCACCAGCGGCAGAGAGTCCAAAAACTGGTTCAAGCGGATCTTGAAGGGGCTTTACGGCGTTTACGGCGTAACCTCTTACCTGAGCGACATACTGTCCTACTCCAGACTGCTGGCGTTGGGACTGGCGACCAGTGTTATCTCCACAGTGTTTAACAAGATGGGAAGCATGCTCGGAGGAAATGTTTTCGGAGCGATTGTATTTATCCTGGTGTTCTTAATAGGCCACAGCCTGAACCTGGCGATCAACGCCCTGGGCGCCTACGTGCACACCAACCGTCTGCAGTTTGTAGAGTTTTTTGGAAAGTTTTATGAGGGCGGCGGAAGGAAATTTGAGCCTTTTGCCATTCACACGAAATATTATAAAGTCAAGGAGGACATTTAACTATGGGAAATCTCGGAATTGTATTTGCACTTACAGGGGCAGCGCTGGCAGCACTTTTAGCAGGAATTGGTTCCGCAATCGGAGTGGGTATCGCGGGTGAGGCCGCCGCAGGCGTTATCACGGAAGACCCCAACAAGTTCAGTAAAGTTCTGGTTCTGCAGCTTCTGCCCGGTACGCAGGGTATTTACGGCCTGCTGATCGGTTTCATCACCCTGACACAGATCGGTATCATGGGCGGCGATCCCAACGTTTCCGTAGCCAAGGGTCTGTTATATCTGGCAGCCTGCCTTCCCATGGCGTTTGTGGGCCTGTGGTCCGCGATGAAGCAGGGCAAGGCCTCCGTGGCAAGTATCGGCCTGGTCGCAAAGCGTCCGGAGCAGTTCGGTAAAGCCATGATCTTCCCGGCAATGGTTGAGACCTACGCCATCCTGGCTCTTCTGATCTCCATCCTGTCCATCTTCGGCATCGGCGGACTGGCAATTTAAGTCTACAGTCGGCGGAAGAATGAACATAACGGGAAAGGAGAACAACGCATGGCGGGATTAGACAAGATTATCGCCCGGATTCAGGCAGAGTCTGAGGAAGCGGCGGCCCGTACTCTGGAGGCGGCGAAGGCCGAGGCGGAAGCGATTCTCCAGAACGCCAGGGAGGAAGCGGCCGCAGAGTGCGCTGCCATCGGCAGAAAAGCGGAACAGGCCGCGGCCAATATCCTGGATCGGGGCCATTCTGCGGCGGAGCTGAAAAAGCGGCAGAGAATCCTGGCCGAGAAACAGGTATTGATAGGCAGAATTATCGGTGAAGCAAAACAGCAACTGAAAAATATGCCCAAGGAGGCGTATTTTGAAAATATCGTGAAGCTGGCGGTGAAGGCAAGCCAGAGCGGCAAGGGGACCATCCTGTTCTCGAAGGCCGATCTGGACCGCCTTCCGGAGAATTTCGCGGATACCTTAAACGCAGCGCTTGTTGCGGGCGGCAAAGAGGGAGCGGCGTTGACTGTCTCCGGCGAGACGCGGGACATTGACGGCGGCTTCGTGCTCACATACGGCGGCATCGAGGAGAACTGCTCCTTCGACGCGCTGTTTGATTCCGCGCACGAGATGCTGCAGGATAAGGTTCAGGAGATTCTGTTCGGCACGGTTTAGCGGGAGGTTTATGAATGGCAAAAGATCAATATGTTTATGCGGTGGCCCGCATCCGTTCCAAAGAGCTCTCCCTGCTTTCCGGTTCAGTTATTGAGCAGCTCCTGGGGGCGAAGGGGTACGACGAGTGCCTTCAGCTTCTCCGGGAAAAGAACTGGGGCGACAGCGACGCCGGGGACGCCGGGGCCATCCTGGCGGCGGAACGGGAGAAAACCTGGCAGCTCATCGGCGAGCTGGTGAAGGACCTCTCCGTGTTCGACGTGTTCCTGTACGCCAATGATTACCACAATCTGAAGGCGGCGATCAAGGAGGCCCGGATGGACAGCGAGTATCCGGGGATCTACATCGACCAGGGGACCGTGGATGTGAAACGCATCCGGGAAGCCATCCGCACCAGGGATTTTGCAGCGCTTCCGGAAGCCATGGCAGAGCCCGCGAAGGAGGCCTACGAGGTGCTGCTTCAGACCGGCGACGGCCAGCTCTGCGATATCATCATTGACCGGGCGGCCCTAAACGCCATCTACCAGGCGGGCAAGGCCGTGGGGGACGAGTGCCTGAAGCTCTACGGCGAGTTGACGGTGGCCTCCGCTGATATCAAGACGGCGGTGCGCGCTGCGCGTACCGGCAAGGACAAAGCATTTTTAGCGCGGGCTCTGGCCCCCTGCGACACGCTGGACGTGAGCCGTCTGGCTCAGGCAGCGGTGGAGGGCGTGGACGCCATCTGCGCATATCTGGAACTCACGCCCTACGCGGAGGCGGTGGAGGAGCTTCACAAGTCGCCCTCGGCCTTCGAGCGGTGGTGTGACAACCTGCTGATCCGAAAGATCCGCCCCCAGAGATTCAACCCCTTCGGGCTGGGACCTCTGGCAGCGTATATTCTGGCGCGGGACAATGAAATCAAGACAGTACGGATCGTGCTTTCCGGCAAGCTTAACCACCTTCCGGAAGAATCCATCCGGGAAAGGGTAAGGGAGATGTATGTATAAGATTGCAGTTATGGGCGACCGCGACAGCATCTACGGATTCGCGGCCCTTGGCCTTGAGCCGTTTCCCTTCACTGATCCGGCGGATGCGGGAAAGAAAATGAGGCAGCTGGCCGAGAGCGGCTATGCGGTGATCTACATCACCGAGGCTTTGGCGGCCCAGCTGGGTTCGGAGATCGAGCGCTACCGGGAGGCGGATCTCCCGGCCATCATCCTCATCCCGGGCGTGTCCGGCAATACGGGACAGGGCATCCTGGCGGTGAAGAAATCCGTGGAGCAGGCGGTAGGTTCGGATATTATATTCAACAACTAGTGGAGGTAGAAAATGAGCAAAGGCGTGATTAAAAAAGTAGCCGGTCCGCTGGTTATCGCTGAAGGCATGCGCGACGCCAACATGTTCGACGTGGTGCGCGTGAGCGAGCAGCGGCTGATTGGCGAAATTATAGAGATTCACGGTGATAAGGCTTCCGTCCAGGTATACGAGGAGACGTCCGGCCTGGGCCCGGGCGAGCCCGTAGAGTCCACCGGCGTTCCCATGAGCGTGGAACTGGGCCCCGGCCTGATCGGAAGTATTTACGACGGAATCCAGCGTCCCCTGGACGCCATCATGGAGGTGACCGGCGGCAATCTGTTGAACCGCGGCGTTGAGGTTCCCTCCTTAAAGAGAGACAAGAAGTGGGAGTTTGTGCCCACCGCCCAGGTCGGCGACAAGGTGACCGGCGGCGACATCATCGGTACGGTCCAGGAGACCGACGTGGTGCAGCAGAAGATCATGATCCCCGTGGGCGTTGCAGGCACCATCACCTATATCAGCGCTGGCGAGTACACGGTGACCGCCACGGTTGCGGTGGTGACCGACGACCGGGGCGAGGAGCATCCCATCGGCCTCATGCAGAAGTGGCCGGTGCGCCGCGGGCGCCCCTACAAGACCAAGCTGTCCCCGGATATGCCTCTGGTAACCGGGCAGCGCGTGATCGACACATTGTTCCCCATCGCCAAGGGCGGCGTTGCGGCGGTTCCCGGACCCTTCGGTTCCGGTAAGACCGTGGTGCAGCACCAGCTGGCAAAATGGGCGGATGCGGATATCGTGGTATACATCGGCTGCGGCGAGCGCGGAAACGAGATGACCGACGTTTTGAACGAGTTCCCGGAGCTGAAGGACCCCAAGACCGGCAAGAGCCTGATGGAGCGGACGGTGCTGATCGCCAACACCTCCGACATGCCCGTTGCGGCCCGTGAGGCTTCCATCTATACCGGTATCACCATCGCAGAGTATTTCCGCGATATGGGTTATTCCGTGGCCCTGATGGCCGACTCCACCTCCCGCTGGGCCGAGGCTCTGCGTGAGATGAGCGGACGTCTGGAGGAGATGCCCGGCGAGGAGGGCTACCCCGCGTACCTGGGATCCCGTCTGGCGCAGTTCTACGAGCGCGCCGGCCGCGTGATCTCCCTGGGTAGCGAGGGCAGAGAGGGCGCGCTGTCCGTAATCGGAGCCGTGTCCCCCGCAGGCGGAGATATCTCCGAGCCTGTAACCCAGGCCACCCTGCGAATCGTAAAAGTATTCTGGAGTCTGGACTCCAACCTGGCCTACAAGCGCCATTTCCCGGCAGTGAACTGGCTGACCAGCTATTCCCTGTACGTGGACACCATGGAGAAATGGTTCAACGCCGAGGTGGAGAGCGACTGGACCGAGCTGCGCGGACGCCTGATGCTGTTGCTTCAGGAAGAGGCGGAGCTGGATGAGATCGTGAAGCTGGTTGGTATGGATGCTCTGTCCGCGCCTGACCGCCTGAAGCTGGAGGCGGCCCGCTCCATCCGCGAGGACTTCCTGCATCAGGACGCCTTCCACGAGGTGGACACCTTCACATCCTTAAAGAAACAGCACATGATGATGATGCTGGTGCTGGCATACTACGATCAGGCAGGCGAAGCTCTGAACAAGGGCGTGAACATCGAGCGCTTGGTGAACCTGCCGGTCCGCGAGACCATCGGACGTTTCAAATACACCCCCGAGGGCGAGCTGGATAAAGCATACGACAACATTCTCGACACGCTGCGCATTGAGATCGGCGACGAGCTGAGCAGAAAGGAGGACTTCTAATGCCTAAAGAATACAGGACAATCGAAGAGGTTGCCGGTCCCCTTATGCTGGTACGCGGCGTTCAGGGCGTAACCTACGATGAATTGGGAGAAATCGAGCTGGCAAGCGGTGAGAAGCGCCGCTGTAAAGTTCTGGAAATTGACGGTGGAAACGCGCTGGTACAGCTGTTCGAATCCTCCACCGGTATCAACCTGGATTCCAGTAAGGTCCGTTTCCTGGGCCGTACCATGGAGCTGGGCGTATCCGAGGATATGTTGAGCCGTATCTTCGACGGACTGGGCCGTCCCATCGACGGAGGCCCCGACATTCTGCCGGAGAAGCGCATGGACATCAACGGCCTGCCCATGAACCCGGCGGCCAGAAACTACCCCCAGGAGTTCATCCAGACCGGCGTCTCCGCCATCGACGGACTGAACACCCTGGTAAGAGGACAGAAGCTGCCGATCTTTTCGGCGTCCGGTCTGCCCCACGCCAACTTAGCGGCGCAGATCGCCCGTCAGGCTAAGGTGCGCGGCACCAGCGATCCCTTCGCCGTGGTGTTCGCCGCAATGGGTATTACCTTCGAGGAAGCCAACTTCTTCATGGAGAGCTTCAAGGAGACGGGCGCCATCGACCGCAGCGTCATGTTCATCAACCTGGCAAACGACCCCGCGGTAGAGCGTATCGCCACCCCGCGTATGGCTCTGACCGCGGCCGAGTATCTGGCCTTTGAGAAGAACATGCACGTGCTGGTGATTCTGACCGATATTACCAACTACGCCGACGCACTGCGCGAGGTATCCGCAGCCCGAAAAGAGGTTCCGGGACGCCGCGGCTACCCTGGCTACATGTATACCGACCTGGCCTCCTTATACGAGCGCGCAGGCCGTCAGAAGGGCAAGAACGGTTCCATCACCATGATCCCGATCCTGTCCATGCCCGAGGACGACAAGACCCATCCCATCCCCGACCTGACCGGATACATCACCGAGGGCCAGATCATCCTGAGCCGCGAGCTGTACCGCAAGGGCGTGACCCCGCCCATCGACGTGCTGCCCAGCCTGTCCCGTCTGAAGGATAAAGGGATCGGCGAGGGCAAGACCAGAGCGGACCACGCCAACGTGATGAACCAGCTGTTTGCGGCTTACGCAAGAGGTAAGGACGCCAAGGAGCTGATGGTTATCCTGGGCGAGGCGGCTCTGACCGATATGGATAAGCTATACGCCAAGTTCGCCGACGCCTTTGAGAAGGAGTACGTGTCCCAGGGGTACTACGCGAACCGCGATATCGAGGAGACCATGGAGATTGGTTGGAAATTGCTGCGTATTCTGCCGAGAACCGAGCTTAAGCGTATCAAGGACACCTATCTGGATCTGTACTACGACGAGAAGTAACCGGTGAACTCGTAACGAAAGGAAGTTGACAGAGTATGGCTGCAAAACATGTGAACCCTACGCGTATGGAGCTTACGCGCCTGAAGAAAAAGCTGACCACAGCCGTGCGCGGCCATAAGCTTTTGAAGGATAAGCGGGATGAGCTGATGCGTCAGTTTCTGGAGCTGGTGCGGGAGAACAAGGCGCTGCGGGAGAAGGTGGAGGCCGGCATCGCGGCTGCGAACCAGAACTTTGTTCTGGCCCGCTCCGGCATGACGGACGAGGCGTTAAACGTAGCCCTGATGGCCCCCAAGCAGGAGGTCTATCTGGAGTCCGAGACCAGAAACGTCATGAGCGTGGAGATCCCGGTGTTCCACTACAAGACCAGGACCTCGGATGCCAACGACATCTACTCCTACGGATTTGCGTTTACTTCCAGCGATCTGGACGATGCGGTGAAAAGCCTGGCGGACCTTCTGCCGGATATGCTGCGCCTGGCGGAGATTGAGAAGTCCTGCCAGCTGATGGCCGCCGAGATCGAGAAGACCAGACGCCGCGTAAACGCGCTGGAGCACGTCATGATCCCGGAGACCCGGGAGAACATCCGCTACATCACCATGAAGCTGGACGAGAACGAGCGAAGCTCCCAGGTCCGCCTGATGAAGGTCAAGGATATGATGTTGGAGGAAGCCCACCATTACAGCGCCAGAGAAGTGGTGCCTGTGGTGGAGGAAGCGTAACGATAAAGAGAATCATAAAGAGCGCCGTCCCGGTCCCGCAGTTTACGCGGGGGCGGGACGTTTTTTTGCGGAAGACCGTACGGCGCCCGGCCCGGCGGCAGTCCTCCGCTTTGCACAAATTTTACATTAATTTTCCTTAAATACCACTTGCGTTGTATATTCTGACGTGATATAATCAATTCAATGGATTAAATAAACGATAAAAACGGCTGCTGATTTCAAAATAATTGCGATTTTACATGAATTTTACTACTTTTTAACAAAAAATATTTAATAAAATAAATGGATTAAAAAAGCAAACAGCATGCCAGGCGCATGTTGGGATAGATTTTCACAAACACAAAGCGGTATGGAATCGCAAAAGGAGGAAAATTATGAGATTAAAAAAATTTGCAGCGATCGGGCTGGCGGCTTTGATGGCGGCGTCGACGGCCGGATGCGGCGGCGGTTCAGGCTCTGCGTCCACAGAGGCCCCCACCACAGGCGCCACCGAAGCGACGGAAACGTCCCAGGCTGAGACTGCGGCTGAGAGCGCGGAGGAGAAGGCTGAGCCGGAAGGAAACGTGGACCGCAGCAAAGAGCTGGTGGTCTACTCTAACTCCACCTCCAACGGCCAGGACGAGTGGTTGTTAAAGGTTGCCAAGGAAGCCGGATTCAATATTCAGATCGTATCCATCGACGGCAGCGCCCTATCCGACCGCCTGGTGGCTGAGAAGAACAACCCCGTCTGCGACGTAGTGTTCGGCTTGAATGCGGTGGAGTACGAGCGTCTGAAAAAGGAGGAACTGCTGGTCAAATATGAGCCCGAATGGGTGGGCGAGGTGGACATGTCCCTGGGCGACGCGGACGGCTACTATTACCCCACGGTGGTGCAGCCTCTGCTTCTGATCTACAACAAGGACATCGTGACCGATCCGCCCAAGGATTGGCCCGACCTGTGCGATCCCAAGTACAAGGGCCAGTACAACCTGTTCCAGCTGCAGGGCGGAACGGCCAAGATGATCACGGCCAGCATCCTGGCCCGCTATCCTGATCCCAACGGCGAGTACGGCGTGTCCGAGGAGGGCTGGAAGGTCATCGAGGAACTCTACACCAACGGCTACTACCAGCAGGACGGCGACGACTACATCGGCAACGTGATTGACGGCACGGTTCCCATGTCCGAGCTCTGGGGCGCGGGCGTGATCCGCTACCAGAAGGAGCGGGGCGTGGAGTTTGGCCTTATGCTACCCGAGATCGGCGAACCCTTCGTGGTGGAGCAGGTGGGAATCATAAGCGGCACCGAAGAGGAGGAGCTGGCCAAGGACTTTATCAACTGGTTCGGAAGCGCTGAGATCCAGAAGGGCTGGAGCGACAACGTGGGCGCCATTCCCGCCAACCAGAAGGCCCTGGATATGATCGACGACAAGGACATCAAGGATCTGATGAGCAAGGTGAAGATTCAGGATGTGGACTGGGGGCTGGTGAGCGAGCACGTCAACGACTGGGTGGAGAAGATTCAGCTGGAATATCTTGAATAGCAGTAACTGTTCAGTCGGCCTGCGCACTTGCTGCGCTGACCGTACGAAAACCTGTGCTTACAGGCAAAAATCCCATTGCCGAAGGCGATTTTCATGGATTTTTGCTCGTATCTGTGAAGGTACTGAACAGATACGAATCGCAAATAATGTACAGGGGCAAGTCAATTCGTTTGGCCTGCCCCATTTCTCTATTTTATGAGGTGGTAATTGTGATTGAATTGAAAAATGTAGAGATCCGCTATGGGGATTTTGTAGCTGTCGACAATCTGAACCTGACCATCAACGAGGGAGAATTTTTCACCTTCCTCGGCCCTTCCGGCTGCGGCAAGACCACAACCCTGCGGGCTCTGGCCGGATTCAACATCCCCTCCAAGGGGCAGGTGGTGATCGACGGACGGGATGTGACGGAGGCGCCGGTGGAGAAGCGCCAGATCGGCATGGTGTTTCAGAGCTACGCCCTGTTTCCCACCATGACCGTGTATGAGAATATCGCCTTTGGGCTGAAGGTCCGCAAGATGAAGGCGGACGAGATCAAGCGGCGGGTGGACGAGGTGGCGGAAAAAATCCGCATCAGCGCTACCCAGCTGGATCGCAATGTTTCCGAGCTCTCCGGCGGCCAGCAGCAGAGAATCGCCCTGGCCAGAGCCATTATCCAGGAACCCAAGATCCTCTGCCTGGACGAGCCGCTGTCCAATCTGGACGCCAAGCTGCGCATCGGCCTGCGGGGCGAGTTAAAACGCCTCCAGCGGGATTTAAATATCACGACCCTCTACGTGACCCACGACCAGGAGGAGGCGATGAATCTGTCCGACCGCATCGCGGTGTTCAACAACGGCTACATCGAACAGGTGGGCACGCCATACGAGATCTACAACAATTCCGCCTCGGAATTTGTCTGCGACTTTATCGGAGACATCAACCGGCTGGACGGCGGGATTCTGGAGGAGATCAACCGGCAGACCGGCGGGACGGGAGGAAAGCGCCTGGATGCCGGGAAAACCGGATTTATCCGCCTGGAGCGGGTGCTGTCCGAGCCCAGGGAGGGCTGCGCCGGTCTCACCGGTACGGTGGAAGAGCTGGAGTACGACGGCATGCTGGCCCGGTACCTGGTGAATGTGTGCGGGCAGCAGGTGAAATGCGTGGAAAAGAACGACGGCAGGGCGTTTTTCAAGAGGGGACAGGAGATCCGTCTGTATGTGAACCCCGACTATGTGATGCAGTTCTAGCCCGCGGGAGGTGGATGAATCGATATGAAAACACACGGCAGAAAACAGAAAATGACGCCCCAGGCCATTGCCATCCGCATCGTGCTGGTCTGGTTTATCGCGGCGTTTATTCTATTTCCCAACATCAATATCATGATCAGCGTGCTCCAGGAGGACGGCCGGTTCAGCGCCGAGGCCGTCACCAAGCTGTTAAAGTCCAAGCGGGCGGTGAAGAGCATGATCAACAGCCTGGTGCTGGGCATCAGTTTGGTAATTACGGTGAATCTGGTGGGCACCCTGGTGGTGCTGTTCACGGAATACTGGGACATTAAGGGAGCGCTTTTCCTGCGGCTGGCCTACATGACCTCCCTGGTCTACGGCGGCGTGGTGCTGGCCATGGGCTACAAGTTCGTGTACGGCTCCAAGGGGATCGTGACCAAGGGCCTGACCCTCCTGTTCCCGAATATGAACGTCAACTGGTTCACGGGCTTCGGCGCGGTGCTCTTTGTCATGACCTTTGCCTGTACGTCCAACCACATCATTTTCCTGACCAACGCCATACGGGCCCTGGATTACCACACCATCGAGGCGGCCAGGAACATGGGGGCCTCGGACAGCCGGATTCTCTTCAAGGTGGTACTGCCCACGCTAAAGCCCACGCTGTTCGCGCTGACGATCATGACCTTTCTCACCGGTATCTGCGCGCTGTCCGCGCCTCTGATGATCGGCGGCAGCAAGTTCCAGACCATCAACCCCATGATCGTCAGTTTTGCCCAGTCTCCGGGATCCCGGGATCTGGCGGCGGTCCTGGCCATGATTCTGGGCCTGATGACCATTGTGCTGCTGTTTATCATGAACCGGGTGGAGCGGAAGGGAAATTACATATCCGTGTCCAAGACCAAGGCGAAAATGCGCAAGGCCAGGCTGCGCAACCCCGCGGCCAATGTGGCGGCCCATGTGGTTGCCTACGCCATGTTCGTGATCTACATGCTGCCCATCTGCCTGGTGGTGCTGTTCTCCTTCTGCGACGCCCTGGCGATCAAGACCTCGACCCTGTCCTTAAGCGCCTTCACCCTGAAAAATTACGTGGCGCTGTTCACGAAACAGGACGCGTTCAGGCCCTACCTGGTGAGTATCGTTTACTCCGTGGCCGCGGCGGCGGGAGCCTGCGTGATCAGTGTGATTGTGGCCCGGTTTGTGCGCAGGAACGAGCACAGGACCGACGCGTTTTTCGAGTACGGCCTGCTGATTCCCTGGATGCTGCCCACCACCTTTATCGCCCTGGGGCTGATGTTCTCCTACGACGTGCCGCGGGCGGTTGTGGGCGGTAAGGTGCTGATCGGCAGCATCTGGATCATGCTGATCGCCTATATTGTGGTCAAGCTTCCCTTCTCCTTCCGAATGATCCGGGCGGCGTTCTTCGGCGTGGAGGACAGCCTGGAGGAGGCGGCAAAGACCATGGGGGCGGGAACGTCCTACACGATGGTCCGGGTGATACTGCCGGTGATCATGCCCACGGTGGTCTCGGTCATGGCTATGAATTTTAACGCGCTGCTTTCCGATTTTGATTTGTCGGTTTTTTTATATTCTCCAAAATATCAGCCATTAGGTGTTATAATTAAGTCAGCCAGCGACGAGGGCGTGAATGAGAACGCCCAGGCCATGGCGTTAGTATATTCCGTGGTGCTGATGATTCTGTGCAGCTTTGCCCTTTACCTGACCCAGGGGGGTGGGGCGGCAAAGATCAAAAAGAGGCTGTTTGGCCGGAAACGCCGCTGAGCCATAAACATGTAGAAAGAGGAGCTTAAACTGTATGAGAAGATTGACAAGTCCCGACAGAATGAAACTGATCAATGAAAAGAATATCCTGAAAATCGTTCATGAGAACCCGGGGATCTACCGGAAGCTGATCGCGGAAAAGACAAATCTATCTTCCCAGACCGTCACCAACCTGGTGACGGAGCTCGTCGAGCGCAGGGTGCTCTTGGAGTATGCGCCGTCCCTGGGGATCAAGGGCCGCAACCCCGTGTCCCTGTCCGTCAACTACTCGGGCTTCTATATGATCACGGCGGACATCAACATCGGCCGGGTGGCGGTCTATGTAAATGCCCTGGACGAGACGGTGATTGCCTCGGAGGAGCGCCCGGTGGGCCAGAAGACGGACGTGCTGGACGTTCTCAAAGAGATGATCGGCCGGGTGTTGGAGCGGGCGGGGACGGTAAGGACCATCCTGGCCTGCGCCATCAGCGTCACCGGCGTTGTCAACGAGGACAAGGGCATCGTGGTGGAGGCTGGAAAACTGAACTGGTACAATCTGGATCTGGCCGGGGAGCTGTCATACCTGGGCGTGCCCGTGCTGGTCCGCAACGACGCGAACATGTTCGCCTACTATGAGAAATCGCAGTTTCCGGCGGATTTGAACTTTATGATCGCCAAGATCGACGTGGGAATCGGCTCCGCCTTTGTGCTGGGCGGCCGGGTGCTGGAGAGCACCAACAACGTGGCCGGAGAGCTGGGCCACGTGACCGCCATGGCTCAGGGCGCGGAGCGGCCCTGCGTCTGCGGAAAAACCAACTGTCTGACGAAATTTATCTCCCTGGAAGCTCTGGAGGCGGACTACGGAAAGCCCTACGGGGAGTTGGTTGAGGATGTGAGGCGCAAGGAGCCGAAGGCCGTGGCGCTGATTGAGGATGTGTGCGCATATCTGGCTCCCATTCTGGCCAACGTGATCATTTTGCTGGACCTGGACCGGATTATCCTCTGCGGCTGCACGGTGGAGTATTTTGAATCCATCATCTATCCCTGCCTGGACCGGAAAATCCGCAAGCTGTTGAGCTATTGGGTTTCCTTCAAACGGCTGGAAATCCGCACCAACGTGAAGATCACGGCCATCAGCAGCCGGTTCCTGCTGGACTATTATTTTTCCACGGAGAGCGATATCAGATTGTGATGGGAGCGCTATGAACAACTATTTGGATATTGTGGACAGCCGCTGGTCCTTTGGAAGCTATTACCGGAGGCGTTTTTTGGGGGACACGCTGTACACCTGTTTTTTCTATAAAGATATCGAGCTGGTTCTGGACCGGGAACACGCAGCGGTCCAGGACCGGTTTGCGGAGGAGATGAACCGGGAACATGAGACCGGCGGGGAGGCGTTAGAGCGGTATTACCGGCAGTTGAGGCGCTTTTTCGACCAGATGGAGTCATACGACCAGTGGACTCTGGAGCAGATTTACGGCAGCGTCCACAGCATCCGCAAGCAGTTTCTGGGCGCAGGCGCCATCGAGAAGGCCCAGATCCGCAGGTGCCTGGGATCCGGGACCATGGGCCTGGGCGCGGGGATTGACCAGAGCGGCGTCTGGCAGCGCCTGATGGAGGACAGCAACGGGGTGGTGTTCTGCCTGGCGGACCCGAATTATTTCCAATATATGGTAAACGACATGGGGCGGGCGGCGGAGCTGGGAAAGGATCTCTACGTGCTTACCGGTCAGACCGCCGGGGATGCGATCCTGACCCGGGAGGCCCTGGCCGCGCTGCCCGGTATGACTCCGGGAGGCAGAGAGCCGATATTTTTGGAGGACAGGGCAAGATATTCGCTGCTGGATTTGTCCGCAGTCCGGTACAAGGAAGGGTTTCAGCGGGATATTGACCTGGGAAAGGCCGTTCTCATTGTCTACGGGGACGACGGGCTGTTCCACTGCCGGAATCTGAATCTGCCGTCCATTGTGCGCACCGTGCCGTCCTGCTATTTCGCAAGGGCCATTGCGGGCCAGTTCGTGGGCCGCGGGCTCTGCACCATCTATGTGCCGCCTCATTTTGACATTCTGCCCCTGGTGCCTCTGATTGAAAAGACCAGAGCATCCTACTGCCAGCTTGCGCGGCTGGAGCGGGACTTCGGGCCCGAGATCTATGAGCTGGGGCTGGAGCGGCTGTACGCCCGGTATCCGCAGTATTTTATCAATATTTACGGGGAAGGCGGGGAGGAGCGGCTGCCGGTGCGCATGGATAGCGGCGAGGAGGATTCCTGCAGTCCGTATTTCTACGGCTCCTACTGCCGCCGGCGTGAGGAGCTGATCTCCGGGTATCTGAACGGCGTTCCCGGCCTGCGGTATATCTCAGCTTACATGGATGGGAGGACGCTGTCGGAGATTCCGGTCCCCTGGGGCTGCGAGGAGCCCCAGGACGGCATCCTGGTCCAGGGCGCCGTGATGGCAAAGGCCCGCGGGTCCCGGGTGATCCTGGCGGATGGCGGCGCCCGCTCCCCCAGGGCGTTGGTGGCGGAGGGGGAGGAGGAAGGACTGCTGTTGATCTCAAATTTCCTGTTTTTCCTCACCCCCAAGCTGGTCTCCTGGTACAACGAGCTGCGCCAGGAGCGGCCGATGGAGCAGATCGGGCTGGACGGCGGCCACCTGGATTACATGCTCCGGTACGAGGGCGGGCGGCGGGTGGAGACATTTCCACTCTACCGGAAGGCCTGCGTGGCCATGAAGCGGGACGGAAGTTTTCTGTTTTTTCAGTACGCTTTGGGCGGCGGGAGTATTTCCCTGGGAGGGCGGCGGCTTTCGTGGACGGCCCGGGATGTGAATCCGCAGGACTCCCCCGGCCCGGTCTGCATTTTCACGCCTTACCGCTCGGCTCACAGGACGGAGGAAAAAACGGACGGCTACTGCGAGTTTGCCGGGGAGGGCCGGTTCAACCTGGTGGTGATCCAGGACAAGGTGGTCTGCGCCCGCATGGGGGATGTGATGGTCCCCAGCATCGGCGCGGTGGTGTCCCTGGCGCGGGAGACGGGGGAGGATTTGATCCGGGCCCTGGGCTTTGAAGCCGCCGGGGACGGATATTACCGCTGGGACGGCCCGGAGGCCGTGATCTGCCTGGAGCCGCCCGAGGGAATCGGGGCGGAGGACTGGGACTCGGTGTGCTGGGCCTTTGGCGGCGGCATGTCCCTCATAAGCGATGGGGAAAGCCTCTTTGAACAGGAGACCGGCCTGTCGCGGCTGGAAGACGAGGGATGGCTGGGACCGCTGTCACGTCAGACTCAGGAGAGCGAGATCCACAGGCTTTCCAAGCACCCCAGGACCGCGGTGGGCGTTACGGACCAGGGGGAGCTGTTCGTTCTGGTATTTTCCGGCAGGACGGCCTTGTCTGTGGGGGCGGACTACGCGCAGATGGGCAGAATCGCCCGGACGCTGGTGCCCAACGTCCGGCATATGATGAATGTGGACGGCGGCGGCTCCGCGGTGTTCGGAATGGCGGTGGGAAAGGTGTTTGTGGAGCTCAGCTACCCCGCCACCTCCTATACCAGCCCGGCCGGTATGGTGCGCCGGATCAACACACTTCTGTGCATGAAACAATAAAATACCCCCATTGCGGGGAATCACTGCGCCCGCGGCCGGACTCCGGCCCGCGGGCGTCCATAGACGTAAAGGAGACAGACGCATGATAAAATTCGGTACAGGCGGATGGAGAGCGATTATCGGGGACGAATTTACCAAGGAGAATATCTGCATTCTGGCAAAAGCAATGGCGGATAAGATGATCTGCGAACAGGTGGATGGGAAAGGCGTGGTCATCGGCTACGACCGGCGTTTCCTGTCCAGGGAGGCGGTGATCTGGAGCTGCGAGGTCCTGGCGGCCGCGGGGATCAAGTGTTACTTCGTCAACCGGTCTGTCCCCACCCCGCTGATCATGGACTACGTGATGAAGCACCAGTTTCCCTACGGTTTCATGGTGACGGCCAGCCACAACCCGGCCATTTACAACGGCATCAAGGTGTTCACCAGCGGGGGCAGGGACGCCGATGAGGTTCAGACCCGGGACATTGAGCGCTATATCGCCCGGGTGGATGCGGCCGGTATCCCCAGAAAACGCTACGAGGAGGCGAAAAAGCAGGGCCTGGTGGAGGAGATCTACCCCATGAACGAGTATATCGACGGCATCATGAGCAAGATTGACATGGATGCCATCAAGAAGAGCCAGCTGAAGGTGGCCTTCGACCCCATGTACGGGGTCAGCAAGACGGCGTTAAGCACCATTCTGATCTCCGGGCGCTGTGATCTGGACGTGATTCACCAGGAGCACGACACGCTGTTCGGCGGAAGGCTTCCGGCCCCCACGGCGGACACCCTGCGGGCGCTCCAGAACCAGGTGATGGAGTGGAACTACGATCTGGGAATCGCCACGGACGGCGACGCGGACCGGCTGGGCGTGATCGATGACAAGGGGCATTTTCTCCATCCCAACGACATTCTGGTGCTGCTGTACTATTACCTGATCCGCTACAAAGGGCTGAGGGGCCCGGTGGTGCGCAACCTGGCGACTACCCATCGCCTGGATCAGGTGGCGGCGGCGTTCGGCGAGAAATGCTACGAGGTGCCAGTGGGTTTCAAGTACATTTCCGCAAAAATGACGGAGACCGGGGCCGTGATCGGCGGGGAGTCCTCCGGCGGCCTGACGGTGGCCGGGCACATCAACGGCAAGGACGGAGTCTACGCCGCCACCCTGCTGGTGGAGATGATTGCGGTCACGGGCAAACCTTTGAGCGAGCTGGTCCTGGAGATCCGGAAGGAGTGCGGGGAAATGTACATGGAGGAGCGGGCCTACGAGTTCACGGAGCAGGAGAAGGAACGGCTTTTGGAAGTGCTCTATGAGAAGCGAAAGCTGCCGGACCTGGCAGATTACCAGGTGGACCGCGTCTCCTACATGGACGGCTGCAAGGTGTACTTTAAGAACAACGGCTGGGTCATCGCCCGGTTTTCCGGAACGGAGCCGCTGCTGCGGATCTTCTGTGAGATGCCGGATAAACAGGCTGCCAGGGAGATCTGTGGGTTGTTTGAAACGTATCTGGGCCTATAGAGGCGGGGAGAGTGAACATGAAGGAAACGATTGACGTACAGCAGTTGATCCATATAATACGGAATATGAAGCCCTGCTTTCTGGACGGGGAAATGTCCGGCCGGATCACCTTTAAGGGGGATATCGACTTTGCCACGGAGGCGGACTTTGCCGTGCAGAGGCAGGTGCAGGAGCGGCTTCTGGCACTGTACCCGGATATCCAGTTTATGGGGGAGGAGAAGGACAACAGCGGCATCGATTTTGCGGGCGCGGTCTGGATTCTGGACCCGGTGGACGGCACCACCAACCTGGTGCATCGGTTTGACCACAGCGCCGTCTCACTGGCTTTGGCCGTGGATTCCCGCCTGGAGCTTGGCATCGTCTACAACCCGTACCGGGACGAGCTGTTTCACGCGGTTCGCGGAGGCGGCGCGTATCTGAACGGAAATCCCATTCACGTGGGGTCTGCGGCGCAGATGCGGGAAGCGCTGATCAGCGTGGGAACGGCCCCCTACTACCATGAGCTGGCGGACCGTAATTTTGAGCGGATCAAGAGCATTTTCCTGGACTGTCAGGACATACGGCGGCTGGGGAGCGCCGCTCTGGATTTGTCCTATGTGGCCTGCGGCCGAATTGACGCCTATTTCGAGCCCAATCTGAAACCATGGGACTATGGGGCGGGCGCGCTGCTGGTGAAGGAGGCGGGCGGCTGCGTCACGGACTTCGAGGGGCGGGAACCGGCGCTAAACCGGCCCTGCTGCGTTGTTGCGGGAACGCCGGGGATTCACAGGGCGCTGCTGGAGCGGTATCTGTGAGATTGGGGCGCTTGTGTAGCTGGTTTTGTGACGGCTGATCCGCTTTACTTTCCGTCTCCCCGGTGTTAAAATGAAACCGGAACTGTGTCCGGCTGGGGGAAATTGCCCGCCGGGCCTGGAATTGGTGAATGAGGAACACGAGAGATGGAGACAAAGCGCGTTAAAATTGAAGATACAGCCAGAATCCATGACAGGGAGCTTTTGGAGGCGGCGGAGATACTGCGGGAGGGCGGACTGGTGGCCTTCCCCACGGAGACGGTGTACGGCCTGGGGGCTAACGCCCTGGACGAGGCGGCGGCCCGGAAGATCTATGAGGCCAAGGGGCGCCCCTCGGACAACCCGCTGATCGCCCATGTGGCGGACCCTGAGGATGTGGAGGCGCTGGTGGAGTACATACCGGAGAACGGGCGCAAGCTGATGGAGGCCTTCTGGCCGGGGCCGCTGACCATGATCTTCCCCAAGAGTCCGGCCGTACCCTACGGTACCACCGGCGGTCTGGACACGGTGGCCATCCGTATGCCCAGCGACCCAGTGGCCAACCGCCTAATCGCCCTGGCCGGGGTGCCGGTGGCGGCCCCCAGCGCCAACACCTCCGGCCGTCCAAGCCCCACCACGGCAGATCACGTCTGGCAGGACATGAACGGGCGCATCGACATGATTATCGACGGCGGTCCTGTGGGCATCGGCGTGGAGTCCACCATCGTGGACGTGTCCTGCCGGATTCCCACCGTGCTGCGGCCCGGGGCCATCACCATGGAGATGCTGCGGGAGGTGCTGGACGAGGTGAAGATTGACCCGGCCATCCTTGGCCCCATGGGCGCTGATATGAGGCCCAGGGCGCCGGGCATGAAGTACAAGCACTACGCGCCCAGGGCGGAGCTGACGCTGGTGGAGCCGACTGAGGGGCAGGGCGAGGACGCCGCAGCGGTGGAGCGCATGATTCAGCGGGTGAACCGGCTGGCTCAGGAGAAGCTGGCGGCCGGAAGCCGGGTGGGCATTATCTGCACCGACGAGTCCAGGGATCGCTACGAGGGCGGTCTGGTGCGCAGCATCGGCGCCCGGGCCAAAAAGGAGACTGTGGCCCACAATCTGTACGCAGTGCTGCGGGAATTTGATGATCTGAAGGTGGATTATATTTATTCTGAAAGCTTTTCCGAGGACCATCTGGGACAGGCGATTATGAACCGGTTGTCTAAGGCGGCGGGGTATCATATCGAGCGGGTGTGAGTTGGACGGGCAGGCGGCCGGAGTTCGCCCGCCCGCTGCCCGCAGACAGGGACTTCAGGAACAGGAGGCATTCATGGAAAAGCAGACGTTAGGCGAGATCACCGCCCAGAAGCTGGTGCGGATGATCCAGGAAAGGGGATACGTACCCGGGGACAAGCTGCCCACGGAGATGGAGCTGTCCGAGGTCCTGGGCGTTGGGCGCAACACCGTGCGGGAGGCCCTGCGGATCCTTATGTCCCGGAATATCGTGACCATCCGCCAGGGCTCCGGCACCTTTGTGTCGGAGAAGAACGGAATCCCCGACGATCCCCTGGGATTTACCATGATGGAGGACACCGGGAAGCTGACCAGGGATCTGCTGCAGGTGCGGGTGATTCTGGAGCCGCCCATCGCGGCCCTGGCGGCCCAGAACGCCACTGGGGAGGATCTGGCGCGGCTGGAGCAGATTTTGGACGAGGTGGAGGCCCTGGTGCGGCAGCGGAAGGACTATGCGGAGAAGGACTCCCAGTTCCACGCCCAGATCGCCGCGTGCAGCCACAACACGGTGATGTCCAATCTGGTTCCGGTGATCACCGACGGCGTGCGGGTGTTCGCCAGCGCGGTGCGGGAGACGGAGTATGATCAGACCCTGGTGTCCCACCGGGCTATTTTCGAGGCCATCCGGGACAAAAAGGCGGTGGAGGCCCAGCAGGCCATGTATTTCCACCTGATGTACAACCAGAACCGGTATTTGATGGAACAGAATCATTAGAGGCGGCAGCTGGGAAGATACGTTTCCTAAATATTTAAAATTCATGGGATGAATATAAGGTTCATCCCATTTTTTATTGACTTATATTGGATAATGTGATAAAAATATTATATATTCATGGGATGAATATATGCCCGTTATCAGAACAAGTCACAGATGCCACGAAAACCAGGAGGGGCGGAGGAAATGGAACAACGGTATGATGTATTGATTATCGGCGGAGGCGTGGTAGGAAGCGCCATCGCCAGGGAAATGTCCAGGTACCAGCTGAAAATCGGCGTGCTGGAGAAGAACCTGGACGTCTGTTATGAGACCAGCGGGCGCAATTCCGCTGTGGTTCACGGCGGCTTTGCCTATGACACCGGGACGCTGAAGGCAAGGCTTTGCGTGGAGGGAAACCGGATGATGGACCAGCTGTCGGAGGAGCTGGATTTCCGGTTCCGGCGCTGTGGAAAGGTGCTGGTGGGCAACACGGACGAGGACATGGAGACCTTAAAGCGTACGCTGAAGCAGGGCGAGGCCAACGGAGCCAGGGGCCTGGTGATCATTGACAAGGAAAGACTTCACGAGCTGGTTCCGGCGGTGGTGGGAGAATTCGCCATGTTTTCACCCTACAGCGGCATTTTAGACCCCTTCAATTACACCATCGCTCTGGCAGAGAACGCCCATGACAACGGGGTAGACTACTATCTGGACCACGAGGTGACGGCCATTGACCGGGATGGGGATGGAGTATACCGTCTGGCCACGGACAAGGGAACATTTTCGGCCCGCTGGGTGGTTAACAGCGCGGGGCTGGGCTGCGGCAGGATTTCCGAAATGCTGGGGATCAAGGGATACAAGGTGATTGGCTCAAAGGGCGATTATATCATCCTGGACAAACGCACCGGCCCGCTCCTGCCCATGCCCGTCTATCCGGTGCCCAGCAACACCTATATGGGCATTCACGTGACCAATACCACCGATGGCAACGTGATCATCGGGCCCAACGCGGAGACGGTTTCGGATTTCGCCTACTACGGCGTGCCCCAGGAGAACATGGATTATCTGGCGGACAGCGCCTCCGACCTGTGGCCCTGCATCCACAAATCGGACTACATACGCAATTACTCCGGGATTCTGCCAAAATGGGTGGACGATCAGGGGGTGATCCAGGATTTCAGGATCGAGATTCGGGACGATCTGGCTCCCCGGGCCATCAACCTGGTAGGCATCGAGTCACCGGGCCTGACCGCGGCCGTGCCCATCGCCCGGTATGCCATTGGGCTGATGAAGGAGCGGGAGGAGCTGAAGCCCAACCCGGACTTCAATCCGGTGCGCAGGGGAATCGTCCGTTTTGCGGAGCAGCCTATGGAAGAGCAGGCCCGCCTGATCGCCGCGAACCCGGATTACGGCGAGGTGGTCTGCCGCTGCGAGAAGGTGACCAGGGCGGAGATTCTCCAGGCCATCCACAATTCCCTGGGCGTGGACACCATGGTGGGGATCAAGTACAGAACACGATCCATGATGGGGCGCTGCCAGGGCGGTTACTGCCAGATGCGCATCGCAAAGATGATTGAGGAGGAGCTGGGAAAGGCGGAGACGGATGTGCGCTACGCCAGAGCCGGTTCGCAGATGTTCTTCGGCAAAGTCCGTGAGGAGGTGTAGTGATGGAGATTCGTAAAGAAAATGTGGACGTTGTCATCGTGGGCGGCGGACCGGCAGGTCTGGCGACCGCGGTCAGGCTGTACGAGAAGGGAGTCCATGACATTTTGATCATTGAGCGGGAACGGCATCTGGGGGGAATTCTGCGCCAGTGCATCCACGACGGATTCGGACTGACCCGTTTTAGAACCACCCTCAGCGGCCCGGAGTACGCCAGGCGCTTCATCGACCAGGTGAAGGAGCTTGGGATTCCCTATGTGACGGACACCACAGTGCTGGAGGTGAGCAGCGGCAAGGTTGTGACCGCCGTTTCCTCCGGCGGACTGGTGCAGTGGCAGGCCAAAGCCGTGATTCTGACCATGGGCTGCCGGGAGAGGACCCGCGGAGCCCTGGGCATTCCCGGGGAGAGACCCACGGGAGTGTTTACCGCGGGGGTGGCCCAGGCATATATGAACCTGTACAACCGGATGCCTGCCAAAGAGGTGGTGATCCTGGGTTCCGGCGACATCGGTATGATCATGGCCAGGCGGCTGACACTGGAGGGGGCCCATGTGAAGGCTGTGTTTGAGATTCAGCCGTATCCCAGCGGGCTTCCAAGGAACATTGAGCAGTGCTTAAACGATTACGGCATCCCGCTGTTTTTAAGCCACACGGTGACGGAAATTCACGGGAACGCGCGGCTTTCAGGGGTGACGGTGTCGGAGGTGGATGAGCGCATGAAGCCGATTCCGGGGACGGAGAAGGAGTATGCCTGCGACACGCTGATTCTGTCCGTTGGACTGATCCCGGAGAACGAGCTTTCCCTGGACGCCGGGGTGACGCTGGATCAGCGTACCAAGGGAGCGCTGGTGGACGAATATTTCCAGACGGATGTGGAGGGGATTTTTGCTGCAGGCAATGTGCTGCACGTCCACGACCTGGTGGACTTCGTGTCCATGGAGGCGGAAGATCTGGCGGAGAGTGCGGCGGAGTATGTGCGCACAGGCCGCCTGCCGGAGTGCCCCCTCGCGGTGCGCCCGGACGGGAATATCAACCACACCGTACCCCAGCGGGTCAGTGGAACCAGGGCGTTCAAGCTGTCCATGCGGGTGAACCGGCCCATGAAGGACTGCCGTGTGGTGGTTCGCCAGAACGGTGTGGAGCTTGCGTCAAAGAAAATGAAGAAGGCAATCCCGGCGGAAATGATCCAGCTGGCCGTAAAAACGGACCGGATCGCGCAGAACGGGGATCTGGAGGTGAGCGTGGAATGTTGAGAGAGTTTACGTGTATTATCTGTCCCAATGGCTGTGAGATTACCGCCGGGGTGGAGGACAATCAGATCATATCCATCGAGGGCGCCCTTTGCCCTAAAGGCGAGGCCTATGTCAACCAGGAGCTGACCGATCCCCGGCGCAACATCGCCACATCGGTGCTGGTAAAGGGCGGCGAGCTGCCCCTGGCCAGCGTGCGCCTGACAAACCCCATTCCCAAGGCGAGGATATTCGACGCCATGGCCGAGATTCGCGGCATCGCGGTGGAGGCGCCGGTGGAAGCCGGGACCGTGGTGATCAGGGGGATTCTGGGACTGGACAGCGACGTGATTGTGACGAAGGGGGTGGGGAGGCGGCAGCTTCCCGAATCATAGGATTTTTCAGTAATAAAGCAGGCCGGAACGCGATGTGATACGCGTCCGGCCTGTATTTCTTATATGCCAAATTCCTGAAACAGCTGTTCCTGATATGCGGAGTCCTCTGCGGAGCGGATGATGTCATCCGCACGGCCGGCTGCCGCCAGCCGGGTGATCAGCGCGTTCACCCGCTCCTGGCCGTGCTGGGTGCCCTGTACGACGCCCGCTTCCAGGCCCTCCTCATAGCTGATCTTTTTCTCGCTATTGATATGCAGTTCCTCGTCGTATTCCGATAAGATCATTTCTCTCACCTCCTCGCGGTGTTTCAACAGGAAGTTTTTTAAAACGTCATGCTGGATACAATCTTCCACGGCCTGATCCACCGCTGCTTCCAGGTGAAGGCCCTCATTCAGACGGCTGCGGACTGCGTTGATCAGAAACGCGTACTCGTACAGCTTCCGGCAGCTCTTCATCATTTCTTCATTATGCCCATAGTTGATATTGATCATGGTGGCGGTGCACTCCAGGCAGGGAACGCCTTCGGCCTGGTAGAACAAATCGGACAGCCGCAGCTGTGTGCGGTCCGGCTGTTCCATGGTCCCGTTGTAAAACACGATGAACTCCGGAAACGGAAGGGACAGCGGTCGTCGGGATTCTCATAGTGGGAACCGTGTGCATTTCTCCTTTCATTGTACTATAAACAGAGTGGGATTGTAAATGGTTGTGGAGGGATGAATTCAGAAATGAATCATGAACCGTTACGGTTCACGGGTAATATCCCGCGAAGCGTTTTTGGTGAGTGGAGCGCAGCGGAAGTCACAGAAACCCCGGGGGTAGCGGCGCGAAACAGCGCTTTTTGCTGTTTCTGTGCATCGCGAAGCGTGTTACCGGGAACGGAGTGAACAGTAATCATGAACCACAGATGCCCTTGGGGCCTGGAACAGTTTCCGGCGGCGCAGGAAACTGTTTTAGAAAGATAAGAACAGAATAGCACAATCCGGTCGTCGGCGCAACATCGACTTTTCCTGTGATTGCCGTTTCACATGTTATTGTTTTTTTCTTCAATATGTTCTATGATAAAAGGAAACAGCTTTGGCAGCGGGCCGGTGAGACCCGGACCTGCCGGGAGAGAATGCTTGAATTTACGGATTGAGGAGGAGAAGAAAATGACAGGAAAACGCACGGATTATATTACGTGGGACGAGTATTTTATGGGGGTGGCCATTCTGGCGGGGAAGCGTTCCAAGGATCCCAGCACTCAGGTGGGAGCCTGTATTGTGAGCCCGGACAATAAGATTTTGTCCATGGGATACAACGGATTCCCCAAAGGCTGTTCCGATGATGAATTTCCCTGGGAAAGGGAGAACGAGGCGGACGACCCCTACAACGCGAAGTATTTTTATTCCACCCACAGCGAACTCAACGCGATTCTCAACTACCGGGGCGGAAGCCTGGAGGGAAGCAAGCTTTATGTAACCCTGTTCCCCTGCAACGAGTGCGCCAAGGCGATTATCCAGGCCGGAATCAAGACCATTGTGTACGGGCAGGACAAGTATGCGGACACCCCCGCGGTGCAGGCTTCCAAACGCATGCTGAACGCGGCGGGCGTGCGCTATTACCAGTATCAGTCCACCGGGCGCAAGATTGAGATTGAGGTGTAATCCCATGAAATTTCTTTTGGCGGCGGTGAACGCCAAATATATTCACTCCAACCTGGGGATTTACAGCCTCAAAGCCTGTGCGGACGCCCGTATGGCCGGGGGGCCGGTAGAGATCGAGCTGGCGGAGTACACCATCAACCATCAGCCGGAACAGGTGCTCCAGGACATTTACCGCCGCAGGCCGGAGGCGGTGGGATTTTCCTGCTACATCTGGAATATTTCCTTTGTCCGGGAGCTGATCGCCGACTTAGCCCTGGTGCTGCCCAAAACGGAGATTTGGCTGGGCGGCCCGGAGGTTTCCTTTGAATGCGAAACGCTGCTGCATTCCCTGCCCGCGGTTCGGGGAGTGATGAAAGGGGAGGGAGAGGAGACGTTTTGCAGGCTGGCGGCGGCCTATGGGGAGGCTGAGAGGCTGGGAGCGCCGTTGCAGGCGGAGCGTGGGATCCCAGGCCCGTCGGACGCCGATCTCGCCGCCATCCCCAACCTGGCCTTCCGGCGCCGCGACGGCGGCATTTTCCAGACGCCGGCCGGGCCGCCGTCGGATATGGGTTCATTTCCATTTTCGTACAAACAACTGGGACTAGAGAATCTGGAGCACCGGATCATCTACTATGAGAGCAGCAGAGGCTGCCCTTTTTCCTGTTCCTACTGTCTGTCCTCCGTGGACAAGGCGCTGCGTTTCCGGCCCATTTCCCTGGTAAAGCGGGAGCTGGACTGGTTTCTGGAGTGGAAGGTGCCCCAGGTGAAGTTTGTGGACCGCACCTTTAACTGTAAGAAAAGCCACGCTCTCGCCATATGGAGACATATCCTGGAGCATGACAACGGCGTGACCAACTTTCATTTTGAGATTGCCGCAGACCTGTTGGACGAGGAGGAGATGGAGCTGCTGGAGAAAATGCGCCCCGGCCTGGTGCAGCTGGAGATCGGCGTGCAGTCCACCAACCCGGAAACGCTGCGGGAGATCCACCGCCGCACGGACATCGGGGAGATTCGCCGGATCACGGCGCGCATCAACAGCTGGCACAATATCCACCAGCACCTGGACCTGATCGCGGGGCTGCCCTGGGAGGGAATTGAGTCGTTCCGAACGTCCTTCAACGAGGTGTACGGCATGGAGCCGGAGCAGCTGCAGCTGGGATTTTTGAAGGTGCTGAAAGGTTCTCATATGGCGGAGATGGCGGAATCCTACGGCCTGGTGTATTCCCGGCGTCCGCCCTACGAGGTGCTCTCCACCAGATGGCTGTGCTATGAGGAGCTGTTGGAGCTCAAGGGCGTGGAGGAGATGGTGGAGATCCATTACAACAGCCGTCAGTTTGTCCACACACTTGCGCTGCTGCAGGAGGAGTTTTCCACACCCTACGACATGTTTCTGCACATGGCCCGGTTTTACCGGGAACAGGGGTATGCTGGGCTTAACCACAGCCGCGTCGCCCGCTATGAGATTTTGTGGAAAATGATCGGTTCCCTCACCGTGGATTGTGGACGGAGGGAGATTTACCGGGATGCGCTGGTCTTCGACCTGTATCTGCGGGAAAATGCCAAAAGCCGGCCGGAATTTGCACGGGATCAGAATCCTTTTAAGGAGCGGATGCGGGAATTTTACCGGGCGGAAGCGGAGAAACCCAGGTACCTTCCGGGATACCAGGGCTGTGACGGCCGCCAGCTTCAGCGGATGACCCACCTGGAGGGCATGGGAGACGGGACGTTTGTGCTCTTCGACTACCGGGACCGGGATCCGCTGGATTACAATGCCAGAACCTGGCGTTTGGATTTGGATGGAGCGGTAAAACGGTGAACGGAACCGTGAAAAAGGTTGACATAAAGCTGAAAATGTGCTAAATAATAGAAGCTTATAATTGCGAGGAGCCGTTATGGGCGCAGAATGAACACACTGAGAAAGGAATACGGACCGGAATGGCAAGACGAGAGACAAAAGCGCAGCAGGCGGAGCGGATCCAGAAGATATTGGCGGCACTGGACCGGGAGTACGGCACGGAATACCGCTGTTATTTGAATCATGAAACCCCATGGCAGCTGTTGATCGCCGTGATTATGAGCGCCCAGTGCACGGACGCCCGGGTCAACATGGTCACCGCCGATCTGTTCCGCAAATACGACACCCTGGAGAAGTTTGCGAATGCCGACTTGAAGGAGCTGGAACAGGATATTCACTCCACGGGCTTTTACCATATGAAGGCCAAAAATATTATCGCCTGTTGCCGTGACCTGGTGGACAAGCACGGCAGCGAGGTGCCGCGGACCATTGAGGAGCTGACGGCACTGGCCGGGGTGGGCCGCAAGACCGCCAATGTGATCCGCGGAAATATCTACAATGAACCCAGCATCGTGGTGGACACCCACGTAAAGCGGATTTCCCGCAAGCTGGGCCTGACCAAATCCGAGGACCCGGTTAAAATCGAGCAGGATCTGATGAAGGCGCTGCCAAGGGATCACTGGATTCTCTGGAATATCCACATTATTACCCTGGGCCGCAGCATCTGCATCGCCCGCCGTCCCAAGTGTGGGGAGTGCTTCCTGCGGGAGTTCTGTCCGGGGCGGGAGGATGAGGGATAAAATGCTTGCTCGGAAAAACAATCGCCTGGGGGCTGCAACAGCGGCCCATTGCATTTAATAAAAAGACAGAGGTACAGCCTAACCGCCAAACGGTGATCGGTTGTACCTCTGTCTTTTTGCCCGAGGTGATATGTTTTGCAGCTGGCAGGCGGTCACTGCGTGTGATGGGCCGCTTGCACACCACTACAACATCTTTTCCGCAATCGCCTGTGAGGTCTTTTGTTTATTTTTCTCCGCGTCGCCGTTCATGCGCCGGAACAGCTCGGCGTAAAGAATATCCACCATGTACATCTGGGAGGCGATAGCCGAGATGGAACCGCCCTGCATGGGGCCCTCTCTGGCTCCGCATTGCAGGAGAATATCCGCATAGGGCGCCGCCGGAGTCTTTAAAAAGCTGGTGATGAACACCGTGGTTCCGCCGGACTCCCGGACGGACTTGGCGATCTGGATGCAGTCCTTGGTCATGCCGGAGTTGCAGAAGATAATAGCCAGATCCCCGGGGCGCAGCAGCGTGGCGGAGGTCAGCTGCATGTGCGCATCGCTGGTGAAGGAGATATTGGGCATAAGCCGCAGGAACTTGTTCTGCATCTCCAGCGAGGTGATGGCGGAACATCCGAAGCCGTATAAGTAAATCTGATTGGCGGATATGATCTGGTCCACCGTCCGGCTCACGGCCTCAAAGTTTAAGTAATTGTAGGCGTGGTTCAGCGCCGCCGTGTAGACGGACAGGATTTTCTGGGAAATTTCCCGGATGTCCCTGGAGTCCGCCACGTCCACATTGGCATTGATATCCAGCATCTCGCGGGAGTGGGTACTGAGTGCCAGTGACAGCTTGAAATCCTGATAACCGCCCAGCTTCAGGGAACGGCAGAAACGGAATACGGTGGTGTCGCCCACTCCGCAGCGCTCCGCCAGGTCGCTGATGGTCAGATCCAGAACCTCCTGGGGGTTTTCGAGCACAAAATCAGCCACTTTTTTTTCCAGCTTGGTGAAATGGCTGTAGGATGAGAGGATTTTGTCAATCAGATTGACGTCCGCCATAGAGTACCTCCAAAAAAATGTATGTCATGTCTACGATTCGATGGCCTGCACAAAGCGCTTGGTGATTTCCAGAGGTCTTGTGATAGCGCCTCCGATCACAGCCGCGTGTATTCCATCCATAGAGAGTATATCATGGAGCTGCTGCGGCGTCCAGATACCGCCCTCGGCAATCACGGGAATTCCCATGGTCTGCCCCAGACGGGCGATCAGATCCATGTCCGGTATCTCCGTTCCGGCCGTCTCACGGGTATATCCGCGCAGAGTGGTTCCCACGATATCAAATCCCATGTCCCTGGCCGCGGACGCGTCCTCGTAAGTGGAGCAGTCCGCCATAAAGAGCTGGCCGGGATATTTCCTGCGGATCGCGGCAAACAGTTCCGGCAGGGAAACGCCGTCCGGCCGGGGCCGGCTGGTGGCATCCAGCGCGATCACCTCCGTACCGCAGGCAACCAGCGCATCCACTTCGCGCTCCGTGGGTGTGATGAAAACCGGGCAGTCCCCGTACACGCGCTTGATAATGCCGATCACCGGCAGGTCCACGGTCTCCTTGATGGCCGTTATATCCTCCACCGTGTTTGCGCGGATTCCGGCCGCGCCTCCCAACATGGCCGCGTAGGCCATCCGGGACATAATATAGGAGCTGTGGAGCGGTTCCTGCTCCAAAGCCTGGCAGGATACAATCAGCTTTTTGTGAACCTGCTCAAGAAAGTTACTCATTTATTAGCACCTCCGAATTGAAATGATGAAATGTCGCATACGGGAAATGTATGGAAACCGACTAGGTCAGAGCCGCTGCCATTATTATAAATTACACAAAGAAAAAACACAAGAATAAAAGAAAAATTTATTTTTATATCTGTTTTTGATATGAAATAAAAAATATTTTCGTTTTCTATGTTGATTTTGCATAATCGGTATGCTAATATAAAAGCACGGGAAAGGTATGGCTGTGTTTTATAAAACAGAGCTGAACATAGTCAATTATGATCATCAAAAGGAGGAGTTATCAGTTATGAGGAAACGTTATTTAGCAGGGGTATTGGCAGCGGTTATGGCAATGGGGCTTACGGCATGCGGCGGCAGCACGCCCACCACGGCGGAGACGAAGGCGGAAGCGAAAACCGAGGCAAAGGCGGAGCCCGCCGGGGAGCAGTCCGCTGCGGAGAGTAAGGAGAAAGCAAAGACCACCGGGGGAAAGCTGGTTGTGTACTCCCCCAACTCCGAAGGCATCATGAACAATGTAATTCCTGGATTTGAGGAGAAATACGGCATCGAGGTGGAAGTGATTTCCGCGGGAGCCGGAGAACTGATCAAGCGCCTGAGCTCCGAGGCAAACGATCCCTATGCGGATATCGACTTCGGCGGCGTGAACTATGCCATTTACAAACAGAACCCGGATCTGTTCGAGGAGTACGTGTCTCCCAACGACAAGAACCTTCCGGAAGAATTTCAGAATACAACAGGTTTCTATACAAACTACACCATCAACGGCAGCTGCCTGCTGGTGAACAAGGACCTGATCGGAGATATCAAGATTGAGAGCTACGACGACCTGCTGAATCCGGAGTTAAAGGGAAAGATCGCTACCTGCGACCCCGCCACCTCCTCCAGCGCATTTGCGCAGCTGACCAACATTCTGCTGGCCAAGGGCGGATACGACAGCGACGAGGCCTGGGATTTCGTGGGCAAGCTGATCGAGCAGTGGGACGGCAAGGTGCTGTCCGGTTCCAGCGCCGTGTACAAGGGCGTTGCGGACGGCGAGTACACCGTGGGTCTGACCTACGAGGATCCCTGCGCAACCCTGGTTGCGGACGGAGCGCCGGTTGAGATCGTATTCCCCAGCGAGGGCGCCGTATACCTGCCCAGCGGAGCCGCGATCATCAAGGGTGCCAAGAACATGGACAACGCCAAGCTGTTCATCGATTACCTGATTTCCGATGAAGTACAGCAGCAGTTCGGCGACAACTTAACCATCCGTCCCATTATCGCCTCCATTTCCAGCAAGACCCTTACCCCCATCGGCGAGATTCATACCATCACCGAGGACATTGCCTACATCGCAGAGCACAAGAACGAGATTGTGGAGCGCTACAAAGACTTATTTGCAAGCCTGCAGTAAGGTAAAATACAGCATAATGTTCATCCGGCCCGCGCAGGAACTGCGCGGCCTCAAAAAACGTGGAAAAGCAGGCACAATCCCACCGCCGCAGGCGTTTATCCGGGATTGTGCCGGTAACTGCCGGGGTATCGGACAGTTGCCAATCAAGGCCTCTGGAGGAGATATAACATGAGTGTTGCAATCAAGATCAGCCACGCAGTTAAAAAATACGGTAACAACACGGTGATTCCGGATCTGTCGCTGGACATTCGGGAGGGTGAGTTTTTCACCCTCCTGGGCCCCTCCGGGTGCGGAAAAACCACACTTCTGCGAATGATCGCCGGCTTTAACAGTATTGAAGGCGGGGATTTTTATTTTAATGAGAAACGGATCAACGACGTGGAGCCGAACAAGCGCAATATCGGCATGGTATTTCAGAACTACGCCATTTTCCCCCATCTGACCGTGCGCCAGAACGTGGGCTTCGGCCTGAAAAACCGCAAGTGCAGCAAGGAGGAGATGGAGAGCCGGACCGACGAGTACCTGAAGCTCATGCAGATCGAGGAGTACAAGGACCGTCTGCCGGAGCGCCTCTCAGGAGGACAGCAGCAGCGCGTGGCCCTGGCCCGGGCGCTGGTGATCCATCCGGACGTGCTGCTCATGGATGAGCCCCTCTCCAACTTAGACGCCAAGCTGCGGGTGGAGATGCGCTCCGCCATCAAGGACATCCAGAACCAGGTGGGCATCACCACGGTTTACGTGACCCACGATCAGGAGGAAGCCATGGCCGTTTCCGACCGCATCGCCGTGTTCGACCACGGCGTGATCCAGCAGATTGGAACGCCCCAGCAGCTGTACCAGCGGCCGAAGAACCTGTTCACGGCTACCTTCATCGGGCGAACCAATATCGTGGAGGGCACGCTGACCGTCGGGGGAAATGGAACCGGAAGCCTGGTGCTGGCCCGGACCTGCGGCGCGGACATCACCGGCCTTAGGGGACTTGGAAACGGCACATACCCCGTGAAGGTTTCCGTACGCCCGGAGGAGTTTGTCATCCATGAGTCGGGGAAAGCCGGGGCGGTGGAGGCCGTGGTGGAGAGCAGCATTTTCCTGGGGCTGAACACCCATTACAATGTGCGCCTTGCCACGGGAGAGCGCGTGGACATTATTCAGGAGTCCACCATCGACCACATTATCAAGCCACAGACAAAAATATCCCTGACCGTGAAGCAGGAGAAGATCAATATTCTCTCCGAGGACGGCAGCCGCAATTACTTAGTGGGAGTGGAGGACGATGAAGAGTAAATTCAAACTGGACGTTTGGGGTTATATTACCATCGCACTGCTGGGCGCGTACGCGATTTTTCTGCTGTACCCCATGCTGAACCTGCTCCGGCGCTCCGTGTACAGCCCGGACGGCGTTTTCACGCTGGGCTATTTCAGCAAATTTTTCGGCAAGAAATACTATTTCGGGACCCTGTTGAACAGCTTGAAGGTGACCCTGTGCACCACCGTCACCACGCTGCTTCTGGGCGCTCCCCTGGCGTATTTCTTTACCATGTATAAGATCAAGGGCAACGGGGTGCTCAGAATCCTGATCATCCTGTCGTCCATGTCCGCGCCGTTTATCGGCGCATATTCCTGGATTCTTCTGATGGGCAGAAGCGGAGTGGTGACCACCTTCTTAAAGGACACCTTCAACATCCAGGGAATCAACATCTACGGTTTTGCGGGTATCCTGGTGGTGCTGACCCTGCAGCTTTACCCGCTGGTATTCCTGTATGTGTCCGGCGCCCTAAAGAACATCGACCAGTCCTTAATGGAAGCCAGCCTTAACCTGGGCTGCAGCGGTGTGAAGCGTTTCTTCAGCCTGATTATCCCGCTGGTCATGCCCACCATTCTGGCCAGCAGCCTACTGGTGTTCATGCGCGCCCTGGCGGATTTCGGCACGCCCATGCTGATCGGCGAGGGCTACCGGACCTTCCCGGTGCTCATCTACAATGAATTCATGGGCGAGGTCAGCGGAGACGACGGCTTCGCGGCCGCCATCAGTATCATTGCCATCATCATTACAGCGTTGATCTTCATGGCCCAGAAGCACGCCTCCAACAAGCTGGCGTTTACCATGAACGCCCTTCACCCCATCGAACCCAAGGAACTCAAAGGCGTCCGGGGAGTGCTGATCCACCTGTATTCCTATCTTGTGGTCGGTCTTTCCATCGTGCCCCAGTGCTACGTGATTTACACCTCCTTCCTGAAAACGGAGGGCCTGGTGTTCAAGGACGGGTACTGGCTGGGCAGCTACCGCACGGCGTTTTCCAAGATGGGCAGTTCCATCGTCAATACCTTTGTGATCGCGGGCAGCGCGCTGGTGGTGATCATTCTCATGGCGGTGCTGATCGCATACCTGGCGGTGCGCAGGCGCAATGCGGCCACCAATACCATGGACCTGATCTCCATGATGCCCTACATTATCCCCGGTTCCGTTATCGGAATCGCCATGTTGATCTGCTTCAACCGGCCGCCGCTCATCATCAGCGGGACCTTTTTGATCATGATCGTGGCCCTGGTCATCCGCAGGCTGCCCTACACCATACGGTCCAGCGTGGCGATTTTGCAGCAGATTCCCATCACCATCGAGGAAGCGTCCATCAGCCTGGGGACCTCCAAGATGAAGACATTTTTCGCCATCACCATTCCCATGATGGCCAACGGGATCGTTTCGGGAGCGATATTGAGCTGGGTGACGATGATCACGGAGTTGTCCACGGCGATTATTCTGTATACGGGGAAGACAAAAACTCTGACGGTGTCCATTTATACGGAGGTAATCCGGGGAAATTATGGAGTCGCGGCGGCGCTTTCCACGGTGTTGACGTCGTTGACGGCGTTGTCGATTTTGATCTTTATGAGGATTTCTAAGTCTAAGGATATTACGATGTGAGTGAAATAAATAATATCCCTGCAACCGTTGCTTTTGGGAGTAACGGGTGTGGGGATTTTTTTAGGGAGGTGGGGTGGAAGGGGAACGCGGACGGGATAAGGTAGTTCCGGAAAAGAGGTGGGGGACGGGCAGGGAGGCCGGGCTCATAGTCCGAACCGGGGGATGGCTCTAAGCCCGGAGAGGACGCTCCGCAGGGGGATCGGGAAAACTCCGGCG
>OLPX01000311.1_pt1 | contig 51097 bp, 45 predicted proteins | sample 1672491 | NCBI WGS metagenome assembly OLPX01 (sample SAMEA3136692, study PRJEB25190) | human gut metagenome | biome: human gut; feature: human-associated habitat; material: faeces | place: Austria | collected 2013
CCGTTCCAATTTTGATCTCCGTCCGGCCGGAATCATCAAGATGCTGGACCTGCGCAGACCCATCTACAAGCAGACCGCCGCTTACGGCCACTTCGGCCGCAACGACCTGGATCTGCCGTGGGAGAGACTGGATAAGGTGGAGCTGTTGAAGGCGTATCTGTAAAAAAGAATAAGCGGAAACAGCGGGCAGACGAAATAGCCCGAAAATAAAAAACGGCCTCCCGCCGGTGATATAAACTATCACGGCGGAGGCTGTTTTTTATTGAATGCAGCAGGCCGTTGGCGCCGCCTGCAGACGATTGCTTCCGGATATCACAGCTGAGTGGTAAATTCCTGCTAACCTATTTCAGAACCATGTCCGTCAGAATAAATCCTCATCCCCTTCGCTCTGCTCTGCGTTGTCCAGCTCCACAATCTGAATCGCCTCCCGGCTCTGCCGCACCACGTCCTCGATTTCCTCTCGTGTGAGCTCCCGGTCCTGGATTACCAGACCGATCACCAGCGCCAGGTTGACGCCTGCGATCAGCGTGGTGTTCGGCCGGTTAAGGAATGTATACATAATACTGTTTACACTGCCGCCGTACATGTCGGACAGCAGAATCACCTGATCGTCCCGGCCTACCTCCCGGTAGAAGGAGTTCAGGGCGTCCTCCAGTGAACCCTCGTCCACATAGGCATCAAATACGGTCAGGCGGTCGCAGCCGCCCAGAAGAACACCGATAGAGCTTTTCAGGCCGCTGGCCAGGTGACCGTGGGATGAAAGAAAAAATTGAACCATTTTAGTGTTCTCCTTCCTGTGATATCAGATCCCGGTAGCTGATGAGCTCGATGGAGTTTTCGCGGATCCATTGTCTCATGGACGGTCCGGTGACGGCCGCCAGATCCCGTGTGCGGATCAAGGTGTAGGTGGATACGCCGAACAAAGCGTCGTCCACGTAGCCGCAGTGGGTGCCGATAAAGCCGATGGGCTTTTTGGGAAATTCCCGGTCGCCCAAAATGCATTCCATGGGGTCGGCTTTCATCTGCTCCTCCAGGGTAAACGGCTTTTTGTTCCAGGAGGAGGCCAGACGTGAGACGTTGTATCTGGCCAACAGATCCCGCACCAGCGGGATGCCGTAGGTCTCCCCCATGATCTCCATAGCCCGCCATGTAGCCGGCGTGCTGTAGGAATGGCTGTGGAGGTATTCCGGTTTCTTTCCGGTGAGGTCTATAAAACGCCGGATCTGGGCTTCTACCTCAATCAGACAGTCCTGAAGAATCACGTGGTCCTGGTTTCCGTCCGCCGCGTCCTTTGTCCGGTGCATGCCCGAGGTCTTAAAGAAGCCGTCCCCCTGCACCAGGGAGGGGATTTGCGCCGGATCGGCGCAGGGCCGCCCTGCTACCAAATTAATGTCCTGGCCAAGGCATACATGGCTGTAGGGGCTGATCAGCCGGACAGCAAACTCTGCGGCCGGCATGTTGCTGAACAAGCCGGTGCAGGTGACGGCCCCGTCCCGGATTCCCTTTTCGATGCCACAACTCACAGCCTCCGTAATGCCAAGGTCATCGGATTGTACGATTAATTTCATCCGCCAATTCCCTCCTAATCCAGGGGAATCAGCTTTTTCAAAGCGATTGCCGGTTCTTCCGGGGTGGTCTGATAAATGCAGTCCAGGCCGCAGCCCATGAGCTCCTTAAACTGTGCCACCTCGTCTTCGTCACAGTACAGGTTGTTGTCATAGCGGTTTCGCTCCCTGCCGGGCTTTTTCGGGGCCACCCTGCCGTAGTTTCCAATATTGACAAAGGGAATACCTTTGACGGCCCGGACCATTTTCAGCGCGTCCGCGGGGCTGTTCACCAATACCAGAACCTTTAACGGTTCGCATCTGGGGTCATTTAAGGTGGCGATGGCCGCATCCAGGGTTTTGATCACGGTTTTGATTCCCGGAGGCGCGGCCATCTTTAAGGACTTCTGGATCATCACATTCTCCGCGGCGTGGTCATTGGCCACCACGATGCTGTCCACGCCTGTGTGGCGGGACCATTTGATGGCGATTTGACCGTGTATCAGGCGCTCGTCAATTCGGAATAATTTTATCATTTCAAATACCTCCTGTGCGGTTGTTTCTTTATGCGCTTTCCACCCGGCGTTTCATGGCCTGCGGGTTAAAGATGCGCTCACCGGTGTCTGTCAGGCGGTCAAATACGATTTTGCCGCCCACATAGGTCCGATGGCAGACAAACTGTTCGTCCACGAACATCAGGTCCGCCCTTTTTCCGGAGCGGATGGAGCCGGTTTTCTCCTGAATTCCCAGGAACCGGGCCGGATTAATGGAAGCCATCCTGAGAGCAGCTTCCAGTGGAACGCCCACATGATTTACCAACTGCCCGATATTGTACAACACCCATTTACCGCTGCCGCAGATGCGGCCGTCAGAATTTAAGATCAGGCCCTTTTCGTCCGCGAACATTTCCCGGCCGTAGCGCATATAGGTTCCCGCGGGAAGGCCGGCAATGTAGTTGGAGTCCGAGATCAGGCAGAATTTTTCATAGGGCTGCAGCCGGAACATGATTTTTAACATGTCCGCGCAGATATGATTTAAGTCGGTGATCACCTCATAGTACAGGCCCTCCGACAGCAGCAGTGCGCCCAGTGCGCCCACGTCCCGGTGATGGATGCCCTGCATCCCGTTGCCTAAGTGCGTGGCGATGTCGAATCCCACCTTTTCCAGGGCGTCATAGATCTCCCGGGAGTGGGCGGCCGTGTGGCAGCAGGCCACCTTAATATCCTGAGCGTGCAGGTAGCGGATCACATCATAAGCGCCCGGCAGCTCCGGAGCGATGGCCATCATGGCCATTTTACCGCCCGCCCTGGCGGTCAACCGTTTTGTCTCCTCCACGTCCGGCAGAGGCCAGCTCATGCCCACCGTGTTTTCACCGCCCCGTGCCCAGAAGGGCCCTTCGCTGTGAATGCCGTAGATTGCGGCGCCCTCATAGTCCTGATCCATCACCCGGGCAATCGCCTCAAAGGCATCCTCCTTAGCGGTGGGCAGAATTCCGGTAACCCCTACCGAGGCCAAAGCTTTGGCGTAACCCCGCACATCCTCGTCCTCGCAGGGATCGGTCATGGACCAGCCGCCGAACCCGTGGTTGTGGATATCGATGATGCCGGGATAGATGCCAAGCTCCCCGGCATCCTGGTAAGCCCCGTCGCAGTGATCGCAGATATCCCGGATGTATCCGTCCTCAATGGTGATATATCCGTTTACCATTCCATTTTCCGTCAGAATCCGCTTTGATTTCCATGTGATTTTACTCATATCGCAAATACTCCCCTCTAAAAGATTCCGAAGAATGCCAGCACGATGGAAATGACAAGGATGCCGAATACCAGGGTGATGGGTTTATAGCCCTTTTTGATCAGCCGCACCATGCCGAATACCAGAAGAATGGACAGGATGCCAGGCATAATGGAGTTGAAGATATCTAAGACCACCACGGAAGTCTGCCCCACATTGATGGTCCAGGCCAGCTTCACGTTCACGGAGGAGGCAACCATCGCGCCCACCATGGTGATACCCATGACGCCGGCGGCCTTGGTCAGCGCTTCCATGAGTCCTGATTCAAAGACGGAATCGATAAATGAGGTTCCATAGCGGTAGCCCATGCGCAGCAGATAATAGCGGGCCGCGAACTGGGAGAAGCCGTAGATCAGCACAAAGAGGATCACTCCCAGGAAATTCGCCTGGGCGCACAGTCCGATGGCGATGCCGGCCGCGATGACCCGCAGGCAGTTGAAAAAGAACGCATCGCCGATGCCCGCAGTGGGACCCATTAGAGCTACCTTGATATTCTCAATCACATCGTCGTCCACGCCGCCGGAGGTCTTTTTCTGTTTTTCCAGGGCGTAGGTGATTCCTGCAATCAAAGCGAAGAAAACAGCGTGGGTGTTGAAAAAACCGTTGTGCCGCTGCAACGCTTCGGCCCGTTCCGTTTGATCCTCGTAGAGCTCTTCCAGAGCCGGTTCCATGGTCAGGGCAAAAGCGTTTCCTTCCATTTTTACCATGTTGAAACCGGAGAACACCAGACCGGAGTTCCAGAACATTTTCCGCAGGGTCTTTTTCTCCTGCGTTGTGTATGCAGACTTTGCCATCAGAACAAATCCTCCTCTCCCGCGGACTGCGCCGTTTTGTTTTCCGCCAGGCGCTTGATATCATTGAGTTTCTTTTCCATGCAGAAATAAGTGAAGGCCATCACGCCGGCGATGATTGCAATCGCAACGGTGGGCAGCTGCATGTATTTCTGGAACACATAGCCGATAAAGAAGAACCAGCCGATTTCCCGGTTCCAGATCATGGAGATCAGGATGGCGAAGCCGATACCGGTCATCATGGAGCTGGCGGCGGAAAGCCCGGACATGATAAAGGCTGGCATGCCGTTCATCACATGTTCCAGTCCCTGTACGCCGAAGGCGATAGCCGCAAACATGATAATGGTCTGGGGCAGGCGGTCCAGGAACAGGCCGCAGCCGATGACCTGGGTGCGGAAGGCTTTCACGCGGCCGCTTCCGGCCAGGCGCTCCCAGTAGGGAGCCAGGGCCGCCAGGGCGGGCTTCCACATCTCGTTGGCCGAACCCATTAAGGTGCCGATGGGCATAGCCAGGGCCAGTCCGGTTTCAACGTCTGCGCCGGTGAGAATGGTGTAGGCCACGGCGATAATACTGCTGGCGCAGGCATCGGCCGGGATGGAGCCGCCGATTGCGGAGATTCCCATAAAGATTGCCTCCAGGGATGCGGCCATGACCATTCCGGTCCGTATGTCTCCCAGGAGCAGTCCGGTTAATGTTGCGGTCACGATCGGACGCTGAAATGTCTGCCACGACAGAAGACGGTCCACGCCCTGGACGATCAGCCAGACAAGGGCGCACAGCAAACCACTTTGTACCATAAAATAGTTCCCCCTTTTATTTAGTAAGATGTCTTTAATTATAGCCCGACGGGGAAAAAGTTCCATCCATACATATGCATTATGTCAGCTGAAAAACCTGTTTTTGCCCTTGACGTAGTGCAAAAGTGTTAATCATTACAGGTTATCGCGGATGATTTCGGTTAAAGTATCCATGAGATATTCCGATGACAGGGATGGGTTTAAGTCCTCAAAACGGTCCGACAGGTAACGGACCGCGTGCTCCAGGTACCTCAGGACAAATGGGGAGCCGTGAAAATCCACGGCGGCAAAGAGAACCGCTTTTACGTTATCCCCCTTGTACAGGATGGCTTTTTTCAGGAGATAGACTTCGAAAATCTGTTTCCCGGTGCGGCACGCGGGAATCAGTACAGTGAGGATCTGCCGATGGATTCGTATGCGGTGATGTTCACACAAATACGCCGCCAGCTTTTCCTTGCAGGCCAGGTCCAGGCCCCACTGGTATGCAAGAAGCTGGAGAACGGCCTGAATCGAGTTTGCGGCGAAGTCTTTGTGCACCTGCACCACATCCCACCTGCACAGGGACAGTACGCAGGTGAGATCGTATCCCTTCAGCAGAATTTCCCGGTAAATGCGGTGGTAGTCCTGAATCTGTAAAATCGGATGAACTTCCGTGTAGGGCCAGGAGTAGCGGTAGGCGTAGGGGCGGAAGCTGCCGATCAGGCAGTCATAGTCCTCAAACGGATACTTCCGGGCCTCATAGAGCTCGCTGACCGTCAATTTCCCAATCCATCCGGTGCCCATCCGGCGGCAGATTCCGTCCGCAATCGCCTGTGCGCTTCCCTTTCCGTTCCGGGCGCAGATTAGAATGCGCCTGGGAATATAGGGATAGGAGATGGAATCGATCAGCCCGTACAGACTCACTGCAAATAATTGTACGCTGTATTCATTGATCTGCTTTCCGCAGATGCCGGTGAGGATTTCCGCCAGATCATCCGCCAGCGCCATTGCGACCGGGGAATCCTGTATGGCGTTCTCCGACACGGAGTTGCCAATCAGGCGGCATTGGCTCAGGTTGAAATGCATCTGGATCAGGATGCGCAGTACGCCTGGGATCAGCTTTTCCGCAAATTCCGAATCGATTTGCCGGATTGGGATGTTCCACCGGCTGCCCAGCTGCTCCAGAATCTCTTCGGACAGGCGGGCAGCCTGGGGGTAGAAGGTGGGAAAACGTTCCGCCAGCCCGATAACCCCGTCCCAATCCCCCCACAGGAGGAGCAGGAGAGCGGTTGCAGTCACTTCGTCGTCATTAACGGTGAAATCGGGAAAATGCTCCAGCTCCGAAGCCAGGGTCCGGGCCAGTTTATATTCGCGACAGCGTTGGATTTCTTTTTTCCACACGGTCCACTGGTTCCCTTCCAGCTCCAGACTGTGCCCGTCCTTCATCCGGTTTCGCAGTAAAAGGAGATAGTCCACCAGCCGGTTTACGTAGATGTCAAACACCTCGTTGTCCGAGGCGCGCAGGATTTCCAGGGTGGACCGGCGCACCTGATCCTTGTCGTCCCGGTCCGCAAAGGCCTGTTCGTAAGCGCTGTCGCTGAAGGTGACGACCCGCTTACGAAAATGATTCTCATACAGCTCCAGGAGGCAGAGACGCCGGTTAAATTCCCCTCCCGCCAGGCGGATTCCCTTTCCAGGCCGGGCGGGCAGGGAGAGATTGAAGGAACCGAGAAAGTCCCGCACGCCTGGCATCTCTTTTTTGATTGCGCTGGGGGACAGGTACAGCCGGTCAGCCAGCTGTTCCAACCGGAAATATCCCTCCTCGTCCGCTCCCTCAAAGCGCATGACCGCCCTGGCGATGTGGTAGACTTGATTTTCCTTATGACCCTTATCGATATTGCTGAACAGGATTTCCACCCGTTCCTTGGCCTGTTGGAAGCGGGGCGGATCCACCGCCTTCAGACAGTAGCCTTTGCCACGCACGGATTCCAGGGAGCCTCCGTTTTCCCGTGTAAAAATTTTAAGCTGTTCGATATCCCCTTTAACCGTGCGCTCTGAGAGTTGAAGCATCTGCGCCAGCTCATTGGATTTTAGATAACCGCCGGTTTTTGACAGCAGGTAAAACATTTTGACGATGCGTCTATCTTCAGTTGCCATACAAACCCCGCTTTCTTATAATGAATGTGTACTGCCATTATCTCATAAAAACAAGCATTTTTCCACCAGCGGAAAGGCCGATGGCGAATGTACCCAATTCAGCCTGCAAAAAAATTTAAAATTCTATAATTTTTGTATTGACATTTTTTTAACAATACTTTATAATGCAAACAGTGAGATTGTTAATTAATTATCAATTAGCAATATATGAAATAAACCGAGCACAAACACAAGGAAAATGGAGGAAAAGGAAATGGCAAAGATGAAAGAACTGGTTGTTCCCGAAATCATTGACAGCGTAGACGGACTTGTTGCGAAGATGAACGCAATGCGCGAGGCGCAGAAGATTTTCGCGACCTACACTCAGGAGCAGGTCGATAAAATTTTCTTTGCGGCGGCCAGCGCGGCTGACAAGATGCGCCTTCCCCTGGCGAAGATGGCGGTTGAGGAGACCGGCATGGGCGTGGTAGAGGACAAGGTGATCAAAAACAACTACGCGGCCGAGTACATTTACAATGCATATAAAGACACCAAGACGGTTGGCGTGATCGAGGAGGATAAGGCCTACGGTATCAAGAAGATCGCAGAGCCCATCGGCCTGATCGCAGCGGTTATCCCCACCACCAACCCCACCAGCACCGCGATCTTCAAGTCCTTAATCTGTTTGAAGACCCGCAACGCCATCATCATTTCCCCCCATCCCCGTGCGAAGAACTGCACCATTGAGGCTGCGAGAATCGTTCTGGAAGCGGCGGTTAAGGCCGGCGCTCCGGCGGGAATCATCGGCTGGATCGATGTTCCGTCCCTGGAACTGACCAACGAGGTTATGAGAAACTCCGACCTGATCCTGGCCACCGGCGGCCCCGGCATGGTGAAGGCGGCTTACTCCTCCGGCAAACCCGCCCTGGGCGTTGGCGCTGGAAATACCCCGGTTATCATCGACGACACCGCGGACATCAAGATGGCCGTCAGCTCCATCATCCACTCCAAGACCTTTGACAACGGCATGATCTGCGCTTCCGAGCAGTCCGTAACCGTGATGGAGTCCATTTACAAAGAAGTCAGAAAAGAATTTGAATACAGAGGCTGCTATTTCCTGAAGCAGGGAGAGATCGACAAGGTCCGCAAGACCATCCTGGTCAACGGCGCGCTGAACGCCAAGATCGTCGGACAGCCCGCGTACAAGATCGCCAAGCTGGCAGGCGTTGAGGTGCCAGAGGCGACCAAGATCCTCATCGGCGAGGTTGAGTCCGTGGACATCAGCGAGGAGTTCGCTCACGAGAAGCTGTCCCCCGTGCTGGCCATGTACAAGGCTAAAACCTTTGACGAGGCCCTGGCCAAGGCGGAGCGCCTGGTGGCGGACGGCGGCTACGGCCACACCGCTTCCCTGTATGTGAATGTCAATGAAACCGAGAAGATCATGAAGCACGCAGAGCGCATGAAGACCTGCCGTATCGTGATCAACACTCCCTCCTCCCACGGCGGCATCGGCGATCTGTACAACTTCAAGCTGGCTCCGTCCCTGACCCTGGGCTGCGGCTCCTGGGGCGGCAACTCCGTTTCCGAGAACGTCGGCGTGAAGCACTTACTGAATGTGAAGACCGTTGCTGAGAGGAGAGAGAACATGCTGTGGTTCCGTGCACCTGAGAAGGTTTACTTTAAGAAGGGCTGCCTGCCGGTAGCGCTGCAAGAGCTGAAGGACGTGATGGGCAAGAAGAGAGCGTTCATCGTAACCGACTCCTTCCTGTACAAGAACGGCTATACCCATGTGATTACCGACCGTCTCACCGAGATGGGAATCACCTATACCGTATTCTCCGACGTACAGCCCGATCCGACCCTGGCAAATGCGCAGACCGGCGCCAAGCTGATGAGAGATTTCGAGCCCGACGTGATTCTGGCAATGGGCGGCGGCTCCGCTATGGACGCAGGCAAGATCATGTGGGTGCTGTACGAGCATCCGGAAGTGGACTTCATGGATATGGCAATGCGGTTCATCGATATCCGCAAGCGTGTATACACCTTCCCGAAGATGGGCGAGAAAGCGACCTTTATCGCGGTTCCCACCTCCTCCGGTACAGGTTCCGAGGTGACTCCTTTCGCCGTTATCACCGATCAGGAGACCGGCATCAAGTATCCTCTGGCTGACTACCAGCTGCTGCCCAACATGGCGATTGTGGATACGGACAATATGATGAGCCAGCCCAGAGGCCTGACCAGCGCTTCCGGCGTTGACGTACTGACCCACGCCCTGGAAGCCTACGCTTCCGTGATGGCCACCGATTACACCGACGGCCTGGCGTTAAAGGCTATGAAGAACGTATTTGACTATCTGCCCACCGCTTACAATGAGCCGAGCAATGTGGAAGCCCGCCAGAAGATGGCCGACGCCTCCTGCATGGCCGGTATGGCCTTTGCCAACGCGTTCCTGGGCGTATGCCACTCCATGGCGCATAAGCTGGGCGCGTTCCACCACCTGCCCCACGGCGTTGCAAACGCGCTGATGATCTCCCTGGTTGTGGAGTTCAACGCGGATGAGAACCCGCGCAAGATGGGAACCTTCTCCCAGTACCAGTATCCGCACACTCAGGCCAGATACGCAGAGTGCGCGCGCTTCTGCGGAATCAACGCCAAGGACGACGCCGAGGCTGTGAAGAAGCTGATCGAGAAGATCGAGGAGCTGAAGAAGACCGTTGGTATCAAGTCCAGTATCAAGGAATACGGTATCGACGAGCAGGACTTCTTAGACAGACTGGACGACATGGTCGAGCAGGCATTCGACGACCAGTGCACCGGCGCGAACCCGAGATACCCGCTGATGAGCGAGATCAAGGACATGTATTTAAAAGCTTACTACGGTAAATAATTCGATTCCCGTTTGGGAAATACCTTTATCCTTTGTGTTTGGGAGAGGCCGCCTGTTTTGTGACAGGCGGCTTCTTCGCATCTCTGCCCGGCGGCGCGCATTTCGCACTTGACAGGAGCTGTTAGGTGCGTTTCGAATTCTCACAACAACAATCATATGGTTAAAATGCCTGCCGTTGTGTTAAAAAGGTATTAATACTATACAATTAACACAAATAACTTGGTGTGTAATCGCAATGATCATATAAAACGAGCATAAAAATGATGAGTTAGTAAAAATATGGGGACACTTTGACGAAACAATCATATAAATTACTAAACAATCATATAAAACACTTTAAATAATCATAAAGCTGTGATAATATGATTTCACAAGAGGATAACAAGATAAATATATGATTATTATGATCGATTTGCGGCTAAAAAGGAGGAATAAGCAGAATGAGTAAGGTTGAAGAACTCACAAGAGAGAAATGGGTTTTGGGCGCGTTCCCGGAGTGGGGAACCTGGCTGAATGAGGAGATCGACAACGAAGTGGTTCAGCCAGGCACCTTCGCAATGTGGTGGATCGGCTGCACGGGCATGTGGTTCAAGACGGAGAACGGCACCAACATTGCCATTGACCTGTGGTTTGGGAACGGCAAGCGCACCCAGAAGAACAAGGAGATGGCGCCCTTCCACCAGATGCGCAACATGACCGGAGGAAGAAACACCCAGCCCAACCTGCGCGCCGCTCCGATTGTGTACGATCCCTTCGCAGTGACCAAGGTGGACGCGGTTCTCTCCACCCATTATCACAACGATCATATCGATCCGTTCTTTGCGGCCGCTGTGATGCAGAACTGTGCGGATGACGTGCCTTTCATCGGGCCGAAAGAAAGCGTTGAGAAATGGCTGAGCTACGGCGTTCCGGGAGACCGCTGCAGGGTGGTGAAGCCGGGGGATGTGGTGAAGGTGAAGGATTGTGAGATCGTGGTGCTGGATTCCTTTGACCGGACCTGCCTGGTGACCGTGGAGGAGGACGTGCGCGGCGTCTGCCCCACCAATATGGATGAGAAGGCTGTGAACTACCTGATCAAGACCCCGGCTGGAAATGTTTACCACAGTGGAGATTCCCACTACTCCACCTACTATGCCAAACACGGCAAGGACTACGACATCGACATCGCCCTGGGTTCCTACGGCGAGAACCCGGCGGGTTGCCAGGACAAGATGACCTCCGTGGACATTTTGAGAATGGCCGAGGCCCTGCGCTGCAAGGTTGTGATCCCGTTCCACTACGACGTATGGACCAACTTTAAGGCCGATCCCCAGGAGATCATGCTGCTTTACAACTACAAGAAGCACGTGCTGGATTACCGGTTCCATCCGTTTATCTGGGATGTGGGCGGCAAGTATGTGTGGCCTCTGGACCGGGATAAATTGCAGTATCACTACCGTAGAGGTTTTGAGGATTGTTTCACCGAGGAACCCAACGTTCCGTTCCGTTCCATTCTGTAACTGTTTGACTGTAGAGGGGTATTTAAGATGTTAAGAGAGTTCGTTGAGAAGAAACATTATAAATTTGCCGCGGGCGCTGAAACCTGGCAGGAAGCCGTCCGAATGAGCTGTGAGAGCCTGGAGGCAGACGGCACGGTTAACGCCCAGTACGCGGAGGAGATTATCCGCTGCGTGGAAAAATACGGCCCGTACATCATCATTATGCCGGATGTGGCGATGCCTCATTCCCAGGAGGGGTCGGCTAATGTAAACAAGACTGCAATCGGTTTTATGAAGCTGGAAAAGCCTGTGAGCTTTGATCCCGGTGATCCGGAGAAGGACGCCACACTGTTTTTTACCCTGGCGGCCAGCGATTCGGACCAGCATATGGCAAATATGGTAAGGCTGTCCGAGATGCTGATGACGGACGGGGTGGCGGATGCCCTGAAAGCCGCCCGCACACCGGAGGATCTCTTAACGATACAGGAAAAGTACCTGGATTAACCATTTTGATGCATTAAGAAAACACTTCACGTTTCATCAGCCTTACGGTTGAGGACGAGGTTGAATAGGGGGATTTATATGGATATTTTAATGAACATATGGTCATATTTTGCAACAAACATTCTGCAGCAGCCCGCGTTTATGATTGGCCTGATTGTTATCATTGGTTACATACTGCTTAAGAAACCCTGGTACGATGTGCTGGGCGGCGGTATCAAGGCAATCGTTGGATACATGATTCTGGCAGTTGGCTCCGGCGGGCTGGTCAGCAACTTCCGCCCTGTTCTGGTGGGACTGAAGGACCGTTTTAATCTGGATGCAATGGTAATCGATCCTTACTTTGGACAGAACGCGGTTACCGCGGGCGTGGAAGAGGTATTTGGACAGAAATTTTCACAGGTTATGATGCTGCTTTTAATCGCATTCATCGTGAACATCCTCCTGGTGCGTTTCAGCAAGTACACCAAGCTGCGCGCCCTGTTTACCACCGGCCATGTGCAGGTGCAGCAGGCGTCCACCGCCTTCTGGCTGATCCTGTTCGCCTGTCCCTTCCTGACCAACAATACGGCGATTCTGATCGTTATGGCGCTGATCCTGGGCTGCTACTGGGCCGTTGGCTCCAACCTGACCATCAAACCTACTCAGGAACTGACGGACGGCGCGGGCTTCTGTATCGCACATCAGCAGATGTTCGGCGTGGCGTTCTTCTCATGGGTCGCGGACCGGATGAGCAAGAAGGGCAAAAAGAAATCCAAACGAATTGAAGATATCGAGCTTCCGGGCTTTATGTCCATTTTCAATGAAAACATGGTCTGCACCTCCCTGCTTATGCTGCTGTTCTTCGGCGGGATTCTGATGGTGCTGGGCAAGGATTATCTGATTACCGCCGGATTTATGAAAGAGGGACAGAGCTTCCTGTTCTATATTATCACGGTTTGTTTGAACTTTGCCGTTTATCTGGCGATCCTGCAGCTGGGCGTGCGTACCTTCGTGACCGAGCTGACCCAGTCCTTCCAGGGTATTGCGGATAAGCTGCTTCCCGGTTCCGTTCCCGGCGTGGACTGTGCGGTTACATACGGTTTTGGTTCCCCCAACGCAGTCCCCTTAGGCTTTTTGGCTGGCGCTGTGGGACAGTTCCTGGCCATCGCCGTTCTGATCCTGTTAAAGAGCCCGGTTCTGGTAATCGCCGGATTCGTACCCGTATTCTTTGACAATGCCACCATCGCCGTGTATGCTAATAACAAGGGCGGCATGAAGGCCGCGTTGGTACTGCCTTTCATCTCCGGCCTGTGTCAGGTGTTTGGCTCCGCATTTATCGCCTACTGGGTGGGCATGGCAGCCTACGGCGGTTATCTGGGAATGTTCGACTGGGCGATTCTGTGGCCGGCCATGACCGCAATTATGAAGTTCATCCCCTATGTGGGCATCGTCATTGTGGTGATCGGTCTGCTGGCAATTCCGCAGATCCAGTACCGCAAGGATAAAGAGGGGTATTTCCTGATGACTGAGGACTATGAGGCGTACAAGGCGTTAAAAGAGAAACAGAACAATTAATGAAGGGATTTTGAGGAGGTAAGGATCAATATGTTAAATATCATGGTATGTTGTGCAAATGGCTCAGGAACCAGTTTGATGATGAAGATGACGGCTGACAAGGTAGTAAAAGCGCTGAACATTAAAGTTGGAAAGATGCATCACTGCTCTCTCTCCGAGGGAAAGAGCGCCGCGACGCAGTATGACATTGTGTTCTGCCCCTTGAATTTCATCGACATGTTCAAGGACGCGGAGAAAAAGGGAACCAAGGTAATCGGCCTGAAAAATGTTCTTTCTAAGGACGAGATGGAGCAGAAGCTGAAAGAAAGCGGAATGATCTGACTGATACGGTAATGAGCGCCCGCCGGCCCGCCAATTTATTTGAGGCTGGGCCGGCGGGTGATTTAAGAATAACTGGCGAGGTCTTTTACGAACCGGGCGGTTGTGTTATAATGGGTGCAACATGAAAAGTGAGGTACACCTATGAAACGCGAACGGTCATTTGTCGAAAATCGACGTAAAAGCATACTGGAGACAGTTAACAACAATCCGGAAGTGAGAGTCGATCAGCTGGCGGAGCTTTTTAACGTTTCCCCCATCACCATACGCAGGGATCTGCAATTTTTGGAAGACCGGAAAAAGATCGTTCGGTTTTATGGAGGAGCTACGGCGAACAAGTCGGAAGAGCAGGCCCTGGACGAGATCAACATTTACCGGACCCTGATCGCCAAGTACACGGCCACCCTGATTGAGGACAAGGATATTCTGTTTATGAACACCAGCAGCAATGCCCTTCAGGTCCTGGAGTACGTGGAGGCCCAGAATGTGACGGTGATCACCAACAACGGCAAGGCGATTCATGCCAAACGCCAGCCCGGTGTGAATATTATTCTCACCGGAGGGGAAGTGCGCTACCCCAAGGCCTCCATGGTGGGAGACTATGCGGTGCGCAATATCCAGGCCATTCATCCAAAAAAATGTATAATAGGCTGTAAGAGCATATCCTACCGGAACGGAATCGCCTCCTCGCTGTTTAACGAGGCGAATATTAACGCGCTGATGCTGGAACAAACCATCGGCAGCCGTTATATTATCGCGGACCACAGCAAGGTGGGCGCGGTGAGCAATTTCCGCAACTGCGGCGTGGAGTCCATCACGGATCTGATCACCGACGAGCTTGCGCCCGAGGACGAGCTGGAGGCTATCCGGCGCAGGGGCGTAAAGGTCCACGTGGTGAGAAAGAAGGATTTCGATCTGGATTTTGGAATGTAGCCGCGAAAGGCAGTATTCAATCATGAAAATACAAAAAAAGGTAATTTCCAACCTGACAAAATGTTATTCCATTGCGCCGCTGTTCTACCAGGGCAGGGATCATTTCCTGGTGGCTGCGGAGAAGGTGGACCGCTGTCTCTTATTTGACGCCGATGGAACCGTGAAGGACACGGTGTGGAGCGAGCCGGGCGGCGTCATGACCATGGTGCAGGTGCCGGGCAGCGACGGCCAGTTTCTGGCCACCCACAGGTTTTACTCCCCCAACGACTCCAAAGAGGCGAAGATCGTGATCGCCACCCCGAGAGGGAAGGGGGACTGGGAGATCCGCACGCTGGTGGATCTGCCCTTTGTGCACCGCTTTGATATCCTGCAGCGGGGAGGCGTGCGCTATCTGATCGCCTGCGCGCTGAAATCCGGCCACGAGCACAAGGACGACTGGAGCCATCCGGGTAAGGTGTATGCTGCGGTGCTTCCCGAGGATCTGAGCGGGTTTGACCAGGAGCACCAGCTGGAGCTTTCGGTAATTCGGGACGGTCTGGTAAAGAACCACGGCTATTACCGGGTGGAGGACGAGGGAGTGCAGACCTCCGTGATTTCTGCGGAGCAGGGCGTGTTCCAGTTTATTCCGCCGGCGCAGCCGGGAGGGGATTGGGAGATCCGAACCCTGATTGAGACTCCGGCCAGCGATGCGGTGCTCATTGACCTGGACGAGGACGGGGAGAAGGAGCTGGCCGTGCTGTCGCCCTTCCACGGGGACTGCATCCGCATTTACAAGAGAGAAAACGGAGCGTTTGTTAGGGTATACCAGTATGAGGAGAGCGCACCGTTCGTGCACTCCATCTACGGCGGTATGCTCTGCGGTATCCCGCAGGTGGTGGTGGGACACCGGGGAGGCAAGCGGAATCTCATCGCATTTTCCTACGATAAAGAAAAGGGACTTTACCGGAGCGAGCTGGTGGATGAGGACTGCGGTTCCGCCAATGTGTACCATTATGTGAAGGACGGGAAGGACGTTATCATATCCGCCAACCGCGAGATCGACCAGGTGGCGATGTATACGCTGGAGCCATGATTAAGACGATTATATTTGACATTGACAATACCATGTACAGCTTCAGAACCGGGAATCAGGCCGGCATGGCGGCGCTCTGCGCGTACGCTGAAGAACAGTTCGGCATCACAGAAGGGGAGTTTCTGGATACATTCAAAAAAGGTAAAAAACTGGCCGAGGACCGGGTCGGGGCCGACACGGCCGCTATACACAACCGGTTGATCCGTATGCAGGTGATACTGGAGCTCATGGGGAAACCGTTGTTTCCCCATGCTTTGAATCTGTACCATTGTTACTGGGACGCGCTGCTTGCTTCGGCCAGGCCGGAGCCGGGGCTTTTGGAGGCAATGGAGGCGCTTAAGGCCGCCGGGCTGACCCTGGGAGTGGGAACGGACATGACCGCCTACATTCAGTACAAAAAGCTGGAACGGCTGGAAGCGGCCCCTTATATTGATTTTATCACGACCAGCGAGGAGGTGGGCGCGGAGAAGCCCAATCCCCGGCTGTTTCTTGAATGTGTCAGGAAGGCGGGAGTTCCGGCAGGCGAATGCCTGTTTATCGGCGACAGCCTCGCGAAGGATGTGCGGGGAGCAATGGAGGCCGGGCTGCAGGCGTTTTTGTATGCGCCTGGGAGCGCCCGGGAAGGGACCGGCGGAGAAACGGCGTTGGCGGCGGGCGCGTTGGCTTTGGCCCCGGCAGTTGCGGCGGGCGCATTGGCTCCGACCCCGGCAGTTCCGTCCGGTGTGACGGCGCTTACCAGCTTTTATGATCTGCCCGGGCTGGTGCGGGACATGAATGCCGCAAACCCGTAGACAAGGAGGACGAACATGAAGAAAAGTTATACCCTGGGCCTTTACGAGAAGGCTATGCCGGGGACGCTTTCCTGGCGGGAAAAGCTGGAGGCGGCCCGGGAGGCGGGTTTTGATTTTGTGGAGATCAGCATCGACGAGACGGACCAGAAGCTGGCCCGGCTGGATATGAGCGCAGAGGAGCGCCTGGAGCTGGTGCGCCTGATGGCGGAGACTGGGATGCCCATCCGCACCATGTGCCTCTCCGGCCACCGCAAGTACCCCCTGGGCAGTTCCGACCCGGAGACCTGCCGCAGAGGCATGGAGATCATGGAGAAGGCTATCCGCCTGGCAGAGGACCTGGGAATCCGGATCATCCAGCTGGCCGGGTACGATGTGTACTATGAGGCGTCTACGCCTGAGACGGTGGAGCGGTTTGGGAACAATCTGGAAAAGGCCGTGCACATGGCGGCCAAAGCCGGGGTGACCATGGGCTTTGAGACCATGGAGACGGAGTTCATGAACACGGTGGAAAAGGCCATGAATTATGTGAACCGCGTGAACAGCACCTATCTGAACGTCTATCCGGATTTGGGAAATATTACCAATGCGGCCAAGACCTACGGGACTCAGGTGGCCGGCGACCTGCGCACCGGAAAGGGCCACCTGGTCGCCATGCATTTGAAGGAGACGGTGCAGGGCAAATTTCGGGAGATTCCCTTTGGGACCGGTCATGTGGACTTTGAGGAAGGGATCGCGGTGGCCTGGGAGCTGGGCGTTCGGAAATTTGTGACGGAATTCTGGTACACCGGGAACACAGAGTGGAAAGAGGACCTGGCGGATGCCCGCGGCCGGATGGCTGCGATTCTGGACCGCCAGCCGGAATAGGGAGGAATGATCAAAATGCTGGAGCAATTAAAAAAAGAAGTTTACGAGGCCAATATGCTGCTTCCCAAGTACAATCTGGTGACCTTTACCTGGGGAAATGTCAGCGGCATCGACCGTGAGAGCGGGCTGTTTGTGATCAAACCCAGCGGCGTGGACTACGACAAGCTGAGACCGGAGGACATGGTGGTGGTGGATCTGAACGGTAACCGGGTGGAGGGAGAGATGAACCCCTCCTCGGACACGGCTACCCATGTTGAGCTGTATAAGGCGTTTCCAAATATCGGAGGAATCGTGCACACCCATTCTCCCTGGGCCACCAGCTGGGCTCAGGCCGGGAGGGGAATCCCCTGCTACGGGACCACCCACGCGGATTACATGTATGGGGAAATCCCCTGCGTGCGGAATCTGACCAAGGAGGAGATCGAGGAGGCCTACGAGAAGAACACGGGCGTGCTCATTGCGGAGTATTTTAAGGATAAGGATTACGAGGCTATGCCTGCGGTTCTGTGCAAGAACCACGGCCCCTTCACCTGGGGGAAGGACGCCCACGAGGCGGTGCACAACGCTGTGGTGCTGGAAAACGTGGCGATGATGGCCTGCCGCTGCGAGATGGTGAATCCCCAGGTACAGCCCGCGCCTCAGGAGCTGCAGGACAAACATTATCTGAGAAAACACGGACCGAACGCGTATTACGGGCAGAAGTAGGGATGGCGGGGCCGCGTCAGCGGCCAAATGCGGCAGAATTCCAACCAATCAGAATTAGAATGAAGCAAAAAGCCGGTGTGAGTCAGGCGGGTTGATACCGCCTGGACTTACACCGGCCTTTTTTGAGATATGCCACAATTATAGTGAAAACGTCCGGTTTTAAAATTACCGGTCAGATAAATCCGCCCCTCACCAGCGTCCGGCGGATTTGCCGTCCTGCGATCACCGCTGCGATGGTCAAGGCTGTGTCCTTGGGGATGAAAGCGGTGAAGGAGTAGGCCATGATCATGCCGAAGGATTTATCGCCCGCCAGCAGGGCCCACTGAAGCCCGCCTGCGGCTTCCATAAACAGCATGCCGATCACTGACAGTGCGATGGAGAAAAACAGGCTCACGGGCGCGCTGGCGCTTTTTACGGGGATTGCAGCGCCGCAGAGAGCGGCCATCACCGGCCAGGCAAGAATATAACCTCCGGTCAGACCGGTGATCACCCTCAGCCCTCCCTGGAAATTGGCGAACACCGGAAGCCCCACGGCTCCCAGCAGTATGTAAACAATGGTGGAGAACAGGGCCCGCTTCCAGCCCAGTACCACGCCTACCAAAGCCACGCCGAAGGCCTGAATGGTGATGGGCACACCGGTGGGCATGGGCAGGGAAATCTGGGAGAAGGCGGCAAGCAGGGCGGCAAACATGCCGATCAGCACGATGTCGCGGGTGGACATGCGGGATTTGACGGTTTCATTGGTTTTGGCTGCGGTAGTGCTCATATAAGGTTCCTTTCCTTTGGCAGATTGTGGACGTGGAGGTATGTAAAACCGCGCTGCAGCGCAGGAATTGTTGCCAACACAGATATAAAATATCATGTACGGCGCTGATTGTCAACTAATAAAATTGATTTAGTTAACAATTTGATCTGCACAGAAAACCAACCAGAAATACAGCCGCCGTTATAAAGCGGATGGAACGACAGAGCAAACTGCCCTCCCAAAAAGGAGAGCAGTTTGCAAAAAACGGTCAGGCACGCCGCAAATGGATCTGCCATGACTCATATTCAACGGTTGGACGCGGTATAGGCAGTCCGGCTGTCATCAGGGCGCCGCCCGGGTACAAGCTGCCGCTGCTTTCGTCCTGGTACAGGGCCGCCTGTTCCAGGCCCTTCAATTTTACGTAGAGGTCAGGCGGGTTGCCGTGGCATTCCAGGGAAACCAGATTGACCAAAACCTCGCTTCTGTCCTGGGCTACAAACTCCCAGGCGGCCACGGCCCTCTGGCAGTCCGGCCGGGATGGTCCGCTCAGCCGGTAGTAGTCGCCGTTGTGAATCAGAGGCCAGAACTTGTGGAAGTCCGCGATCTGCCGCCGGACGCAGGCCGTTTCCTCCTCCGTGATTTTGGATAGATCCAGCTCATAGCCGAAGCTTCCGGCCATAGCTACCACGCCACGGGTTTTCATGGGGGTGATTCGGCCGGTCTGGTGGTTGGGCACCGCGGAGACGTGGGAGCCCACGGCGCTCACAGGGTAGCCGAAGGAGGTACCGTACTGGATGAACAGGCGATCCACTGCGTCCGTATTGTCGCTGCACCAGATCTGGGGCGCATAGTAAAGCATACCGGCGTCAAACCGCCCGCCTCCGCCGGAACAGCCCTCGATCAGTAAATCCGGATAGCGGCGGTTGAGCCTCTCCAGAAATCCATATAACCCCAGTACATACCGGTGCAGAATCGCACCGCAGCCGTATCCGTCCCCTGCGGCGGACCAGACGTCGCAGATGCTCCGGTTCATATCCCATTTCAGGTATTCAATGTTGGCGCTGTCCAGAACCCGGCACAGCTGGTCGTAGATATGGTCAACAACCTCGGGCCGTGAGAAGTCCAAGACCAGCTGATGTCGGCTGCGCACCGGCTTGCGGCCGGGAAGCGCGAAGGCCCAGTCCGGGTGAGCGCGGTAGAGATCGCTGTCCTCGGAAACCATTTCCGGTTCCGTCCAGATGCCAAATTTCATGCCAAGGCCGTTGATGGTCTCTACAAGATTGCTTAAGGGGCCGCCCAGCTTTTCCTCGTTGACCTGCCAGTCGCCCAAGCCCTTAGAGTCATTGTCCCGCTTGCCGAACCAGCCGTCGTCCAACACCAGCATCTCCACCCCGAGGCCCGAGGCCCGGCGTGCAATTTCCAGGATTTTGTCTCCGGTGAAATCGAAATACGTTGCCTCCCAGTTGTTGATGAGCACAGGGCGGGGAATGTCCCGGTATTTGCCCCGGCACATATGGCGACGCAGGGTCCGGTGATAATTGTGGGACAGGGCGGCCAGTCCCCGGCCGGAGTAGGAGAGAATCACTTCCGGGGCTGTAAAGCATTCCCCGGGAGCCAGGGGCCAGGAGAACTGTCCGCCGGATAAGCCGATAGTGAGGCGGGTCTGGTCGTACTGGTCCCGCTCCGCCGTGCAGGTGAAATTGCCGCTGTATACAAAAGACATACCGTAGCAATCCCCGTGATCCTCGTTTGCGCCGCGCTCCGAGGCAATCACGAAGGGATTGTACTGATGGCTGGAGGTCCCACGGCGGCTGCCGATGACCATGGCTCCGTGGAGGATGGGGGAGCGCTGGTAATTGCGCTCCATGGCGTGGCGGCCGTAAAACTGGATCAGGTCATACTCTCCGCCCACGAAATCCAGGCATGCGCTCTGTACGGCTTCCAGGAAAATGTTACCGGTTCCGGTGTTTTTGACCACAGCGCTGCGGGTGATCACGTCCAACTCCGGGAAAACCCCGTACAGCAGCGTGACGGACAGGCCGCCGCAGATATCCTCCAGTTCGATCTCCAGGGTCTGCGAGGTGCACTGTTCTGCGGTATCATACACCGCGGGAAGCCCCGGCAGATCATATTTCCCGGAACGGATGGAGTGGCTTTTGTAGCGCAAATCACAGCCGCAGGAGCCGTCCGGGCGTTTTACGGTCAGGCAGGTGGAACGGTAGTCCCCTGTGCCCCAAACGGGAAATTCCTGGGGGAGGGTGTCCAGGGAATAGGTGCGGTCTGTGCCTGCGTCGTAGGGATTTCCCGAGAAACCGCGGTCATAAAAGGTCAGGAGATAATCCGCCGGGCCGTTTATGGGCGCGCCGTAGTAGAGGTGTAGCAGGCATCCGTGGCGGTCGGCCTGCATCTGGTAGGTGGAGCCGTTTGTTTCCAGGGAGAAGATTCCCGTTGTTACGTCAAATTGGATAGCCATATGTGGTAAGTCCTCCGTTGCGATATTGTGGCATGGGACGGCCCGGTTTATTTTCCGCCCGTCATGGCGATGCCCTCGATAAACTGTTTCTGGAACAAGATGTAAAGCACAACCATGGGGATCATGGCCAGCAGGGAACCGGCCATCAGTACCGGATAGTTGGTGGTGAACTGGCCCCGCAGGGTGGACAGTCCGGCTGAAAGCGTCATTTTATTCAGGTCTGTATTGGCGATCAGCGGCCACATCAGATCCGCGTAAGCGAATACGGCGGTGAAAATGGTCAGGGCAGCCATAGAAGCTTTGGTGAGGGGAAGCATGACCTTAGTGAAGGTCTGCCACTGGGTGCAGCCGTCCAGATAAGCGGCCTCGCCCAACTCGTCGGGGATACCCATGTAGGCCTGGCGCAGGAAGAAGGTACCGAAGGCGCTGACCAGACCGGGGAACACCAGGGCAAACATGGAGTTGGTCAGCCCCATTTTCGCCAGCATCTGGTACTGTGGAATGATAAAAATCTGCGAGGGCAGCATCATCTGAACCAAAACCAGGGAGAACAGCAGGTTTTTACCCTTAAAGTGCAGTTTGGCAAAGGCAAACCCAGCGGCGGAGGAAAAGGCCACCGCACAGATTACGCGAAAGAGGATCAACAGGGTGGTGTTGACGTACAGGTGAAGGAAGGGCAGGCTGGTCAGCGCCCGGCGGTAATTGTCGGTCAGCCACTGTCTGGGCAGAATGGTGGGCGGGATCTGCACGCTTTCACCGGCGGATTTAAAGCTGGTCAGCAGCATCCAGACGAAGGGGAAGATCATCAGCACTGCCCCCAGGACCAGAGCGGCATACATTAGGATTTTTCCGGTATTGCGGTTGGCGTTTAACGACTGATTCATGGTATGACCTCCTTAGACTTCGTAGTTAACCCACTTTTTCTGCCCCCAGAACTGCAGGGCGGTGACGATTCCGATCAGCAGCACGGTCCATACCACAATGGCCGAGGCGTAGCCGCGGTTACCCGCCACAAAGGACTCGCGGTAGAACAGGTACATGAGGGACTGCGCATTTGTCAGGGCCGGGTTTGTCTGGTCCACCATCATATAGATCAGATCGTAGACCTTCAGGGAGGCCATCAGACGCATGATCAGCACTACAAAGAGGGTGGGGCTCACCATGGGCAGCGTGATCCGGAAGAACTGCTGAATCTTGGTGGCGCCGTCCAGGCTGGCGGCCTCGTAGTAGCTTTTGGAAATATTCTGGATGCCGGATAGCAGCAGAATCGCGTCGTATCCGATGGCGCTCCAGATGGCCACCACCGCGCAGGCAGGGAGCACCAGGGAGGGATTGGTCAGCCAGTTGACCTTGGTTCCGATCATCTGATTGATGATGCCGTACTCGGCGTTGAAAATCCATTTCCATACCATGGCGATGGCCGCCGGAGCTACCACCATGGGAAGAAAGTAGATGGCCCGGAAAGCGGTCTTGCCCTTTAGCTTGGCGTTTAGTAGAACCGCAGTGATCAGGGACAGAAATAGCCCTGCTGGAACGGTCAGAATGCAGAAATAGATGGAGTTCCAGGTGGCTTTCCAGAATTCCCGGCTTTCAAACATGCGGACATAGTTCTGGGGGCCGGTGATCTCATAGATCCCAAAGGGATGGGTGGCGGAGAAACTTAATATCAGTGTCTGGATAAACGGGTATACGTTGAGTACGATGAGCCCGATAATGGTGGGGGCTATCAGAATATAACCCCATTTGGATTCGTCTGTTAAAGTTCGCTTTTTTCCCATGATCTTCCCCTCCTTCAATATTACGGCGCCTCGGCGGTGTCCACCAGCGTCTGCATCTCGGCCAGCCCCTGATCCAGGGTCAGCTCGCCGCTGTAGATTTTCAGCAGCAGGTCGTTAATCTGTGTTTTCCAGTTGGGGCGGGACGCATTGTTTACGCTCTGAACGCCGTATGGAAGCATGTCGATACATTTTTGTACATCCAGCTTGTATTCGAACTGGTCGAAGGAGCTGATCCAGGTGTCCTCCAGGCCGATGTAGGCTGGAATGGCCGCTCCGGAAAGGCCCTGAACCCGCTGCCCTTCCTCGGACCCGGCAAAGCGAAGAAAATCCTTTACCGCCTCCAGGTGCCTCCCATCCGCGCCGGTGGCGTAGCAGAGGCCGTTGGAGATCGTGGCGCGTCCGTCCCCGTTTAAGGGGTCCGGGCATTTTGGCAGCACGGCCACGTCCCATTTTCCCATCAGATTCATGTTGTTTTTCATCATAGACATCAGGTTCCAGTTGCCTTCCAGGTACATGGCGCCCTGCTCGGAAATGAAGGCGGTTCCGGGATTGGTCTCGGCAAAGTAGTTTTGGTCCGGGCACCATTCATGGGATTGCAGGCCGATGTAGAATTCCATACCTTTTCTGGTGGCAGGCTGATCGAAACCGGCTCTGGTTTTATCTTCATTCAGGATGTAGCCGCCGGCCTGATAGACGAAGTTCCAATAGCCCAGCTGTTCGTCGGCGTAAGCCATGTAGCCGTATTTTCCGGTCTTATCGTAGATGGTCTGGGAAGCGTCTACCAGATCGTTCCAGGTCCAGGTGTCGTCCGGGTAGGATAATCCGGCCGCATCGAATAATTCACGGTTGTATACCAGGCAGACCGAGTCTTTGTCCTTGGGGACTCCGTAAATACGGCCGTCGCTGCCTTTGGCGTTGTCCAGGGAAATGTCGGAGAAATGCTTCCGGTAATACTCCGGGTCCTCGTGATCGTACAAATCGGTCAGGTCCGCCAGCTTGCCGTAGTCTGCATATTTTAAAATCTGGTTGGTGTGCATCCAGAAGATGTCCGGAAGCTGGTTGGACTCCGCCGCCGCATCCAGCTTGGTCCAATATTCATCCCAGCTGGTTACCTGTACTTCAATGGAAACCTCCGGGTGCCTGGCCATGTAGGCGTTGGCAACATCCTGCATGCCGCCCCGCTGGGCGTCGTCCCAGATCTGAAAGGTGAGCTTTAATTTACCACCGCTCTCATGATCGGAGGAGCACCCGCAAAGAAGCGCGGCCGCAGCCAGTGCAAGACCGCACATGGCAGCAATCTTTTTGATAAGTTTCAACATGTTTGCCTCCTTTGACTGCGCAGGACATCCCGCGTAAATAGACTTTTTGCTATTTTTTAAATCTCCGTATCGGTTGTTAAGCCTATCGTATCACAGGGATGTGGAGCGGTAAATGGATGGAAAACAGCAATTATATACCAAAATGCTTGATTTCTGCCGAAGGATTGATGTCAGGCGGCATTTGGGTATATAATAGAAAAAAGGGAGGAATGGACATGATGGATGCGAAGGAAAAAAACTGGCTGTTTTCAATCTTTCCCAACGAGGGATTTGTGGATCTGGGACTCTACCAGTACGGGTGGGAGCAGTGCGAGCCCCTGCACTCCTACGGCCCTCATGCCCGAAACCATTATCTGTTCCACTATGTGATTTCCGGCACAGGCAGGCTCCAGTCTACGGATTCGAAGGGGGTCACGACGGAATATCAGATCCGCAGCGGGCAGGGATTTTTGATCTATCCCAAGCAGGTCAACACCTATTTTGCGGACCGGGATCACCCATGGGAGTATGTGTGGCTGGAGTTCGACGGCCTGCGGGCAAAGGAGGCGCTGGAGCTGGCCGGACTGACTATGGACCAGCCCATCTACCGGTCAGGCGCCAGGGATTTGAGCGCGGATCTGATGAATGAGATGCTCTACATCGCCAGGCATTCCGACCAGTCGCCGCTGCACCTGATCGGCCATCTATACTTGTTTATGGATTATCTGACCAGGTCCTCGGCCAGCCGCAGAATGATGCAGAGCGGCAAGATCCGGGATTTCTATATCCGGGAGGCGATCTCCTTTGTGGAACAGAATTTCCAGAACAACATCACCGTGGAGGACATCGCCGGCTTTTGCAATCTGAACCGCAGCTATTTTGGCAAGATTTTCCGGGACGCCATGGGTAAGAGTCCCCAGGAGTTTCTGATCAGCTACCGGATGACCAAGGCGGCGGAGCTTTTGAAGCTGACGGACCTGACCATCGGGGATATCAGCAATGCGGTGGGATATCCCAGCCAGCTGCATTTTTCCAGGGCCTTTAAAAATGTATACCAGGTCTCCCCGCGGCAATGGCGGACAGAGCACAAACTGTCCAAATGAGAGGAACTGCGGATTTTAGGCCATTATACCGTAAATTTCACGGTAAATAAACGAAATTAAGCGATTAATTCTGTTTACATATTTATTGACTTTAACAAGTTAACTTGTTATAATTTTTCCTAACGTGTGTGACGGATTGAAGAGTAGGCACGGAAGATACTGCATAACATATTACAAGGAGGGCTAGAGGATGTCTTATGTTGATGAGATTTACGAGAGAGTAGTGGCGCAGAATCCGGGTGAGCCGGAGTTCCATCAGGCCGTTAAGGAGGTTTTGGATTCCTTAAAGCTGGTGATTGACGCAAATGAGGACAAATACCGCAAGGCCGGAGTTCTGGAGCGCTTTGTGGAGCCGGAGCGGGTGATTTCCTTCCGCGTGCCGTGGGTGGACGACAATGGGAACGTGCAGGTGAACAAGGGATACCGCGTTCAGTTCAACAGCGCCATCGGACCCTACAAGGGCGGACTGCGTTTCCATCCCAGCGTCAACCAGGGCATCCTGAAATTCCTCGGTTTTGAGCAGACCCTGAAGAATTCCCTCACCGGCCTTCCCATGGGCGGCGGCAAGGGCGGTTCCAACTTCGATCCCAAGGGCAAATCCGACCGAGAGGTGATGGCCTTCTGCCAGAGCTTTATGACCGAGCTGTACCGCCACATCGGCAAGGACACGGATATCCCGGCCGGCGACATCGGCGTGGGCGGCAGAGAGGTGGGCTACCTGTACGGGCAGTACAAGAGAATCACCGGACTGTATGAGGGAGTGCTGACCGGCAAGGGCCTGACCTTTGGCGGCTCCCTGGCCAGAACCCAGGCTACGGGTTACGGCCTGATCTACATCTTAAATGAGATGTTAAAGCACAACGGCAAAGAGCTGGCAGGCAAGACCGTGCTGGTTTCCGGTTCCGGAAACGTGGCCATCTACGCTACCGAGAAGGCTCAGCAGCTGGGTGCCAAGGTGGTGGCCATGAGCGACTCCAACGGCTACATCTACGATAAGGACGGCATCAAGCTGGATGTGGTGAAGGAGATCAAGGAAGTGAAGAGAGGCCGCATTAAGGAGTATGTGGACGCAGTTCCCACCGCGGTTTACACCGAGGGCAAGGGAATCTGGACCATCCCCTGCGACATCGCTCTTCCCTGCGCGACCCAGAACGAGTTAAACGGCGAGGACGCCAAGACCCTGCTGGCAAACGGCTGCTTCGCCGTGGCCGAGGGCGCAAACATGCCTTCTACCCTGGAAGCCACCGAGCTGTTTGTGGAGAAGAAGATCCTGTTCATGCCCGGCAAGGCTGCCAACGCAGGCGGCGTAGCCACCTCCGGCCTGGAGCAGAGCCAGAACTCCCTGAGAATGTCCTGGAGCTTTGAGGAAGTGGATGAGAAGCTGCACGGCATCATGGTCAACATCTTCGCCAAGGCGGCCGACGCGGCCGAGCGCTACGGCGTGCCGGGCAACTACGTTGCAGGCGCCAACATCGCGGGCTTTGAGAAGGTTGTGGAAGCGATGATGGCACAGGGAATTGTGTAAATTGAGCGAAACAATTTAGAATCGTAGAATCAATCAGGAAACTGCCTGGGGAGCGTTACTGCTCGGCCGGGCGGTTTCTTTTTATCTGGACGATGCTTCGGATACAGCCCGCGGGCCGCGATTCAAAGAAATTTAAGAAACAGAACAGGATTTGTAAGATGAATGTGGGGTAAGAATGCATTAAACTGTAGGTAGGACACTGAGGAACAAAACCGTCCGGCGAAACATTTGACCGGAAAGAAGGAGGAAACCATGAGAAAATTGCGAAACATATTGCTGCTGGCCGCTGCGATCTCCCTGTTTACAGGGTTCAGCGCTTACGCGGAAAACTACTGGTGGGTGAACGCGTTGGGGGAGTGGGGCTACCGTGCAAACGACGGCAATCTGCGGGACGGCTGGTACTGGATTGACGGAAACCGGGATGGTTCGGCGGAGTGCTATTATTTCCAGTTATACAGCCTTCTGACCGATACCGTGACACCCGACGGCTATCAGGTGAACGGTCAGGGCGCGTGGACGGTGGACGGAGTGGTCCAGACCCGCCGGACCGGCGACACGGCGGGGGCGTATAGTTCCAGCTACGCCTATGATTTCGGCAAGGCGAACCCGGACACACCCGGGGGCCGGATTCCGCTGGCGGAAAACGGCCGGGCCTTTGACAAGTCCGTAGGAAGAGCGGAGCAGCGGGGCTGGGTGGAGGACCAGGGATGGCGCTATATCCGGGACAACGGGACCTATATCATAGGCGAATGGTCCTGGATCAACCACAAATGCTACTGTTTTGACGAGAACGGCGTGATGTACGCCGATACCGTCACCCCGGACGGTTATCAGGTGAATGATCAGGGGCAGTGGGTTGTGGACGGGGCGGTGCAGACGGATTGGTAGAGACCGGGACTTAGTCCGTTCCCTGTAGCCCCTTCATACCGCGCATCTCCCGCGTCACAAAGACCACCGCCAGCGCCGCGGCCGTCAGATCCGCCACCGGGGCGGAGTACATGACCCCGTCGATGCCCAGGAACATGGGCAGGATGATGATCAGCGGCAGCAGGAACAGAATCTGCCGGGTCAGGGAGATAAAGATACCCTTTTTCGCCTTTCCGATGGAAGTGAAGAAGTTGGCCGTAATGGGCTGGATTCCGTTCAGGAAGGTGAAAAACAGGAAAATGCGGAAATACTGCTCCGCAAAGTGGTAGTATTCCTCGCTGCCGGACCCGAAGATGCGGATGATCTGCCGGGGGAACAGCTGGAAGCAGAGGAAGGAACAGGTGGAAATGGTGGTGGCGATCACCGCCGCTTTTAAATAAGACTCCCGCACCCGCCTGTATTTTGCAGCCCCGTAGTTGAAGCTGACAATGGGCTGAAGGCCCTGGGACAGCCCGATCACCAGGGAGAAGAAGATCATATTCACCTTGGTAATGATCCCGGCGCAGGCCAGCGGAATTTCGCTGCCGTAGTTGGACTGGGCTCCGTAGTAGCGCAGAATATTGTTCATCACGATCTGCACGATCATCATAGCCAGCTGGTTAAAGCAGGGCGCCATGCCAAGGGAGAGAATCGCCCGGCAGTGTTCCGGGGAGGGGACAAGGGCCTTGAAGGTCAGCTTGACCGTCTTAAAACGGCACAGATAGGCGATCACCATGATGCCAGAGATGATCTGGCCGATGATCGTAGCCAGTGCGGCGCCCGCCATGCCCATGTGGAAGGTGAAGATGAACAGCGGATCCAGAATCGTGTTCAAAACCGCACCCGTCAGCGTGCACAGCATGGAAAAACGCGGGCTTCCATCCGCGCGGATCAGGTTGGATCCACCGGTGGTGAGAATCAGGAAGGGAAAGCCCAGAGAGGTGATCCCGGTATAGGTCAGGGAGTAGTCCAATACGTCCGGCGTGGCCCCGAACAGCACCATCATGGGCCGCAGAAACAGCCGCACGGTCAGGCAGAGCAGAACGCCGATGGAGAACAGCAGGAAGATGGCGTTTCCGGCGTAGCGCACCGCCTCGTCCCGCTTTCCGCGCCCCATGGACAGGTTGAAATTGGCAGCGCCGCCGATGCCGCACATCAGGGAGACCGCGGTGCAGGTGATGGTCAGGGGAAATGCCACGTTGGTGGCCGCGTTTCCCAGAATTCCCACGCTTCTGCCGATATAAAACTGGTCCACAATGTTGTAGAGGGCGCTGACCAGCATGGCGATAATACTGGGGACCGCAAAACGCACCAACAGGCGGTTGATCGGCTGGCTGCCGAGAGGATTTTCGCGATTCTGTGAACTGTCTGACATAAAACATACCTCGTCTTTCGCATGATCGAACTGCCGGTTACGGCAGTAAAATAACAGATTCCCCTTTCGGACGGCTGTTCCGGCGGGGAATCTGCTGTTTACAATTAATATCAGTATACTACCGCAAAACAATTTCCGTCAAGAACCGGAAACTGAAAATGATCCTTTGTTTTCTTCTGAAATATCAGAAAATTTTTGAAACCCAGGTGACATTTTCTGCCAATGCCTCTATAATAGAATCACAGACAGACGCCCGGGGCTGGGTATTTTCCATCAAAGGCCGGAGCGTTTACATTTTAAAAACGGAGGGAACATTATGGCAGAAACTATGATTTCATCATTTGACGGGACAAAGCTGTATCTGAATCGGGAGACCGAGGCCGGAAACCGGGCCATCGCGGTGATTGTCCACGGACTCTGTGAGCATCAGGGGCGTTACGACTACATGGCAAAATGCCTTCATGAGAGCGGAATCGGCACCTACCGTTTTGACCACCGGGGTCACGGCCGTTCCGAGGGCGAGGATACATATTATGGGGATTTCAACGAGATGCTGGACGACGTCAACGTGGTGGTGGATATGGCGATCGCCAATCACCCCGACCTGCCGGTATTTCTCATCGGCCACAGCATGGGCGGCTTCGCGGTTTCCCTGTATGGCGTCAAGTACCCGGACAAACGCCTGCGCGGCATCGTGACCAGCGGCGCTCTGACCCACGACTTCGCCAATCTGATCACAGGCGTTCCGGCGGGACAGGATCCCCACGGCAAGTTGCCCAACGAGCTGGGCGGCGGCGTCTGCTCCGTTGCTGAGGTGGTGGACTGGTACGGAAAAGACCCCAACAACCGCAAAACCTTTACATTCGGTCTTTGCTACGCCATCGTGGAGGGTTTAAACTGGTTCTCCCCCAAAAAGCAGGATTTTAAATACCCGGTTCTCATGCTGCACGGGGAAAAGGACGGTCTGGTCAGCGTCCGTGACACCTATGAATTTTTCGCGACCGCGTCGTCCGCTGACCGGCAGATGAAGATTTACGGCAATCTCTTCCACGAAATCTTCAACGAATACTGCCGGGATGAGGTCATCGGAAATGTAATCGGCTGGATGATCAACCGAATTTGAGTAACAAGACAAAAGGCAGAGCCGGAATTTTCCCGGCCCTGCCTTATTTAGATGCAATAAGCGGCTGGCGCAGCCTGGGGCGATTGCTTGGCTGCAATCATTCACCGGTGCAACCTTCGGTGTATTGCGCCGATCAAAGATTGATTATTTTTTAACAAATTGTTTGTCAAACTCCGCGTTAAAATAATAGAAGTTCTTGGCATCCAGTTGGGATTTGATCTTTTCCAGCGCCTCGCCGAACCGCTGGAAATGCACGACCTCACGCTCGCGCAGGAATTTTAAGGGCTCCAGCACCTCCGGGTTGTCGATTACACGGATCAGGTTGTCATAAGTGGTTCTGGCCTTCTGCTCGGCGGCTAGGTCCTCGTGCAGATCTGTGATGGCGTCGCCCTTGGACTGGAACTCACAGGCGTTAAAGGGAACGCCTGCCGCGGCCGTGGGCCAGAGCGCGGTGGTGTGGTCAATATAATAGGCGTCGAAACCGGCAGTTTTAACCTGCTCAGGAGTCAGATTCTTGGTCAGCTGGTAGATAATGGCGCAGATGATTTCCAGATGGGCCAATTCCTCGGTACCGATATCGGTCAAAAGGCCGCCCACTTCCTTGCAGGGCATGGTGTAGCGCTGGCTGAGATAACGCATGGAAGCGGCCAGCTCTCCGTCAGGGCCGCCGAACTGGCTGATAATCAGGGATGCCGTCTTGGGGCAGGTTTTGGTGATGTTCACCGGGCACTGAAGCCGTTTTTCATAAGTCCACATTATACAATTCCTCCTTCCCAGGGAAGCGGTCCGTCGGACCAGGTAAAATGCTTCTGGCCCGGATATTTGGTAAAGGTCTCGGTCTGGTTGTTGGTGTCAGGGCAGATACAGTCCTGGGTCAGCGGTTCGAATTCCTTGGCGTACTCCTTCAGAAGCTGTTTGCGCTTCTCCATGGCCTGGCTGAAGGACTGAAGGGCGTTCTCGTCCAGCGGATGGGTGTCCAGAAACAGGTTTAAGTCATTGACGACAAAGCTCACCTCGTTGATTTCCTTTAACATCTGCTTGCGGTCAGGCATGCTTCTCACCTCCAGTCACATAAAAGGGCTTGTCCAGACAGGGGAAAATCGTTCCCTGTTTGAGGGCTGTAGCCGCGTCATAAGGCGTTTCCCAGGGCTGCATGGGAACTGTGGCGATGGCCAGGGGCAGAATGTCCTGAGCCATTTCTAAATTTTTACAAAAATCCATTTTCAACACTCCTTTCATCATAAATGTCAGCTTGTGCGGATTAAAGCTTCATGTTTAGTATGAGCCTGAGGATGAAAATTACGTTACGAAAAATTTGTAAGCCCAGCCATTAAAAATAGTTGTAAATTACAACTTACTTAATATAATAAATAGAAATGGCGGTTTTGGTTTATTTTATTAAGTTTTTTGTTAATATAATTAACAAACAAAAGATATTTGATACCCCATTTACCTTTTTCGCGATTGGTGTTATGCTCACCGTAGATCAAAATAATTCTGGAAGAAAGGGCCAGATAACAGGAGGAGAAAGGAACAATGATAACCAGAGAGGAATCTGATTCAATCGGGACAATGCAGGTCCCGGAAAAAGCGTACTACGGGGTTCAGGCGCTGCGGGCGCGGAACAATTTCCACATCACGGGAAGGCCGCTCCACACGGAGTTTATCCGGAACCTGGTGCGCATCAAAAAAGCGGCGGCCATGACCAATATGGCGGCGCACGTGCTGGATGAGAGTATCGGAGGCGCCATTATTAAGGCCTGCGACGAGATCATTTCCGGGAAGCTGCATCAGGCGTTTATCGTGGACGCCATCCAGGGAGGAGCGGGGACCTCGGCAAATATGAATGCAAATGAAGTGATTGCCAACCGGGCCATTGAAATCCTGGGGGGCAGGAAGGGGGATTACTCCATCGTCCACCCTAACGACCATGTGAACATGGCCCAGTCCACCAACGACGTGATACCCTGCGCAGGCAAGCTGACCATGATGGGGCTGCTGCCGCGGCTGATCGAGGAGCTGGAGCGCCTGCAGAAGGCGTTTAGCGACAAGGCGGTGGAGTTCGACGATGTGGTGAAGATGGGCAGAACCCAGCTGCAGGACGCGGTGCCCATCCGCCTGGGACAATCCTTTGAGGCGTACGCCAATGTGGTGGGACGGGATATCAGCCGCTTAAAGGGGCTTAAAAAGGATCTGAGGGCGTTAAACATCGGCGCCACCGCAGTGGGAACGGCCATCAACGTGAACCCGGTTTACCTGTTTCAGATCATCAAAAATATCAATCTGATCTGCGGCACGGACTGCTATCAGGCGGACGATTTGTTCGACGCAACCCAGAACCTGGACTGCTTTGTGCACGTCTCGGGGGCGCTGAAAACCTGCGCGTCCAGTCTGTCCAAGATCTGCAACGACCTGCGGCTGCTCTCCAGCGGCCCTCACGCCGGACTGGGGGAGATCAACCTGCCGCCCAAGCAGAACGGCTCCTCCATCATGCCGGGCAAGATCAACCCGGTGATTCCCGAGGTGGTCTCCCAGGTGGCGTTCAACGTTATCGGCAACGACGTGACCGTGACCATGGCAGCGGAGGCCGGGCAGCTGGAGTTAAACGCCTTTGAGCCGGTGATCTTCTACAAGATTTTTGAGTCCATCGACACTCTGGGGGGCGCGGTGACTACCCTGATTGACAACTGCGTTCTGGGAATCACCGCCAACCGCGAGCGCTGCCGCAGGCTGGTAGAGTCCAGCTCCGCGCTGGCTACGGCCTTATGTCCCAGTCTGGGTTACAAGCTCTCGGCCGAGATCGCGAAAAAGGCTTTGAGCACCGGGACTCCGGTGCGGCAGATCGTGCTGGAGGAGGGGCTGATGACCCAGGAACAGCTGGACCGCTGTCTGAACTTAAAGGATATGACCCAGCCGGGCCATCTGGTGGAGTACCGGAAGATCGGCGCTGGGAAAAAAGAGAAAACAGAATAACGACTATAAAACAAAAACCAGGCGAGGGGGATACAAGCCTGGTTTTTGTTTCTACAATATGGGGGGATTTATATTAAACTATAAGGGAGGTCAGATGAACGGCGATTCATCTGTATCTCGTTTACGAAGGTCATTATACGCCAAAAACATTGCAAATTCCATTGTTGGAAGCAATCTAAATATTGCAAATCGCCCAAAGCGTGGTACAATGGACACAGAATCAATCATGAGAGGAAGAATGTGGAAATGTACCAGGAAACCAGCCTGAAAACGGACCGGATGATCTACGCCAACACCCGCAGCGACGAGGCGGACATGGACTACCGGATGCACTGTCACAACAGCTACGAAATCTACTACATCATCACCGGCAACGTGGAGTATCTGCTGGAGGGACGGGACTGCCGGCCCAGGCCAGGGACCCTGATTATCATTGCCCCGGACTGCTTTCACGGGCTTAAGGTGCTGGACGGACAGGTGTACCACCGCATCCGCCTGCACTTTACGATGGAGGTTCTGGACGAGAGGGAGCGCGTGCTCCTTGAACCCTTCCGGGGCGGCTGGCGGCGTTTTGACGAGCAGTTTGGGCTGGAGTGGTACTTCCGGGCGGTGGAGCAGTGCCAGGAATACGGGAAAGAGTTGCAGGATATTGCAATTCGCGCAAGCATCACCGCACTTTTAGCCAGAATATTTGCAATATCCGAGAAGGAGCCGGCACGGCAGAACCAGGCGCGGAATCAGGCCCAGGACATCATTCGCTATATCAACGGCCATCTGGCGGAGCCGTTGACGCTGGAGGGGCTGGCCCGGGATTTTTTTGTCAGCAAAAATCATCTGACCGCCATATTCAAACGCGCCACCGGAACCACGGTAGCCAGCTATATTCTATATAAACGTATGGCGGCGGCCAGAAAGGAGCTGTCTCAGGGCACGCCGGCCGCCGAGGCCGCGGCCCGGGCGGGATTTGGGGATTACTCCAGCTTTTTCAGGGCTTACAAAAAGATGTTCGGCTATCCGCCCTCGGACAAACGGGCCTTAAAACTGCCGGATATGGATCAGAGCGGGGCGTTTTAAGGCGGATTGGCCCGTGGATAAAAATGGTAATTTTTTCTTGACAGGGCTAAACCTCCGTGCTATTATCAATTAAACCTATAGACATACTAGGAATTATGGAGGAATTGATATGGGAGAGAAAATCAGGAGAAGCCAGAGAAATTTCCACTTTGAAACCATCCAATTACACGCGGGCCAGGAGCGGCCGGATCCGGCCACCGGGGCCAGGGCTGTGCCGATCTACCAGACCTCGTCCTTCGTGTTTGACAACTGCGCCCACGCGGAGGCCAGGTTCAACCTGTCGGACGCGGGCAATATTTACGGCAGGCTTACCAACCCGACCCAGGACGTGTTTGAGCAGCGGATGGCGGCTCTGGAAGGCGGCGTGGCCGCCCTGGCCACCGCGTCCGGCGCAGCGGCTCTGGCCTATACCTTCGAGAACCTGACCAGGGCCGGCGATCACCTGGTGGCGGCTCAGAATATTTACGGAGGCACCTACAATTTTCTGGCCCATACCCTGGCGGAGTACGGGGTCACCACCACATTTGTGGATCCGTCGGATTTAAAGGCGGTGGAACAGGCCATCCGGGAGAACACCAAGGGCGTGTTTATCGAGACTCTGGGCAATCCGAATTCCGACGTATCCGATATCCGCGCCATCGCGGATATCGCCCATCGCAGCGGGATTCCCCTGGTGATCGACAATACCTTTGGAACGCCTTACCTGATCCGTCCCATTGAACACGGCGCGGATATTGTGGTGCACTCGGCCACCAAGTTCATCGGCGGACACGGCACCACCCTGGGCGGCGTTATCGTGGACGGCGGGCGCTTCGACTGGGCGGCGTCCGGAAAATTTCCCGGGCTCACGGAACCCAACGCCAGCTATCACGGAATCCGCTTTGCCCAGGACGTGGGGCCCGCGGCCTTTGTCACCAGAATCCGGGCGATTCTGCTGCGGGATATGGGCGCTGCGCTGTCTCCGATGAGCGCGTTTCTTCTGCTTCAGGGGCTGGAGACCCTGTCCCTGCGCGTGGAACGCCATGTGGAGAACGCCCTGAAGGTGGTGGAATATCTGAACGGCCACCCGGCGGTGGAGGCGGTGCATCACCCGGCAGTGAGCGCCGACCCGGTTCAGCAGAGGCTTTACCGGGAGTATTTTCCGGAGGGCGGCGGTTCCATCTTCACCTTTGAGATCAAGGGCGGCGGGAAGGCGGCCAGGACCTTTATTGACAATCTGGAATTGTTTTCCCTGCTGGCAAACGTGGCGGATGTGAAATCTCTGGTGATCCATCCCGCCTCCACCACCCACTCCCAACTGAGCCGCGGGGAGCTGGCGGCCCAGGGGATCCGTCCGGGCACCATCCGCCTGTCCGTAGGCACGGAACACATCGAGGACATCCTTCAGGATTTGGAGGAAGCGTTCAGGGCTGCCGGGACGGAGGTTTAAACGACAGCCGCGATTCCGGGGGATTCCACAATAACATTCTACATAATCAAACGAAAATCCCGTTGCTGGTTAAAGCGATCCTGTGCTATACTGAACATAAGTGACAGTTGTGATTAAATGTGAAGGACTGGGAGTATGGAACACGAGGAGAAAACAGGCTGTTTTATGTTTGGCGACCGGAAATGGTCGGAGTATGTTTTAGATACCTCGTCCACGGGTCTGTGGAGTATGACGACGGACCGCGAGATGCGGGAAACCAGAATGTATGTGGACCGGACAATGGCGAAGCTTCTGGGACTTCCGGGGAATTTGACGCCGGAGGATTGTTTTGAATTTTGGTACAAGCGGATCAACAGGGGAAATTATTCCTATGTGAATGAAGCCCTGGGTAAGATGTTTACCACTGAAAAGCTCTGCGAGGTACAGTACACCTGGAATCACCCGGAATGGGGCGATATTCCGGTGCGGTGCGCCGGAAAGGTCCGGGAGATGGAGAACGGCCAGTTCCTCGTCTCAGGATACCACCAGAACATGGCCAATCTGGACCAGATGAAGCGGTGGTCCTTAAACATGGGCTGGCAGGAGATTTTTGAGTACAATGTGACCAGCCGCACGGCTCTGGTGTACACGGACCGCATGTTGACCTACGGGGGCCAGCGGCAGATTCGCAATTTCCCCCAGAGCTGGGTGGAGGACGGGATCGTGCACCCGGATTTCCAGGACGCGTTTCTTCAGACCTTCGAGGCGGTTAAGAAGGGGGAGGAGCAGAGCTTCTGCGAGCTGCGCCTGAAGAATCAGGAGCGGGAGTACAGCTGGTTCCGCATGGAGCTGGAGGTGACCGGAAGCGAGGAGGGAAGCCCGGAGATCATCCTGGGCCGGTTGGACGACATCTCCAAGCAGAAAGCCATGGAGACCGCCTACATCCGGGAGAGCCGCCTCAACCGGGCGCTTTTGGGCAACGCGTCGGCGTACGCGGAGGCGGACATCACGGCGGGGACTGTGGAGCGGATGGGCGGAAACTGGATGTTCTATGAGAAGGCTTTCGAGACCAAGAGCTACGAGCAGATGATCCTGGAGGGATCCCGGCGAAGGGTCTATGGCAAGGACCGCAGAAAATATATCGAATATATGGACCGGAAGAGCCTTCTGGCCGCGTTCCGCCGGGGCAGTGAGAAATTGGAATGCGAGTACCGGAGGCTGACGGACCAGAACCAGGTGTGCTGGGTACGGCACACCATTTATCTTTACCGGGACCCGATAAACGGGGACGTGATGGCCTTAAACTGCCTGGTGAGCATCGACAAGGAAAAGCGGATGGAGGAGGCCATTCAGGGTCAGCGGAGCGCGGCCTGGGACAGCACGGACGTGGAGAGCGCCTTTGACCGCTTCCTGTCCCAGGTATCCGATATGGCCTACCTGGTGGACCCCGCCACCCACGAGCTGGTCTGCGGCAACCTGGCGTTTTACCGGAGGCTGGGAAAGACGGGCCGGGAGTGCGCCGGGCGCAAGTGCTATGAGCTGCTGTATGACCGCTCCCTGCCCTGCGTGTTCTGCCCCAATCTGAAGAAAAAACAGGTGAACATGGGCATCTGGGAAAATTACAACTCCTATCTCAACCAGCGTTTCCTCATGAAAAACCGGCTGGTGGAGTGGGAGGGACGCACGCTGCTGCTGGCCTTTGCCATCGATATCTCCGGGATTAAGGAGGAGATACAGGGCGACCAGTTACAGGAAGAGAAGTCCCAGCTGATCGGGGAGGCCAACAGCCGGATCATCAGCTGCCTCTATTCTATGGCGGAGGCCCGGAACGCGCAGGCGGCGCTGGGCTGCGCGGCGGATGTGCTCACGACTCATTACCGGCCATCCCACCTGCGGTTTGTGCTTCCGCGGGAGAACGGCTTCGGTTACGCCTGTGTGAGCGGCTGGGACGGCAGAGGAGAGCTGGGACGCCCCATGGAACAGCATCTGGAGGAATGGCTGAGCCGTATGCAGCCGTCGGCCTGCAGGGAGGTGGACGGAGCCCAGGAGATTCTTCCTGAGTCCTTTGAGCTTTATCAGGATATGGAGAGCCAGCGGATCGGGGGCATGGCGGTGGTACCAATGGAGATCGCGGACCGGGAGCTGGGGTATCTGGTGATGCTGGACCGGGAGAAGCAGCAGCCCCTGCAGATGGCGGAGACGCTTTCTTACTTTGTGGGCCGGGAGATCCGGCATCGGAAAGATGCCAGACAGCTGGAGCACAGCATCTACCACGATTCTCTGACCGGACTGCTCAACCGCAGCAGCTATGACCGCTACCGGAGGGATTACAGCCGGGACGACAGTTCCTCCATCGGGGTGATCTGCGCGGACATCAACGATCTGCGGGCGGTAAATGAAGCCCAGGGCACCAAAGCGGGGGACGAACTGATCTGCCGCCTGGCGAACCTGCTGAAACAGCATTTCCCCAGGAACCAGGTGTTCCGCTTAAACAGCAATGAGTTTGACATTATACTGGAGAGCCTGACGGAACCGGAGTTTGAGGAGAAGCTTGAACAGATGAAGGCAACGCTTTCCCTCACCGCCGGGCTGTCGGTTTCTCTGGGGAGCGTGTGGGACGACCAGGAGCGGAATCTGGACGACGTGCAGAAGCAGGCGGTGGAACTTATGCGCCTGGAAAAACAGCGCTACTATGAGAATCAGCCCAGGACCAGGAAACTGGGGCGGACGGAATCGCTGCGCCAGCTGCTTCAGGCTATTGAGCGGAGGTCCTTCAGGGTGTTTTTGCAGCCCAAGGTATTCTTAAACAGCGGCAGTCTGGCGGGAGCCGAGGCGCTGATCCGCTATTACGACGAGGAAAAGGGGGTCATTTCCCCGGCCGCGTTTGTGGGAAATCTGGAGCGGGAGAATCTGATCAGCCACATCGACCTGTTTGTGCTGGAGGAAGTGTGCCGGATGATGGAGCGCTGGAATAAATCCGGACATGCGCTGACCATTTCCTTCAACTTTTCCCGGATCACCCTGCTCTCCAACGACATCGTGCGCAGCGTGGAGTCCATTGTGAAGAAATACCAGGTGGACAGAAGCCGCCTGGAGATCGAGGTGACGGAGAGTATCGGCGAGCTGGGCAAGGACACGATCTGTAAGGTGCTGCGCCGTTTTGGGGACCTGGGATACCGGATATCGCTGGACGACTTCGGCACCAGGTACAGCAACCTGGCGGTATTGTCGGATATCCGGTTTGATGTGTTAAAGCTGGATAAAAGCCTGGTGAGCAAGAGCTGCGACGACCGGGTCAGCCGCCAGGTGGTGCGCCATGTGATTTCCATGTGCAATGACCTGCACATCCGGACTGTAGCCGAGGGCGTGGAAGAGGAGGACCAGGAGCGCATCCTGCGGGAGGCGAACTGCGAGATCGGTCAGGGATACCGGTACGGAAAGCCCATGGCAGAGGATGAGTTTGAACGGTTATGGATCAAATAAGACATGAGGGGGGCGGCTTAGTACTAGGCCGCCCTTTTTGCGTGCAAGAAATTATAGATTGTTAATGGGGGGGGGGGTATTATGAGGTGGCAATCCGGGATTTTTAAGGAGCTCTCATGGTTGTACACCTCGTTGAATACATGGATAAAGCATCGCGCGGCTTCGGACAGAGGGACGTATTTGGAGTAATAGACCCCCCTGCTGCGGGTGAAAATAGGATTTTCAATGGAGAAATAGGCCATGGGCTTTACCAGGGGGATTCTAAGGGGGGTCCGTACCGGGGTGAAGACCATACCCATACCCGCGGAGGCCAGCCGCATGGCGGTCTCGTGCTTTTGAGTCTCCATGACGATGTTCGGGTTTAAGTTATATTTGTGGAACATGTCCCGGGCGATGGCGCCCATACCCTGTTCCGGGATCAATACGATAAAGTCACAGTTTCGCACAAGTTCCGGTTTGATGTAATAGGGGGTCAGCGGGGAGTTGTTGGACAGGTCCATGCTGCTTGCCAGGGGATGGTCCGCGGGCATTGCAAGAAGAATCGGCTCGCTGTAAATAAGGTCGTAGGTAAATTCCATGGCGGACATGCTGTAGGCGGAATATACGATATCGACCTTCCCGGATTCCAGTTCGTCAAACAGCAGCCGGTTGTGCCCCTCCCGGATCTGCACTTCGATCTCCGGGTAACGGAACCGGAACTCCGGGAGCACATAAGGGATGGTGTTGCTGCAGAATTCCGTGTTCATACCCACCGTCACCTTGCCGCGGACGTCCGTTGAAATCTGGTTTAAGTCATATTGCAGGCTGCGCTCGATCTCCAGGATCAGCGCAGCTTTTTCGACGAATTTTTTCCCCGCCGGGGTCAGGGAAATGGGGATGACGGCCCGGTCAAAGAGCTGGGTGCCCAGGTCCTCCTCCAGCCGTTTTAAGTATTTAGTCAGGGCCGGCTGGGTGATACACAGTTCCCTGGCGGCCTTGGAAATGCTGTGATGCTTTGCGATGGCGAATACATATTCATATGCGGTAGTCTGCATAAAGACTCCTTCCCTCATGACAAAATGTTATGGGCATTATGCATGATCTGTCATTAGACAAATAAGTTTTCCTCTATTATACTAAAAAAAAGTAATTTTGCAAAAAAATGTCGAAATTTTTACATAAAATTACTATATTTTACTGAAATGAAGTAAATGTATAGGATGTATGACTTTTTTTGGGAGTATTAGCAGAAAAAAACTGTTGCACGACAGTTTATTATTAAGAAAAAGAGAGGAAAAGAGCTATGAAAAAGAGAACACAAAAACTCCTGGCTATGTTCCTGGCAGTCGCGATGGCAATTTCCATGACCGCCTGCGGAGGTTCAGGCGCTCCCGCTTCATCAGGGGGCGGAGAGGGAAATACTGCGGCGGCGGGAGACAGCGGGGCAGCGGCAGGCGAGGAAAAACTCAGCAGCCGCGACACCCTGAATATGGCCAGCAAGTCCGAGCCCACATCCCTGGACCCGGCTCAGACGAAAGACCTTGTAACCTGGATGTTTATGTACAACGTTTCCGATCCCCTGCTTTATTTCAACTGGGAGACTCAGGAATACGAGCCGGCGATCGCCACAGAGTGGTCTGAGAGCGAGGACGGACTGGTGTACGACTTCACCATCCGCGAGGGCGTGAAATTCCACAACGGCGACATCATGACCGTTGACGATGTGGTTTATTCCCTGAACAGGGCTATCGCCTCCTCCTTTACGGCGCAGACCAACGCCTGCATCGACCGTTTTGAGAAGGTGGACGACACCCACATTAAGGCGTATCTGAAGTATGCCTATGCGCCGTTCCTGGAGATCATGACCAACCCCGCTTACGCCATCGTCAGCCAGAAGGCTGTGGAAGAGTGCGAGGCTGCCGGGCGCGACTTTGGCCGTGAGCCTGTGGGCGTTGGCGCTTACAAGCTGACCAAGTGGCAGAGCGGAAACCGTCTGGAGTTCGAGCGCCACGACGATTACTACCGCGGAACCCCCAAGATGAAATACATCAACTGGACCATTATCACCGACGCTTCCGCCGGAGCCATGGCTCTGGAGGCCGGTGAGATCGATTATTACTATGCAGTCAGCAAAGCGGATTTTGCTCACCTGGCGGAACTGCCCAACCTGCACTCTGAGGTTGAAGAGCGCGGATTCGGTCTGTACGACATCACTTTCAACACCACCGACGGTCCCTTCGCGGACATCAATCTGAGAAAAGCGGTGGCCTACGCCATCAACCGCGATGAGATTCTTGCAGGCGGCGCGGAAGGCTACGGCGTTGTGAACAACTGCTGGTGCGCAACCGGCGCGACCGGCTACCTGGATGATTTCGAGTGGTATGAGCAGGATCTGGAGAAGGCGAAAGAGTGCCTGGCTGCCGCCGGTTATCCCAACGGCATCGACGTGGTGTTCACCCAGGACAGCTCCGACACCTATATGGCGCCCGCAGAGGTTATGCAGGCTCAGCTGGCCAAGGTCGGCATCAACGTGACCTTTGAGAAGCTTCAGCGTTCCGTATGGATCGACACCGTTTCCGGAAACCGTCAGTTTGACGCTTCCCTGCGAATGACCAACCACGTGATCAACGACGCGGAGTACATGCTGCGCCGCAGACTGACCACCGATATGCTGGGCGGCGGCAACAACTACGCGGGCTATCAGAACCCGGAATTCGACAAGCTGGTGGACCAGTCCGCAGTTGAGACCGATCCGGCAAAGAGAAACGATATCTTCCGCCAGTGCTATCAGATGATCAAGGACGACGTGCCGGTGATTCCGCTGTACACCCAGACCTCCCCGATCATTATCAACAAGAATGTAAAGGGTTGGACCTTCCATCCCCTTGAGCGCAACGTGTGGGCCGAAGCTTACCTTGTAGAGGAATAAATAATTACGATAACAGTCGACGGCTAGCCGGGCGCACTCCGAGCGCCCGGCTTTTTTAACAGAGAAATAGTAACAGCGGCCGTCTGTGGCTGTGGAAAGGATGTTTATGCTCAAATATATAGGAAAAAGACTATTGATGATGATCCCCGTAATCATAGGCGTTGTATTCATCATTTTCGCCATCATGGAGCTCACACCGGGCGATCCGGTTATGATGATCCTGGGCGAGGGCGCTCCCATTGAGGCTCAGGAGGCGCTGCGGGAGGAGATGGGGCTCAACGATCCCTTCTTTATCCGCTTTGGACGGTATGTGATGGACGCCGCCCATGGAGACCTTGGGACCAGTTATACCTCCGGCCTGCCGGTTTTTGACGAGATTGTAGCGCGTATGCCCTACACCTTAAGCCTTGCCACCTTCAGCATCTGCGTGGCGGTGATCGTGGGCCTGCCCATCGGCATATTGTCCGCGATCAAGCAGTATTCCCTCACGGACAACCTGACCCTGGCGGTCTCCCTGACCATCACCTCCATGCCCGCGTTCTTCCTGGCCATGCTGCTGATGATGCTCTTCTGTATCAAGCTGGGCTGGCTTCCCATGATGGGACTGTCGTCGCCAAAGCACTATATTCTGCCGGTAATCGCCTCGGCGTCCTCCACAACGGCGGCGTTACTGCGTATGACCAGAACCACTATGCTGGAGGTCATCCGCCAGGATTATATCCGCACCGCAAAAGCCAAGGGCGCGGCTCCCAGAACCGTGACCTACGGACACGCCCTGCGCAACGCCCTGCTTCCGGTGGTTACCGTAATCGGCACCAACTTCGGTTTCGCCCTGGGCGGCTCCATCGTGCTGGAGCAGGTGTTTACCATCCCCGGACTGGGCCAGCTGATGATCAACGCCATCCGCCAGAAGGACACGCCCATCGTGATGGGCGCGGTTATGACCACGGCTATTTTCGCCAGCCTGATCAACCTGTTGGTTGACATTGTCTACACATACATCGATCCGAGACTGGCATCCCAGTTTACTTCCGTGAAAAGGAGTGTGAAGAAGGCATGAGTATGGTTACTATGACAGCAGACGGCGGCGTGAAGAGCAAATACAATGCCGCCAGGAAAAAAAGCCAGTGGAAGACGATCTGGCTCCGTTTTAAAAAGAACAAGCTGGCCCTTGCCGGGCTGATCGTATTCGCTCTGATGGCCATCACGGTGCTCAGCGCGGATCTCTGGCTGGACTATGAGAGCGGCGTGCTGACCATGGATATCGCCAACGCCTACCAGGGTCCCAGCGCGGCCCATTTCTTCGGTACCGACCAGTACGGGCGGGATTATTTCACCCGTGTGATTTACGGCGGCCGCATCTCCATGTTCGTGGGCATCGCCACCGTAGCCGTGTCCCTCACCTTCGGAGGACTGATCGGCGCCACCGCGGCCTATTACGGCGGCCGGGTGGACAATGTGCTCATGCGTCTCATGGACGTGTTGATGGCGATTCCCAGCACATTGCTTGCCATCACCATTATCTCCGCCCTGGGCAGCAGCATGTTTAATATGATCGTGGCTATGGGCGTTTCCCAGATTGCCAGAATGGCCCGTATCGTGCGGTCGGCGGTTATGAGCGTTAAGGGCCAGGAGTACATCGAGGCCTGCCGGGCCTGCGGCACCAGCGACGCCCGGATCATTATGCGGCACATCCTGCCCAACGCCATGGGTCCCGTGCTGGTTCAGGTTACCCAGACCGTGGCCCGTTCCGTGATCACCGTCGCGTCCTTGAGCTTCGTGGGACTGGGTGTTTCCGAGCCTACGCCGGAGTGGGGCAGCATGCTGTCCTTCGCAAAGACCCAGATGAGATACTATCCGTATCTGTCCCTGTTCCCCGGATTTGCCGTGGTGATGTCCGTTATGTCCCTTACTCTGGCGGGCGACGGTCTGAGAGACGCCATGGATCCAAGGCTGAGAAACTGATTACAGGGAAGGGAGCAAAGGTATGTCTGAGAAATTGCTGGAAATTAAGAACTTGCATGTTATGTATAAAACCGACGAGGACGACGTGTACGCCTTAAACGGGATCAACCTGGAGCTGGACAGGGGCGAGACCCTGGGACTGGTGGGGGAGACCGGAGCGGGAAAGACCACCATCGCCCTCAGTATCCTGAAATTACTTCCGGAGCGCACCGGCTTCATCACCCAGGGCGAGATCCTGTTTGAGGGCCAGGACGTGGTCAACATGAAGGAAGAGAAGATGCGCATGCTGCGCGGAAATGATATCTCCATGATTTTCGCCGACCCCATGAGCGCTTTAAACCCCCTGCACACGGTGGGAAGCCAGATCGCCGAGGTGATTCTGCTCCACAATACGGGCATGAGCCACGCCGATGTGGAGAAAAAGGTGGACGAGATGATGGAGCTGGTGGGAATCCCGGCGGAGCGCAAGGTGGAGTACCCACATCAGTTCTCCGGCGGAATGCGCCAGAGAATCGTGATTGCCATGGCGCTGTCCTGTACGCCCCGGCTGCTGCTGGCGGACGAGCCCACCACGGCCCTGGACGTTACCATCCAGGCCCAGGTGCTTAAAATGATGGAGGACTTAAAGGAGCGTTTGAACACCTCCATGATCATGATTACCCACGATCTGGGCGTTGTGGCCCAGATTTGCAACCGGGTGGCCATCATCTACGCGGGCGAGATCGTGGAGTACGGGAAGATTGAGGATATTTATGAGGGGGAGAAGCATCACCCATACACCGTGGGCCTGTTCGGGTCCATCCCGGATATCACCAGCACCGCCTCCAGGCTGACGCCCATCGACGGCCTGATGCCGGATCCCACGAAACCCATTCCCGGGTGCCGGTTCGCGGACCGCTGCCCGCACTGCATGGAGATTTGCAACACGAAAGCGCCGGGTATGGCTGACTTTGACGGTCATCAGATCAAGTGTTTCCTCTATTTGCAGGACGAAAAAAACGGCGGGGAGGGAAAATAAATGGATACACCATTGATTCAGACAAAAGACTTAGTGAAATATTTTAATACCAAACGGGGAAATCTTCACGCGGTTGACCATGTGAATATTTCCATCATGAAGGGCGAGACTCTGGGCGTTGTGGGCGAGAGCGGCTGCGGCAAGTCGACCGTGGCGTCGATCCTTATGGGGCGCAGCCGCGCGTACAGCGGCTCGGTCACGGTCGGTGGCGTTGAGCTGAACCGCATCGCGGAGGACAGCCTGATGGAGAAGCTGACCTACGTCAGCCACCAGAGCTATCTCTTTAAGGGTACGGTGCGCGAGAACCTTTTGATGGGCGCGCCCGGCGCGGACGACGCCGCGCTCTGGGCGGTGCTGGAGCGCGTCAATCTGGCGGATTTTCTGCGCAGCGAGGACGGGCTGGAGACGCAGCTCCTCGAAAAGGCTTCGAACCTTTCGGGCGGGCAGTGCCAGCGGCTTGCGCTCGCGCGGGCACTGCTGCACGACAGCCCGGTCTATATTTTCGACGAAGCGACCTCCAACATCGACGTGGAGAGTGAAAACGACATCATGCGGGAGATTCACAAGCTGGCGGAGACGAAAACGGTGGTGCTCATCTCGCACCGGCTCGTCAATGTAGCCGGCGCAGACCGCATCTACGTGCTCGAAAGCGGCGCAGTCGCGGAGAGCGGCAGCCATGAAGCGCTGCTGCAAAATAAAGGGCTGTACGCCAAGCTGTGGGCGGCCCAGCAGAGCCTTGAAAACTATGGAAAGGAGGCGGTTTGAGATGCAGAAAAGAAGCGGAATGCAGGTAATGGCGAAGCTCATCGGCCTTGTGCGGCCGCTCGCCGGCTTCATGGCGCTTGCAATTTTGATGGGACTGGCCGGGCACCTGTGCGCGGCCTCGATCACGGTGCTCGGCGGCTATGCCGTGCTGGGAATTTTGGGGCTTGAGGTCCCGCTGGGGCTTGCGGCGGTTTTCGCCTGCGCCGTCGTTTTTGCGCTGCTGCGCGGCGTTCTGCGCTACGCGGAGCAGGCGTGCAACCATTTCATTGCGTTTAAACTGCTGGCGCTGATCCGAGACAAGGTGTTCCGCGCGCTGCGCCGGCTTTGCCCGGCAAAGCTCGAGGGGCGCGACAAGGGCGATTTGATTTCAGTCATCACCTCGGACATCGAGCTTTTGGAGGTCTTTTACGCGCACACGATCTCGCCGGCGGCCATCGCGCTGCTGTTTTCCGCGGTGCTGTGCGTTTTCATCGGCAGCTTTCACCCCGCGCTTGGCCTGCTGGCGCTCGCGGCTTACGCGGTCGTCGGCGTGCTCGTCCCCTTCTTCGTTTCAAAGGCGAGCGGCGGCGACGGGATGCAGTTCCGCGCCGGCGCCGGCGCGCTCAGCGGCTTTGTGCTGGACAGCCTGCGCGGGCTCTCTGAAACGCTCCAATACGGGCAGGGCGGCGCGCGCCTTCAGGAAATGAACGCGAGAACCGAGGCGATTTCGGCCAATGAAGCGCGCATGAAGCGCACGGCGGGCCGCAATATGGCGATGACGAACACCATCATTCTGGCGTTCGACCTCGGGATGCTCTTTGCATCCGCGGCGCTGTACCGGAGCGGCAGCGTCGGCTTTGACGGCGTGCTGATCCCGACGCTGGCGCTGATGAGCTCCTTCGGCCCGGTGATCGCGCTTGCCAATCTGGGCAGCACGCTGCAGAATACGTTTGCGGCGGGCAACCGCGTGCTGGACATCCTCGAGGAGACGCCGGCCGTCGAGGCGGTCACGGGCCGCCCGGAGATCGGCTTTTCCGGCGCCGCGGCCGAGCATGTGACGTTTGCCTACGGCGCGGAGACGATTCTCTCCGATGTTTCGGTCTCGGTGCCGGAGCACGCGGTGGTCGGCATTGTGGGGCGCAGCGGCAGCGGCAAATCGACGCTGCTCAAGCTCTTCATGCGCTTCTGGAACGTGCAGAAGGGCAGCGTGCGGCTGTCCGGCACAGAGGTTTCGGCGGTCAACACCGACAACCTGCGGGCGCTCGAGAGCTTCGTCACGCAGGAAACGCACCTGTTCCACGACAGCATCCGCAACAACCTGCGCATCGCAAAGCTGGACGCGACGGACGCGGAGATTGAGGCGGCCTGCCGCAAGGCCTCCGTGCACGATTTCATCCTGCGGCTTCCGAAGGGCTACGACACGCCGGTGGGCGAGCTCGGCGATACGCTATCGGGCGGCGAGCGGCAGCGGCTCGGTTTGGCCCGCGCCTTTCTGCACGACGCGCCGTTCATGCTGCTCGACGAGCCGACGAGCAATCTCGACAGCCTGAACGAGGCCGTGATCCTGCGCGCGCTGCGCGAGGAGCGCGGGGAAAAGACGGTGGTGCTCGTCTCGCACCGGCAGTCCACGATGCGGATTGCGGACACGGTCTATTCGGTTGAGCACGGGAGGATGAGCTGATGGCAAGGAATGTAGACGACAAGCGCACGCGTGAAAAGCGAATGGTCTCGCAGATGATCGCGCTGTACTGCCAAAAGAACCACCGCACGAAAGACGGGCTCTGCCCGGAATGCGCCGCGCTGGCCGATTACGCGCGGCAGCGCAGCGACAAGTGCCCCTTTATGGAGTCGAAAACCTTCTGTTCCAACTGCAAGGTGCACTGCTACAAGCCGCAGATGCGCGCGAAAATCCGCGAGGTCATGCGGTTTTCGGGGCCGCGGATGGTCTTTCACCACCCCGTCGCCGCCGTGCGGCACGTCATAGAAACCAAGAGGGAAAAGAAACGACTGGAGGGACAGCATGAAGGTTAAAAAAGTTTTGTTTATCATTCTCGGCTGCGTCGGCTTGGCGCTCGGCGCCGTCGGCGCGGTGCTGCCGCTGCTTCCGGCATTTCCGTTTTTGCTGCTCGCGGCCTACTCCTTTGCGCGCAGTTCGGAAAGGCTGCATAAGTGGTTCACCGGCACGAAGCTGTATAAAAACAATCTCGAGAGCTTTCTCAAGGGCAAGGGAATGACAAAAAAGACGAAGATCCGCATCATGGTCACCGTCACGCTGCTGATGTCGGTCGGCTTCATCATGATGCATCAGGTCCCCGTGGGGCGGATCGTCCTCGGGGCGGTCTGGCTGTTCCACATCTTCTACTTTATCTTCGGCGTCAAAACGCTCGAGAAGCCGGCGGAATAGGCCGACCACGCCGGGCGCCCCCAAGCACGCCGGAGCGCGGCCGCGCATGCGGGGCGGCCTTTACGCAAACCTTACCTGCTTTTTCCGCTTTCCGCATTGCAGGGCGCGGCTTTGGCGACTATAATGGAAGCAGAAAAAGACACACATGGATTGCGGCGCGGCCCTGTACACCGCAGCCTGTCGGCACGACGGCGGCAGCGGAGGGCAAAAAAGCGCTGTGTGGCCGGGAAAACACCGGCCCTCTATGCTGAAAAGCGCCCCGCGAGCAGGCCTCCGCCTGCCGGAGGGGCGTTTTTGCTTTCAGAAAAATTTCAAAAAAGTCTCGACAAGCGGCGGCCATTCGTGTATACTGGTAGATGTTCGCGGCGGGTGTGCGCCGGAAAATACACAAGATATTGTATAATCGGATAATTATGCAAGAGGGATAAAAATTCTGAGAGAACAGGCCGCAGGAGGAAACTGCTATGAAAATCATCAAGAGAAACGGCTCGGAGGCCGCTTTCGATATTACGAAGATCATCGCCGCCGTCACGAAGGCCAACAACGCCGATGGGCAGAGCCGGGAGCTGACCGGCGAGCAGATCCGCGCGATCGCCGCCGAGGTGGAGGAGAAGTGCGGCGCGATGGGCCGCGCGCCCTCCGTCGAGGAGATTCAAGACATGGTTGAAAACCAGATCATGGGGCGGAACGCGTTCGAGGTCGCGAAGCGCTACATCCGCTATCGCTACACCCGTTCGCTCGCGCGCCGCGCCAACACGACCGACAACCAGATCCTCAGCCTGATCGAGTGCAACAACGAGGAGGCGAAGCAGGAGAACGCGAATAAAAACCCGACGGTCAACAGCGTCCAGCGCGACTACATGGCCGGCGAGGTCTCGAAGGACATCACGCGCCGCATCCTGCTGCCGCAGGAGATCGTCGAGGCGCACGAGCAGGGAATCATCCACTTCCACGACAGCGATTATTTTGCGCAGCACATGCATAACTGCGACCTCGTAAACCTCGAGGATATGCTGCAGAACGGCACGGTCATCACCGGCACGCTGATCGAGAAGCCGCACAGCTTCTCCACGGCCTGCAATATCGCGACGCAGATCGTCGCGCAGGTCGCAAGCAACCAGTACGGCGGCCAGAGCATCAGCCTTGCGCACCTTGCGCCGTTCGTGCAGGTCTCGCGCGAGAAGATCCGCGGCGAGGTGCTCGCAGAGCTCGAGGAGCTCGGCACCACGGCCTCCGAGGACAAGATCGCGCAGATCGTCGAGCGCCGCCTGCGCGCCGAGGTCGAGCGCGGCGTGCAGACGATCCAGTATCAGGTCGTCACGCTGATGACGACGAACGGTCAGGCGCCGTTCATCACGGTGTTCATGTATCTGAACGAGGCGAAGAACGAGCGCGAGAAGCGCGACCTCGCGATGATCATCGAGGAGGTGCTTCTCCAGCGCTATGAGGGCGTGAAGAACGAAAAAGGCGTGTGGGTCACGCCGGCGTTCCCGAAGCTGATCTACGTTCTGCAGGAGGACAACGTCGCGCCCGGCGCCGAATACTACTACCTCACAGAGCTCGCGGCGAAATGCACCGCGAAGCGCATGGTGCCCGACTACATCTCCGAAAAGAAGATGAAAGAGCTCAAGGAGGGCAACTGCTTCCCGGTCATGGGCTGCCGCAGCGCGCTCAGCCCGTGGAAGGATGAAAACGGCAATTACAAGTTCTACGGCCGCTTCAACCAGGGCGTCGTTACGCTGAACCTCGTCGACGTCGCGCTGAGCTCCGGCGGCGATATGGATCGATTCTGGAAGATCTTCGACGAGCGGCTCGACCTGTGCTACCGCGCGCTGATGTGCCGCCACAACCGCCTGAAGGGCACGCTGTCCGACGCGGCGCCGATCCTCTGGCAGTACGGCGCGATCGCCCGCCTCAAAAAAGGCGAGCCGATCGACAAGCTGCTGTACGGCGGCTATTCGACGATCTCGCTCGGCTACGCGGGCCTTTGCGAGTGCGTCCGCTATATGACCGGCAAATCGCACACAGACCCGAGCGCTACGCCGTTTGCGCTCGCCGTGATGAAGTACATGAACACGGCCTGCGAGCGCTGGAAGGCGGAGACGACGATCGGCTTCGGCATCTACGGCACGCCGCTCGAGAGCACGACGTATAAGTTTGCGAAATGCCTGCAAAAGCGCTTCGGCATCGTGCCGGGCGTCACCGATAAGCCGTACATCACGAACAGCTACCACGTGCACGTCACGGAGGAAATCGACGCGTTTGCGAAGCTTGCGTTTGAGGCGCAGTTTCAGGCGCTCTCGACCGGCGGCGCGATCAGTTACGTCGAAGTGCCGAACATGCAGCAGAACCTCGAGGCCGTTTTGCAGATCATCCGCTATATCTACGACAACATCATGTATGCGGAGCTGAACACAAAGAGCGACTACTGTCAGGTCTGCGGTTTTGACGGCGAGATCCGTATCGTGGAGGACGACGGCAAGCTCGTCTGGGAATGCCCGAACTGCGGCAACCGCGATCAGGACACGATGAACGTTGCCCGCCGCACCTGCGGCTACATCGGCACGCAGTATTGGAATCAGGGCCGCACGGCGGAGATCAAGGAGCGCGTTCTGCACTTGTAAGCGCGCGGGGCCGGCCCGGATAC
>OLPX01000314.1_pt1 | contig 50781 bp, 65 predicted proteins | sample 1672491 | NCBI WGS metagenome assembly OLPX01 (sample SAMEA3136692, study PRJEB25190) | human gut metagenome | biome: human gut; feature: human-associated habitat; material: faeces | place: Austria | collected 2013
TTATGAATCCCAGTTTGAAAGTAAGAAGCAGTACGGCTCATCCGGTAATGATAAAAACACAGTAAAAAATCCCAATAAAATCAAAATATATTTTGATTTTATTGGGAATTTTTTTTGGTAAGACTACACAAATCACTATTGACAAACTCAGATAAGAGTGATACTATAATTTTAGTAAAACGTTTTACTAACTTTAATTATCTAATAAAAAAGAGATGGTTAGGATGAATCCAAAGATGAAGGACATTGCTTCAAGAGCAAATGTGTCGGTTTCTACTGTTTCAAAAATTATTAATAAGGAGACAAAAAATTTCCGAAAGGAAACCGTGGATCGGGTACAAAAAATTATAAAAGAAATGGGGTATGCGCCGAATATAGTTGCCAGGAGTATGGTTACTAAAAAAACAGGTTTAATAGGATTAATCCTGCCGGATATTTCAAATTTATATTTTGCTGAAATGGCAAAAGGTATAGAGATTGCGTTAAGGCATATGGAATATAATATGATACTATGCAATTGCAATGATTCAGACGAACGCGAAAAAGCCTATATTGATATTATGAGGCAAAAATGTGTAGACGGCATTATTTTAATTCCGGTGTTAAGTTCAAGTGTAGACATTACGTATACAACAATACTCAAAGGAATCCCATTTGTTATTTTAGACAGAATATTTTCAAAGGAAAACACACAAATAGACAGTGTTTCTTTTGACAATATTTTAGGAGGATATATAGCGGTAAAACATCTAACTGATTATGGACATAAAAAAATTGGCTGTGTTACAGGACCGTTGTTAAATAAAAGCGCGCATGACAGGTTTATAGGCTTTAAAAACGCTTTAGCTCAGGCTTCTATTCCATTTCAGTCAGAATTAATTTGTCAGGCAGATTATAAGTATCAGGGTGGATATAAGGCAACACACAAACTGTTAAAAAATAATATTACGGCGTTAGTAGTACAGAATGATTTAATGGCATGCGGCGCTTATCGAGCGGCACAGGAAATGGGAATTGAAATACCAAATCAGCTAAATGTGATTGGATATGATGATACAGATTATACTCAAATTTTATTTCCAACATTAACATCTGTTTTACAGCCGAATCAGAAAATGGGAGAAGCGGCAGCTAAAATGTTGGTTCATAAAATACAAAAAAGTGATTATCAGAATAAGATAGTTTTTAAGCCGCTGTTAGTAGTAAGAGAAAGTACATGCGCTGTAGTTTGAAGTATATTTACAAAGAGTAAATGAAGGGAGACTTCATAATGAAAAAAATTTTGCTTGCAGGTGAATCTTGGACAAGCGTTACAACACATATTAAAGGATTTGATATTTTTACAACTTCACGTTATGAGGAGGGGGGAGACAGACTGATAAAAGCGCTTAAAAATGGTGGATATGAAGTGGATTTTTGCCCTAATCATTATGCGGGAGAACATTTTCCTGACACAGTAGAAAAGCTGCGCGGATATGACGCTGTGTTTTTATCAGACATTGGCTCAAACACGTTACTTTTATCGGATAGAGTGTTTTCATATGGTGATACGCAGAATAACAAATGTACGGCGATAAGAGATTATGTTCTTGCCGGAGGGGCACTTTGTATGATAGGAGGTTATCTTTCTTTTTCCGGAATAGATGCTAGAGCAAGATATGGGAAGACGGCTGTTGCAGATGTACTTCCTGTAAAGATATTGCCTTATGATGATAGATGTGAACATCCTGAAGGAGTTTTTCCGACTGTGTCAAATGATACGCATCCGTTAATGCAAGGTATTAACGAGGAGTGGCCGTGTTTCCTGGGATACAACAAGACTGTTGCTAGATGCTTGCCGGCATGCAAAACGATTGCTAAGATAGACGGAGATCCATTTATATCAGTAGGTTCTTTTGGTATGGGAAAGTCGGCTGCATTTACATCAGACTGTTCTCCTCATTGGGCATCACCTGATTTTATGAGTTGGAAATATTATGATACGTTTTGGTGTAATCTTGCTGATTGGCTGACAAAATAAAATTATTAAATTACAACGAAGGAAGGAGGAGAGCAATGATGAAAAAGCACATGATTGATATGATATGTTCAAGGGGATTCAGTTAGAAATTATGATTTGATGGGATGGCAAATATTTAAGACATAATGCAGGATTGTTTTATGGGTGTGTTATGAGCATCTGAAGAACATTGCGGTAACGTATACAAGTTAATCTATTAATACATATTTGTGATTTTCCATAGAAGTAATGTTTTCTGCTATGGAGATTAGGTAAGCGCTGGAATAACTATCTGCAGATATAATGATGTTCTGTTGCTGATAATTTTGAGATTGAGCACACAGACAAGCTTTGTCGTTTATTTTATACTACTATCTATTGGAAGAACAGGATTGAAATAGGATGAATTATGTATGGAAAGGTGTGAAAAAAATGAAAGAAATTTGTTGGAAAATCACTGTTGTGGAGCACTGTATTTTTAAGGATGTTGGACGCGGACAGACATTTTATGGTGCACATAATCAGAAAAATGCAGATTTTCCAGAGGATCAGCCAGGTAATGTAACGATACTTCAAGGCGGCGGATACAATATTCTCGTAGATACAGGATTTAAAAATCCTCAATTTATAGAAGCTTATAACGCAGAAAATGTATTGAAACCGGAGACTTATCTTAAGCCTTTAAATTTGCATCCTGACCAAATAGATGCAGTGCTGTTATCTCATTTGCATTATGACCATGTGGGAAATATTGATTGCTTTAAAAATGCTAAAGTATATGTGCAAAGGACAGAGCTTGAGGGGTGGCAGTGGTCTGCAGGTCTGTCAGAGGATTATAAATTACTTAACTGTTATTTGGATCCGGAGGATTTAAAAAAGCTTGAGCAGGTGAAAAAGGAAGGCCGGCTTATATTGTCAGAGGACGGTATGGAAAACATTTTTCCGGGAATTGATTTGTATTTGGCAAAGGGGCATTCATACGGTACGCAAGTTGTGAGAGTTAAAACTAAAAATGGAAGGTATGTAGTCACCGGAGACGCAGCCTATACTTTGGAGAATATTATTACCATGACGCCCATGGGATACGGAATTGACCAGCTGGATCAGCTTCAGTCTTTTGAAAAGATATTAATGCTGGCAGATGGAAATATTAATAATGTAATCCCCGCTCACGATCTAGCTTGGCCGACACGTTTTAAAAGCACTGAAAAACTGGAAGGACTGCCTAACAGAATTACGTTTGTCACACAGAATTAACTGTGGTGCACAAAGAAAGGAGAAAAATCATGAAAATTATCGTAACGGGCGGCGCCGGATTCATCGGCGGAAATTTCGTTCATCATATGGTAAACAAATACCCGGACTATGAGATCATCAACCTGGATCTTTTGACCTACGCCGGAAACCTGGAAACCTTAAAGCCGGTGGAGAACAAGCCCAACTACAAATTTGTGCGGGGCGACATCGCAGACAGGGAATTTATTTTTGATTTATTTGAGAAAGAGAAGCCGGACGTAGTCGTAAACTTTGCGGCTGAGAGCCATGTGGACCGCTCCGTGGTGGATCCCGGCATCTTTGTCCGCACCAACGTCATGGGAACGACGACGCTTCTTGACGCCTGCAAGGAATTCGGCATCAAGCGGTACCATCAGGTTTCCACTGACGAGGTTTACGGCGACCTGCCCTTAGACCGCCCGGATCTGTTCTTTACGGAGGAGACGCCGCTCCATACGTCGAGCCCCTACTCCGCTTCCAAGGCCAGCGCGGATTTATTCGTTCTCGCTTACCACAGAACCTTTAAGATTCCGGTGACGATTTCCCGCTGCTCCAATAACTACGGCCCCTACCACTTCCCGGAGAAGCTGATCCCGTTAATCATCAGCCGCGCCCTGGCAGACGAGAAGCTGCCCGTTTACGGCACCGGCGAGAATGTCCGCGACTGGCTCCATGTCTCCGATCACTGCGAGGCCATCGACTTAATCCTTCATAAGGGCCGTGTCGGCGAGGTCTACAACGTGGGCGGCCACAACGAGCGCACGAACCTCGAGGTCGTTAAGACTATCTTAAAGGCCCTCGGCAAGCCGGAGAGCCTGATCGAATTCGTCACAGACCGTCCCGGCCATGACAGGCGCTACGCCATCGACCCGACGAAGCTGGAGACCGAGCTTGGCTGGAAGCCGAAATACAACTTCGACACCGGCATCGAGCAGACGATCAAATGGTACCTGGACAACGAAGAATGGTGGAAGAATATCATAAGCGGCGAGTACAGCAACTACTTTGACAAGATGTATGGAGAGAGGCTGAAATGAAAATATTAGTGACAGGCGTCAAGGGCCAGCTTGGCCATGACGTGATGGAAGAAATGGCAAAGCGCGGCATCGAAGGCGTCGGCGTCGATATCGACGAGATGGACATTACCGATAAGGCCGCCTGCGATAAGGTAATCACGGAGGCAGGCGTCGATGCGGTAATCCACTGCGCCGCCTACACGGCCGTGGATGCAGCCGAGGACAATGTGGAGCTCTGCCGGAAGGTCAATGCCGACGGCACGAGAAACATTGCCGAGGTCTGCAAAAAGCTGGGCATCAAGATGATGTATATCAGCACGGACTATGTGTTCGACGGTCAGGGCACCCGTCCCTGGGAGCCGGACGACGAGAGGCACCCGTTAAACGTCTACGGCCAGACGAAGTATGAGGGTGAGCTGGCGGTGGAAGAGCTGGTGGAGAAATTCTTCACAGTGCGGATTGCCTGGGTTTTCGGCGTCAACGGCAAGAACTTCATTAAGACCATGCTGCGGATCGGGAAAGAAAAAGGTGCCGCCACGGTGGTGGACGACCAGATCGGCTCTCCGACCTACACCTATGACCTGGCCCGCCTTCTTGTGGACATGATCCAGACTGATAAATATGGAAGATACCATGCGACCAACGAGGGACTCTGCTCCTGGTATGAGTTTGCCTGCGAAATTTTCCGCCAGGCAGGCATGGACAGCGTGACGGTGACGCCGGTTCCGACGAGCGGATATCCGGCATCCAAGGCAAAGCGTCCCATGAACAGCCGCATGAGCAAGGAAAAACTGACAGAAAACGGATTTGAACGCCTGCCGGCATGGCAGGATGCAGTCCGGCGCTATCTGAAGGAAATTACCTGGTAGAGAAGCGCATATAGTATTGCAGAAGGGGATGTTCTCCTTCTGCAATGCTTTTTGACGGAAAATTTCATGACAAGGAGTGGGAAGAATGGGAAAATATTTTGGAACAGACGGCTTCCGCGGGGAAGCAAACGTGGATCTGACGGTGGAACATGCCTATAAAGTGGGAAGGTTCCTGGGCAGTTACTATGGAAAAATAAAGAAGGGAGACCGCTGCCGCGTCGTGATCGGAAAAGATACGCGCCGCAGCAGCTACATGTTCGAGTATTCCCTCGTGGCGGGCCTTACGGCTTCCGGGGCGGATGTGTACCTTCTCCATGTGACGACGACGCCGAGCGTGTCCCATGTGGTGCGGACAGAGGACTTTGACTGCGGCATCATGATTTCTGCCAGCCATAATCCCTTTTACGACAACGGCATCAAGGTCATGAACGGCAGCGGCGAGAAGCTGGAGGAGGACGTGATCCTGGAAATCGAGAAATATCTGGACGGTGAGACGGAGGAAATTCCCCTGGCGACCGGCGAGGCCATCGGGCGGACGCAGGACTACTCGGCCGGCAGAAACCGCTACATCGGCTATCTGATTTCCATTGCCACCCGCTCCTTTAAGGGAAAGAAAGTGGGCTTAGACTGCGCCAACGGAAGCGCTTCCTCGGTGGCCAAGAGCGTGTTTGACGCCCTGGGCGCTGAGACCCACGTCATCAACAACGAGCCAAACGGCCTGAACATCAACGTAAACTGCGGCTCCACCCATATCGGGGTGCTTCAGCAATATGTGAAAGAGCATCACCTCGACGTTGGTTTCGCTTATGACGGGGACGCCGACCGGTGCATGGCCGTGGACGAAAACGGCAATGTGGTGGACGGGGATTTGATCCTTTACATCTGCGGAAAGTACATGAAAGAGCAGGGCGGCCTGAAAAACAACACGATTGTCACGACGGTCATGTCGAACCTGGGGCTTTATAAGGCTCTGGACCGTGAGGGCATTGATTATGTGAAGACGGCTGTCGGCGATAAATACGTTTACGAGAACATGTCCCAGACCGGCAATTGCCTGGGCGGCGAGCAGTCGGGACACATCATTTTCAGCAAATACGCCAACACCGGAGACGGGATTCTGACGTCCTTAAAAATTATGGAGGTTATGCTGGAGAAAAAGCAGCCTCTTTCCAAGCTGGCGTCGGAGGTGACGATCCTGCCGCAGCTTCTTAAGAATGTGCGGGTCAAGGATAAAAATGCGGCCCAGGAAGACCCGGCCGTGAAAGAGGCCGTGGCGAAGGCCGAGGCCGAGCTTGGAAGCGACGGGCGCATCCTTCTCCGCCAGAGCGGGACGGAGCCGTTAATCCGCGTCATGGTGGAGGCCGGCACGGAGGAAATCTGCGAACGGTACGTGAACCGGCTTGTGGAGGTATTAAAAGAAAACGGGCATCTGATTTAAGATGGAATCAGAAAAGCGGCATACCGGAACAGGCATGCTGCTTTTCTGGCTTTAAAGGAGTCAGGAATGGGAGAAAGGAAGAAAATAAATTGGCGAACATGGTGTGCACTGGCAGCCGGCCTGTGCCTTTTTGCGGCCTGCGCGGCTCTGTACCGGGCGGAGAACCGCTATCCGGTGAGAGTGCTTTCCGATATGACGGGAAACACCGGCGGCATGGCAGAGATTCCGCACTGGGAGGACATGGAAATTTATGAGCAGTACCCTCAGATTCTTGCAGGCGGAACCGAGTACCGGGCCGGACGCGGAGAGATACCGGCAGAGAGGCTGGGGGCGAAGCTTGCAGATATTTTCGCAAAAGGCTGGGATGCCTACGGCGAAGACAGCGAACGCACCTGCCCTGCGGAGGTTTATGAAATCCGGAACATTGCCGCTTCCTGTGCGGCGGCTGTCCGGTATGAGGGAACGGATATTTTTTATGCCGCCGTAAATGCCTCTTACTGGCCGGAAACCCTGGGACAGTTTATGGAAGACTTGGACTTAAGAAATAACCTGATTGTCAACTGGGCGTCCTGGGAATACCATAAGCCCATCGGCGGCGATACGGAGATCCGCTTTGAAAAGCTTGATATGAACAAGGTGTGGGAATTTCTGCTGGCCAAAGAGGCATCAAAAAATGTGTACAGCGATCTGAATATGGAACCGGCAGAGACGTTAATGGAACTTAGCGTCAGCATTCCGCTCCTGGGCTATGAGAATATCAGCATCCGCGTGGACAAAGACGGTTTTCTGACGACCAATATCCTGGAGACGGGAAAAAAGTTTTATATCGGAACGGAACATGCACAGGCTTTTGCTGATTACGTGTCGGAGGAATGTGACGGATATGAAGTGAGGCACCCGTCCGGCGGTGTTCCCATCCCGGAATAGGCGGCCGGAATTTCTGACGGATTGACGAAAGCTTTGCTGGCGGTTTCGGGCAGTTTGTGGTATGCTGACAGTGCATCAATGGAATGATTAAAATGGGAGGAATCATCGTGTATTCATTTGACCGAAACGAATATGAAAAGAGAATGGCCTGGTACACCGACGCGCGGTTCGGCATGTTTATCCACTGGGGGCTTTATTCAATCCCGGCGCGGGGCGAGTGGATCCGCAGCGAGGAGGAAATTCCGAAAGAGGATTACATGCGGTATTTTGAGGAATTTGACCCGGTGGACTACGACCCGAAAAAATGGGCCAGGGCCGCGAAGGAAGCCGGCATGAAATATGTGGTGCTTACGGCCAAGCATCACGACGGCTTCTGCCTGTTTGACAGTAAGTACACGGATTTTAAGGTTACGAACACGAAGCTTGGCCGCGATGTGGTGAAGGATTTCGTGGAGGCTGTGCGGGGAGAAGGCCTGAAGGTCGGCCTGTACTTCACGCTTCTGGATTGGTATCATGACGACTATCCCCACTACGGGGACAAGCAGCACCCCATGCGGAACCGACCGGAGTACGGAAACGAGGGCCGCAATTTCGACCGCTATCTGGACTACATGCATAACCAGATCCGGGAGATCTGCACCAACTACGGCAGGCTGGATGTGCTCTGGTTCGACTTTTCCTATGAGGATAAGTACAACGTGATGAGGGGCGAGGCCTGGCGCGCGACGGAGTTAATCAATATGGTGCGGGAGCTCCAGCCGCAGGTGATCATCGACAACCGCCTGGAGGTCAGCGGTGAGGGGTACGGTTCCCTCTGGACAGGGGAGCCGAAGCCGTACCACGGCGATTTCGTGAGCCCGGAGCAGATGGTGCCGCCGCAGGGAATCCAGGATAAAAACGGCCGGGACATGGTGTGGGAGTCCTGCGTTACCATGAACCGCAACTGGGGCTACTGCGAAAAAGACCATTATTTTAAGCCGGCGTCCATGCTGATCCGGAAGCTGGTGGAGTGTGTCTCCAAGGGCGGGAACATGCTGCTTAACGTGGGCCCGGATGCCAGGGGGAATATTCCGCCTCAGTCCATGGCAATTTTAGAGGAGATCGGCGCCTGGATGAAGAAAAACGGGAACAGCATCTACGGCTGCGGAAAGGCCGGAATCGAGAAGCCGGAGTACGGCCGCATTACAAGGAACGGGAACCGCGTTTACTACCACCTGTTTGAGAACACCATCGGGCCCATGCCGCTTACGGGAATCCGGCCGGAGGAGGTGGACTGTATCCGCCGCCTGGCGACGGGCACGGAGATTCCCATCTCGACCAGTTGGGTGCACAGCGATTATCCCGATATTGTGTTTGCCGACCTGGGGCCGGATCCGATTCTCCCTGATCCGGTGGATACGGTGCTGGAGGTCAGGCTGAAAGCGCAGTAAGGACTTAAGACGCGGCGGGGAGGCCCGCCGGGGCAGGGCGCCGACTTCAAACGCGGCACCGGGCCGGCCAGACTGTTTGTCCGGGCCATCCAGGCGAGGTACACACCCCAAACGCAGCGCCGGGCCTCCTTGCGGATATCCGGCGCCCCGCCGGGGCGCCTGCCTCCTGCCGCGTTTTACGAAGAATGGGAAAAAATGAAAAATACTACTTGACGAACCTGCCGCTCTGGTATATAATGCATAAGGTCAACGCGATGGGCTATCGCCAAATGGTAAGGCAACGGACTCTGACTCCGTCATTTTCTTGGTTCGAATCCAAGTAGCCCAGTTTCCCAAACATGTCCGGCAAAACAGTTGACAACCTGAGAAAAACGTATTAAAATATATTTTGTTATTGGGCTATCGCCAAATGGTAAGGCAACGGACTCTGACTCCGTCATTTTCTTGGTTCGAATCCAAGTAGCCCAGTTTGAAAGCTCCAATTTCGTAAGGAAATTAGGGCTTTTTGTTTTATCCGCGGGGGAGTTTGTCCCGGGCGGCAGAACACGCTCCGCGAGCGGCGGCTCGCGGGAATGAGAGGAAGCAGGAAGCATGTATGAGTTTGAGAGCCGCGTCCGGTACAGTGAAACGGATGCGGATGCAAAGCTGTCCGTGGTGGGGATGATGAATTATCTCCAGGATTGTTCCACGTTCCATTCGGAGGACTCCGGTGTCGGGCTTTTCCATTTGGAAAAGGAAAAGAAAATCTGGCTTTTGTCCTCCTGGCAGATAAAGATTTACAGACGGCCGTCCCTGGGCGAAACGATCACGACGGCCACATGGCCATATGGCTTTAAAGGGATTTTCGGCATGCGGAATTTCGCCATCTATGACCGGGAGAGGCGGCCGCTTCTTCTGGCGGACTCCAACTGGTTTCTGATGGACACGGAAAACGGCCGGCCGCTGCGGGTGACAGAGGAAGATTTAAAGCCCTACGGGGAACCGGGAGAACGGCTTCCCATGGAGGAAGCGGGAAGAAAGATTCTGCTGCCGGAAGAGATGGTACAGTGTTCGAGCCTTTGGGTCATGGCCCATCAAATTGATACGAACCACCATGTGAACAACGCCCAGTATGTAGAAATGGCGCGGGAGGCGCTTCCGAAACCGATGGAAATCGGTGAGATCCGGGCCGAGTACCGGAAGGCTGCCGTGCTTGGCGATGAGATTAAGGTTTTCGCGGCCAGGTGCCCGGGAGGTTATGTTGTCTCCCTTCAGGACGGTAAAGGCGCCGTCTTTGCAAATGTGGAGCTGAAAGAGAAAAGAGAGGACGAAGGACATGATTGAGCTTGGAATGATGCAGACGCTGACGGTGGTGAAGGAAACCAGCTTCGGCGTATATCTGGCAGAAACCGGAAGGCGGGGAGACGGGGAGGAGGCACGCGTCCTGCTCCCGAAAAAGCAGGTGCCGAAGGGCTGTACCCTCGGCGAAAAGCTTGAAGTTTTCATTTACAAGGATTCGGAGGACAGGCTGATTGCCACGGTATCAAAGCCGAAGCTGACCCTGGGGGAGACGGCGGTTTTGGAGGTAAAGGAGGCGACGGATATCGGCGCGTTCTTAGACATGGGGCTTGAAAAGGATCTGCTGCTTCCGTTTAAGGAACAGACGTATCCGGTGAAAAAAGGCGAGAAGTGCCTCGTGGCCCTCTACGTGGACAAGAGCAAACGGCTGGCTGCCACCATGAAGGTGTATCCGTATCTTCGCAGCGATTCTTCCTATCATACCGGCGACGAGGTCACGGCGTTTATTTTTGAGATCAATCCGGACATGGGGGCGTTTGCCGCTGTGGACGGCCGGTATCACGGCATGATCCCGAAGCGGGAGCTGTTTTCCGGCTTCCATGCCGGGGATGAGATCCGCGGGCGCGTCACCAGGGTGCGCCAGGACGGGAAGCTGGACTTAAGCGCAAGGGACAAGGCATACACCCAGATTTACGGGGATTCCGAGCTGGTTTTAAAGGTCATAAACGACTATGGCGGCATACTTCCGTTCAACGACAAGGCGTCTCCCGAGGTCATTGCGAGGGAGTTTAAACTCAGCAAAAACGCCTTTAAACGAGCTGTTGGCCATCTGTTAAAGGATGGTAAAATAGAAATCACAGAAAAAAATATTAAAGTATTGGAGGAAAAGAAATGAAGAACATCATCAGCACAAACAATGCACCGGCGGCAATCGGCCCCTACTCCCAGGCAGTTGAGGTAAACGGCATGGTATTTACTTCCGGCCAGATCCCGGTAAATCCGGCCACGGGCGAAATCCCGGAGGGCATCGAGGCTCAGGCAGAGCAGGTTATGGTAAATGTGAAGAACCTTCTTGAGGCAGCCGGAACCAGCATGGAGAACGTCATCAAGACGACCGTGTTCATCAAGGACATGAACGACTTCGGAACGATCAACGGCATCTACTCCAAATATTTCGAGAAAGACTGCCCGGCACGCTCCTGCGTAGAGGTGGCACGCCTTCCGAAGGACGTCTTAATGGAGATGGAAGCTATCGCTTTAAAGGCGTAATCCGTCATTTTTGACAAATAATGTTTCCCTGCCATGTCGTTTTTATCCGAAAAGGAAACAATTTGCTGTAAAACACGATGGAGATATGCAGTTTTCATGGAAATTGCAGCAATTATTTGTTGATTTACAATATGGAAAATCCCTCCTGTTTTGTGTACGATTAGTACAGACAAAAATGTGCATAGAAACGGAAGGGTGAGCAGGATGGCGGGATTATCGTTAAAGCATATATGTAAAATCTACCCCAATGGCTTCCAGGCAGTGAGGGACTTTAACCTCGAGATTGAAGAACCGGAGTTTGTGGTACTCACAGGCCCGGCCGGCTGCGGAAAAACGACGCTTTTAAAGGTTATTGCAGGCCTTGAGGAAGCAACGTCAGGAAAGGTTCTGGTCGACGGCCAGGATGTGACGGATGCAGACCCGCGTGACCGGCAGCTTGCCATGCTCTTTAAGAACAGCACCCTGTATCCGGGGATGACTGTTTATGAAAATATGGCCTTTGCGCTCCGGATGGCGAGGATGCCCCAGAGCGAAATCGACGAGAGAGTCACGGAGGCGTCAGAGCTTTTAGGGCTTTCCGGTATTCTTTCGGCAATGCCGGAAACGCTTTCGGAGATGGATGAGAGGCGGGTTCTTCTTGGGAGAGCCATCGTGCGCCGGCCGAAGGTGCTTTTGATGGACAGCGTGCTGTCCGGCATTTCCGTGAAGCCCCTGGTGAAATTCCAGAAGCTGTATGAGAAGCTCGGCATCATCATCGTCTATGTGACGAGTGATCCCGCGGAGGCCATGGCGCTCGGCACACGCGTCGTTGCCATGGAGAGCGGATGCGTCCGCCAGGCGGGGACGCCGAAGGAGCTCTACGAAAACCCGAGCTGCTCTTATGTGGCCAGCTTTTTTGGGACACATGCGCCGAACCTGTTTATTGTGACGCCGGAAGCTGAAAACGGCCGTGCGCGGATCCGCTTCCAGGACGGGGAGCTTCTGCTCCCGGAGGCCATTTCCAGGCGGCTTTTTGACGGCGGCTACATAGGAAACAGCGTGGCCATGGGAATCCGCCCGGAACATATCTGTCCTGCCGGCGAGGCAGCGGATCTCTCGGAGAACGGCGTGTTTGACTGCAAACTCCAGGATATCGAAATGTCTTCGGATGGCGTGTTCTGGAAGTTCGGCACAGAGGAAAATGGGTTTGAAGTGAAGGCCGGCGAGGCGGCAGCCGAGATCGGCGATACGCTCCGGCTTGCGGTAGATGTAGACCGGATCATCCTGTTTGACAGGGAAACGAAACGGGCAATTTAATAAAGGACAGAGAAACAGACGGGAGGGCCAGATGCGGCGCCTCCCGTTTTCCTTTTTGCAGGAACGGACTTTCGGCTTTTCCGCCAGACAGAAAACACAATTTTTCCGGGCAAAATCCGCTCCTTTCGTGGAATCTGACGGCCTGGGCGGAGAAAAATAGTAAAAATGTAAAAATTTTTCTTCCCTTTTTCGTTACTTTGCATTAAAATATAAAGTGGATTTATGTTATTAACTGTGTAAAGGAGAGAACACTATGATTTCAAATCAGATCCTCCAGTCGAACATCGACGGATTGAAGGAAATCACGAGGATTGACCTTTGTGTCTGTGATATTGAAGGAAAAGTGCTGGCTTCCACATTTGAAAATGCGGAAGAGTATGAAAGTTCTATTCTTGCGTTTGTGGATTCTCCGGCCGACAGCCAGGTAATTTCGGGCTATCAGTTCTTCAAGGTATTTGACGAGCACCAGCTTGAGTACATCCTGCTTGCAAAGGGCGGCAGCGATGATGTGTACATGGTAGGAAAGCTTGCGGCATTCCAGATCCAGAATCTGCTGGTGGCATATAAAGAGCGGTTTGATAAGGATAACTTTATTAAAAACCTGCTTCTTGACAATCTTCTTCTTGTGGATATTTACAACAGGGCGAAGAAGCTCCATATTGAGACAAACGTCAAGCGTGTCGTCTTCTTAATTGAGACGAAGAATGACAAGGACGTCAACGCCCTGGAGACCGTGAGGGGCCTGTTTTCCACGAAGACAAAGGATTTCATCACGGCCGTAGACGAAAAGAACATCATCCTGGTGAAAGAAGTCAAGCCGGGCGAGACATACGCAGATCTGGAAAAGACTGCCAACACGATTCTCGACATGTTAAATACCGAAGCGATGACGAAGGTGCACATCGCCTTTGGTACGATTGTCAACGAGATCAAGGACGTTTCCCGCTCCTACAAGGAAGCCAAAATGGCCCTGGACGTGGGAAAAATCTTTTACAGCGGGAAAAATGTGGTGGCATACAGCAACCTGGGAATCGGCCGCCTGATTTACCAGCTTCCGCTTCCGCTCTGCCGGATGTTTATCAAGGAAATCTTCGACGGGAAGTCCCCGGACGATTTCGACGAGGAGACCCTCACCACCATCAACAAGTTCTTTGAGAACAGCCTCAATGTCTCGGAGACCTCCAGACAGCTTTACATCCACAGGAACACGCTGGTTTACCGCCTCGACAAGCTCCAGAAGAGCACCGGCCTTGACCTTCGCGTGTTTGAAGACGCGATCACCTTCAAGATTGCCCTTATGGTCGTGAAATACATGAAGTATATGGAGAATCTGGACTACTAAATTATGATAGAAATTTCAAAACTGACGAAGACCTATGAGAAAAGCAGCAAGGCCTTAAAGAGCATCAGCCTCACCATCGACGACGGTGAATTTGTGTTTATCACAGGCCGGAGCGGCTCGGGAAAATCGACGCTTATGAAGATCCTGCTAAAGGAAGTCGAGCCGACCTCCGGCCGTGTCGTTGTCAACGACATGGATTTGGGGCGGATGCCGAGGCGCTATGTGCCAAAATACAGACGGACGCTCGGGGTGGTGTTCCAGGACTTCCGGCTTTTGAAGGACAGGACGGTGTACGAAAACGTCGCGTTCGCACAGCGGGTCATCGGCGCGCCGTCACGGACGATCCGGGAATCCGTTCCCAGGATGTTAAAGCTTGTCGGGCTTTCGTCGAAATATAAATCCTATCCCCACCAGCTTTCCGGCGGTGAACAGCAGCGGGTGGCCATTGCCAGGGCCTTAATCAACGATCCGGCCGTCCTTCTGGCTGATGAGCCGACGGGGAATCTGGATCCGCACAATTCCATGGAAATCATGCGGCTTTTGGAGGAGATCAACCGCCGCGGGACGACGGTCGTGGTCGTGACCCACAGCCGCGAGATTGTGAATGCCATGCATAAGCGTGTCATCACCATCGACAGGGGCATGATAATCGGCGACGAGGAAGAAGGCGGGTATCGGTATGAGGATTAGTACATTCTGGTTTTGTTTTAAACAGGGCATTGTGAATATATGCAGAAATATCTGGTTTTCCCTGGCGTCGACCGCGATTGTTTCTGCATGTATTTTTTTACTCTGCGTATTTTTCTCTATTATTGCCAACATTCAGTTTATGGTGCAGTCGGCGGAGACGAACATGGGGATCACCGTGTTTTTCAACGAGACTATGACGGAGGATGAAATCCTGGCCGTCGGGGAAGAGATTGCGGGCCTTGGCGATGTCATAAAGGAGATGCGCTATATTTCGGCCGAGGAGGCGTGGGAGAGCTTTAAAACCGACTATTTCGGGGAAGACAGCGAGCTGGCTGAGGGCTTTGCTGACGACAACCCGCTGGCTGGTTCGGCGTCCTATGAGATTTTTTTAAACAATATTTCCGATCAGAGTTCGGTGGTTTCCTATCTGGAGTCCCTGGACGGTGTCCGTAAGGTCAATTATTCCAACACGGCGGCCGAGGGGCTTTTGAGCTTCAACCGGATGCTTGCGATGTTATTCGGCGTCATCATCCTTCTTCTTCTGGCCGTGGCTGTTTTCTTAATCAGCAACACGATTTCCGTGGCTGCGGCCTTCCGGAAGAATGAAAATAAGATCATGCGGCTGATCGGCGCCACGAATTTCATGATCCGCGCGCCGTTCATCGTGGAAGGGCTTGTGATCGGCCTTCTTGGGGCGGCGATTCCTCTGGCCGCCATGTATTTTCTTTACCGGCAGACGGTGGCGTATGTGATGGAACAGTTCCGGATCCTTTCGGGGATCATCCGGTTTTTGCCGCTGGAAACGATTTTCCCGACCATGGCAGGGGTGTCCCTGGCGTTGGGAGCAGGAATCGGCTTCCTGGCGAGCTTTTTTACGATACGGAAGCATTTGCGCGTATAGGAGCAGGCGATGAGACAGAAAAAACGGATATGGACGGCTGCGGCCGCAGGTCTCCTCTGTGTGGGGCTGGCGTTCCCTGTCCTTGCGGATAAAACGGAGTTAAACGAAGCCCAGGACAGGAAAACGGAGCTCGAGGAAGAGTTAGAAAAGACAGAGGATACCTTAAAGAATCTGGAGACTCTTAAGGGAAACACGGCAGCTTACGTGAGGGAGCTGGATGAGAGCCTCTCTGCGGTGAGCAACGAGTTGGAGGCCTTAAACGGCAGCATCGCGGAAAAAGAGGGCCAGATTGAAACGACAAAAGGGGAACTTGAGCAGGCGAAGGAGACAGAAAAAAAGCAGTATGAATCCATGAAGCTTCGGATAAAATATATGTATGAGCGCGGCGACACGTCTTATGTGGAGCTGTTCATGGAGTCGGATTCTCTTTCGGAGCTTTTAAATAAGGCAGAATATATTTCAAAGATTTCTGAGTATGACAGGCAGATGCTGGATCAGTATGCGGCGACGAAGGACGAGATTGCCGCAGACGAGGCGAGGTTGGAGACGGAACATGCCGAGCTTCTGGATCTGAAGGAACAGACAGAGATCAAACAGGCGTCGGTGGAACAGCTCCTTTCGGCAAAGCAGGCGGAGTTAAGAAGCTATGAGAGCCAGATCGCCGAGGCGGAGAACCAGCTTTCCGAGTATGAAAAGGATCTGGAGGCCCAGGAGGCGGCCATCCGCCAGATTGAGGAAGAAATCAAGCGCCAGGAGGAAGAGGCGAGAAGAAAGGCGGAGGCGGCAGGACAGTCCTATGTGACAAAGGACATCGGCGACATCCACTTTATCTGGCCATGTCCGGCCAGCAGCAGGATCACCTCCGGCTTTGGCGGGCGTTCGTCACCGACCGAGGGCGCGTCCAGCAATCACCAGGGCATCGACATCGGCGCCCCGACAGGCAGCGACATCCTGGCGGCCGCAGAGGGCGACGTGGTGGTTTCCACGTACAGCTCGTCGGCCGGCAATTATGTGATGATAAACCACGGCGGCGGTGTCTATACGGTGTACATGCATGCTTCGAAGCTCCTGGTATCGGTAGGCGAGCATGTGAGCCAGGGACAGGTGATTGCTAAGGTCGGCTCCACCGGCTATTCCACGGGGCCGCATCTGCACTTCGGCGTCCGTTTAAACGGTACATATGTTGACCCGAGAAGCTATGTGAGCCCGTGACGGCGGATCGGGAAAACAGGACACAGTGACATAAGCAAGGAGAATGGAAATTGGAAGAAAAGGAAACGAGAAATAAATTCTGGAAAGGCGTCCTCGTCGGTGCGCTTGTGACGGCCTTCTGCGGACTGATTGCCGTTGGCATGGCAGCCGGCATCTGGCTCGTGGCAAAGCGTGCCAGTATCAGCATGACGGCGAGGAACGACGCGGTTCAGGAGGAGACGGCTGCTCTCGACATGGACCGGATCGGCACGAAGCTTGCATACATGCAGGCGCTTGTGGATGAATATTATCTGTTTGATGACGAAGACATTGAAAAGGCGGAGGACTGGATCTACACCGGCTTCATTTATTCCCTCGGCGACCCGTATTCCGCCTACTATAACGCAGAGGAGTATGCGTCCTTAAACGAAGACCTGGAGGGGGCGTACTGCGGCATCGGCGTCCAGGTGAGCCAGAACCTTCAGACCGGTATTGTCACGGTGGTGAAGGTGTTCCCGGACGGGCCGGCCAAGGAGGCGGGCATGCTGCCGGGAGATATTCTTTATAAGGTAAAGGATATTCTCGTGTCCGGCGAGGATTTAAATCTTTTAATCAGCGAGCATATCAAGGGAGAAGAGGGGACGACAGTGCCCATTGAGGTGTACCGGGAGTCCACCGACGAATACATCCAGATGGATGTGGAGCGCCGGATGGTGGAAAATATGACCGTGGAATATGACATGCTGGACGGCCATATCGGCTATGTGGCTGTTTCCTCTTTTGACGAGCCAACGGCGGAGCAGTTTCGGACGGCCATCGATGTGCTGGAGAGCAAGGGCATGGAAGGGCTGATCGTGGATCTCAGAAACAACGGCGGCGGGCTTCTGGACGCGGCGGAGGATATGCTGGATTATGTGCTGCCGGACGGTATGGACGCCGTGAGCTTTAAGGGAAAGGGCGTCGAGGACTTCACCTATGTGACGGATTCCGTCCTGTTTGACGGTGAAAAGACGGAGGAACATCAGGTAGATGTGCCGATGGTGCTTCTTGTAAACGGCGAAAGCGCCAGCGCCTCGGAGGTCTTTACCGGCGCGCTCCGGGACAACGACTGGGCCACGATTGTCGGAACCCAAACCTTCGGAAAGGGAATTGCCCAGGGCGTGTTTGAGATGGCGGACGGCAGTGCCTTAAAGCTTACGACGGCGTATTATTATGTTCCGTCGGGCGAGTGCATCCATGAGGTCGGCATTGCGCCGGATCTGGAAGTGGATCTGGATGAAGAATTAAAGAGCATGATTACGGTTCCCAAGGAGGATGACAACCAGCTTAAGGCGGCCGTCGATGTCCTGTTAAAGGGCGAGGACGAGGCGAGACGGCTGGTGGAGGAATCCCAGGCGGCCGCAGAGGAAGAGGCGGCGCCGGTGGAGGAAACGTCGGACGGCAGTGAGCTGGCTGCGGACGGAGAAGAAGAAACGGAAGCTGCCCCGGAAGGGGAATAGGAATTTGGGAGCACGACAGTGCGGAATGTTCGTGTGCGATGATCGAGCAGGGGAAAATCTCCCCTGCTCGATTGTAAGATAAGGCTTTTGGGGAAAAGTTTACGGAGGATAGGAAGGAACGATGAAAGAGAAGAACCTGACAGAAGGAAATGTGCTGAAAACGCTTCTGGTGTTTTCCGTACCGTTTTTAATTGCCAATATTTTGCAGTCCCTTTACGGGGCGGTGGATCTGTTTGTGGTGGGCCGCTACTGCGGCGCCGAGAGCGTGGCGGCCGTGTCCACGGGGACGCAGGTGACGCAGATTGTCACGAGCCTGATTACGGGACTCACCCTGGGCAGCACGATTCTCATCGGACAGTTCATGGGAAGCCGCGATCTTCCTCTCGTCAAGCAGACCATCGGGACGACGCTCACGGTTTTTGCGGGAGTGGCTGTCCTCCTGACGGTGGGGATGCTGGCGTTTTTGCGGCCGCTTCTTACGGTTCTCCAGACACCGGCGGAATCCTTTGACCTGACGGCGCAGTATGTGACGGTCTGTTCCCTCGGGAATATTTTTATCTGCGGCTACAACGCCATCAGCGCCATCCTGCGGGGATACGGCGACTCGGCGCGGCCGATGGTGTTCGTGGGGATCGCCTGCGTCATCAACATCATCCTGGATTTTGTGTTCGTGAAGTATTTCGGCCTCGGCGTCCGCGGGACGGCCATTGCGACGGTGGCCTCCCAGGCCTTCAGCATGGCGGCGGCCATCGTCTATTTAAAAAGGAAGGACTTCATTTTCGATTTCCGTCCGGCCAGCTTCCGGCCGGTGGGAGATATCGCAAGGCGTCTGGCCATTGTGGGTATTCCGATTTCCTTTCAGGAACTGATGGTGCGGATTTCGTTCCTGTATTTGATGACGGTGATGAACCGCTGCGGCGTGTATGCGGCTTCGGTAGTCGGCATCAGCAGCAAATATGACGTCTTTGCCATGCTTTCGGCCACGTCCATGGCCAACGCCCTGGCGGCGATTACGGCTCAGAACATGGGCGCCGGGAAAATCGCGCGGGCGAGGCGGTCGCTCTGGTACGGGATGGGCTTTGCCCTGGCGGTCTCCTTCCTGTTCTGGCTCTGGGCGCAGGTAAGCCCCCAGTCCATGATCCGGGTGTTCACGGACGACGCCAACGTGGTGGCGGCCGGGATCCCGTTTTTCAAGTCGTGCAGCTATGACTATATTATGGTGACAATGGTGTTCTGCCTGAACGGATACTTAAACGGCCGCCAGAAGACGGTCTGGACGATGGTGAGCTGCAGCGTCGGCGCCCTGCTTCTTCGGATCCCGATGGTGTATCTTTTCGGAAAGTATTTTGCCGAGGATCTTGGGATGCTGGGGAAAATCGCTCCGATTGTCTCCGGGATTATGGCGGCTTATACGCTGGCGTATGTGATTTGGGAGGGGAGAAAGCAGAAAGGGGTTTGAGAATTGCCCCCTTTCTGTCCATTTTTTCCTATATATAATAGGAAAATCCCCCGCGAACTGCACAGAACGTAAAAAATGCAGGAAAGTGCTTGCATTTTAAGGAAATCTGTGCTATGCTAACAACGCTGTGGCATGATAGCTGTGAAGCGTGAGGTTGCTGCCCATGTGGCAGGTTTTCCGTGGAGCGAATGTCAAGTTAAGAAACTGGCGACAAGTCACTGTACCAATTTAACAGCTGCTCAGGGTAAGGGGCAGTAACAACGTGTGAAGTCGTAAGATACACACGAGACCGTGTACAGTCACCGCTTGTCGTACTTCGTTAAAAGTGCGAAAAGGAGGCGACTTTTTTTATGGCAAGTCAGGTTATGAGAATCACATTAAAGGCGTACGACCATCAGCTGGTTGATCAGTCCGCAGGCAAGATCATCGACACTGTAAAGAAAACAGGAGCAAAGGTGAGCGGGCCGGTGCCGCTGCCAACCAAGAAAGAGGTTGTAACGATCTTAAGAGCTGTTCACAAGTACAAAGATTCCAGAGAGCAGTTCGAGCAGAGAACTCATAAGAGACTGATCGATATCGCAAGCCCGAGCCAGAAGACGGTGGATGCACTGTCCAGACTGGAAATGCCGGCAGGCGTTTATATCGACATCAAGATGAAGAATCATAAATAATTTGTGGTTCCCATCGAAGCGAAATTGGTAAAATCCTGAAGGGTTCTGATATAAAAGCAACACTTTCCTGAAAGGGAATCAACATCGCTGCAAAACGCAGTGTCATAGTGTTCCACCTATGTTGGGCTGTTCTAGGATGAACGTAGAAAAATGTTCTGCGTTCCGCTGTGGATCATGTAACAGGAGGTAAAAAAATGAAGAAAGCGATTTTAGCTACAAAAGTCGGAATGACTCAGATCTTCAACGATGAAGGCGTTCTCGTTCCGGTAACGGTTCTTCAGGCTGGCCCGTGTGTTGTAACACAGGTTAAGACCGAGGAGAACGACGGCTACAAGGCCGTACAGGTTGGTTTTGTTGACAAGAGAGAGAAGCTGGTAAACAAACCGGTTAAGGGCCATTTCGATAAGGCTGGAGTATCTTACAAGAGATATGTAAGAGAGTTCCGTTTTGACAATGCTGAGGAGTACAGCGTAAAAGACGAGATCAAGGCTGACATCTTCGCAGCAGGCGACAAAGTAGACGCAACAGCAATCTCCAAAGGTAAAGGTTTCCAGGGCGCAATCAAGAGACTGGGACAGCACAGAGGACCGATGGCTCATGGTTCCAAGTTCCATCGTCATCAAGGTTCCAACGGTTCCGCAACAACTCCGGGCCGCGTATTCAAGGGCAAAGGCATGCCGGGTCAGATGGGCAACAAGAGAATCACAACCCAGAACCTGGAAGTTGTCAGAGTTGACGCAGAGCAGAACCTGATCCTGGTTAAGGGCGCCGTACCAGGGGCTAAGAAATGCCTGGTAACACTGAAGGAAACAGTAAAAGCTGGCAAATAAGCTTTTACAGGAAAGGAGGAAATAGAAAATGGCAAACGTATCCGTTTATAATATGGAAGGAAAAGAAGTTGGCACAATGGAATTAAACGATGCCGTGTTCGGAGTTGAAGTAAACGAGCACCTCGTACACATGGCCGTTGTTGCACAGCTTGCAAATAAGCGTCAGGGAACACAGAAAGCAAAGACACGTTCTGAAGTTTCCGGCGGCGGAAGAAAACCGTGGAGACAGAAAGGTACCGGCCACGCAAGACAGGGTTCCACAAGAGCACCGCAGTGGACGGGCGGCGGCGTTGTATTCGCTCCGACACCGAGAGATTACAGCATCCGTCTCAACAAGAAGGAGAAGAGGGCTGCCCTCAAATCCGCACTTACAAGCAGAGTAAACGACAACAAGTTCGTTGTTGTGGATGAGTTAAAGTTTGATGAGATCAAGACGAAGAACTTCAAGAACGTCATGGATAACCTGAAGGTTTCCAAAGCTCTTGTTGTCCTTGCTGAGAATGACCAGAATACGGTTCTTTCCGCAAGAAATCTTCCGGAGATCAAGACATCCCTTGTCAATACGATCAACGTATATGACATTCTGAAATATAACACGGTAGTGGCAACAAAGGCTGCCGTAGCTTCTATCGAGGAGGTGTACGCATAATGGCAAATGTACAGTACTACGACGTAATCCTCAAGCCGGTTGTAACAGAGAAGAGCATGAACGCTATGACAGATAAGAAATACACCTTCCTGGTTCATCCGGATGCAAATAAGACCATGATCAAAGAAGCTGTCGAGAAAATGTTCCCGGGAACAAAGGTAGAGAGCGTAAACACCATGAACAACGAAGGCAAGAAGCGCAGAAGAGGAATGGTGTTCGGCATGACTGCCAAGACAAAGAAGGCAATCGTTAAGCTCACAGCTGACAGCAAGGAAATCGAGATTTTCCAGGGCCTGTAATTAACAGGAACTGAGAAAATCCACAGGCCTGCACTCCTAACCGAACCGCCAGGCGGTTTGGCCGCAGGCACCTATACGGCGAGAAAATGCCGTGATAAAATAAGAAACGCCAGAGAGCGTTGAAAGGAGTTTACAAATGGGAATCAAGACTTACAGCCCATATACACCGTCGAGAAGACATATGACCGGCTCTGATTTCTCTGAGATCACGAAGAGCACTCCGGAGAAGTCCTTAGTCGTTTCTTTGAAGAAGAACGCCGGCCGCAACAATCAGGGTAAAATCACCGTCAGACATCAGGGCGGCGGCAACAGAAAGAAATACAGAATCGTTGACTTCAAGAGAAATTCCAAAGACGGAATCCCGGCAACGGTTATCGGCATCGAGTACGATCCGAACAGAACTGCAAACATCGCATTGATCTGCTACGCAGACGGCCAGAAGTCCTACATCCTTGCTCCGCAGGGGCTGACAGACGGCATGAAGGTCATGAGCGGCGAGAACGCCGAGGCTAAGATCGGCAACTGCCTCCCGTTATCCATGATCCCGGTCGGCGCACAGGTTCACAATATTGAGCTGTATCCTGGCAAGGGCGGCCAGCTTGTCCGTTCCGCAGGAAACGCTGCACAGTTAATGGCAAAAGAAGGAAAATATGCAACACTTCGTTTACCTTCCGGCGAAATGAGAATGGTTCCGATCAACTGCCGCGCAACCATCGGCGTAGTTGGAAACGGCGACCACAACCTGATTAACATTGGTAAGGCCGGCAGAAAGCGCCACATGGGCATCCGTCCGACCGTCCGCGGTTCCGTTATGAACCCGAATGACCATCCGCATGGTGGTGGTGAAGGAAAGACCGGTATCGGCCGTCCGGGTCCGTGCACACCGTGGGGCAAGCCTGCTCTGGGTCTGAAGACCAGAAAGAAAAACAAACATTCCAATAAGTTAATCGTAAGAAGAAGAAACGGCAAGGCGATTTCGTAATCGATAGGAGGTAAAACGATGGCTCGTTCACTTAAAAAAGGACCATTTGCAGATGCTAGCTTACTGAAGAAAGTAGACGCTATGAACGAGGCAGGACAGAAGCAGGTCATCAAGACCTGGTCCCGCCGTTCTACGATCTTCCCGCAGATGGTTGGTCATACAATCGCGGTTCATGACGGCAGAAAGCATGTACCGGTATATGTTACGGAAGATATGGTTGGCCATAAGCTCGGTGAGTTCGTTGCTACGAGAACTTACAGAGGCCATGGCAAGGATGAGAAGAAATCCGGAGTACGCAGATAATTAAGACGCTTTGAAAGGAGGTTTTTTCAATGGCTAAGGGTCATAGAAGTCAGATTAAGAGAGAGAGAAATGCCCAGAAGGATACGAGACCATCTGCAAAGCTGTCTTATGCAAGGGTATCCGTTCAGAAGGCTTGTTTCGTATTAGATGCCATCAGAGGCAAAGACGTGCAGACTGCACTTGGTATTGTTACCTACAATCCCAGATATGCTTCCAGCTTAATTGAGAAGCTGCTCAAATCCGCAATCGCAAACGCAGAGAACAACAACGGCATGAGCGCGGAAAACCTGTATGTGGAGGAATGCTACGCAGATCAGGGCCCGATCATGAAGAGAGTGAAACCGAGAGCACAGGGCAGGGCTTACAGAATCGAGAAGAGAATGAGCCATATCACCATTGTCCTGAATGAGAGATAGGAGGCAGTTATGGGACAGAAAGTTAATCCACACGGCATGAGAGTCGGTGTTATTAAAGACTGGGATTCCAGATGGTATGCTGAAGCTGATTTTGCTGACAACCTGATCGAGGATCACAAAATCAGAACATATCTGAAGAAGAGACTGTACAGCGCAGGCGTTTCCAAAATCGAAATCGAGCGCGCTTCTGACAGAGTAAAGATCATCGTTTACACGGCAAAGCCGGGCGTTGTCATCGGCAAGGGCGGCTCTGAGATTGAAAAGCTCAAAGCAGAAGTTCAGAAGATGACAAGCAAGAAGCTGTTTGTAGACATCAAGGAAATCAAGAGACCGGACCGCGACGCACAGCTTGTTGCAGAGTCCATTGCACAGCAGCTTGAGAACCGTGTTTCCTTCCGCCGTGCCATGAAGTCCACTATGTCCAGGTCCATGAAGGCCGGCGTTCTTGGTATCAAGACCGCAGTAGCCGGACGTCTTGGCGGTGCTGATATGGCCCGTACCGAGTTTTACAGCGAGGGAACCATCCCGCTTCAGACATTAAGAGCAGATATTGACTATGGTTTCGCTGAGGCAGACACCACCTACGGCAAGATCGGCGTTAAGGTTTGGGTCTACAAAGGCGAGGTACTTCCTACGAAGGGAAATAAGGAAGGGAGCGATAAATAATGTTAATGCCTAAGAGAGTAAAGCGCCGCAAACAGTTCCGCGGAACGATGGCCGGTAAAGCTTTAAGAGGAAATAAAATCTCCAACGGTGAGTTTGGCCTTGTTGCCATGGAGCCGTGCTGGATCAGATCGAATCAGATTGAGGCAGCCCGTATTGCCATGACTCGTTACATCAAGCGTGGCGGTAAAGTCTGGATCAAGATTTTCCCGGACAAACCCGTAACTGCAAAGCCGGCTGAAACCCGTATGGGTTCCGGTAAAGGTGCTCTTGAGTACTGGGTAGCAGTCGTTAAGCCAGGTCGTGTTATGTTTGAAATCGCTGGCGTTCCAGAAGAAACAGCAAAAGAAGCTCTGCGTCTTGCAATGCACAAACTTCCCTGCAAGTGCAAAATTGCTTCTAAGGCAGATTTAGAAGGCGGTGATAACAGTGAAAACTAATAAATATGTTGAAGAATTAAAAGCGAAGACGGCTGCAGAGTTAAACGAAGAATTAGTTGCAGCAAAGAAGGAACTGTTCAACCTGAGATTCCAGAACGCAACCAACCAGTTAGATAACACAAGCAGAATCAAGGAAGTTCGCAAGAACATCGCAAGAATTCAGACTGTTATCACAGAGAAGGCAAGAGTTGCTAACTAATTTCACATCCGCGTGCCCAGACGGTGCGGACAGCTTGTTCGCTCCCATGACACACGCCGATGCGTGTAACAAATAGAGGCTTTGAAAAAAGCCGTTCGCAGGAAAGGAGATTATCCGTCGTGGAAAGAAATCTTAGAAAAACACGTACTGGTAAGGTAGTTAGCAACAAGATGGACAAAACGATTGTAGTTGCTATCGAAAACCACGTAAAACATCCGTTGATCGGTAAGATCGTTAAGAACACATATAAATTAAAAGCTCATGATGAGAACAACGAGTGCAATATCGGCGACACCGTAAGAGTGATGGAAACAAGACCGTTATCCAAGGATAAGAGATGGAGACTTGTTGAGATCGTTGAGAAAGCAAGATAATTGATTCAAGGAAGGAGTATCAAGGCATGATTCAGCAGGAAACCAGATTAAAGGTTGCCGACAATACAGGTGCAAGAGAACTTCTTTGTATCCGTGTTATGGGCGGCTCGACAAGAAGATATGCTAATATTGGTGATATCATCGTAGCTTCCGTTAAAGATGCAACACCTGGCGGAGTTGTGAAGAAGGGCGATGTTGTAAAGGCCGTTGTTGTGCGTACCGTAAAAGGCGCTCGCCGTAAAGACGGTTCTTATATCAAGTTCGACGAGAACGCAGCAGTTATTATCAAGGATGATAAGACTCCAAGAGGAACCCGTATTTTTGGGCCGGTTGCGAGAGAGCTTCGTGAGAAACAGTTCATGAAGATCGTATCTCTGGCTCCGGAAGTATTATAAGGAGGTGCCGGGTAATGCATAAGATCAGAAAAGACGATATGGTCAAGGTTATCGCGGGAAAAGATAAAGACAAGACCGGCAAGGTCCTGCATGTAGATACAAAGAAGAATACAGTCCTGGTTGAGGGCTGCAACATGGTAACGAAGCACACGAAGCCGAGCCAGACAAACCAGAACGGCGGAATCGTTCATCAGGAAAACCCGATGGATATCTCCAACGTCATGCTGGTTGTTGACGGCAAGGCAACGAGAGTCGGCTTCGAGGTGAAGGACGGCAAGAAGGTCCGCGTTGCCAAGGCAACCGGTAAAGTAATCGACTAATAGCGGAGAGGAGGAAAAACAAGTTGGCTAGATTAAAAGAAATGTATCAGAACGAAATCGTTGATGCAATGACAAAGAAATTTGGATACAAGAATATCATGGAAGTGCCGAAGCTCGACAAGATCGTCATCAACATGGGCGTAGGCGAAGCAAAAGACAACGCAAAAGTCCTGGACTCCGCAGTGCGTGACCTGGAGATCATCACCGGTCAGCACGCAGTCACGACAAAGGCTAAGAAGTCTGTTGCTAACTTCAAGATCAGAGAGGGCATGGCAATCGGATGCAAGGTTACTCTTCGCGGCGAGAAGATGTATGAGTTTGCAGACCGTTTAATCAACCTGGCTCTTCCGCGTGTGCGTGACTTCCGCGGTGTAAACCCGAACGCATTTGACGGCAGAGGTAACTATGCACTTGGCATCAAGGAGCAGTTAATCTTCCCGGAAATCGAATACGATAAGGTTGACAAGGTAAGAGGTATGGACGTTATCTTCGTAACGACTGCCAAGACCGATGAAGAAGCTCGTGAACTTTTGACATTATTCAATATGCCATTTGCAAAATAAGTAGGAGGATTTATCCATGGCAAAGACTTCGATGAAGATCAAACAGCAGCGTCCGGCCAAGTTCTCCACGAGAGAATACAACCGTTGCAGAATCTGTGGACGTCCGCACGCATATTTGAGAAAATACGGCATCTGCCGTATCTGCTTCCGTGAACTGGCTTACAAGGGCGAGATCCCGGGCGTAAAGAAGGCAAGCTGGTAGGCTGTGAGCACTTGGCGAGGCCTTTTCGAGCCTAGTGCGAACGCCGTTCCCGAATCTTAACGAGGCCGAGCCGAAGGCGAACGCCGAGTTTAGCTGAGGGAACATACCCGTTCCCGCCTGGCAAAAGTAGCTTGCGCCAGTGACGAAAGCCGTTCTTCGACCGGAAGGGAGAAGAACTTCCCTGTGAAAAGCAGTGGGGAGAGACAAGGAATCATTTCCTTTCTCTATGAAACGCCGGAAGGCGTTGTATCATCCCCACTCCCTCACCGGCCGCAAAGAACATCCCTGTGCCGCGCAGGACTGATTCCTGCGAACGACAGTGTGACACACCGACAACCTAAAAGGAGGAAATTGAAATCATGACAATGAGCGATCCGATTGCAGATATGCTTACAAGAATCCGTAACGCCAACACAGCGAAACATGATACCGTAGATGTTCCGGCTTCCAAGATGAAATTAGCCATCGCTGACATTCTTGTAAAAGAAGGTTACATCAAGAAATATGACATCGTCGAGGACGGCGGTTTCCAGACCATCCGCATCGCGTTAAAATACGGCAAGGACAAGAACGAGAAAGTTATCTCCGGCATCAAGAAGATCTCCAAGCCGGGCCTTCGCGTTTACGCAGGCAAGGAAGATATGCCGAAGGTACTTGGCGGACTTGGCATCGCCATCGTATCCACAAACCAGGGCGTCATCACCGACAAGCAGGCAAGAGAGCTTGGAGTAGGCGGCGAAGTTCTGGCTTTCGTTTGGTAGGCATTGAGCATTTAATGAGCACGAGCTGAAAGCGAAGCGCGAATTTAGTGCGAAAGCCGTTCCCGAACCTTAACGAGGCCGAGCCGAAGGCGAAAGCCGAGTTTAGTTGAGGGAACTTACCCGTCTATTTGGACGAAGGCAAAATAGATGTTATTCACTCCCCGCCTGCAAAACCCGTAACCCAACCCGCGGGCAGGGCGGAGACGTGCGGCCTGCTCCTTTTGCGGAGCGCGGCATAGATAACATAGAAACTGAAAACAGAGAATGTGCAAAGCGTTCTCCGAGAATTTAAGTAGGAGGTAAATGGCATGTCACGTATTGGTAGAATGCCGGTTGCAATCCCCGCAGGCGTAACTGTGACGATTGCAGAGAACAATGTAGTGACCGTAAAAGGTCCGAAGGGAACCCTGGTGAGAGAGCTTGCACCAGAGATGGAAATTAAAGAAGAAGACGGACACATCATCGTTTCCAGACCGAATGATTTAAAGAGAATGAAATCTCTTCACGGTCTGACAAGGACGTTAATCAATAACATGATTCACGGCGTTACCGAAGGCTACGAGAAGAAGCTGGAAGTAAACGGTGTTGGTTACAGAGCCCAGAAGCAGGGCAAGAAGTTGACACTTTCCCTTGGTTATTCCCATCCGGTAGAGATGGAGGATCCGGAAGGAATCGAGACGGTTCTTGACGGCCAGAACATCATCATCGTGAAGGGCATCAGCAAAGAGAAGGTAGGCCAGTATGCTGCCGAGATCAGAGACAAGAGGAGACCTGAGCCGTACAAGGGCAAGGGAATCAAGTATGCTGATGAGGTAATCAGACGCAAAGTTGGTAAGACTGGTAAGAAATAATTAAGGAGAGTGTAAAAATGGTCAGCAAACAGTCAAGAAGCGAAATCCGCAGAAAAAAACACGCTAGATTACGCAATCGTTTTGCAGGTACAGCAGAAAGACCGCGTTTAGCAGTGTTCAGAAGCAATAATCATATGTATGCTCAGATTATTGACGATACCGTTGGTCATACTTTAGTTGCTGCTTCTACCGTTGAGAAAGAAGTAAAGGCAGAGCTTGCCAACACGGATACCGTTGAAGCTGCTGCATACGTTGGAACCGTAATCGCAAAGAGAGCTATCGAAAAAGGCATCAAAGAAGTCGTTTTCGACAGAGGCGGTTTCATTTATCAGGGCAAGATTCAGGCACTGGCAGACGCAGCCCGCGAGGCTGGTCTGGAATTCTAGTAGAGAGGAGAATACAGCATGAAGCGTACAATCATTGATGCGAGTCAGTTAGAGTTGAATGACAAAGTTGTTGCCATCAAGCGCGTATCCAAGACTGTAAAAGGTGGACGTACCATGAGATTTTCCGCTCTGGTAGTAGTAGGCGACGGCAATGGACACGTAGGAGCAGGCCTTGGAAAGGCCGGAGAGGTTCCGGAAGCGATCCGTAAGGGCAAAGAAGCTGCCATGAAGAATCTTGTTGAGATCCCGAGAGACGAGAACAACAGCATCCCGCATGACTTCCTCGGCGAGTTCGGCAGTGCATCCGTACTGCTCAAGAGAGCTCCCGAAGGTACTGGTATCATCGCAGGCGGCCCGGTTCGTTCCGTAGTGGAGCTTGCAGGTATCAAGAACATCCGTACCAAGTCTTTAGGTTCCAACAACAAGACGAACGTAGTTCTCGCAACCATCGAGGGCCTTTGCAAGTTAAAGACTCCGGAAGAGGTTGCCAAGAGCCGCGGCAAATCTGTTGAAGAAGTTGTTTGCTAATAGGAGGATAAGAAGATGGCAGAGAAATTAAGAATCACATTGGTAAAATCCCCTATCGGTGCTGTTCCGAAGCAGAGAAAGACGGTTGAGGCACTTGGTTTAACCAAGATGCACAAGACTGTTGAGATGCCGGACAATGGTGCAGTCAGGGGCATGATCCAGAACGTAAGACACCTGGTAAAAGTTGAAGAAATCTAAGCTGAAATAGAGTAAGGAGGTGCAGTGATGAACTTATCTAATTTACATCCTGCTGAAGGTTCCAAGCATAGCGATAATTTCAGAAGAGGCCGCGGCCACGCTTCTGGAAACGGCAAGACTGCCGGCAAGGGACACAAGGGCCAGAAGGCTCGTTCCGGAGCTACAAGACCTGGCTTCGAGGGCGGCCAGATGCCGTTATACAGACGTATCCCGAAGAGAGGGTTCAAGAACATGAACCGCAAAGAGATCGTCGGAATCAATGTTGGTGCACTGGAAAGATTTGAGAACGACTCCGTAGTTTCCGTTGAAACCCTGATGGAGTGCGGTCTTATTAAGAACCCGCAGGACGGCGTTAAGATTCTTGGAAACGGTGAGCTTACGAAGAAACTTAACGTAAAGGCCAACGCATTCAGTGAGGGCGCAAAAGCCAAAATTGAAGCAGTAGGTGGAACCTGCGAGGTGATCTAATATGTTGAAATCTCTGCAAAACGCATTTAGAGTGAAGGAGGTAAGAGAGCGCATTCTCTTTACCTTCCTCATGCTTGTTGTAATCCGACTCGGCTCCTTGCTGCCGATTCCGGGTGTAGATGCCAGCTATCTGAGCAGCTTTTTCGCAAACCTTCAGAATTCCGGTATGGGATTCTTCAACGCGATCACAGGCGGATCTTTTTCCACCATGTCGCTCTTTGCACTGAGCATCACCCCGTACATTACGGCATCCATCATCATGCAGCTCATGACGATTGCCATTCCGAAGCTTGAGGAAATGCAGCGTGAGGGCGAGGATGGACGGAAGAAAATTGCAGAATACACAAGATATCTGAACGTAGGCCTTTCCCTGTTCGAGTCGGCTGCCATGGCAGTCGGCCTCGGCGGAAGAGGACTCCTTTTGGAAGATTACAGGAACATCTGGGGCTACCTTACGATCATTGCTGCAATGACGGCAGGCTCTGCCCTTCTGATGTGGATCGGCGAGAGAATCACGGAAAAGGGCGTTGGAAACGGTATTTCCATCGTACTTCTTTTCAACATCGTCTCCAGCCTCCCGCAGGACATCCTGACGCTCTATGAGCGGTTCATGGCAGGCAAGTCCGTGGCGGTTGCCGCAGTGGCAGCCATCCTCGTGCTGGCCGTAATCCTTGCGACCGTAGTTTTCGTCCTTATTTTGAATGGCGCAGAGCGCCGGATCCCTGTGCAGTACAGCAAGAAAATGCAGGGACGCCGGATGATCGGAGGCCAGTCCTCCCATATCCCGCTTAAGGTCAACACCGCGGGCGTCATCCCGGTTATCTTTGCATCTTCCATCATGTCCATGCCGGTCATGATTGCACAGTTTTTCCAGGTGGACTACGCCTCTGTCGGCGGAAAGATCCTGATGGCCCTCAGTTCCAACAACTGGTTCAGGCCTGACATGCCGGTCTATTCCATCGGCCTTGTGATCTACATTGCGCTTGTCGTACTGTTCGCGTACTTCTACACGTCCATTACGTTCAACCCGCTGGAGGTCGCAAACAACATGAAGAAGTCCGGCGGCTTCATTCCTGGCATCCGTCCCGGAAAGCCGACCTCCGACTATCTGAATGACATTCTGAATTATATTATATTCATCGGAGCAGTAGGCCTGGTGATCGTCTGCATCATCCCGATCATCGCCTCCGGCCTGTTCTCCGTTGGCAGCCTGTCCTTTGGCGGTACGTCCTTAATCATTATCGTGGGCGTTGTCCTTGAGACACTCAAGTCCATCGAGTCCATGATGTTAGTGAGAAATTACAAGGGCTTCTTAAACGACTGATAAGGAAGGGCGGCAGTTGCAGAAAATAAACCGGAACAGGCGGAAACTCTTTTTCGCCTGCTTCGGGTTATTGCGTCTATTGGCTTTTTAGCTTATGGGAGGAAACGCATGAAAATAATAATGTTAGGCGCTCCGGGAGCGGGCAAAGGAACTCAGGCAGAGAAAATCTCCGCAAAATACGGAATTCCCCATATTTCCACAGGAGATATTTTCCGGGCCAACATCAAAGCTGGAACGGAACTTGGGAAAAAGGCGAAAACCTACATGGACCAGGGACTTCTTGTCCCGGATGCCCTGACTGTGGATCTTCTGATGGACAGGATCAGCAAAGAAGACTGTAAGGACGGTTATATCCTGGACGGCTTCCCGCGCACGATCCCACAGGCAGAGGCGCTTGATGAGGCCCTGGAAAAACGCGGGGAGACGGTGGACTTTGCCGTCGATGTGAATGTGCCGGATGAGCATATCATTGACAGGATGTCGGGACGGCGCGCCTGCTTATCCTGCGGCGCTACATACCACATCGTCTATGCGCCTCCGAAGAAAGAGGGCATCTGCGACAAATGCGGCGCTGGGTTAGTGCTGCGCGACGACGATAAGCCCGAAACCGTAAGAAAACGCCTTTCCGTTTACCATGAACAGACGCAGCCGTTAATCGACTATTATCAGGCCAAAAAGATTCTTGCGGCGGTAGATGGCACGAAAGAGATGGAAGAAGTCTTCCAGGACATCGTAAAAATTTTAGGAGCTTAAAACCATGGCAGTAACGATTAAATCGCCCAGAGAAATTGAACTGATGAAGAAAGCCGGCGAGATCCTGGCAAAAACCCACGACGAGCTGGCAAAGGCACTGCGCCCGGGCATGTCCACCATGGACATCGACAGGCTCGGCGAAAAGATCATCCGCGGCTACGGCTGCATCCCTTCCTTTAAGAATTACAACGGCTATCCGGCTTCCATCTGCGTTTCCGTAAACAGCGAGGTGGTGCATGGGATCCCAAACAAGCACCGTTACCTGAAGGAAGGCGACATCGTGAGCCTGGACGCCGGCGTGATCTATAAGGGCTACCATTCGGACGCGGCGAGAACCTACGGAATCGGGAAAATTTCTCCGGAAGCTCAGAAATTGATTGATGTGACGCGGCAGTCTTTCTTTGAAGGGATTAAATTTGCAAAAGCCGGCAATCATCTCAATGATATCTCAAGTGCCATTCAGGAATATGCGGAAAGCTTTGGGTATGGCGTGGTCCGCGACCTGGTGGGCCATGGAATCGGGACACATCTTCACGAGGACCCGGAGGTTCCGAACTTTTCCCAGAAAAGGAAAGGGATCCTGCTTCGCCCCGGCATGACATTAGCCATTGAGCCGATGATAAACGCAGGCCGGGCGGATGTGGTGTGGCTGGACGACGACTGGACCGTCGAGACGGATGACGGGAGCCTGTCGGCCCACTACGAGAATACGGTCCTGATTACAGAGGGAGAGCCGGAAATCCTGTCGCTTCTTCCGGCGGGAGAGAGCCATGGAGCTTAAGAAAGGCTGGATGGCAAAATCCCTGGCCGGCAATGACAGGGGACGGCTTTACACCGTCGAACAGGATGCCGGAACCTACGTTTTCCTGACGGATGATACGGGAAAGCAGATCCGGAAAAACAAAAAGCATATCCAGGCAGTGAAGAGGATGAAGGAAACTTACACGTCATACAGGAGGAAATAAAAGGTATGTCCAAAGCAGATGTAATTGAAATCGAAGGCGTAGTTGTGGAGAAGCTTCCGAACGCCATGTTCCAGGTGGAGCTGGAGAACGGCCACAAGGTTTTAGCAACCATCAGTGGCAAGCTCCGCATGAACTACATCCGGATTCTCCCGGGCGATAAGGTGACGCTTGAAATGTCCCCCTACGATCTGTCCAAGGGAAGAATCATCTGGAGAGATAAATAAAGCAAAAAACTCTTGATTTGTAAGGGTTTTGGTGTTATAATGTTCCAGCGAACTTTGTTGAGACGCTTGTATTGCGCCCATTTTTCGGACGATTTTATACAGGTATTGCAGACGTAACGCCGTTTTTAACATGTTTTTGGCTTGGTGTGTGCCGGGAACGGAAGGAAGACGGACTACGAAGGAAAGGAGAATTACTGTGAAAGTAAGATCATCGGTGAAACCGATTTGCGAGAAATGCAAAATCATCAAGAGAAAAGGCAGTATCAGAGTAATCTGTGAAAATCCTAAACACAAACAAAGACAGGGCTGATGCCGCATAAGGAATGCCCATTTTTTCGCGCGGCGCCTACATGACTCGCCAGAGTGCGTTGTTCATGTAAGATCAAATTATTTTTCTACTATTTAATGGAGGTACACTCATGGCTCGTATTTCAGGTGTTGATTTACCAAGAGAAAAACGTGTCGAAATCGGCTTAACTTACATCTACGGCATTGGTAGAGCAAGTTCCAACCGTATTCTTGCGGCTGCTGGCGTAAACCCTGACACCCGCGTGAAGGATCTGACAGACGACGAAGTAAAGAATATTGCAGCAGTGATCGCTGATACCCAGACGGTTGAAGGTGATTTACGTCGTGAAATCGCTTTAAACATCAAGAGGCTTCAGGAGATCGGATGTTACAGAGGAATTCGTCACAGAAAGAGCCTTCCGTGCCGCGGTCAGAAGACGAAGACCAATGCAAGAACTTGCAAGGGCCCGAGAAAGACAGTCGCAAACAAGAAGAAATAAGGACAGGACGGTTTTTGATTTTTTGAAAGCTGTACTGGGCGAAAGCAAAGCACTTCGGCAGTAACAAACAATGATGAATCAAGTTGCATGTTTTAAAAACAGGAAACAGGGTTCAGAATTTCGCTCCCTGGACGGAAACCTTAGGCCGCTCAGGGCGGAGAAAGATGAAAAGAAAGTAGGTTAGTTTAAAATGGCTAAAAAAGTGTCCACTGCAAAAAAAGTGACAAAAAAGCGTGTAAAGAAAAACGTTGAACGCGGACAGGCGCACATCCAGTCATCTTTTAACAACACAATCGTGACATTAACAGATGCACAGGGAAATGCCTTATCCTGGGCAAGTGCAGGCGGTCTGGGATTTAGAGGTTCAAGGAAATCTACTCCATATGCAGCTCAGATGGCTGCGGAAACTGCAACTAAGGCAGCTCTTGTACACGGTTTAAAATCCGTTGACGTTATGGTAAAAGGACCTGGTTCAGGCCGTGAGGCAGCAATCCGTGCCCTTCAGGCATGCGGCCTTGAAGTAACTAGCATTAAGGACGTAACTCCGGTTCCGCACAACGGATGCCGTCCGCCAAAACGCAGAAGAGTCTAATTAGGAGGAAGTAAAATGGCAGTTGATAGAGTTCCTGTTCTTAAAAGATGCAGATCCCTTGGTTTGGACCCGATCTATTTAGGAATTGATAAAAAATCCAACAGAGAATCCAAAAGAGCGAACAAGAAGATGAGCGAGTATGGCCTTCAGTTAAGAGAGAAGCAGAAAGCAAAGTTCATCTACGGCGTTCTTGAGAAACCGTTCCGCAATTACTACGCAAAGGCTGTCCGCATGAACGGCCAGAGCGGTGAGAACCTGATGAAGCTTCTTGAGTGCAGACTCGACAACGTCCTGTTCCGCATGGGTCTTGGCAGAACCAGAAAAGAAGCAAGACAGATCGTAGACCACAAGCATGTACTTGTAAACGGCAAGTGCATCAACATCCCGTCCTACCAGGTTAAGGCCGGCGACGTGATCGAAATCAAAGAGAAACACAAAGGTGATCAGAGATACAAAAACATCCTGGAAGTAACCGGCGGCCGTCTTGTGCCGGCCTGGATCGAGGTTGACCAGGAGAACCTGAAGGGAACTGTAAAATCTGTTCCGACAAGAGAAGAGATTGATGTTCCTGTAAATGAGATGCTCATCGTCGAGTTGTACTCCAAATAAGTAATTCACCGGAGCGGAGCCCCTTTTTCGGGTTTTCTCCGCTCCGTGGCATTCCTTAAAGGCATACCCAAAAGGAGGGGCTTTTTGTGTTCGATTTTGAGAAACCAAACATTGAGATAGCTGAAATATCCGAAGATAAGAGATACGGAAAGTTTGTCGTGGAGCCGCTTGAGCGGGGCTACGGCACAACTCTGGGAAATTCCCTTAGAAGAATCATGCTTTCTTCTTTGCCGGGTGCCGCTGTCAGCCAGGTGAAAATCGACGGTGTTCTGCATGAGTTCAGTTCCATTCCTGGAGTCAAGGAAGATGTGACTGAGATCATCATGAACGTCAAAAACTTAGCAATCAAGAATAACAGCGATACAAATGAGCCGAAGACCGCTTATATCGAGTTCGAGGGCGAGGGTGTCATCACGGCTGCCGATATCCAGGCAGACGCTGATATCGAGATTTTAAATCCCGACCAGACTATCGCAACTTTAAGCGGCGGTGCCGACAGCAAGTTCTACATGGAGCTTACGATCACCAATGGCCGCGGCTATGTAAGTGCTGACAAGAACAAGAACGACGATCTCCCAATCGGCGTGATCGCAGTGGATTCCATCTACACGCCGGTTGAGCGTGTGAATATGGCGGTTGAGAATACGCGTGTCGGCCAGATGACCGATTACGACAAGCTGACCCTGGAAATCTACACCAACGGAACGCTGGATCCCGACGAGGCCGTCAGCCTTGCTGCGAAGGTTTTAAGCGAGCATCTGAATCTCTTCATCGACCTGTCCGAGAATGCAAAGACTGCCGAGGTCATGGTCGAGAAGGAGAACAATGAGAAAGAAAAAGTCCTTGAGATGAACATTGACGAGCTGGAGCTTTCCGTCCGTTCCTACAACTGCTTGAAGCGTGCGGGAATCAACACGGTGGAAGAGCTTTGCAGCCGCACCTCCGAAGACATGATGAAGGTCCGCAACCTGGGCCGCAAGTCCTTAGAGGAAGTGCTTGCAAAGTTAAAAGAGCTCGGACTTCAGCTCAACTCGAGCGACGAACAGTAAATTTATGGAGAAAAAGCAGGTATCCAGTAAGCCCGAAGATGCATGGGTAGCTGTTCCACAAATGGAGGAGAATTAGAATTATGTCAGGTTATAGAAAGCTTGGAAGAACATCCAGTCAGAGAAAGGCATTACTTAGAAGCCAGGTAACAAGCCTCTTATATCATGGAAAGATCGTTACCACTGAGGCTCGTGCAAAGGAAATCCGCGGCATCGCCGAGGGCCTGATCGCACTGGCTGTTAAGGAGAAGGACAACTTTGAGACCGTTAAGGTAACAGCTAAGGTTGCCCGCAAGGACAAAGACGGCAAGAGAGTAAAGGAAGTTGTTGACGGCAAGAAAGTTACCGTTTACGATGAAGTTGAGAAGGAAATCAAGAAGGATATGCCTTCCAGACTTCATGCAAGACGTCAGATGTTAAAGACTCTGTACGGTGTGACTGAGGTTCCGACGACTCTGGCCGGCAGAAAGAAAAATACGAAGAAGGTTGACCTTCCGGCAAAATTGTTCGATGAGATTGCTCCGAAGTACGCTTCCCGCAACGGCGGCTACACGAGAATCGTGAAGATCGCACAGCGCAAGGGCGACGGCGCAATGGCAGTTATGATCGAGCTGGTATAAGATTTTAAGGTGACAGCCAGGTGGATATGTTTGTATTCACCTGGCTGTTTTCTTGTTTCTGGGAGGCACATTTTTGGAATTCTGCACCATCTTCTTACAGGATTGAAAGAATATCGTAAGTTGACGCGGCCGGATGCTGAGTTTATAATATTCCCATAAGGGATTATCTGGGATTTTGAATTACAGGATAAAGGAGATGGGGATGAATATGGAAAGACGTGCAAAGGTACAGAAGATAAAGAGGCTTTTGAGTGTTGGAGTTACGGCGGTTATGCTTGCGCTTCTCGGCGTTTCGCCGGCGTTTGCGGCTTCGGCGATTTCTTCCGTGAATATTACGCTGGATCTGGATATTGAGGCGGGAGAACCGCTTCCCAGCTTAAACTGCGGATATACGGGCGATGACTGCGAGGTGGCCGTTTCCAGCAATTCCAGGTACGACGTCAAGTCGGCCAAATGGGTCAAGGAGCCGGATGAGGCCACACTTGGAACCAGCTATTCGCTGAAAATCTATATCGAGGCCATCAATGACTATGAGTTCAACGGGACGTATTCCTCCAGAAACGTCAAGGTAAAAGGCGGAGATCTTGTTTCTGTCAAGAGAGAGAGCCGCAGGGAACTGCTTGTAACGGCAAAATCGCGGCCGGCTGAAGGCGAGTTCGATATCCCGGATGATGCCCAGTGGACTGATGCCGGAAGCAAGAGCAAGCTCGGCCAGGCAAAATGGAACCGGGTGGACAATGCGGCTTATGAGGTTTACCTTTACCGGGGTGGCAAGGTTGTTGAAAAACTGACAGGGATTACGGGTACCTCCTATAATCTGTATCCGTATATGACAGTCAAGGGAACGTATTCCTTCCGTGTGCGTGCCGTGGCGAAGGACGAAGAAACGGAAAAATATGCAAAGTCAAGCGACTGGAGCTATTCCGACGAGATCTACATCGGAGAGGATGAGGTTTCCGACGGAAGCGGCCGGATTTCCAGCGATGGTACGGCTGTGACGCCGCTGCCGCCGTCTGACACGTCCCAGGTGGGATGGCTTGAGAGCAACAAATACTGGTATTACCGGTATCCCGACGGAAGTTATCTGACGGACTGCTGGGCCAACATCGGAAACCAGTGGTATCTTTTTGATGCAAACGGCGCTATGATGACGGGCTGGCAGACAAGGAATGGATATACCTATTATCTGAAGGACAGCGGTGAGATGCAGACTGGCTGGCTCTCCTATGAGGGGCGCTGGTATTACCTGAATCCGCGGACAGATTTCGGCACGAACGGCGCCATGATGACAGGCTGGCTCGGTGTCGGCGGAACGGATTATTACATGAAAGCCGACGGCTCCATGGCCGAGGGCTGGCAGGAAGTGGACGGGAGCTGGTATTACTTCTATCCGGGAAGCGGAGCGAAGGCGTTCAATACTTATATCGACGGATTTTATGTGGATCAGAACGGTATCTGGAAAAAGCCTGAGGTGCAGGGGGCCTAGGCGGGTATAAAAAGCGGCGGAGCAGTTGAACAGAAAGCGAGGAATGACAGATGAAGAGAAAAACAGCAGGAAAGCTGTTCGCCGGAGCGCTGCTGGCGGGGCTGCTGACATGTTTTGCAGTGTTCCCGGCCTTTGCGGAAACCATTAGGAGCCTGAACCTGAGCTTTGACGGGACGTGCGAGACGGGACAGATTTCGGAGCCGCAGGTGTCTGTGAGCACGGACGGCGTTTCGATAGATTCCGTAAAATGGAACAAGAGCGTGTCAGGCTGGAAGCCGGGGGCGAAGGTGACGGCAACCGTGACTCTTTCAGCCGACGGCGGGGACACGTTTCTCTCAAGCTACGGCGAGCGTTCTTTGAAGATTTCCGGAGCAGAGCTTGGAAGCGCGAAGAAATCCGGAGAAAACCTGAAAGTGACAGCATATTATTATCCGTCGGTGCAGCTTGAAGCGCCGGAGGAAGCCGGATGGAGAAATGCGAATAAAACGATTGCCACCTGGGATAAGGTGAAATATGCTACGGCTTACCAGATCAAGCTGTATCTGGACGGCAATTATATTAAAACCATTGATGCCGACGGGACGACGAAGGACCTGAGTGAGTATATGACGAAGGAGGGCACGTATTCTTATGAGGTGCGTGCCATGGCGAAGGACAGCGGCGATGCGAAATATATGAAGAGCAGCGGATACACCGCTTCCACTGACAGTGTCGCAGAAGATCTTGGCGATACGGACGGAACCTGGAAGCTATATGTCCAGGGGAAGAAGTACCAGAAGGCCGACGGGACGCTTGTAACGGGCCAGTGGTACCGGATCCTTGGAGAATGGTATTACTTTAATGCCGATGGGTATGCCGTGACTGGCTGGAACGAGGTCGGCGGAAAGAAGTATTACATGGACGAAGACGGCGTGATGCAGACGGGATGGCTGGAAGACGGCGGAGACTGGTATTACCTGAATGCCGACGGCTCCATGGCCACCGGCTGGTGCCAGGCGTCGCCGAATCAGTGGTATTATCTGAATGAAGACGGAACGATGGCATCGAACGCCAGCATCGACGGGCGGACGCTCAACGAAGATGGACTCTGGGTGCAGTAGGAATGGGGGCATGGCAGAAAGTTTTCTGCTGTGCCTTTTCTTTTGGGGGCGCACTCCGGCGCGCGTGCACCAGGCACATACTTTTTCATGCAGGAAGGGAGGAATTCGATGAAAAAACTGTTTTTGGGTATCGCCGCCGCGGCCGTACTGGGGCTTACGGCAGTGTCAGGGATGATGAATGGGCAGGAGAATAAGGATATGGCGGTGATTTCTCTGGCGGAGGCGTTAGAGGATTATGATTATATGTGGAAAGTGCTCGAGGAAGATTATGCGCTTTCTAAAGTGGCGGAGAGAAAATACCTGCTGTCCATGGATGCCTTAAAGGAGAACTACCGAAAACAGATAGAAGCGCTTGGTGAGAAGCAGGTTGATTTTATGGCGTTTTACGGGCTGTTGGAAACATGCGTGGGAAAATTTCAGGGCTTAGGGCATCTGGCGCTTCTTGGGCCAGATGCGTATGCGGAAATAGCCACGCCGGGTTTGACGTACACGGAGACGGATCCGTTTGGAATGTGGTGCCTGACCATTTGTGATGACCCGGTGGTGAAGGAGCGGTATGCCTATCTGGAAACGCAGTATCCAAAAACAGCGGGAACATCAAAGGCCGCGGATGAGGAGAATCTGACTTTTCGGGAGATTGATGATGACACGGCGTATGTGAAAATAAAGAGCTTTAGAACAGACCATATTGAAGAAGACAGGGAAATGCTTGGCAGATGGTTTCGGGAGAACGCCGGGAAAGAGAATATCATCATCGATATCAGCGAAAACGGCGGCGGTTCCGATTTATACTGGATGGAGCTTTTAGTGGCGCCCAACATCGACAGCCCGATGGGATACGAGAAATGCTATGTCACGCCTTACGGAGAGGAATCGCGGGAGCCATATGCGGCCATGGGGCTTACGGAGGAGACATTCGAGACAGATTTTGACGTCCTGCGCGCCCTTCCGAACATCAATGAGGATGATTTGAAGGGGATGCGTTATTATAGAAAGCAGAGATTAACGGTTTCTCCGCTTTCCGATCAGAAGGTGTGCAAGGGGCGTTTCTTTGTCCTGGCAGGCAAAATGACCGGCTCGGCTTCTGAGGGATTTGCCATTTTCTGCAAGGCGACAGGCTTTGCAGTGCTGGTGGGGGAAAATACGCTAGGAGACGGCGGAGGCGCCAATGTCTTTCTGGCGAAGCTTCCCAACAGCGGTTTGATTATGAAATACCGGGCCATGCATGTGCTGAACCCGGACGGGAGCAGCAATGTAGAATTCGGAACGACGCCGGATATCAAGGCAAAACGAAATACAAGGGGGGAAATCTCTTATCTCGGCTTATGCCTTGATTATATCGAAAGCTTGGAACCATAGGCAGAAAATCACTTGACTATCCGCCCATTATCAACTAAAATTTAAAAACATGTAAACAATAGAAAATGGCCGAAAATTTAAAGAGAGGCAGACCATGGGAATTATCAGTGCAGTGAATTTAATTTTTAATTATATCCGGCATGACGACGAGAAAGGAACCGATGAGGTGACAGAGGCATTAAAGGGCGTCTCCCTGGACATCGAGGAGGGGACGTTCGTGGCAATCCTGGGCCATAACGGGTCGGGAAAGTCCACCTTTGCGAAGCTGATGAACGGGATTCTGCTTCCGTCGGACGGCACGGTTTTCATATCAGGCATGAAGACGGACGACGAAGAACATCTCTGGGACGTGCGGAAGACGGCCGGCATGGTGTTCCAGAACCCGGACAACCAGATCATCGGCAACGTGGTTGAGGAGGACGTGGGCTTCGGGCCGGAGAACATGGGCGTCCCCACGGACGAGATCTGGCGGCGTGTGGATGAAAGCCTGGAGGCGGTCGGGATGACGGCGTACCGGCTCCAGTCGCCAAATAAGCTTTCCGGCGGCCAGAAGCAGCGGGTTGCCATCGCAGGCGTCATGGCGATGAAGCCGCAGTGCATCGTTCTGGACGAGCCGACGGCCATGCTGGATCCCAACGGCCGGAAAGAGGTCATTAAAACCGTCCATGAATTGAACCGGCAGGAGGGCATCACGGTTCTTCTGATTACGCACTATATGGAGGAGGTCATCGACGCCGACCGTGTGATTGTCATGGACGGCGGGAAGGTTGTGATGGACGGGACGCCGCGGGAGATCTTTTCCAGGGTGAAGGAGCTTAAGACGTACAGCCTGGATGTGCCGCAGGTGACGGAGCTGGCCGACGAACTGAAGGAAGCCGGCATGGAACTTCCCGACGGGATCCTTACGATTGATGAGCTGGTGGAACGTCTGGTTCCGCTTTTAAATGGAGAGAACAGAAATGGCAATTAAGATTGAACATCTGAATCATGTTTACGGCCAGGGAACCGTGTTTGAGCAGTACGCCTTGAAGGATGTGAGCCTGACGATTGAAGACGGGGAGTTTATCGGGCTGATCGGCCACACAGGTTCCGGAAAGTCCACGCTGACCCAGCATTTGAACGGCCTTCTTAAGGCCACAAGCGGCGACATCCTCTATAACGGGACGAGCATCTATTCCGAGGGCTTTTCCATGAAGGAGTTAAGGAGCAAGGTAGGGCTGGTGTTCCAGTACCCGGAGCATCAGCTTTTTGAAGTGGATGTGTTTACGGACGTCTGCTTCGGGCCGAAAAATCTTGGCCTTTCCAGTGAGGAGATCGAGACGCGGGCGAAGGAAGCCCTGCATCTTGTGGGGCTGGACGAGAGCTTTTACAGCCAGTCGCCCTTTGAGCTTTCCGGCGGCCAGAAGCGGCGTGTCGCCATTGCAGGCGTCCTCGCCATGAAGCCGGAAGTGTTAATTTTAGACGAGCCGACGGCCGGTCTTGACCCGAAGGGGCGTGACGACATTCTGGGACTCGTGGAAACGCTCCACAGGGAGCAGGGGATGACGGTAATCCTCGTCTCTCACAGCATGGAGGACGTGGCGAAGTATGTGGACAGGCTCGTGGTGATGAACCACGGGGAGAAGGCGTTTGACGGGACGCCGAAGGAAGTGTTCCGGCATTATAAGGAGTTAGAGGCCATGGGGCTTGCGGCGCCGCAGATCACTTATGTGGTTCATGCCTTAAGGGAGCGGGGAATTCCCATCGGGGAAGACCTGACGACCATCGAAGAGGCAAGAGACGCAATTTTAGCGGTCTGGAGGGAAAACAGGCGTTAGCCTGGACGGAAGAGAATCGCTTTCATGCCGCCGGCGGCTGCGGCAGAAAGACCTGGAGGAAATGAAATGTTAAGAGATATCACACTTGGACAGTATTATCCGACGGATTCCGTCCTTCACAGGCTGGATCCGCGGACGAAGCTGTTCGGAACGCTTGTATATATTGTGACGCTGTTTCTGGCAGACAGCCTGTTTGGCTACGCGGCGGCGGCACTGTTTCTTGTGCTTGCCATTAAGCTTTCCAATGTGCCTGTGAAGTTCATGGTGCGCGGCTTAAAGGCCATCGTGTTCCTGCTTTTAATCAGCGTCAGCTTCAACCTGTTCCTGACGCCGGGAACGCCGATTTTTAAGATCGGCTTCCTTCAGATGACCTGGGAGGGGCTGGAACTGGCGACGTTCATGGCAGTGCGGCTGATTTTTCTCGTGATGGGTTCCACAATCCTCACGCTGACGACGACGCCGAACCAGCTCACGGATGGGCTGGAAAAGAGCCTGGGCTTTTTGAACCGCGTCGGCGTGCCGGTACATGAAGTGTCCATGATGATGTCCATCGCCCTGCGGTTTATTCCGATTCTCGTGGAAGAGACGGATAAAATCATGAAGGCGCAGATGGCGAGAGGCGCTGATTTTGAGAGCGGGAACCTGATTCAGAAGGCGAAGGCCATGGTGCCGCTTCTGGTGCCGTTGTTTATTTCTGCGTTCCGGCGGGCCACGGATCTTGCCATGGCCATGGAGGCCAGATGTTATCGGGGCGGCGAGGGCAGGACGAAGATGAAGCCCCTGCACTATGAAGGGCGCGATAAGAAGACGTATGCCGTCTATCTCGTCTATTTCCTTGCGTCGCTGGCGTTTAAGATTCTTTTATAGTGGGAGAATGGGATTTTGAAGCGGATCAGACTGACGGTTGCCTATGACGGAACCGGATACTGCGGCTGGCAGCTCCAGCCCAACGGTGTGACGATTGAAGAGGTTTTAAATAAAGCAGTTTCAGAGCTTTTAAAGGAGGAAATCTGCGTGGTGGGGGCGAGCCGGACGGATTCCGGCGTTCATGCCCTGGGAAACGTGGCTGTATTTGACACGGAGAGCAGGATCCCCGGAGATAAGCTCTGTTTTGCGTTAAACCAAAGGCTTCCCGAGGACATCCGGGTTCTGGAGTCCGCGGAGGTGCCGCTCACCTGGCATCCGAGGAAGCAGAACTGCGTGAAAACGTATGAATATATGATTTTAAACTGCCGGATTGATGTGCCGACAAAGCGGCTGTATGCCCATTTCTGCTATTTTCCGCTGGATGTGGAGAAGATGAAAAAGGCGGCGGCGTATCTGGTGGGCGAGCATGACTTTGCCGCGTTTTGTTCTGCCAGGCACCAGGCGGAGGAGACGGTGCGGACGCTTTATCAGGTGTCGGTCACAAAAGGAGAGGATGATATCATCACGATCCGTCTGAGCGGCAGCGGCTTCCTTTATAATATGGTACGGATTATCGCCGGGACGCTTATGAAGGCTGGCATGGGCGTGTATCCGCCGGAGCATGTGAAGGAAATCCTGGAGAGCCGTGACCGGCAGGCGGCCGGCCAGACGGCGCCGGCCAAGGGGCTGACGCTTGTGGGGATTGAGTACGAGAAGGCACTGTCGCCTGCGGTTTCCGGGGAAAATGAGCATTGGAGCTATGTTCTCGATCAGAGCGAGACGGAGACGTCAGGGAAATCTGTTCTGAGAATCCGGTTTTGTGAGAAGGCAGAGCTTTTGCGGCTCATCCGGCGGATGGTACATCAGGCGTACCGGAACGGCGCAAAGGAGGTTTTTGTGACGGTTCCGGAGGAATGCGAGGTTTCGGAGGAAGAGCAGTACGGGTTTTACCGGTTAAAACGGTGGGAAGACGGGCTGTGGCAGGCGGTGTATGCGCCGCAGGAGAAGGAGAAAGGGCATGGAGAATGTGACGCTTGATATTCGGAAGGCGAAAGAGGGCGAAGCGGCGGCCGTCGTGGAGCTGATTGAGAAGCGGATTCGCTGGATGGATGAAAAGCAGATTTCCCAGTGGAATAAAGAAGATTATCTCTCCATTTATCCGCCGTCTTATTTTGAGAAGCTGGTCAGGGAAGGCGCGATGTTTGTGGCAGTCTGCGGAAAACAGATTGCTGGTGCAGCAGCGGTATTCACCGAGGATTCCGCATGGGAGACGGATCGGTCGGCTTTTTATGTGCACCATCTGGTGACGGATACGGCATATCCCGGAACGGGGAAGGCGCTTTTGGCGTTCATTGAGGCATACGGAAGGGAGCAGGGGATGGACGCGGTGCGCCTGGATGCCAAGAAGGGCGCAGAGGCCCTCGGGAAATTTTATGACGGCCTGGGATATGAGGTTGTCGGAGAATGCCGGGAAGGAGATTATGTGGGGGAGAGACGGGAGAAGGTTTTGAGGTAACTTTTTGGAAATATGTGAGAAAGGCGTGCGGCGAGTCTGCACGTCTTTTTTATATGGGGCGCGTTTTCTGCCGGAACTCCCTCTTGCACCCACCCGCGATTTATGGCAGAATGAAGACATACATATGACATAACGGAGGTGCGTAAATGAAAGAAAAGAAGGGATACCGGATTGCATGGTGGCTGTTAGCGGCTGTCTTTTTTACCGGCGTGCTGGTGTACTCCGCTTCACAGGTGGTGCTGAATGCAGCTTTTTCCCTGGACGGCCTTGTGTCAGGGAGCGAGGAGTTCTGGGCCATGACAGATAAGCGGTTTGCGCTCCTTGATTTTTCTGACCGCTTTTCCGGGTTTTGTTCGACGGTCTATGTCATCGGCGATGCGGTTCTCACACGGAATTTCATATTAAAAGGAGAAGCGATGCCCTACAAACAGATCCTTTATCCGTATGCAATTCTTGTTCTGCCGTCTGCCGCCGCGGGCCTTCTGATTTCGGCGTTCGCCAGGGCGGGTATCGGCAATTTCTATGCGGCGTATTTCGGGATCTGGATTCTTCTTACGGTATTTCTCATGGTGCGGCTGATCGCCAATTTTCTCCGGTGCCGCCGTGGAAAAGACTGGTAATTGCCGCTTGATTTGACAGAAAAAGTCGGATAGAATAAAGGGGAGAAGGAAGGCGGCCGGTGGAAAAGATGGGCCGGCTGTGGATAAAAGGAGGCAGATTTATGTTTTTTGTGGATTTAAACAGTGATCTGGGGGAAAGCTTTGGAAATTATACCATCGGGATGGACGAAGAAATCTTAAAGTATGTTTCCTCTGCGAACGTGGCCTGCGGATGGCATGCCGGCGATCCCATGGTGATGGAGAAAACCGTGGCCCTGGCGAAGGAATTTGGAACGGCCGTGGGAGCACATCCTGGTTTCCCGGATCTTATGGGCTTCGGCCGCCGGAACATGGCGGTGACGCCGGAGGAGACAAAGGCGTATGTGAAGTACCAGCTTGGCGCGCTGTCGGCTTTTACGAAGAGCCATGGAATGACAATCCAGCATGTAAAGCCCCATGGCGCCATTTACAACATGGCGGCTGTGGACGAGAAGCTGGCGCGGGCCATGTGCGAGGCCGTTTATGAGGTGGATCCGGACATCATTTTCATGGGGCTTGCAGGCTCCAAGATGATTTCGGCGGCAGAGGCCGTCGGGCTCCGGGCTGCCAGCGAGGTGTTTGCTGACCGCGCCTACAACGATGACGGGACGCTGGTTTCCAGAAAGCTCCCGGGCGCGATGATTAAAGACGAGGAGCTGGCGATCAAACGCGTCGTCCGCATGGTGAAAGAGGGAAAAGTGACCTCCATCAACGGAAATGACATTGCCATCAAGGCGGATTCCATCTGCGTCCACGGCGACAATCCCAAGGCGCTGGCCTTTGTAAAGAACATCCGTGAGACGCTGATTTCTGAGGGCGTGGAGATAAAGAGCTTAAAATAAGGGGAGGAAGCCATGAGCGATGTCAGATATCTTGTTTCCGGGGATTCTGCTGTCTGCGTGGAGTTCGGAAACGAAATCAGCCCGGAGATCAACCGGAAGATCCGGGCGTTTAAGATTGCTTTGGAGAAGGAACAGATCGAGGGGATCGTTGAGACGGTGCCGACGTACCGGTCTCTGCTTGTTGTCTATGAGCCGGAGACGGTTTCTTTCGGTGAACTTACGAAACGGTTTGGCGAGGTCATGAAACATATCGGGAGCGTCCAGATCCCGCCGCCAACGGTGGTGGAGATTCCCGTCCTCTACGGCGGGGAGATGGGGCCGGATCTGGAATTTGTGGCAGAACATAACCACATGACGCCGGACGAGGTGATCCGGCTTCACACGTCGGAGGAATACCTGATTTATATGCTCGGCTTTATCGCCGGTTTCCCGTACCTCGGCGGCATGAATAAGAAGATTGCGACGCCGCGGTTAAAGAGCCCGCGGGTGAAAATTGAAGGCGGCTCCGTCGGGATTGCCGGCGAGCAGACGGGGATTTATCCCGTGGCATCGCCGGGCGGCTGGCAGCTCATTGGCCGGACGCCGGTGAAGCTCTACGATGCGGACAGGGAAAAGCCCGTGCTTTTGGAGGCGGGGCAGTACATAAAATTCCGCCCGGTGACGGAAGAGGAATATAAGGAAATCGAAGAGCAGGCGGCGGCTGGCACGTACTCCTGCGTCACCTATGAAAAGGAGGCGGAGTAATGGGCATCAAAATCATAAACGGCGGTTTCCTGACGACGATTCAGGACATGGGACGGTACGGCTTCCAGGAGACGGGCATGTCGGTGTCCGGCGTCATGGACACCCGCTCTGCTGCGCTGGCAAATATTTTAGTGGGGAACAGTGAAAAAGAGGCCGTCATCGAGGTTACGATGATGGGGCCGATGATCGAGTTTACGGAGGACAATATCGTCGCCCTCACCGGCGGTGACCTGGGAGCGAAGCTTTCCGGGAAGCCCATGCCGCGGTATGAGGCCGTGCATGTCCATAAGGGCGAGACCTTAAGCTTTGCCGGGATGTTTTCGGGGAGCCGGGCGTATCTGGCCTTTGCCGGCGGGCTCGATGTCCCGTCTGTCATGGGCAGCAAGTCCACGAACTTAAAGTCGAAAATCGGCGGCTTTGAGGGAAGAAAGCTTGGAGCCGGCGATGAGATTGGTTTTTCGGCGCCGAAAACATGGCTGCCGAATATGGGGAAGAGGAAGCTTTCGCCGGAGGATTTTTCTTCCAGGGAGTGTACGCTGCGGGTTCTCATGGGGCCGCAGGACGACTGCTTTACGGCAGCCGGAATCCGGACGTTTTTGGGGAGTGTCTACACGATCTCTAATGAATACGACCGCATGGGCTGCCGGATGGAAGGGCCTGTGATCGAGCATAAAAACGGCGGCGACATCATCACCGACGGAATCAGCTTCGGCGCTGTCCAGGTTCCGTCCCACGGAAATCCCATCGTAATGATGGCTGACCATCAGACAACGGGCGGCTATACAAAGATTGCCAATGTGATCTCTGCGGATCTTCCGCGCCTTGCCCAGTGCCGTCCGGGGTATCAGATCCGGTTTGAGAAGGTGGATATCGAGGAGGCACAGAGGCTTTACTGCGAGGAGAAGAAGCGGCTTCATGAGCTTTCCGATGCCCTGAATACGGCAGCAGTGCCGTCGTCGGAGGCGCAGGCGGTGGCCATCGCGGCAGCGGCCAGCGAGGATGAGACGTACTGGGAGAAAAAAGGCACATACCGCGTCGTGGTGAACGGGCAGGAATTCCTTGTGGATCTTGCCAGGGAGGCCGTGCGGAACCTTTAGGAGGAAATCAAAATGGCAGATGAGAGGAATGCCCGGCCAAAGGAGATAAGAGAGCGGATCCGAAGAGGGGAGATCACCGGGCCTACGGCCGGGATGTGCGGCGGATATGCACAGGCGAATCTCGTGATCCTTCCGGGGGAGTATGCGGCGGATTTTAAGGAATTTACGGCAAAGAACCCAAAGCCGTGCCCTGTTTTGGAAATCCTTGAGGGCAGCCCCATGGTTCATGACATGGGCGAGGGCGCCAATATCCTGACGGATATCCCGCGGTATTTTATCTATAAAAACGGCGTGCTGGCAGACGAGGTGACGGACATTTCGTCCTATTGGCAGGATGGCTTCGTGGGTTTCCTGATCGGGTGCAGCTTTTCTTTTGAGGAGGCGCTTCTTGCTGCCGGCATCGACGTGCGCCATATTTCCATGGGGTGCAATGTGCCGATGTATAAGACGAACATCGAGTGCGCGAAGGCCGGTGTGTTTGAGGGGCCGCTTGTCTGCACCATGCGTCCCATGACGCCTGCCGATGCCATGCGGGCGGTGGAGATTACGGAGCGGTGCCCAAATGTCCATGGAGCACCCATTTATATGGGAGATCCGGAAAAAATCGGGATTGCGGATCTTTCATGCCCTGACTACGGCGACAGCGTGGAGATCCGGGACGGCGAAATCCCGGTGTTCTGGGCCTGCGGCGTTACGCCCCAGGCGGCTGTGGAGCGGGCGAAGCTTCCGCTCGTCATCACCCACGCGCCGGGGCATATGTTTATCACGGATGTGACGAATGCAGAACTCAGCGATTACCTTGAAAAGAAGAAGAGAAGATAAAGCCGGGAACCGTCCGGCCGCAGCGTTTGCCTTTCAAAGCCTGCGGCCGGATTCTTTTTTGCGCGCCGGAACAGGAAGGGCCTCCAGCCCTTATTTTATGGGAAAAATTGCGGTTATTTGAGGAAAAAATGGTTGACACACCCGACAGAGTATAATATAATGTGTAAATGTGACATCGGGCAAAAATGCTGGTACCATAGCCCCGGAATCAGTATTTTTCGATACAGGAACTGAAATGGTTAAGTACAAACAGGAGGTCAATCCATGAAGAGCTTTATGGCCAGTCCGGCAACGATTGAAAGAAAATGGTATGTAGTTGATGCTACGGGATATACATTAGGACGTCTGGCATCTGAAGTAGCCAAGGTGCTGAGAGGAAAGAATAAACCGATCTTTACACCGCATATGGACTGCGGCGATTATGTGATCGTAGTAAACGCTTCCAAAGTGAAGGTAACTGGAAAGAAACTGGATCAGAAGATCTATTACAGCCATTCCGATTATGTAGGCGGAATGAAGGAGACAACGCTGAGAGAAATGATGGCTAAGAAGCCGGAGAAGGTTATCGAGTTAGCCGTTAAGGGAATGCTTCCGAAGGGACCTTTGGGAAGAAGCATGATTACGAAGCTTCATGTATATGCTGGTGCTGACCACGAGCAGGCAGCTCAGAAGCCGGAAGTTTTAGAAATCAAATTTTAATAGAAGGTCTGGAAGGAGGAAATCATAATGGCTAACGCTAAATACTACGGAACAGGAAGAAGAAAAAAATCTATCGCCAGAGTATATCTTACCGCTGGTACCGGTAAAATCACAATCAATAAAAGAGACATTGACGAGTATCTTGGCCTCGAAACCTTAAAGGTTATCGTTCGTCAGCCGCTTGTTGCTACTGAGACAGCAGACAAGTTCGACGTAATGGTTAACGTCCGCGGCGGCGGCTTTTCCGGCCAGGCCGGCGCAATCCGTCACGGTATCGCAAGAGCCCTGCTTCATGCAGACATTGAGTACCGCCCGGTGCTTAAGAAAGCAGGCTTCCTGACGAGAGATCCGCGTATGAAAGAGAGAAAGAAGTACGGCCTCAAAGCCGCTCGTCGCGCACCTCAGTTCAGCAAGCGATAATCTACAGCTTAATAATGCTAAAAAAGCCCGGAAATAC